>Ga0307373_10001978_pt1 | contig 37596 bp, 41 predicted proteins | sample OX2MG_FD_202534 | JGI IMG/M metagenome (GOLD analysis project Ga0307373, IMG submission 202534) | Soil microbial communities from Risofladan, Vaasa, Finland - OX-2 | ecosystem: Environmental > Terrestrial > Soil > Coastal area > Acid sulfate soil | place: Finland: Risofladan, Vaasa | collected...
GCTCACTGCCCATCTCCGGGAGGCCCGCCTCGATGCGCGCCGCCTCGAAGGCCTCGGGCGCACCCTCGTTGACGCCCTCGGGGAGCTCGGCCGTGCCGAGCAGGTCCCATCCCGCGTAACCCGGCCACTCGACGCGCAGCGCCGGCGCGCCCGCGAGGGGCGCCGCCTGCGGCCCGCGCAGCTCGACGACGGGCACCGTCTCGAGGGAGAGCTCGGCCTTCACGCGCAGCTTGAAGCGCGCCAGCCGCTCCAAGAGCGCCTCGCCGAAGCCCCCGGCGACGACGAGGAGGAAGGACTCGTCGCCCTGCGCGAGCACGCTCACGAAGGCGTCGAGCTTGCCCTGCGGGGAGAGGACGAGGCTCTCGGCGCTCTCCCCGGCGACGAGCGCGTCGAGGTCCTGGCTGCACTGCCCCTGCAGGTAGCTGCGGGCGTCGGGGCCGGTCACCGAGACGACGTCGCGCGACGAGCGGCGCGCGGTCACGCCGCTGCGGATCGCGGCGTAGGTGGCGGCGGGGTCGAGGGTCATCAGACCGTCTCGGGGGTGCGCGCCACCGGGGCGGCCGCCGCCGCACCGTCGGCCCCGTCTGTCCGGTTCGCATCGGCACCGTCGCCGTCGTCGCGCGCGATGCGGCGCGCCGCGGCGACCGCGGAGAGGATCGCCTGCGCCTTGGCCTGGCACTCCTCGTCCTCGGCGACCGGGTCCGAGTCGGCGACGATGCCCGCTCCGGCCTGCACCGAGGCACGGCCGTCGGGGCCGACGACGAGGGTGCGGATCGCGATCGCGGTGTCGAGGTTGCCGGAGAAGTCGAGGTAGCCGACGACCCCCGCGTAGGGGCCGCGGCGCGTCGGCTCGAGCTCGTCGATGATCTCCATCGCCCGCACCTTCGGCGCCCCCGAGACCGTCCCCGCCGGCAGCGTGGCGCGCAGCACGTCGATCGGCCCCTTGCCGGGGACGAGCTCGCCCGAGACCTGGCTCGTGAGGTGCATCACGTGGCTGTAGTGCTCGAGGGTCATCAGCTCGTCGACGTGCTCGGTGCCGAAGCGCACCACCCTGCCGACGTCGTTGCGCGCGAGGTCGACGAGCATGATGTGCTCCGCCCGCTCCTTCGGGTGCTCGACGAGCTCGGCGCCGAGGCGGCGGTCCTCCTCCTCGCTGCGGCCGCGGGGGCGGGTGCCGGCGATCGGCCGGGAGATCACCCGCCCCTCCTGCACGGTGACGAGGGGCTCGGGGGAGGCGCCGACGACCGAGACGCCGCCCTGGCGGAGGAAGAACATGTACGGCGAGGGGTTCACCTGGCGGAGCGCCCGGTAGACCTCGAAGGGCTCCACGCCGAGGTCGAGGTCGAAGCGCTGGGAGAGCACGATCTGGAAGGCGTCGCCGGCCGCGATGTACTCCTTCGCGGCCTTCACCGCGGCGATGTAGCCCTCCGAGGAGATGACGCGGTGCACCGAGGCGGCGTCGAGGGGCTCGCCGCGCTCGGGGACGCGCGCGAGGCGCGAGGCGCCGGGGCGCCCGAGGTCGGCGCGCAGCGCCGCCAGCCGGGCGCGGGCGTGCGCGTGCGCCCGCTCGAGCTCGGCGACGGGCGGTGCCGGCGCGTCGAGCACGACGTTGTCGACGAGGACGGCGCGGCTCTTCCAGTGGTCGAAGGCGACGAGCTCGCCGATCACCGAGACGACGGCGTCGGGGATCCCGCGGTCGTCAGCGGGGGCCGGGCCGAGGTGCTCCACCTCGCGCACGACGTCGTAGCCGAGGTAGCCGACGAGGCCGCCGTGCATCGGTGGCAGGTCGGGGAGCTTCGGCGAGGAGTAGCAGCCGAGCAGGTGCTCGAGGCAGGCGAGGACGCCGCGGTCGAGCGGCGTGCCGTCGGGGAGCTCGCCCGCGCGCACCTCGATGCGCAGGCCGTCGGCGACGAGCGTGGCGCGGGGGCGGCGGCCGACGAAGGACCAGCGGCTGAAGCGCTCCCCGTGCTCGACCGACTCGAAGAGGAAGCCGTCGTCGTCGCCGACGATGTTGCGGAAGGCGCCGACGGGGGTGAGCGAGTCGGCGAGCAGCTCCTCAGAGACGGGGACGACGCTGTGCTCGGCCGCGAGCGTCGCGAAGCGCTCGAAGCCCGCCTCGGGCACCGCTAGGAGTCGCCGAAGGCGCGGTAGAAGCAGCTGCGCTCGCCGGTGTGACAGGCGCCCTTGCCCTCCTGGTCGACCTCGACGAGGAGGGCGTCGCCGTCGCAGTCGTAAGAGAGGGCGCGCACGTACTGGCGGTCGCCGGAGGTCTCCCCCTTCTGCCAGTACTCCTGGCGGCTGCGGCTGTAGAACCAGGTGCGCCCCGACTCGAGGGTGCGGCGCAGTGCCTCGGCGTCCATGTAGGCGACCATCAGCACCTCGCGCGTCGTCGCCTCCTGCACGACCGCGCAGACGAGGCCCGCCGCGTCGTACTTCACCGTCGCGAGCTGCTCCTCGCTCGCGGTGATCGGCGTGCCGGGGCGCGCCGGGGAGATCGTCTCGGTGGTCTCGCTCATCAACCCTCGCTCATATGTACAGGCCGGTCCCGTTGTCGAGGCGCTCGGAGGCGACGGCGTGCACGTCGCGCTCGCGCAGGATCAGGTACTCCTCGCCGGAGACCTCGACCTCGAAGCTCTCGTCGGGGTTGTAGAGCACGCTGTCACCGGCGCGGATCGTGCGCACGTGCGGGCCGACGGCCGCGACCTCGGACCACATCAGGCGCTTGGAAACCTGCGCCGTCGCGGGGATGAGGATCCCCGAGCGGCTGCGGCGCTCCCCCTCGGCCGGAGGGACCTGCACGAGGAGGCGGTCGGCGAGCATCGTGATCGGCTGCTTCTGGACCGCCGTCTCCGCATTCGCGCCGTCGCTCGCCATCCCCCGAAGCTACTGCCTCCCCGCCCCCCTCCCGTCCGGGGCGGGCGGCCGATCAGAGGAAGGCGATCGTCGGGTAGGAGGCGCCGAGGATCGCCGTCGGGTCGGTGTCGAGCACCTGCTCGAGCACCGTCGCGTAGAGGCTGCGGTAGTCGGTGGTGACCACCAGGCTGGCGTTGCTGTCGAGCTGGGTGAGGCTCGGCTGCTCGCCGTACAAGCCGCCCTTCACCGAAGGGCCGAGCACGAAGGCGCTGTTGCCCGAGCCGTGGTCGGTCCCGCCGCTCGCGTTCGGGGCGACGCGCCGGCCGAACTCGGTGTAGACGAGCAGCACCGTCTCGGCGGCCTGCGGCGAGCCCTGCAGCGACTTGAAGAAGCCGCTGATGCCGGCGTCGAGCTGCTTCAGGAGCGCCGCGTAGGAGGCCACCTCGCCGGCATGGGAGTCGAAGCCGTTGAGGCTCACGCCGTAGACCTGGGTCGGCAGCCCGGCGGCGATCAGCTGCGCGACGACGCCCATCTCGGTGCCGAAGCTGCCCGCCGCGGCGGGGAAGTTCTGGCTCACCCCCGGCGCGTGCTGCAGGGTCGCGGCGACCGACCGGCTGACCGCGAGCATGTCCGTCGCCGAGTAGGCGACGGCGCGCTGCAGCTTGGTGTCGAAGCGGTGCGCCCGCTCCAACAGGCCGTACAGGCCGCGCAGCTCGGCGCCGACGGCGGGCACCTGGGCTGTGGGCGAGGAGTTGGCGAGGATCGAGCTCGCCTTCTTCTCCTTGCCGACGAAGGCGAGCGGGACGTTGCTCCCGAGCCACAGCGACTTCATCGCATCGGAGGGGGTGCGGTCGAGGTAGCGGCCGATCCAGCCGCTCGAGAGGTCACCGGAGGGGTCCCCGCTCTGCCAGATGTCCATCGACTCGAAATGGCTGTAGTTCGGGTCCGGGTAGCCGACGCCGCGCACGACCGCCATCTGCCCCGCGTCCCACAGCGCCTTCATCCCGCCGAGGGCCGGGTGCAGGCCGAAGCCCTGGCCGATCGGGAGGAGTGTCGACTGCGGGACGGCGAGCGCGCCGCGCGTCGCGACGTAGGCCGGGTCGCCGTAGGGGACGACGCTCGTCAGCGCGTCGTGGCCGCCGTAGAGGGTGAGGAGCACGAGGATGCGGTTGCTGCCGCCCGGGTAGGGGGCGGGCGCGGCCGGCACCGGGGCGCGCCGGGCGGCCAGGCGGAGGGGGCGGTGCAGCGCCCCGATCGCCCCGACGCCGAGCGCGCCGGCGAGGAACTTCCGCCGCTCGATGGTTGGGCCGGCCATCGCGTCCTCAGTTCGTCATCGTCTCGGGGGCGACAAGGGCGAGCGCCATCAGCGTCGCCGGCTCGTACCCCGCCTGGTGCAGCACCGTCGTCGTCTCCTTGGTCCACCGCCCGACGCCGAGCAGGCGGGCGAGCAGGTCGAACCGCCCCCGCACCGGCTCGTCGGCGACCGCGGAGAGATCCGCGAGGCCCGCCGCGGTCTGCGCGAAGTTCAGCTGGGTGAGGCTGGAGGAGGTCGACAGCCAGAAGCCGTTGTTCCCCCAGCCGCCGACCGTCGGGGGGTTGAAGAGCTGCTGTCCGAGTTTGGTGAGGGTGTTCGCCACGTAGCCCGGCGCGAACGAGGAGGTGTTGAGGTGGAGCGCGCGCATCGTCCCGACGACCCACTCGACGGGTTGCTTCACGAGGCCGGTGGTCGAGGTCACCGAGACGAAGGAGGGGTGCGCGAGGATCGCCGCGAGCAGGGTGCCGAGGTGGAGGTGCTCGCCGTAGACGGGGGCGAGCTCCTCGACGACGGGGTCGTGCGGCCCGACGGGGTAGGCGAGCCAGCTCCACATCCGCGCCGTGACCCAGCGCGTCGAGACGGCCCGCTTGGTGACGAGGGTGATCGCGTCCTCGCCGCTGTAGGCGCCCGAGCGGCCGAAGATCGTCTTCACCCCGAAGTCGTGCACCGCGGTGTTGAAGACGAAGGCGCCGCTCTGGTAGTTCACGCCCCAGCCGGTGAAGCACCGGGCGAGCTGCTTCACGTCCTCCTCGGTGTAGTGGCCGACCCCCATCGTGAAGCGCTCGAGGAGCTCGCGGGCGAAGTTCTCGTTCGGGTGGGCGGCGAGGTCGGTGACGGTGTCGAGCCAGATGAGCATCGCCGGGTCCTTGGAGAGCGCCGTCGTGAGCACGTCGAAGCTGCCCGCGCCGAGGGCACGGAAGATCGTGTTCTGCCGGTAGAGCAGGCTCGGGTGGTTGACCTTGGAGAAGGCGGTCGGGAACTGCTCGTGCAAGAGGAGGACGAGCTTCTCCTTGAGCGGCGTGGGCGTGGAGGCCATGAGGTCGATCCACCAGTTCTGCAGCGCGAGGAACTCCGCCTGGCGGAGGGCGGAGGAGGTGGGGAGGGCCTCGGTGGAGAAGGAGGAGAACTGCGGCGGCTGCACCTGCAGCGGGCCGTCGTCGACCTCGTGCAGCCCCTTCAGCAGGTGGGCGACGGTCGCGTCCCAGCCGACCTGCTCGGCGCGATCGAGCTCCGCGAGCGAGGCGCCGAAGCCGGCGCGTCGGTAGAGGTGGGCGAGCAGGGCTCGGCTGGCCGTCATTGGTTAGGGACTATCGCCGCCAATTTGCATGCCGACTGTGGCGAGTCGGTTAGAGCTGTGTGAGCTGCACTTTTCGGTCGCGTAACGCGTCGTGCTGCCAGCATCCCCACCGACTCTGCCGATTCTTCGTCCGGCCATGGGTCGCTCAGGTCCTTCGGGCGCGCTCGGTGTGGAGATCGAGGAGCCCGGCCGCGCTCAGGTCGTGATCGACTGGGACCCGCGTCGCCCACACCGGATCCTGCGACCAACACGACCAGGGCAAGCCGATATCGATCCACTTCCGTCCGACTGACGCCGAGATCGGGTCTCACCTCGGGCGACCGCCGCGAAGCAACTCGCGTGCGGCAGCGAGGTCGGTCGCCCGAAAGAGATCCTGACTGTCCGCGATCTCTGTCGGGCGACGCTCGTGCAACCACACGTCGACATCGATCCACACCCCACGCATCCCGATGGCGAGGGCTGGCTGGATGTCGGAGGGAAGGCTGTTGCCCACCGACCAGGCCTCGGCCGGATGCCCGTTCATTCGCTTGAGGAGCTCTCGGAAGCTCCGCTCATCTTTGTCCGCGACGATCTCGATCACCGAGAAGTACGAGGCGAGGCCGCTCTCGACCACCCGCTGGCGCTGAACGTCGGGATCGCCCTTCGTCAACAGGGCGAGCCCGAATTCGCCCTGGAGATCGGCAAGAACCACCTCCGCTTCCGGAACGACCGCGGCCGGATGGCTGAAGACCTGACTCGAAGCCCGACAGATCGCGTCGCCAATTTCGGGCGAAGGTGTGCGGTGATTCTCCCGACAGAGTGCCTCGTACGCTTCCCGGCTTGAGGTAGGGAAGCGCTGCCGCGACAGGCCGAGCCGCTTCACGTTGACGACGTCAACTTCCCGCTGACGCCCCTCGAACGTCGCTCTGTCCACGCCGTCGCTTGCTGCGATCTCCGCCGCCGCGGAGCGTGCGTGGTGATAGATCTGCTCGGTGAGCCACAAGGTGTCATCACCGTCGAAGATCACGACCGGTGTGCGAGGGTCCGGCCGGTCAGCGACGCGAGCACCATGCAGCTGTGCTTGCGACACGCGAAAACGAGTATTGGCGGGCGCTCGCGTCGAGGACGCCAGGAGGTCGGCGCTGACGCCGCGCCGGGAGCGATAGCCGAGGAGCGCTCAATCGGCTGCGCAGGTCAGCCAGGCGCCACCGAACAACGCTGCTCGAGCGCGGCGAGGCGCGAGCTGAGCTTGGCCTGACGCGCGGAGAGCGCACCCAGACGAGCGTCGATCTTCTGCACGCGGGTGCCGTTGTCGTTGGCGGTCGCGAGCGTGAGCGCATGCTGCAGGAGCACCTGACGGGCGGCGACGGCCCGCTGCACGGCGGCGACGAGGTCGACCCGCTCCTGGGCGAGAACGCAGTGCGTCGCCGTGGGGGCGTGCACTGCCGCCGAGGCGCCACCGGTGAGCGCGAGGCCACCAAAGGAGAGTGTGAGCGAGAGTCCCCCGGCGAGCGCCGCCAGCCGTCGTCTGTGCATTGCAGGCCCCCCATCGGGCCGTCCGTCCGGCCCGTCGCACAATTTACATTCTCGGCGCCATTACCACCGCGCGCGCGGCACGGCCCTGCCCGCGAGGTCTGCCGCTGGCTACGCGCCGACCGGGCGCACCGGGACGCCCGCCGCCGCGAGGTGCTCCTTGGCCTCGGCGATCGTGAAGGTGCCGTAGTGGAAGATCGAGGCCGCGAGGACGGCGTCGGCACCGGCCGCCGCGCCCTCGGCGAGGTGCTCGAGGCTGCCGACCCCTCCCGAGGCGACGAGGGGGACGCTGATCACCTCGTCGAGGGCCCGCAACAGGTCGAGGTCGTAGCCGGCCTCGGTGCCGTCACGGTCCATCGAGGTGACGAGCAGCTCGCCGGCGCCGAGGCGCTCCGCGAGCACGGCCCAGGTGAGGGCGTCGAGGCCGGTGGGCCTCCGCCCGCCGTGGGTGAAGACCTCGAAGCGGCCCCCGACGACGCGCACGTCGATCGCGACGACGACGCACTGGGCTCCGAAGGTCTGGGCGAGCTCGGCGACGAGCGCCGGGCGGGCGATCGCCGCCGAGTTCACCGCGACCTTGTCCGCCCCGGCCCGCAGCAGCACGCGGGCGTCCTCCACGCTGCGCACCCCCCCACCGACGGTGAGCGGGATGAAGAGCTGGTCGGCGGCGCGCGCGACCACCTCGACGATCGTGTCGCGGTCGTCGGAGGAGGCGGTGATGTCGAGGAAGACGAGCTCGTCGGCACCCTCCGCGTCGTAGCGCACGGCGAGCTCTACGGGGTCGCCCGCGTCGCGCAGCCCGACGAAGTTCACCCCCTTCACCACCCGCCCGGCGTCGACGTCGAGGCAGGGGACGACCCTCACGGCCCGCACGCGTCCACCGCCTCCGCGACCGTCATCGCCCCCGAGAGGAGGGCCTTGCCGACGACGACCCCCGCCAGGCGGCGGCCGTCGACCTCGAGCTCGCGCAGCGCCTCGAGGTCAGAGAGGCTCGCCACTCCCCCCGAGGCGACGATCGGCAGCGCGCTCTGCTCGAGGAGCGTCGCGTAGCCCTCGAGGTCGGGGCCGGCGAGGGTCCCGTCGCGGTCGATCGGGGTGACGATCACCGCGCCGAGCGGCGCGCCTTCGTAGGCGGCGAGGAGCTCGGCGAGCTTCACGCCGCCGCCCTCCAGCCAGCCGCGCAGCGCCACCTCGCCGTCGCGGTGGTCAAGGCCAACCGCGATCGCGCCGGGGTGCGCGGCGGCGAGGGCGCGCACGCGCTCCGGGGCCTCGGCCGCGAGGGTGCCGAGGACGACGCGCGCCGCCCCGAGCCCGAGGAGCGCCTCGGCGCGCGCCTCGTCGCGCACCCCGCCGCCGACCTCGACGGGGACGCCGGCGGCGGCGATGATCCCGGCCACGACCGCGGCGTTGTCGGGGCTCGCGCCGCGCGCCGCGTCGAGGTCGACGACGTGCAGCGCGCGCGCCCCGCCGGCGACGAAGGCGGCCGCCTGCTCGAGGGGGTCGCCGTAGACGGTCTCCTCGGCGAAGTCGCCCCGCAGCAGGCGCACGCAGCGACCGCCGCGCAGGTCGATCGCCGGCAGGCACTGCATCACTTGGCCGCGGCCGCGCCGGCGGCGGCGAGGAAGCGCTCGAGCAGCGAGAGGCCCGAGCGCCCCGACTTCTCCGGGTGGAACTGCACTCCCCACAACGAGCCCTCCTCGACCGCGGCGACGACGGGGCCGCCGTAGTCGCAGGTGCCGACGACCGCGGCCTCGTTCGCGGCCACCTGCTCGGGGGCGTAGGAGTGCACGAAGTAGAACCACGGCCGCTCGCCGAGGCCCTCGAGCATCGCCGAGGGGCGCCCCGCGGGGCGGTCGAGGCGGTTCCACTGCATCTGCGGGAGCTTCACTCGGCCGGGGATGCGGCGGACGACCCCCGGGAGGAGGCCGAGGCCGGCCGCCCCGGGGTCCTCCTCGGAGGCCTCGAAGAGCAGCTGGAAGCCGACGCAGATGCCGAGGAAGGGAAGGCCGCGGGCGACGGCGAGACGGCAGGGCTCGTCGAGGCCGGAGGCGCGCAACGCCGCGGCGCAGGCCCCGAAGGCGCCGACGCCCGGCAGCACGACCGCGTCCGCGGTGGCCGCCCGCTCGGGGTCGCTCACGAGCTCGGCCGCGCCGCCGAGGTGCACGAGGGCCTTCTCTGCCGAGCGGAGGTTGCCGATCCCGTAGTCGAGAACGGCGATCACCCCTACAGCACCCCCTTGGTCGAGGGGATCTGGCCCCCTTCGACCCGCACCGCGTCGCGCAGCGCACGCGCCACGCCCTTGAAGGTCGCCTCGAGGAGGTGGTGGGTGTTGCGGCCGTAGCGGGAGGAGACGTGCAGGGTGAGCGCCGCCTCGACGGCGAAGGCGCGGAGGAACTCCTCGGCGAGCTGCGGGTCGAAGCCCGGCTGGCCGAGCGGCGTCGGCTCCGCGCCGAAGTCGACCGCGTAGACGAGGAAAGGCCGCCCCGAGAGGTCGAGGGCGACCTCGACGAGCGCCTCGTCGAGGGGCAGGGCGATGGAGGCGAAGCGTCGGATGCCCGCCTTGTCGCCGAGCGCCTCACGCAGCGCCTGGCCGAGGGAGAGGCCGGTGTCCTCGACGGTGTGGTGGGTGTCGACCTCGAGGTCGCCCCTGGCGGCGACGGTGAGGTCGAAGCCCCCGTGACGGCCGAGCTGGGAGAGCATGTGGTCGAAGAAGGGGATCCCCGTCTCCACCTCGGTGTGGCCCTCGCCGTCGAGGCGGAGGTCGACGGCGATGTCGCTCTCCCGGGTGGTGCGTCGGACCGAGGCGCTGCGGGGGCTCACTTTGGTGTCGCTGGCCATGCTCCAGCCTGCCACGTCGGCCGCAGCCTTCAGGCGAGGCTCGCCCTGAGCGCGGCGAGGAAGGCGTCGTTCTCGGCCGCGGCGCCGATCGTCACCCTGAGGAAGCCCTCGAGGTGCGGGACGGTCGAGATGTCGCGGACGAGGATCGAGCGGTCGACGAGCTCCCCCCACACCTGTTTCGCGTCCTTCGCCGTCGGACGGAACAGGACGAAGTTCGCGTCCGAGGGGCAGACCTCGACGGCGAGCCCTCCGAGGGCGGCGACGAGGCGGCGGCGCTCGGCGACGAGGCGCTCGACGCGCCCCGCCATGTCGTCGCCATAGGAGAGGGCGAGGCGGCCGGCGAGCTGCTTCAGCGCGTCGAGATGGTACGGCAGGGTGACGGCGAAGAGCGCCTCGACGACCTCGGGGGCGGCGATCGCATAGCCGAGGCGGAGCGCGGCGAGCGACCAGGTCTTGGAGAAGGTGCGCACCACGACGAGGTTGTCGACCGCCCCGAGCTCGAGCGCCGAGGAGGGGGCGAACTGGCCGTAGGCCTCATCGACGACGACGAGGCCGGGGGCGCGCCGCAGGGCCCGTTCGATGAGCGCGGTCGGCTCGACCCGCCCGGTCGGGTTGTTCGGCGAGCAGATGAAGGTGAGCACCGGGTTCGCGCCGCCGTGGGTGCGCTCCCCCTCGGCGATGACGCGCTCGAGCTCGCCCTCCTCGATCAGGTAGTCCGTGTCGCGCCGGCCGGCGAGGACGTCGGTGCCGGTGACGCGCGCGATGTGCGAGTGCAGCGCGTAGGTCGGCTCGAAGAGGGCGACCGCCCGCCCCGGCCCCCCGTAGGCGAGGAGGAGGGACTGCAGCACCTCGTTCGAGCCGTTCGCGCAGTAGACGGACTCGACCCCCACCCCGTGCAGCTCGGCGACGGCGCTGCGCAGCGCCACGGCCTCGCGGTCGGGGTAGCGGTTGAAGGCAATCCCGGCGATCCCCCCGCTCAGCTCCTCGAGGAAGGCCGCCGGAGGCGACTCGGGCGCCTCGTTGGTGTTCAGCCGCACGTCGACGTCGATCTGGGGGGAGTAGTAGCCCTCCATCAGCGCCACGTCGTCGCGGGGCGCGACGCCACGGCGGCGGGGCGCCGGCTCGGGAGCCGCGCCGTTCACGGGGCGCTCCAGGTGGCGCGGTCGACGCGCAGCAGCGCCGCCTCGGCGTGCGCGGGGAGGCCCTCGGCGTTGGCGATCGCCGCCACGTGGCCGGCAACGCGGGCGATGCCCTCGGGCGTCACCTCGACGGCGTGCACGCGGCGGAGGAAGTCCTCGACGCCGAGCACCGAGGCGAAGCGCGCCGTGGCGAAGGTCGGCAGCACGTGGCTCGGCCCGGCGAGGTAGTCACCGACCGCGGCAGGGGCGAGCGGGCCGACGAAGACCACGCCCGCGTGGCGCACCCGCTCGAGCAGCGGCGCGGGGTCGGCGACCAGCAGCTCGAGGTGCTCGGGAGCGATCTCGTTGGCGACCGCCATCGCCTCCTCGGGGCCGTCGACGATCACCGCGTAGCCCCCCGCGGCGAGGGTCGACTCGGTCTCGGCGCGTCGCGGCGAGGCGGCGACGAGTCGGGCGACGGCCTCGGTGACCTGCGCCGCGACCTCCTCGGACCAGGTGATCAGCCAGGCGAGGCCGTCCGGGCCGTGCTCGGCCTGGACGATGATGTCGATCGCCGCCCACTCCGCGGGAGTCGCCTGGTCGGCGATCACGACGACCTCGGAGGGGCCGGCGAAGGCGGCCGGCACGCCGACCACGCCGCGCACCTCGCGCTGCGCGATCGAGACCCACTTGCTCCCAGGCCCGACGATCACGTCGACCTTTCTCACCGACTCGGTGCCGTAGGCCATCGCCGCTATCGCCTGCGCGCCGCCGATGCGGTACACCTCGTGCACCCCGGCGAGCGCGCACGCCGCGAGCAGCTCTGTCGGCGGGTCACCGTCGGGGCCGGGGGGCGCGCAGCAGGCCACCTCGCCGACGCCGGCGACGATCGCCGGCACCGCGGTCATGAGCACGCTCGAGGGGTACTTCGCCCGCCCGCCCGGCGCGTAGACCCCGGCGCGCTCGACGGGGAGCTCGTAGTGGGTGACCGCGATGCCGCCCCGCTCGTAGCGCTCGGGGAGCGGGGCGCGGTGGCGGTGGAAGGCGGCGATCGCGTCGCGGGCCTCCTCGAGGGCGGCGCGCAGCTCGGGGCTGATCGAGGCGAGCGCCTTGTCGAGGGCGGCCTCCTCGACGCGCAGCTCGTCGAGCTCGACGTGGTCGAAGCTCAGCGCGTACTCGCGGATTGCCTCGTCGCCGCGGGCGCGCACCTCGGCGAGGATCTGACGGACCTGCTCGACAGGCCCTTCGGCACCGAGGTCGGGACGGGGGAGGTCGAGGGGCGCGGTGCGGTCGCGACCACGGAGGTCCAGGGTGCGGAGCATCCGGCCTACCGTAGCCAAGCCGAATCACGTCCCTTTCCCCTGGGAGGATGGCCCCCGTGCCCGCAGACCGCTCCGAGCTGTCCTCGATCGCCACCCTCCTCGAGCAGCTCACGACGCGCATCTCCGCGATGGGAGAGCAGGCCCAGGTGGTGAAGGAGGACGGCCTCGCGAGCGAGCTCTTCGCGGTCGAGCGCGCGCTCGTGGGCGCCGGGCGACGGATCAACCGCCTGCTCGGGCCGAGCCGCTGACCGGCCGGCGAGGCCTCGCGGGCGGCCGTCAGCAGCGAACCGACGGTGCCACCGCGGTGTCGAGGCGCGGGCCGCGCGCCGACCGACGCCGCCACAGCATCACCGAGGTGGTGGCGAGCAGCACCGCCATCGCCACGCAGAACGAGTTGCCGGCGCCGAGCTGCCAGCCGCGCTCGGTGAGCTCGACGGGGTGCGCCGACGGCCACCACGAGTGCGGCACCCACCAGATGGGCGCGATCCAGAAGAAGACGGCGACCACGCCGGCCCACCACTCGCCGTGGCGCGGGCGATCCGCGGCGAGCGCCAGCCAGAGGATCAGCGGCAGCACCCAGACGAGGTGATGTACCCAGCTAGAGAACGGCCCCGGGCGCTCCTGGCGCTGGCGCGGTGAGGGCGCGCCGCCTCAGCGGCGCCCCCTCGCGGAGCGGAGACGGGCCGTCGCCGCGGTCGTGAGTCGCTCGATCGCCTGCGGCGGGAAGGGCCAGACGGCGCTGACGTTGATCTCGCAGAGCACGTAGCTGTCCTCCCCCGACGCGCGCTTCGGCCCGTAGAGGAAGTCGGCGTCCCAGATGACCGGCAGCGACTCCGCATCGAGGTCGAGCACCTGCTGCAGCCGCGGCAGCCACTCCGACTCCATCAGCGCTCTGATCGCCTGGTAGGCGGGGGCCTCCGCGCCCTCCATCTCCGAGCGCCGCCGCTCGCGGGCGCCGGCGGCGGACGGGGGGAGCAGCCCCGCCGGCCACTGCTGACAGAACCCCGCCACCTGGTCCTGCACGAGGTAGCAGCGGACCATTCCTTCGCCGAGGCGCTCCTGGTAGGGCTGGTCCACCATGAACCCCGCCCAGTCGAAGTACTCCGCGCAGCGCTCCACGAAGTCCGTGAGGGCGAGCTCCTCGACGCGCGCCTCTCGGGAGGCGTGCTGCACCCGCACCCTCGACTGGGTCCCGGGGCTCCCTTCCCCGCCGTACGCGCCCTCGAGCAGCTCGACGCGGAAGACCCCGTGCCCGCCGTTGCCCCGGCCCTGCTTGAGGACGCGCACGCCCTCGGCGCCGAGGCGGCGCGCGAAGCGCTCGCGGAGCTCCGCGACGCTCCGGTAGAGGTCGGTGTCGGTGCCCCAACCGAGCGTCCTCGTCTCGTAGAGCACCTCCTTTGTGCCCATCTTCAAGATCACGTCGGGATGGGTGGAGACCCACACGCCCTCGGAGGAAACCTCCCGCAGGAGTTGATCGAGCGGTGCCCGGTTCGCGCCCCCCTCGACGGGGTTCACCCAGACGATCACGCCGTCGAGGGCGAGCAGCTGCTCGCGCACCGCCTCGACCGTGTCGGCGGAGTACAGCACGTGCTCCGGTACGACGTCGCGTGCGCAAAAGGCCTCGTCGAGGGCAGCGAAGCGCTCCGGGGAACGCGATGCGTTGTCCGACGAGCCGGGCTCGTTCTGCCAGAGGAGCCCGATCCGCGCCGCACCCTCTCGGGAGGTTCCTTCCATGTGCTGTCTCCTCTAGCCCGACGGCCCCGTCGCCGACCGCCGGCGCGGCTCGTGGGCGAGCCGCGACCGCAGCGCGGTGGCGAGCTTCGCGGGAACCGTATCGGGGAAGGGCGACACAGAGCTGACGTTGATCTCGCAGAGCATGTGGGTGTCCTCGCCGGAGCCCGTCTTCGGCCCGTAGAGGAAGTCGCAGTCCCACAGCAGCGGCAGGCCCTCTCGGTCGACGTCGACGAGGCGTTCCAGGCCGGGGACCCAGTCGCCCTCGAGGCGCTCGCGGAGCGCTTGGAACTCGGGCTCGGAGGGGCCGTACATGGTCTTCTTCGAGGGGATGCCGAACGCCCTCTCGGGCGCGGGCGCCGCCGGGTCGAGGGAGGGGTCCGCCATGGTCTGGCGGGCGAAGCCGACGACCTCCTCCCCCACCAGGTAGGCGCGGATCATCCCCTCGGCCAGCCGCCCGGCGAAGGCCTGGTCGATGATCGGGCCCGCAGCGCCGAAGTAGCCCGCGCAACGGCCGAGGAACTGCGAGAGCGCGAGCTCCTCTGCGGCGTCGTCCCTCGTCGCCGCGTGCTGGACGCGCACGAGCTCCTCGCCCGGCGGTGCGCCGGCGAGGAGCTCGACCTTCCACACGCCGACCCCGTCGTTGCCGCGGTGCTGCTTGAGGACGCGCGGCCGACCCTCAGCGAGGCGGGCGGGGAACTGCGCCTCGAGCTCGGCGAGTGTCGCGTAGAGGTGCGTGTCGCTCCCCCAGCCGAGGTCACGGCTCCGGTAGAGGACCTCCTTGGTCCCCATCTTGAGGATCGTGTCGGGGTGCGCGCTCACGAGGACGCCGTGCGCCGCGACCTCGCGCAGCAGCCGGTCGAGCAGGACGCGGTCGGCGTCGCCGCGGCGCGGGTCCGCCCACACGAGCACCGCGTCGAGGCCGAGCAGCTGCTCGCGCACCTCGTCGGCGACCGCGTCGGCGTAGAGGGCGGGTTCGACGTCCATGCCGAGGGCCGACAGCGCCTGCAGGACCGGGTAGAGGCGGCTCTCCTCGGGCATCGGCTGGCCGCGCCGCGCGGGATCCCCGCGCCAGAGAATCGCCACCCTTCCCCTCAGATCGGACACCGCTCACCCCCCGCCGAGCGCCAAGGTAGTGCTGTCGGCGGGGAGCTCGACGAGGGACGGGCACCGGGACTCGGGCGCCGGCGGCACCCTCGCGGGCGACCGTGCGCACGCCACCGGTGCGGCGCCTGTGGCGCGGCCTCGCACGGGCGACGGGGGCGCGGCGCCCCGTCGGATCGAGGGGTCAGCCGCCGAGCAACGCGGCGCGCAGCGCCGCCGGCGCGGCGATCGGAGGGCCCCCCTCGTCTCCGCCGCCGGGCTCGCCGAAGGCGCTGAAGGCGCTCCCCAGCCCTGCGAGCTCGCCACCGTCCTCCTCGACACCGAAGTAGAGGGGGAACAGTCCGAAGGGCGCGAAGAGCGCGCCGTAGCGGGCACCGATCCCCGCCTCGGCCTGCAGCGCCGCCCACACCCCGCCGGCGCAGGCGAAGCCGCCGCCCAGCCAACCGAGGGGCGTCGTCGTGGCGAGGCCCTGCACCGAGCCGCTCGCGACGGTGAGCGCGAGGCCGACCGCCGACTCGGTCGCCGCCTCGTCGAGGCCGAGTACCCGCGCCGCGGTGACCGCGGCGCCGAAGTAGCTGAGCAGCTGGTCGAGGCGCCAGCGCTTCCCACGCTCACCCGCCCGCGCCGCGATGCGCGCCAGGCGAGCCTGCACCTCGGTGCCGGCGACCACCGCCGCGAGCAGGTCGTCGGCCGTCGCGCGCGGCGCGCTGCGCGCCGCGCCGAGCCCTGCGCCGAGGCCGAGCAGGCCGACCGGCACCTCCTCCGGCCCGACCGGCGAGCGCCCGCTGGCGGCGAGGCGGCAGCCGAGCGAGAAGGCGTCGAGGACGCCGCTCGGCCGCCCGGCGACGCCGAGCGCGCGGCCGGCGCCGGCGATCGCCGCCTCGAGGGCGGGCTCGTCCTGGTCGCCCGCGGTGAGCGCCTCGACAGCGGCGCGAAGGGCGCGGCGGTGTGCGGCGAGCAGCTCGGCGGGGAGGCCGTCGACGGTGCAGCGGGCGGCGAAGGAGGCGATCGCCGCGACCGCGGCGTCGGCGACGGGCACCTCAGCTCCCGACCAGCAGGGCGACGAGCTCGGCGACGTCGTCGAGCTCCTCGAGGCGCCAAACGAGCTCGCAGATCCGCGCCACCGCGGCGTCGGGCATCGGCCGCGGGTGCGCGGCGTTGCAGCTCGCGAGCTTCTCGGCGACCTGCTCGGGGGGGAGCGTCCCGAAGTTGTCCGTCTCCGCGGTGAACACCGGCGTCGAGAGCAGCGCGCCGGCGTCGGTCTCGACCTCGACGCGCGCCGTCAGCCGCTCCTCCACGAAGGAGACCTCGAAGCGCCCGAGCAGCGCCGCGACGTCGGCCCGGCGCAGCCCCTCGGCGGAGAGGTTGCCGAGGGTGACCTCACCTGTGAGGAGGGCGCAGGCGAGGCCGAAGGGGATGCTGTTGCAGGCGACCGCCGCGTCGCGCGGCGCCAGCCGCTCCTCGAGGGGGAGCACCCAGCGGTGCTCCTCGCGCGGCGCGACCAGCCGCACGGCGCTGATCGCCGCCGCGTCGTAGCCGGCCATCGCCCGCAGCCGACGGGCGACGTGGATGTAGGGCTGCACAGCGCCGCTCGAGGGCCACTCCTTGAAGTGCACGTCGGCGCCCTGGAAGTCGCTGCCGAGCTCGGCGTCGAGCGCCGCCGTCTCCTCGCAGCCGAACCAGCCGCGCAGCATCCCGGCGGGGCCGTGCAGCGCGTCGCAACGGCCGTCCACCCCCGAGGCCGCCAGATAGGCGGCGAGGACGCCGGCGAGATTGCCGGGGCCGCCGTAGAGGGCCTTCACCGGGGGCTCGCCGCCGCGGATCACCTCGCGCGAGCCGGAGGCCTGCATCAGCGAGAGGCCGAAGGCCGACTCCATCTCCACCGGGGTGAGGCCGAGGACTCTCCCCGCCCCGGCGCAGGCGCCGAAACAGCCGAGCAGCTGGCCGTCGAGCCAGCCGTCCTCGCCCGAGCGCGAGCCGCGGCGGGCGACGCGCACGAGGCGGGCGTGCACCTCGCAGGCGGCTGCGGTCGCGGCGAGGAGGGTCGCCCCCGAGACGGGGCGGCCGAGCGCCTCGGCGGCGGCGAGGGCGGGCGCGAAGCCGACCATCCCGAGGTGCGCCCCCGGGGCGCCCGCCGCGTCCCAGACGAGGGTGTGGATGAGCGCGCCGTTCACCGAGGCGGCGACGGCGGGCGCCCCGCGCCCCGAGACGAGGAAGCCCGGCCCGGGCGTGAGGCCGGGCGCGAGGTGCGCCGCCGCGACGAGGAGCTCGCGTGCCGGGACGGCGGTCACCCAGGCCGCCGCCGCGCAGGCGACGGCGTCGATGATCAGCGCCTTGTGGACGCGGCGCGCCTCGGCGGGGAGCTCGCCGGCGGCGCAGGTCGCGGCGAAGGTCGCGAGCGCCCCGGCCGCCCCGTCGTCCGCCATCTCTCAGGCGCTCTTTCTCGGCCGCTTCGCCGCCGCCGGGAGGACCGCCGAGGGGCAGAAGTCGGCGAGCAGGCACTCCTCGCAACGCGGCCGGCGCGCGAGGCACGTCGCCCGTCCGTGCAGGATGAGGCGCAGGCTCATCGCCCCCCACTCGCGCGCCGGCAGGTAGCTGCAGAGGTCGCGCTCCACCTTCACCGGGTCGGTCTCGGTGGTGAGGCCGAGGCGGCGGGCGAGGCGGCCGACGTGGGTGTCGACGGGGAGACCGGGGAGCCCGAAGGCGACCGAGCGGATCACGTTCGCGGTCTTGCGGCCGACGCCGGGGAGGGTGGTGAGGTCAGCGAGGGCGCTCGGGATCTCGCCGTCGAAGCGCTCGGTCACCGCCGCGCCCATCCCGAGCAGGCTGCGGGTCTTCGCGCGGAAGAAGCCGGTCGGCCGGATCAGCGCCTCGAGCTCGGCGCGCTCGGCACCGGCGAGGGCGGCGGGGGTCGGATAGGCGGCAAAGACCGCCGGGACGACGGCGTTCACCCGCTCGTCGGTGCACTGCGCGGAGAGGATCGTCGCCACGAGCAGCTGAAAGGGGTTCTCGTGGCGCAGCGCGCAGAGCTCGGTGGCGCTGCCGGGGAAGCGCTCGCCGAGGCGCCGCAGGGTCTCGAGCGCCCGCCCCGTCGGCGTGCGCGGCCCGGCCATCACGGAATGCTAAGCGAGAGCCGCCGCCGCGGCCCGGTACCGTCGTTCCCGTGCCGCAGATCGAGACCAAGCGCCGCCTCGGGGAGGAGGACCTCGCCGAGGTCGCCGCCCTGCTCGCGGCGGCGCGCGCCGCGGACGGCCACGCCCCCCTCGGCGAGCACAAGTGGCTCGACCTCGTGCAGGGGGGCCGCGCCGGCTTCGCCGGCTTCGTCGCCCGCGAGCCGGGCCACCAGGCGCTCGTCGGTTACGCCCAGCTCAGCCGCGGCGAGGATTCCTGGGCGGTCGAGTACGTCGTGCACCCGGCGCGCCGCGACGGCGGCGAGGGGGCCGAGGGTGAACGGATCGCGGGCGAGCTGCTGCGCGCCGCGCTCGACGAGGCGCGCCGGGGAGGCGGGGGGCACCTCCACCTCTGGGTGCCGAAGCCGACCGCGGCGAACGATCGGGTCGCCGCGGCGCTCGGCCTGCGCCGCGGCCGCGAGCTCCTGCAGCTCCGCCGCCCGCTCCCGATCGAGGAGGAGCTCGCCGCCGCCGCGGTGGCGACGCGCCCCTTTTGCGTCGGCGAGGACGAGCGGGCCTGGCTCGAGGTGAACGCCCGCGCCTTCGCCGGCCACCCCGAGCAGGGGGGCTGGGACCTCTCGACGCTGCACGACCGTGAGGGGCTGGCCTGGTTCGACCCCGGGGGCTTCCTCCTCCTCGAGCGCGCCGGCCACCTCGCCGGTTTCTGCTGGACCAAGGTGCACGCCGACGAGTCGCCGGCCCTCGGGGAGATCTTCGTCATCGGCGTCGACCCCTCCCACCAGGGCGAGGGCCTCGGGAGGGCGCTCCTCGCAGCGGGGCTCGTGCACCTCGCGGGGGTCGGCGTGGCCACCGCGATGCTCTACGTGGACGCCGACAACGCGGCGGCGACGGCCCTCTACGCCTCATTCGGCTTCAGCGTCGACCACCACGACCTCGCCTACGTCACCGACCTCGCACCGGCATGAGCCGCTACGACCTCTCCCGCGAGGAGCTCGCCGAGGTGCTCGCCGGCGAGCCCGCCTACCGCGTCGCCCAGCTCGAGGAGGGCCTCTACCGCCGCCTCGCCCTCCCCGGCGAGCTCACCACCCTCCCGAAGACCCTCCGCGAGCGCCTCGCCGCCGACGAACGCCTCGCTCCCGCACTCTCGCTCCGCACCGAGCAGCGCGCCGACGACGGCGCGACGACGAAGTGGCTCTTCGCCCTCGACGGCGGCCACGCCGTCGAGACCGTGCTGATGCACTACCCCCGCCACTCGACCGTCTGCATCTCCTCCCAGGCGGGCTGCGCGATGGCCTGCACCTTCTGCGCGACCGGCGACCACGGCTTCGATCGCCAGCTCAGGGTGGGGGAGATCGTCGAGCAGGTGGTGCACGCCGCACGGCGCGCCCGCGAGGAGGGTCGGCGCCTCGACCACGTGGTCTTCATGGGGATGGGGGAGCCGCTCGCCAACCTCGGCCCGGTACTCACCGCCGTCGAGCGCCTCGTCGGACCGCTCGGCCTCGCGCAGCGCCACCTCACGATCTCGACCGTCGGGGTCGTCCCCGGCATCCGCCGCCTCGCCGCCCGCCCCGAACAGGTCAACCTCGCCGTCTCGCTGCACGCCGCGAACGACGCGCTCCGCGACGAGCTCGTACCCCTCAACCGCCGCTACCCGCTCGCGGTGCTCCTCGCGGCGTGTGCCGAGTACGTCGCCGCAACGCACCGCCGTCTCTCGTTCGAGTGGGCGTTGATCGACGGGGTGAATGACCGCGACGCCGACGCCGGCGAGCTCGCGACGATCGCCAGAGAGCTGCACGCCCACGTGAACCTCATCCCGATGAACCCAACCGTCGGCGGATCAGCGCGCGGCCTTCGCGGTTCACCGCCGACGCGGGTACGCGGCTTTCGCGATGAGCTGCGCGAGCTCGGCGTAAACGTGACGATCCGCCAGACGCGCGGCGAGAAGATCAACGCCGCGTGCGGGCAGCTTGCCGGAGCGGTCGCGCGCTCCGCGACCGGACGCGGGTGCGCTCAGCCCGCGGCCTCGCCCGCTTCCCCGCCGTCGCCGGCGGTGACTTCCCTCAACCGCCCGGATAGATAGCGGCGCTCCACCTCTGACGGTGCGAGGGGCAGCGCGCACTCGTAGGCGGCGGCGGCCGCGGCCCGGTCACCACGGCGGCGCAAAAGGTCCGCGCGTGTCGCCTCCACCAGGTAGTAGCGCTCCAGGCGGACGTCGCCGCGGAGCTCATCCACGATCGCCAGGCCGGCCCCGAGGTCACCCGCCATCGCCACCGCCACCGCCCGGTTGAGCCGCACGACCGGCGACGGCATCTGCTCCTCGAGCAGGGCGTAGAGGCCGGCGATCTCACCCCAGTCGGTGTCGGCGGCGCTCGGCGCGCCGGCGTGGCAGGCGGCGATCGCCGCCTGCAGCTGATAGGGCCCCACTCGGCGGCGCCGCAGCGCCGCCTCGAGCAGCGCCAACGCCTCCGCGATCTCCGCGCCGTCCCAGCGGCCCCGGTCCTGCTCCTCCAGGGTGACGAGGGCACCGCCCTCCCCGACGCGGGTCTCGCGGCGCGAGTGGTGGAGCAGCATCAGCGCCAGCGTGCCGGCCACCTCGGGCTCGTCAGGCATCAGCTGCTGCAGTGCCCGGCCGAGGCGGATCGCCTCCTCGCAGAGGCCGCTGCGGATCAGCTCGGCCCCCGACGAGGCCGAATAGCCCTCGTTGAACAGCAGGTACAGCACCGCCAGCACGCCTGCGGTGCGCTCGGACAGCAGGTGCGCCGGCGGCACCCGGTAGGGGATCCCCGCTGCCACGATCTTGGCCTTGGTGCGGGTGAGCCGCTTGGCCATCGTCGCCTCGGGGACGAGGAAGGCGCGGGCGACCTCGGCCGTGGTGAGCCCGGTGAGGCTCCGCAGGGTGAGGGCCACCCGCCCCTCCAGCGGGAGGGCGGGGTGGCAGCACGTGAAGATCAGCCGCAGGCGGTCGTCCTCGATCTCGTCGGTCTCGTGGAACAGCGCTGGCATCGCTTCCTCGTCGGTGCCAGGCGGCGTCGGCGTCGCCTCCCGGCCGGCCTGCTCGAGGAGCGCTGCGCCGCGCGCACCTCGGCGCAACCGGTCGATCGCGCGGTTGCCGGCGACCGTCGTCAGCCAGGCGCCCGGGCGCTCCGGCACGCCATCGGTCGGCCAGCGCCGGAGCGCCTCCGCGAACGCCTCCTGCGCGCACTCCTCGGCGAGGTCCCAGTCACCCGTCCGCCTGATCACCGTGGCGACGACTCGGCCCCACTCCTCGCGGAACGCCGCGTCGACTGCGCCCGCCGCGGCCGAGGTGGTCACTCGCTCACGAACGGGCGCACCTCGATCATGTGGTGTCGGGCGAGCGGATGGGCGGCCGCGATCTCGATCGCCTCCTCACGGCCCGCGCAGCTGATCACCGAGATCCCGCCGATGAACTCCTTGGTCTCGACGAAGGGGCCGTCGCTGAGCAGCGTCTCACCGTCGCGGACGCGCACCGTGGTCGCCATGTCCTTGTGCTGGAGAGGGTGTCCCAGCACCTTGCGGCCCCGTTGTTGGAGGTCCTCTCCCCAGGCGATCCCGTCGCGAACGACCGCCTCCTCGACCTCGGGCTCGGCGGCGATGCCGTCCAGGCACATCATCAAGCAGTAGGGGGTGCCGCCGGAGTCGTCGCCGGTCGCGAAGCGCGCTGCGGCCTCGCCCAGCTCGAGGCCGTCGGCGAAGGGCCGGATCTCGATCGACCGGAACCAGGACGAAGGGTGCTTGGCCGCCACCTCGATCGCCTCGTCGAGGTCGGCGCACTCGAGCACGTCGAAGCCGGCGATGAACTCCTTGGTCTCGACGAACGGGCCGTCGGCCACGAGCCTCTCGCCGTCGCGGACGCGCACCGTCGCAGCGGTCGCCGGAAGATCGAGCTCCCTGCCGAGGAGCCTGACGCCGCGGCCTTCCATCTCCTCGACCCAGCGGGAGCACTCCCGCTGCAGGACGACGACGTCCTCCGGTGCCGGCACGCCCCCACCGCAGATGAACAGGAGGTACTTCATCTCAGCCTCGCCTCCCGTAGCCGTAGCTGATGATCGCCTGTTCGCGCGCCGCCTTCAAGCGCTCGTCGACCTGCTTTCCGTGCACGTACCTGACGATCGCCCGTGCCCGCGCCGCCTTCACGCGCTCGATGATCCGTCCGTGTCCCCTGTTCATCTCCGCCCTTCCTCTCGGTGGTGGCTGCTGACAAGCAGACGACGAACGGGATCTGCCGAAAAGGACAGCTCCTCACCGCGGGCTCGCGCGGTGCCGGACCCGGTGAGCGGGCGGCCCTGAATGGGGGCGCGATGTCTACAGTTGATGACATCAGCCGTAGACTTCGACCGCCGTGACCACCCAGCGCGCTCCTCTCGTCGTCGCGGCCGACACCCGCCGCGGCAGGGCGCTCGTACCGACGCTCGTCTACGTCGGGCTGCTCGTCGCAGTGGTGAGCAGTCTCGGCTCCCCCCTCGTGCCGACGATCGCCCGCGACTACGGCGTCACCTTCGGTGCCGCGCAGTGGTCGCTCACGATCACCTTGATGACGGGGGCCGTCACGACCCCCGTCGTCGGCCGCCTCGGCGACGGCCCCCGTCGCCTGCACACGCTCGTCGGCGCGCTCGGGGTGCTCACGGTGGGGAGCGCGCTCGCCGCGCTGCCGCTGCACCTCTTCCCGCTCCTGCTCGTCGGCCGGGCGATGCAGGGGGTCGGTCTCTCGCTCCTCCCGCTCGTGATGAGCGTCGCCCGCGACCACCTCGAGCCCGAGCGCGCCCGCGCCACGCTCGCCACCCTGTCGGTCACCGCCGTCGTGGGCGTCGGCCTCGGCTACCCGCTCACCGGCCTGATCGCCGAGCACTTCGACTTCCGCGCCGGCTTCTGGCTCGCGGCCGTGCTCGGCCTCGTCGCGATGGGCCTCGCGGGCCTCGTCGTCCCGAAGAGCATGCACCGCGACCCCCAGCCCTTCGACCTCGCCGGCGCGCTGCTGCTCGGGACGGGCCTCGCCGGGCTGCTCGTCGCCATCAGCGAGGGCGGGGAGTGGGGATGGGGCTCGGCTCGGCTGCTCGGCGTCGCCGCGGCCTCCCTCGCGGTCGTCCTCGCCTGGGTCGCCCACGAGCTGCGCACGCACCTCCCCCTCGTCGACCTGAAGCTGATGCGCAACCGCACCGTGCTCACCGCCAACGTCACGGGGGTGATGGCCGGCGTCGGGATGTACATGCTCCTCTCGATGATCATCCGCTTCGTGCAGACGCCGACCTCGCTGAGCTACGGCCTCGGCGCCTCGGTCGTGGTCGGCGGCCTCGCGCTCGTGCCGCTCTCGGCGGCGAGCTTCCTCGCGAGCAAGCTGGCGACGATCGCGGGACGTCGCCTCGCGCCGACGAGGCTCCTGCCGCTCGGGGTGCTCTTCTTCAGCGTCGGCCTCGTCGTCTTCGCCGTCGCCCGCAGCCGGCTGTGGGAGACCTTCGTGGTGATGGCGATCGCCGGGGCGGGGATCGGGAGCTCGTTCGCGGTGATGCCGAGGATGATCGTGAGCGCCACCCCAGCCGGCGAGACCGCCTCGGCGCTCGCCCTCAACCAGGTGCTGCGCACAGTCGGCTACTCGATCGGGAGCGCGCTGGCGGCGACGATCCTCACCGCCCACACCGCCCGCGGCGCGGTCTTCCCCGCCGACGTCGGCTACACCGACGCGGCGCTGGTCGCCCTCGGGCTGTGCCTCCTCACGGCCTTCGTGAGCGCCCTCCTCCCGGGCCGGGAGCGGCGCCGCACCAGCGCGCTCGACCCCGACCAGGAGCTGTCGATCGAGGAGAGCCTGGACGGCGCCCTCTCCGGGCTCATCGCCTACGAGCCGGAGGAGTTCGCCGACGCGACCCGTGCCGGGGAGCCCCGCGGCTCGGGGGGACGGCCGTGAGCCCCGACCAGCACGCGGGGGCCGCTGCACTCGCGCCCGCGCGCGAGCCCGGAGGGAGGAGCCGCGCCGAGAGTCGCGACCGCCTCGTCGCCGCCGCGGCGGAGCTCTTCTCCGAGCACGGCTACGAGCAGACGACCGTGCGCGAGATCGGCCGCCGGGCGGGACTCGACCCGACGCTGATCGCCCGCTACTTCGGGAGCAAGGCCGCGCTCTACCTCGAGTCCCTGCGCCTCGGCAGCACCGCGGGGGACCGCCCCCCCTCGGACCTCACCGACGCCGGGGCGGTGGCCGAGATCCTCGAGCGGGTCCGTCGCAACGGGCTCACGCCCACCCTCTACGCCGCGCTCCGCCCGCACGAGGACCCCGAGCTGCAGGAGGCCGCGACCGAGGTGCTCCGCCAGCGGGTGACCGAGCCGGCGGAGCAGCGCGCCCGCCGCGCCGGACTGACCGAGCCCGCGCTGCGCGCCGAGCTCGTGACCGCGGCCCTCGCCGGCATCGTCGTCAGCCGCACCTCACAGGCGCTCTCGCTGCTCGGCGCGGCGAGCGCCGAGGAGGTGGCCCCGCTCATCGCCGAGCTCATCGCCCACATGACGGGCGAGCTGCCCGCCAGCTGACAAGACGGGCCCCGCGCCCTCGGCGGGGGCGCGGGGCCCGTCAGACGCGAGCCCCCGGGCGCCCGAAGAGCGAGACGGCATAGTCGCCGCCGACGGCGAAGGGCTCGCCGGACCAGGTGGCCCACCGCGCCGCGAGGAAGAGGCCGCTCGCGCGGCACGCCCCGTCGAACTCCTCGAGGTCGTAGCCGCGGTCGAGCTGCAAGCCGGCGACGAGGGCGCCGCCGCTCGCCACGTGCGCGGCACAGGCGGTGACGAGCTGCGGGCGGGCGCTCACCTCGCAGAACAGCGGGACGTTGCCCGCGAGCACGACGACGTCGAAGGTGCGGCCGAGCGCGAGCGTGCAGAGGTCGCCCTGCAGCCACTCGAGCGCGGGCGCCCTCCGGCGGGCCTCGCCGAGCATCGAGGCGTCGATGTCGACGCCGACGACCCCGATCCCGTGGCGTGCGAGCTCGATCGCGACGCGACCGGTGCCGCAGCCTGCGTCGAGCACCGTGCGCGGAGAGAGCGAGCGCACGAGGGCGGCTTCGCCGTGGACGTCGGAGCCCTGAGCGGCGAGCGCGTCGATCCGCTGCTGGTAGGCGGGGCCGTCGAACGAGGTCACCGCGCGAGTCCAGCAGGATTCGCTCCCGCCCCGGCGCGGGCAGGCACCACGGGGGCGGGGGCCGCACCCAGCCTCCCGGGGAGGAGCGAGCTGCGGGGAGGGGTGGCCGCTGGGGGGGCCGTGGCGGGGTGCGTCGCCCCGCACAGCCGGTAGCCGACCCGCGGCACGGTCTCGATCACCGGTGGCGCGCCGAGCTTTTGGCGGAGCCTTCCGATCGTCACGGCGACGGTGTTGGTGAAGGGGTCGGCGTGCTCGTCCCAGGCCTGCGCGAGGAGCTCCTCGGCGCTCAGCACCGCGCTGCTGCGCAGCAGCGCCTCGAGCACCGCGAACTCCTTCGCCGAGAGCTCGAGCGGGCGGCCGGCGCGGACGGCGCGGTGGCGCAGCGGGTCGAGCTCGACGTCGTTCCAGCGCAGCACGTGGCCGCGCGCCTCGGGCTGGCGGCGCGCGAGCGCCCGCACCCGCAGGAGCAGCTCGCGGAAGTGGAAGGGCTTCCCGAGGTAGTCGTCGGCGCCGAGCTCGAGCCCCGCGACGCGGTCGTCCGGCGTCACCGCGCCGCTCAGCATGAGCACCATCGCGCGGCTCTCGTTCCTCGCGATCTGCTGGCAGAGCTCGTCACCGTCGAGGCCCGGGAGGGTGCGGTCGAGCACGACGACGTGGTAGTTCGTGAGCGCGAGCTTGCAGGCCGCGCCGACGCCGTCGTAGGCGACGTCGACCGCGATGCCGTGCGCGCGCAGCCCCTCGGCGACGACGTCCGCGAGCGCGACCGAGTCCTCGACGACGAGCACGCGCATCAGAGCATCCCCCGCCGGATGAGGACGGGCGCGCGCCCGGGCGCCGTCTGATCGGCGGGCCGCCGCCCGCTCCCCGGCCGTCCGAGGCCGCCTCGCGCCGCGGTCATCCGCCGTTGCTCGCCGTGGCACCGCCCTGCGTGGGGATGTGCACGGCGCCGTGGCCGGCCGAGAGGCAGGCCCGCGCCGCGGCGAGCTGGGCCGGCGTGAGCGCGTGCTCGTTGATCCCGGTGCCGGCGAGGTTGAACTGGCCCTGACCGTTCGGGTCGGGGAAGTTCGAGATGCCGTGGCTGCGCACGCAGCGGGCGAAGGCGAGCCCGTCCTGGATCTGCTGGGGGGTCCTCACGTCCTCACCGTTGCCGATCCCGGCCTGCGCAAGGACGGCGTGGCAGACGAGCGTGGCGTGGCTCACCACCGAGTCCGGGAAGGCGTGGAGGGCCGCCTTGTCGAGGACCGGCTGGCCCTTCGCGGGGCCTTCGGTGGCGATGGTCGGGTCCGGGAGGTTGGGGAGGCCGTTCCGGCGGAGGCACCGCCCGGCGAGCAGCATCGCGCTGGGATGGGCGGTGGCCGACCCCGCCGCGCCCGGGGCCGTCGTGGAGGGGACGTTCGCGACGCCGGGAGCGCCACCCCCGCCACAGCCGGCGGCGAGCAGCGAGAGGGCGGCGATCGCGACAGTCACGGCGAGGGTGCGGGACCGGCGGTGGTGGATCCTGGTCATTCAGTGCCTTTCAACTGAGCAGAGAGATCGACTCCGCGGCCGCCGCCCATCAGGCCGCCCGCCGGCGCACCAGCCACGCGGTCGTCGCGATCAGCAGCACCGACAGCGCAAGCAGCCAGCCGCCCTCGATCCACTGGAATGGCCAGAAGCGGCTCGCCGGCTGGTAGGTGGTCAACTGCGTGTAGCCGTGCCGCACGAGGTACTGCCACGCGTCGAGGGATTTCGGGACGCCGCCCTTTCCGGCGAACTGCGCCGGTGCCCCCTGCTGGAGGATCTGGCCGAGCGCCGTCTCGCTGATCGGGCGGCCCGCCCTGGTGAGCCACTGCTGGTTGATGACCCACGCGGAGCCGGGCAGGTCCAGGCGGCTCGTGACGAGCGGCGTCAGGTAGTGCTCGCGCAGGAACGTGCCGGTGCCGAAGGCGAGCCCGGCGTAGAGGGCCAGGCTGGCGGCGATCGCGGGCACGACCCGGCGGACGAGCGTGCCGGCCAGGGCGCCGACCGCGAAGGCGGTGAGCGTCCAGGCGGCCAAGGAGACCCCGCGCAGGTCGAACAGGCCCGGGTTGAACGGGGACATCTCCGAGAGGGAGAGGGACTGGTTGCCCGTCGCGAAGTACGGCCCGTAGTACCAGGAGACGAGCACGCTGATCGCTGCGGTGGCGGCGGTCACCGTGGCGGCGAGCAGGACCAACTTGGCGAGCGTCCACCGCCGCCGCCCGAAGCCCTGCGTCCAGGCGAAGCGGTAGGTGCCGGTCTCGAACTCGCGGGCGATCACCGGCGCCCCGAGGAAGGCCCCGATCAGCACTGGCACCGCCTGCGGGATGACGCCGTTCGCGAGGAAGCTGAAGGTGTTGTTGAAGCTGCTGACCCGTTCACCGCAGGCGAACGAGCTCGCCGGTCGACAGGCGATCGCCGCGGAATAGACGTGGTGCAGGTGCACGCCGGCGAGCGAGAAGCCCAGCGCGAGCACACCCAGCAGCGTGGCCACGCCGCTCAACGCCAAGCGGTGCTGCCGCCAGGTGACCCACACCATCTGCCGCCAGGGCAGTGGCGCGACGCTCGCTTGCTCCTCGTCGCTCGCCGGCGCGGCGAGCATGCTCAGCGTGGTCATTTCGCCGCCTCCGCCTGCTCGGCGGCGCGGGTACGTGAGGGGCCCGGCAGGGCCGTGGCGGAGGGCACGCGCAGATAGGCGAGGGCGAGCTCTTCGAGGCCGACCGGATGCGCCTCCCATCCCGGCGGGACCGGATCGTCCGCAGGCGTCCGGACAAGGAGGTGGGCCTGTGCAGTCGCCTGGCTGGCGTGCCCGACGTTCCAGTCCTCGGCACGCCGCCCGGCCTCCGAGGAGGGGCCGATGAGCACGCGGTGGCTGGCGAGGAGATCGTCGACCTCCCCTGCCACCTGGACGCTCCCGTGCGAGACGAGCACGAGGTAGTCGGCGACCCGCTCGAGCTCCGCGAGCACGTGCGAGGAGAGCACGACCGAGACCCCGTCGTCGGCGACCGCGGTCATCACCGTCGCCATGAAGTCGTGGCGGGCGAGCGGGTCGAGCATCGCCATCGGCTCGTCGAGCACGAGCAGTCTTGGCCGGCGCGCGAGCGCGAGCGTCAGCGCGAGCTGGGCCAGCTGGCCCCCGGACAGCTTCCCCGCCTTCTGTCGCAGCGGGATGCCGAGCTCGCCGAGGCGCTCCTCGGCGTAGCGCTCGTCGAAGCGGCGGTTGAGGTTGCGGGTCACGTGCAACAGGTCGGCCGCCGAGAGGTTCTGGTAGAGCGGCGTGTCCTGGGCGACGAAGGCGATCCCGTCGAGTGCGGACGGCGAGCCGGCGGGGCGGCCGCCGAGGACGGTCACCTCACCGGTGGTCGGGCTGGCCAGCCCGACCGCGAGGTTCAGCAGGGTCGACTTGCCGGCGCCGTTCGGGCCGACGAGCGCGGCGACGTGCCCGTCGGGGATCGCGAGCGTGCAGTCCTGCAGCGCTCTCGTCGCGCCATAGGACTTGCCGAGGGCGTGCGTCTCAATGACGTTCACGCCACGCCCTCCGCCTCGTGCCGCGCAGCGCCGCGCCGCGCGGCGGTACCCCCGCGGCGCTCACGAAAATCCCGCATCACGTTCGCGACGAGCGCTGCGATCCCGTCCTCGTCGAGGCCCGCCGCGTCAGCGGTCGCCACCCAGGAGGCGAGCGAGCGTCGGAGCTCGGTGAGCTCGGGCAACGCCACCTGGCCGAGCGTCGCGACGATGAACGTCCCCTGGCCGGGGCGTCCGACCGCGAGGCCCTTGTTCTCCAGCTCCCGGTAGGCCTTCAGCACGGTGTTCGGGTTGATCGCCAGCGAGGCGACCACGTCCCGGACCGTCGGCAGCTGATCGCCGGGCGCGAGGTAGCCGAGCCGCAGCGCGTGCTCGCCTGGTGCACGTACTCGGCGATCACCTCGCTCGACGAGTACGTCGAGGACGCCGAGGGCTCCTTTGACTGGGGCGTCCCGGACGAGGAGCTCTTCTCCTTCATCAACGCCCTCGAGCGCCCGATCGGCACCCACCTCTACGGGCGGCGGATGTACGAGACGATGCGCGCCTGGGAAACGATCGGGACGGGCGGCGATGAACCGCTGGTGAACAGGGAGTTCGCGGAGATCTGGCGGGCCGCCGAGAAGGTCGTCTACTCCCGGACGCTGCACGCGCCGTCGAGCGCGCGCACCCGCATCGAGCGCGAGTTCGAGCCTCACGTGCTGAGGAGGCTCAAGGAGACGTCGCCTCACGACTTGAGCATCGGAGGCGCCGAGCTCGCAGGCACCGCCATCGCGGCCGGCGTAGTGGACGAGTGCCACCTGTTCCTCTGTCCGATCGTCCTCGGTGGCGGGAAGCGAGCGCTGCCCGAGGACGTGCGCGTCGAGCTCGCACTCCTCGACGAGCACCGCTTTGAGAGCGGTGTCGTCCATCTCCACTACGCGTTGCGCCCCTGAGCCTCTCGGCAACGCGGCTACCGGCTCTGATGGGCCGGCCGGCACCGAGGTGCCGCCGCGTCGAGGTGGCGAATGCGTGTCGTGCCGACGTCAGCCGCCCGCACCTCTTCGGCGGCGCGGTCCTCGCCGAGCGGCGCAGCGCGAGCGCCCCGCGTCGTCGGCGCAGGCACGCCGGGCCGTCGGTAGCGCGCCGCGGTGCTCGACGAGGAGATCCGCGACCTCGCCACCGGCCAGAACTACGCCGTGCTCACCACGCTCTTCCCCGACGGCCGCCCGCAGTCCCAGCTCGTCTGGATCGACGCCGACGAACGGCATCTCTACGTGAACACCGAGCGGGCGCACCAGAAGTGCCGCAACGTGGAGCGCGACCCGCGCGCCGCCGTGGCGATCATCGACGCCGCGCGGCTGCACCGCTACGTCGAGGCCCCGCGGGCAGGTGACCGAGATCCGCGGCGGCGACGAGGCGCGGCGCCACCTCGACGGCCTCTCGGAGCGCTACACGGGCAAGTCCCACGAGCGGGCGGTCCGCAGCAAGCGGGTGATCCTCGTCATCGCCCCGGAACGGCAACGGGCCGGGCTGCGGGGCTGAGCGCCGGGCACGGCGGGCGCTCCTAAGCTCTCGGGCCATGCCGGACAACGGAAAGCGCCTGAGACCGACGTCGGCGGCGTGAGCACCCTCGGGGAGCTCGCGGCCCGCCTTCGGGCCGCCCTCGGCGACGGGGCGGTCCTCGACGATCCCGCCGAACTGCGCACCTACGAGTGCGACGGCCTCTCGCACTACCGCGCCGTCCCCGGCCTCGTGGCCTTCGCCACCTCGGCCGACGCGGTGGCGACGATCGTCACCGCCTGCGCGCAGGCGGCGGTCCCCTTCGTCGCGCGCGGCTCGGGGACCGGCCTCTCGGCGGGCGCCCTCCCCTCGACCGAGGGGGTGCTGATCGTGCTCGCGAAGATGCGCGGCCTCGTCGAGCTCGACGCCGAGGGCCAGCGCGCCGTCGTCGAGCCTGGCTTCATCAACCTCGACGTCAGCCGCGCCGCCGCCCCCTACGGACTGTTCTACGCGCCCGACCCCTCGAGCCAGCAGATCTGCTCGATCGGCGGCAACGTCGCCGAGAACTCGGGCGGCGCGCACTGCTTGAAGCACGGCTTCACCACGCACCACGTCACCGGGATCGAGCTCGTCACCCCCTCGGGCGAGCAGGTCACCCTCGGCAACGGGAAGGCCCCCGACGCCCCCGGCTACGACCTGCTCGGCGCCTTCGTCGGCTCCGAGGGGACGATCGGCATCCTCACGCAGGCGACGCTGCGCCTCCTCCCCCGCCCCGAGGCGGTCGTCACCCTGCTCGCCGGCTTCGCGACCACCGACGAGGCGGGCGCCGCGGTCTCGGCGATCATCGCCTCGGGGGTCCTCCCCGCGGCGATCGAGATGATGGACGCCCTCGCCATCCTCGCCGCCGAGACGGCGGTCCACCCTGGCTACCCCGAGGGCTGCGGCGCGGTCCTGCTCGTCGAGCTCGACGGCCCGGGCATCGACGTCGCCGAGGGACTCGCCACCGTCGAGGCGCTGTGCCTCGCGAACGGGGCCTCCGAGCTGCGCACGGCGACCTCGGAGGCCGAGCGGGCGCTGTTGTGGAAGGGGCGCAAGTCCGCCTTCGCCGCGGTCGGCCAGCTGTCGCCGGACTTCATCGTCCAGGACGGCGTGATCCCCCGCACCAAGCTCCCCGAGGTGCTGCGGGCGATCGACGCCCTCGCCCTCGCGGCGGGCATCCGGGTGGCGAACGTGTTCCACGCCGGCGACGGCAACCTCCACCCGCTCGTCCTGTTCGACGAGTCGGTGGAGGGCGACGCCGAGCGCGCCGAGGCGGTCTCCTCGGCGATCGTCGACCTCTGCATCGCGCACGGCGGCTCGATCACCGGCGAGCACGGCGTCGGCGCCGACAAGGTGCAGTTCATGGGGCGGATGTTCGGCGAGGACGACCTCGACACGATGCAGCTGCTGCGCTGCGCCTTCGACCCCGCGGGCCTCTCCAACCCGGGGAAGATCTTCCCCACCCCGCGCCTGTGCGGTGAGGTGCCGGGGCGGCGCGGCGCGCACCCGCTCACGGTGCCGGGCGCCGTCGAGGTCTTCTGATGGACGAGGAGGCTCCGGCCGCGAACGACAGCGTCGACGGCGTCCCCGCGCGGCGCACCGTGCGCCCCGAGAGCACCGAGGCGCTCGCCGCCCTGCTCACCGAGGGGGCGGCGGCGGGCGAGGCCGTCGTCTTCGTCACCGGTCGCAGCAAGCTCGACTGGGGGCGGCCGCCGCGCCAACTCGACGCCGTCGTCGACCTCTCCGCGATGGAGCGGGTCATCGAGCACGCAGCCGGCGACCTCGTCGTGCGCACCTCGGCCTCGGTCCGCCTCGCCGAGCTGAACGCCGAGCTCGCCCGCGCTGGCCAGCGCCTGGCGATCGACGAGGTCGTCCCCGGCACGAGCATCGGCGGGCTGATCGCCACCGGCCTCTCCGGCCCGCTCCGCCACGCCTTCGGCTCGGTGCGCGACCTGCTCCTCGGGATCACCGTGGTGCGCGCCGACGGCAGGGTCGCGAGGAGCGGCGGCCGCGTCGTGAAGAACGTCGCCGGCTACGACCTCGGGAAGCTCTTCACCGGCTCCTTCGGCACCCTCGGAGCGATCACCGAGGCGTGGTTCCGCCTCCACCCCCTCCCGGCGGCGCGCCGCTACCTCAGCGCGAGCTGGTCCGAGGCCGAGTCCGCCGCGGCGACGGTGCGGCGGGTGGCGACCTCGACGGCCGCCCCCGCGGCGGTCGAGCTCGGGCGGGACGGCCGCGGCCCCTACGCCGTCACGGTCCTCCTCGAGGGCTCCGAGGCGAGCGTGGCCGCCCGTGCCGACCAGCTCGAGGCGCTGACCGGCGCCCGCTTCGCCGCCGGCGCCGTGCCTCCCGAGGGCTTCGGCTCGCTCCCGGGCGACTCGACGCTGAAGCTCACCTTCGCCCCCGGCACGCTCGGCCCGCTCCTCGACCACCTCGACAGCAGCCTCGCTGGCCTCGGAGGGCCGGGCGAGGGGCTCGTGCTCCGCGGCGCGGCGGGCGTCGGCGTCCTGTTCCTCGGTGCCGGGCCGGAGGTCGACCTCGCGCCCGTGCTGCGCGCCGCGCGCGAGGCGGCGACCGCGGCGGGGGGCGGGGCGATCGTGCTGCGCGCGCCCGCCGGGCGACGCGCCGGTCTCGACCTTTACGGCCCGCTCCCCGCGCCCGCGCTGCAGCGGGCGGTGAAGGCCTCGTTCGACCCAGGCGATCGCCTCGCCCCTGGCCGCTTCGTGGCCGCCTGATGGCCGGGCGTGCCGAGCGGCCGCACGGCATCGGCCCGCACCCGGTGGCGGGCGGCGTCTTCGCCGAGCACGGCCCGGACCCCGCCCTCGTCGGGGACTGCGTCCACTGCGGCTTCTGCCTGCCGACCTGTCCGACCTACGTGCTGTGGGGCGACGAGGCCGACTCGCCGCGGGGGCGCATCTACCTGATGCGCGAAGGGATCGAGGGTGCCCCCCCCTCCCCCGCCCTCTACCAGCACCTCGACGCCTGCCTCGGCTGCATGGCCTGCCTCACGGCGTGCCCCTCCGGGGTCCGCTACGACCGCCTGATCGAAGAGGCGCGGGCCGTCATCGAGCCGGGGCGGCCGAGCCGACGCGAGCGCCTCCAGCGGCGGCTGATCTTCTCCCTCTTCCCCTACCGCCGCCGCCTCGCCCCGCTCGCCGTGCTGCTCGCGCCGGGTTGGCGGACGCGTCTCTTGGAGGCGCTGCGCATCAGCGCCGTCGGCCGCCGCCTCCCCGCCCCCCTCCCGGCGATGCTCGAGGTCGCGCCCGTGGTGCGGAGGGAGGCCCCGGTCGCGGCCTTCACCCCCGCGAGCGGGCCGCGCCGCGGCCGCGTCGGGCTCCTCGTCGGCTGCGTGCAGGGCGCCTTCTTCCCCGCGGTGAACGCGGCCACCGTGCGGGTGCTCGCCGCCGAGGGCTTCGACGTCGTCGCGCCCGCCGCCGCCGGCTGCTGCGGCGCCCTCTCCTCGCACAGCGGCCGCAAGGCCGAGGCGCAGCGCTTCGCCCGCGCGCTGATCGCCGCCTTCGAGGCAGCAGAGCTCGACGCGATCGTCGTCAACGCCGCAGGCTGCGGCTCGGCGATGAAGGAGTACGCCGAGCTGCTCGCCGACGAACCGCCCTGGGCGGCGCGAGCCGCGGCGCTGTCGAGCAAGGTGCGCGACGTCGCGGAGTTCCTCGCCGGGATCGAGCCCGTGGCCCCCCGCCACCCGCTCCCGATCACCGTCGCCTACCACGACGCCTGTCACCTCGCGCACGCCCAGCAGATCGTCGCCGAGCCGCGTCTGCTGCTCGACGCGATCCCCGGCCTGCGGCGGGTCGAGCTCGCCGAGCCGGAGCTCTGCTGCGGCTCGGCCGGCGTCTACAACCTGCTGCAGCCCGCGGCGGCGAGCGCGCTCGGGGACCGCAAGGCAGCCAACGTCGCCCGCGCCGAGGCCGAGCTGCTCGTCGCCGCCAACCCGGGCTGCACGATGCAGATCGCGGCGGCGCTGCGTAGGGCGGGGAGCGAGATGGCGAGCGCACACACGATCGAGGTCCTCGACGCCTCGATCCGCGGCAGCGGAGCCGAAACGCTCACCGCGACCCGGCGCTGAGGAGACGCTCTCGCGACCGCGCATCGCCCGCCGGCACGCCACAGCCCCGGGCCGGAGCCCGGGGCTGTCGCCCACTCCCCTCCGACAGACCTACAGCCAGCGGCCGAAGCACCACCCGCCGCCCGTCCCCGCCTCGGTGCGGTAGACGGGGACGTAGTCGACGAGCTCGAAGTTGAGGGAGGTCGCCTCGAGGGCGCCACCCGCGGTCACCCAGTTCATCGACTCCGAGGTGGCCGAGTAGAGGCGGTGCCGCGGCAGGCCCTGCAGCGCCGAGCCGTCCTTCTGCTCGAGCGCCGCGATCAGCGAGCGGTCGAGCTCCTCGTCGGTGACGAAGTGGCTGAGGCCGCCCGAGGCGACAACCGCCACCCGCAGGTCGCTCGGCCAGGCCGCCACCGCCGCGCCGATCGCCTTGCCGATCTGGTAGCAGCGACGCGGGGTCACCTGGTTCGGCGGGTAGCAGGTGTTCTGCACCACCGGGAGGATCGTCCGCGGCTGGTTGTTGAAGACGCGCTTCACCACGTAGGAGTAGCCGTGCGGCAGCCCCTGGTCCTTCTCGGCGGTCTCGCGGACCGAGTCGATCTCGCCGTCCTTGGTCGGGTAGCGACGGGCGACCCTGCCCTTGTAGGTGTCCTCGACGTAGTTGAAGTGGCTGATGTCGAAGTCGTGGTCGCGCAGGTACTCGATGAGGTAGCGGCCGAGGTCCGAGGCGACCGGCACGTCCATCGCGACGTCGCCGTAGCCCTCGGCGATGCGCCGCGAGATCTCCGCGTTCGGCCAGGGGCCCCCGCCCTTGCGGGGGCGGATCGGCACGCTGTCACCCCAGAAGATCGAGAACATCGGCATGTTCGACTCGTAGAACCACTCGTCCTGGTCGTCCGAGACGATGATCGTGATGTCCGGGTTCACCTCTTCGACGGTCTTCGCGAGGACCGCGATGGCCCGCTGGCAGCGGTCGGCCTGCTCGTTGAAGACGTCGACGCTGCGGGGCTTGTCCTGGATCTCCTTGGGGACGTAGTTCGCCACGGCCTCGTCGAAGCTCATCGACCACCCGTCGGGTGGGAAGACGAGCTCGGGGTTGCGGCGGTCGACCGTCGCGTACTCCTCCCAGAGGCTGCCCGGAAGGGCGAGCAGGGGGGTGTGCGAGGTGCCGATCCCGAGAACGATCTCTGCCATTGGCTCTCTCCTTGCGGTCCAGCGGTCCAGAACGATCAGTGTACGGACGGTTTCTATTCTCCCGCACCCTGCTGACGAGGTCAATGGTCGCGCAGCCCGGCAGTACCGTCTCGGCATGGCGCGCTCCCCCGTCGTCAGCGCCCGCGCGCTCAGCAAGCGCTTCGGCGACTTCGTCGCGGTCGACGCCATCGATTTCGACATCTGGCCGGGCGAGGTCTTCGGCTTCCTCGGCCCGAACGGCGCCGGCAAGAGCTCGACGATGAGGATGATCGGCTGCATGTCGCCGCCGACGAGCGGAGAGCTGCGTGTGCGCGGCCTCGACCCCGCGACCGACGGTCCCGAGATCCGCGCCCACCTCGGCGTCGTCCCCCAGGACGACGCCCTCGACGACCAGCTCACGGTGTTCGACAACCTGCGCGTCTACGCCCGCTACTTCGACATCCCCCGCCGCGAGGCGCGCGCCCGCGCCGCCGAGCTGCTCTCCTTCGCGCAGCTCGAGGGGCGCGGGGACGACCGCGTCGACCAGCTCTCGGGGGGCATGCGGCGGCGGCTGACGATCGCCCGCGCGCTCATTTCCCGCCCGGAGCTCGTGATCATGGACGAGCCCTCGACGGGCCTCGACCCACAGGCCCGTCACCTCGTCTGGGAGCGCCTCCACCGCCTGAAGCGTGAGGGCGTCACCCAGATCGTCACCACCCACTACATGGACGAGGCGGAGCAGCTCTGCGACCGCCTCGTCGTCATGGACCACGGCCGCATCGTCGCCTCGGGGAGCCCGCGCGAGCTGATCCGCGCGCACGTCAGCCGCGAGGTGGTCGAGATCCGCGTCGAGGACGGCGACTACCGCTCGCTCATCGAGGAGCTCGCGCCGCTCGCCGAGCGCACCGAGCAGCTCGCCGACCGCCTCTGCTGCTACGTCGCCGACGGCGACGCGCTCGTCGCCGCCCTCTCGAAGATCGATCCCCGCGACCTGCACCCGCTCGTGCGACGCGCCTCGCTCGAGGACGTCTTCCTCGCCCTCACCGGGCGCACCCTCGTCGATTGAGCGCGCTCAGCCTCCCCCGCCGCGACCGCGCCACGCCGCTGTGGAGCCGCGCCCTGTTCGGGCTGCTCGTCCAGTACCGGAGGACCTGGCGGAGCTCGGTGGAGATGAACTTCATCTACCCCGTGCTCTACCTCTCGGCGATGGGCATCGGCCTCGGCGGCCTCGTCAACCGCCACCTCGCGGCCAGCCACGCCGCCGCGCTCGGGGGCGTCTCCTACCTCGCCTTCATCGCCCCGGGGATCCTCGCATCCTCGGCGATGCAGATCTCGACCCAGGAGGGGACCTGGCCGATCCTCGGCCGCTTCAAGTGGGAGCGCACCTACCTCGCGATGGCGCAGACGCCGCTCAGGGCCAAGGACATCCTCACCGGCCAGCTCGCCTTCGTCGCCCTCCGCCAGCTGATGACGAGCGCCGTCTTCGTCGTCATGATGTGGGCCTTCGGGGCGCTCACCTCCCCCGAGGCGCTGGTCGCCCTCCCCGTCGGCGTGCTCGTCGGCCTCGCCTTCGCGACGCCGTGCATCGCGTTCACCGCGACCCAGGAGACCGACGCCGGCTTCCCCACGATCCACCGCCTGATCGTGATCCCGCTCTTCCTGTTCTCGGGCTCGTTCTTCCCGATCACCCAGCTGCCGCGCCCATTGCAGCTGCTCGCGATGGCGACGCCGCTCTACCACGGGGTCGCGCTGGCGAGGGCGGCGACCCTCGGGCACCTCGCGACCTCGGCGAGCGTTGGCCACGCCGGCTACCTCCTCGCCCTCGCCCTCTTCGGCGCGCTGGTGGCGCGGCGCACCTTCGAGCGCCGCCTCGTGCGGTGAGGGCGACCGTGGGCGCCCCCGCGCGTGCGCTGCCGGCAGGGGCGCGCCTCACGCCGCTCTTGCTCGCGCGGCCGCGGCGCGCCCTC
>Ga0307373_10001980_pt1 | contig 37587 bp, 30 predicted proteins | sample OX2MG_FD_202534 | JGI IMG/M metagenome (GOLD analysis project Ga0307373, IMG submission 202534) | Soil microbial communities from Risofladan, Vaasa, Finland - OX-2 | ecosystem: Environmental > Terrestrial > Soil > Coastal area > Acid sulfate soil | place: Finland: Risofladan, Vaasa | collected...
GTCCCCGGACTCGTCCCCCCACCCGCGCCCTGCCAGAAACCCCGCCCCGGCCAGGCCTGAAGGACGGCCATGCCGATGAAGAAGGCACCGAAGGCCCGGATGACCAGCCGGCCGAGCCTCGGATTCGACCATGCCGATTCGGGTAGGGCCACCAAGGCGCCCGCCACGCAATAGAAGAGAACGGCACCCGGCGTGCCGAACAGCCACGAGGACCCTTGAGCGAAAATCCCGCCGAAGGCCTCGCCGAACACCCAGACGATGAGTCCCCACCCAGTGGCCGCCAGGCCGGCCAATCGGGACCAGCGGCCTCGGGGGGCCAGGATGAGGAGGGCACCGATCCCCAGCTGGATCCAGACGGCGGACGCCGCCGCCTGAACCGGGTGGCGGGTCCAGATGGTCACCCCGACGTGCACGACGTGCTGGACCCAACCGGGCGAGGAACTCGCTGACGGCTCGAGCGCGCTCGTCGGCAGGCCGAGTGGCATGGCCGACTGGAGCTGGAGAAGTCCGTCCACCATCCAGAAGAGGCCGAAGCCGATCCGGAGAACTCGACGAGCGAGGGGCTCGGCGGCGACCGCCGCCGGGGTCCCGGCCTGCGGGGCCTCTCCAAGAGCAATCGAGCGCCGGTACTGACCGGTCCTGATGACATTCCAGACCAACGACAAGACGACCAGGACGAGCCCGATGAGGAGGACCTGGTGAAGCAGAGCGGTATGAAAGGCCGAGACGACGACCGGGTTCTTGGTCTGGAGGTAGGTGCCCATCCCCGGCATTGAGTGCCCCCCATGCCCCGCCGGCCCCGATGCGGGGCCCTCACCGTGAAGGCATCATTGCAGATCCCCGCTTGAGCACAAACGCGTGACGAGGCGCTCCGTCGGGCGGACGACCTCACCGGCATCAGAGGATCCCATGACGAGCAGCGGCACCGACAGGTCGGGCAACGCGCCAAGATGTAAGCAGTAGCTTTCGTCATCCGCCGGGCCCGGGTGGAGAGTGGCCGCGTCGGGCGTCTGGAGCACTCAGCATGGCCGGCTCTCGATCCAAAGCGGAGGGCGACGATCTGGAGCAGCACACGGCTCTCCACCGCCGATGGCCCCGGTGGATGGCGAAGCCGAAGCTTCTCTTCGGGGCACTGATCCTGGTGGCCCTGGTGGTTCTCGCCATCAGGGTCCGGGGGGACTTCGTCAGTACTTTCCGGCATCTGAGCGTCCGACGACTCCCGTGGTTGGCCGCCGCCGTGGGTGCCGAGATTCTCTCTTTTCTCTGTTACGCCGAGGTTCAGCGGCGACTGCTGTTCGCCGGAGGAGCCCGGCTGGGGCGCCGGACGATGCTGCGTCTGGCTGTCGCCGCCTCGGGACTGACGAACCTCGTTCCCGGCGGGACGGCACCAGCGAGCGGGTGGTTGGTGGGCCAGTACCGGCGTCACGGGATCCCCGTGCCCCTCGCTCTGTGGGCGGTGATCGCCGGAGGCTTCGCCGCCACCGTCTCGGTGCTGTTGCTGTTGTTGGCGGGAGCGGCCATCGCCGGGCTGATCGGGATCTGGGCCACCGTGGGTTGCGCCGGACTTCTGGTCGGTGCGACGGCAGGCCTGGTGTGGTGTGTCCACCACCTTCGCACCGTCGACGACTGGTTGGGCCGCCACGGCGGGGTGGCCGGGCTGCGGCTGCTCCGACGCGCCATCGACCGCACCGCCGATGTCATGCGATTTCGCGCCACCGTCTCGGGTGGAACCCGGGTTTTCGTCCTGAGTCTCGGCAACTGGGGCCTGGATGTCGTCTGCCTGGTCAGCGCCTTCGCCGTGCTCGATCTCCCGGTGCCCTGGAGAGCGGTTCTCTTCGCCTACGCCACGGCTCAGATCGCCGGCAGCCTGGCGCCCGTCCCGGGAGGCATCGGGTTCGTCGAAGGCGGGATGATCGGAGCATTCGCTCTGGCGGGCACGCCGACCGGCCACGCCGTCGTGGCCACCGTGATCTACCGGTTGATCACCAATTGGGGGGTGGCGGGAGTGGGCAGCCTCGCCCTCCTGGTAGTCAACCACCGCCGACCCGAGGAGGCCCGGCTCCACGGTGAAGCCGCTTCTCTGGCCGATCACGACGGCCAACCCGAGCCGGGAATGGACAGCGAGGACTGAGACTCGACCGGTCGACGGTTCCGGTCGACGGTTCCGGTCGACGGTTCCGGTCGACGGTTCCGATTGAGCGGTTATCCGTCGCTGCCGAAGAAGCCCGCACCGCCGAAGGTGAAGATCCCTCCGTCTTGCGCCACCATCCAGTACGCGGTGGCGCCGTGCGCCGTCACGGCGATGACGGGTTGGTTGAGGTGGACGCCGCCCTCCGACCCCTCGAAAGGCAGACGGTAGGAGAAGACACCGCCATCGCTGGCCACCAGGCGGTAGCCCGAGCCATCCGTCGCTGATTCCATGCCGACGACGGGGGCGTTCAGACGGGTGCCGCCGGTACTGCCGTAGAACGGGGCATCGAAGGAGAAAATCCCTCCGTCGGATGCCACCAGCCAGTACCCGCCTGTGGCCTGATCGGCGGCCATGCCGACGACGGGTCGGTTGAGACGTTGTCCACCCATCGATCCCTGGAAGCGGGCGTCGCCATAGGAGAAGACTCCCCCGTCACTGGCCACCAGCCAGTAGCCGCCGCCGTCGGACGTGGGGGCCATCCCGACAATGGGACGGTTGAGCCTGACGGCACCGGCACTGCCGTGGAAGCCGGCGTCACCGAAGGTGAAGACCCCGCCGTCCGCCCCTACGAGCCAGTAACCGCCGCCGTCGGGAGTGGACGCCATGCCCACGATGGGGGCGTTCAAGGGACGGCCACCCATCGAGCCGTGGAACGAGGCCCGGCCGAATGTGAAGACACCGCCGTCGGACGCCACTTCCCAGTAGCCGTCGCCGGCGGGCGTGGTGGCTATGGCCACGAATGGCGGTCGGACCGACGACGACGCGGCCCGGACGACGGGACCGTCGGCGTTGAATGCCACCGCGTTCGACGTGTTCGGCGGGACGACGACTTGCAGCCCGAAGGTACCGGTGGCACAGAGCGGAATGAGAACAGCGATGCTCTCATCGCTCGTCACGGTCGGCGGTGCCGTGCAACCCGGGCGGCCCATGTCGACGACGGATGCGCCCGACAGATAGACGCCCTGGACGGTGACGATCGACCCCGGTCCGGCGATCGAGGGATTCACACTCACGAGATGAGGAGGAGCCGACGACGGATACGACACGGACGTATCGAGGAAAGCCGTCTGGGCGTTCGGAACCGGTCCCAGCGAGGTGCCGAACTCGGCGGCCCAGGTGATCATCCCCGGGAAGGGTCCGGACGTGGCCGTGGCTTCGGCCGCCCCCGCGGCCGGCGCCCCGTAATTGCCCAGAATGGCGTTGCGATGTCCCCAGCCGCCGGGATCGTTGGGCGAGACCGTGCCGCAATCGGCATTTCCCACGTACGGGTAGCACCCGTCCGTGTACATCCACTCCCAGTCGGCCTCGAGCGGCGAACCGATCCCGAAGGCGGCGATGCTCGGACCGCTCTGGAAGCCGGGAGATCCCTGAATCGGGGGATCCGCCGATCCCAATGCACCGATCATGGCGTTGTTGTCGGCACTGGCATCGAGCTCCACCAGAGCGGGAAGCCCCCTGCTCGTGCGCTCCAGATTGAAGATGACGAAGAGTTGTTGGGCCGGCGGCAATGCCGGGAAGTCGGTGGGGAGAATCATCGGTCCCAGGCCTTCGAGCGACCGGGCGTAATTGATGTTGAGAAGGGCCGAGTAGATGCAGTTGGGGGTGTTGTCGATGGCGAAGTTGTCGCAGTTGAAGCTGACCTGACGCGCCACATTGGCGAACGGGTGGCTCGGAGGAAGGATCGCCGCCGGTGGTGTCCGGACGGTTCCGGCGGCGGTGACCCCGGTCGGCGCCGACAGGCCGAGACCGGCGCCGACGACCACGGCGAAGCCCAGCACAGAGAACGCCCGCCATCGTCGGGCGACGCCGCCACGGCCTTCTCCGAGCCGCGCGCCACCACGTTCACGCATGCCGTCTCTCCTGATCTCTACGAATGGGGGGAGACGGAGATCCGCCACGACAAAAGGCCAAACGCCACGGGCATCTGACGCTGAGTTCACTCTCGGCGCCTTCTACCTCACGGCCTTCGGCCCTCGCTTGATCACTCCGCCGGACGGTGACCCTAGGTGCCGCGATGCGACATCACAAGGCCGCTGGTAACGATCGCATCATCTGCCCAGGTGGACGGCACCAGAAAATCTTGTCGGTCTCCAGCGACTCTTGGACGGCCCCGATGCGCGCTTCCCGAAGGTGTCCGGTCATCGACACCCATGGGTGTCAGCTTGTGACGTTACGTGAACCCGCACCGGTGGGGACGTGGGTCGTCCTCGCCGACTCGTGTCCGGGGAGCACTTCTTTGGTCAACCACGAGCTCGTCGAGACGATGCCGGCGCAGCCGACGACCAGGGCGAGAATGCCCAGGCGGCGACGCCGATCGGGTCGTGTGTTCATGTCCACCTCCTACCTCCATGACGTCTCCTTCGTTCGAAGACGAGTCTTCCGTCGAGAATTGGTTGCCCCCAGCTGACACGGTGGAGCTGAGAGGGGACGGGCGGGTACCTGTGTGGCAGCTGAGACTTCTGCCGTTCACGGTTTCGTCACGGTCGGTGGCACATCATGGCCGTCGGAACGGTCCGACCGGCCGTGAAGAGGACGGGAGCGACATCGTGCGACCGAGCAACCCCCGGCGTCGCCGATTGTCGACGCTCGTCCTGGTCGGACTGGTCCTGGCCGGATGTGCGACACCGGGTGCCACGGCCTCGCGCTCGTCGACGACGACAAAGCCGGCCCCGACGACGTCTCCGACGGTGACGACCACCACCGAGCAGCCGGGCTGGACCGTGGTCAGCTCGACCGGAGCCGGCATCGCCGTCGACGAGCGGACCGTCACCGGTTCTGACGGCAGCCAGGTGGAAGTGGCGCGCTTCCGTACCGGCCGGACCCGCTTCGCCCTGCACGTCGGGAGCCAGGACCCGCCCACAGCCGGGGTGGCCATCGGGCCCGATGCCGGAAGCACCGTCGGCAGCGCAGAGCGGCCGAGTCTGCTGGCCGCCTTCAACGGAGGATTCATGATCTCGGACAAGGTGGGCGGCTTCGAGATCGGCGGCCGGATCCTGAGCCCGCTCGTTCCCGGTGTGGCCAGCTTCGTCATCGACGCTGACGGCACCGGGCATGTGGGGGTGTGGAATCAGGACCTCCCGGCCGCCGGGGAGCAGGTCGTGGACGTGCGCCAGAACCTCTCCCCCCTGGTCAGCGGAGGCCAGCTCAGTCCCCGCATCTCGGACATGGCCGCCTGGGGTCCCCCGCTCGGCGGGGCACCGAGGGTGGCCCGGAGCGCACTCGGCGAAGACGCCCACGGCGACATCCTCTACGCCGGGAGCATGTCCGCCCTGCCCGTGGATCTCGGCTCGGCGTTGATCGACGCCGGTGCCACCAGGGCCATGGAGCTCGACATCAATCCCGAATGGGTTCAGCTCGCCCTGGCCGCCGGTCCCGGGGGCGCATTGAGTGCCGGCGTGCCCGGACAGCACCGCCCCGCCAGCCAGTACCTCACCGGCTGGACCCGGGACTTCGTCACGGTGCTGGCCCCGTCATAACCCCCGCCTGAGAGCCCGAAGCGCTCCCGGGGCGGTCCGGCACGTAGTGTTCGCCGGCGTCGGGTTTCGCAACGATCCGGGGCCCAACTGAGGAGAAGGAGCACTTCGATGGCCATGAACGTCCGGCCGATATCGACGATGTCCGAGCGGGTCAATGAGATCCGAGGGCTGACAGCCGAAATCGTGAACAGGGAAATCCTTCCTCACGAGAACCTGCTGTGGGCGTCGCGGACCAATCCGAGCATCACCGAAGACGACCTGGCCGAGGCCCGGGAGCTGCGGGCCGGCATCAAGGCCAAGGTGAAGCAGGCCGGACTGTGGGCACCCCATCTGCCCACCGAATACGGGGGTGCGGGCCTGGACTTTCTCGAGCTCGCCTACATGAACGAAGTCCTCGCCTATGCCATCGGCGCCGCCTCGCTGTTCGGCGTGGTGGCTCCGAACTCGGGGAACCAGACCCTGCTGGTGAAGTACGGGACCGAAGAGCAGAAACGTACCTGGCTGATCCCTCTGATCGAGGGCAAGCTCGAGTCCGGGTTCTCGATGACGGAGCCGGACGTGGCCGGTTCCGATCCGCGCTCGCTGCGGACGACGGCGCGCCGCGACGGTGAGGAATGGGTGATCAACGGACACAAGTGGTTCACGTCGAACGGCAAACGGGCCGACTTCTTCATCGTCATGTGCCGGACCGAGGATCCCGACGGTCCGGCCGACAGCAACGGCCGGATGACCCAGATCATCGTGCCCCGTTCGACGCCGGGAGTGAACATCCTGAGGGGCATCAACGTCTGGGGCGTGGAGAGCGACCACTGCGAGATCGTCTACGAGGACGTGCGGGTGCCCGTCGAGAATCAACTCGGCAGCCGGGGCACCGGCCACCAGGCCGCCCAGGACCGCCTCGGCGCCGGCCGGGTGTACCACTGCATGAATTCGATCGGTCAGATGTGGCGGGCCTTCGACCTGATGGTCGAGCGGGCGCGGGTCCGCGAGGTGCACGGCGGCCTGCTGCAGACCAAGCAGTTCATCCAGGGTTTCATCGCCGACTCCTACATCGACATCCAGGCCGCCCGGCTGATGACGATCCACTGTGCCGAGAAGATGGCCAACGATGCCGATCCCCGGACGGACATCTCGGCCATCAAGGTGTTCGTGCCGTCCGCCTACGAACGGGTCGTCGACCGCGCCATCCAGGTGTGGGGCGCCGCCGGAGTCTCGGGTGATCTGCCGCTCTACGCCATGTACCAGGGGGCGCGGACGTTGCGGCTGGCCGACGGACCCGACGAGGTCCACCGGATCCTGATCGCCAAGAACGTTCTGGCCCAATTCAGTCGCGGCATCGGGTGGGACTTCGGCAACTGACCGTCTGGATCGCCCGGCCGGTTCCCGGTCGGGCGGCAGAGCAACGCAATTCGTGAGAAGACTCTCAGAAGCCCTTCATCGAACAGTCACACCCAAGGCGAATACTCGGCTCAGTGTTTCTCCGACTCTCAGGAGGGGTCCGTGGCTGAGCCCATCTGTCGCATTCCCGCACGCAGGGAGCGGGACGTCCCGAGACAGACGACTTCCTCATCCCGGCCATGAGATTGCTCTACCTTTGCGCCGATCGGAGGATGGCCTTACTGGGATCCTCGGGGGCCGCCGTCCACATACGCCACGTCGCCGCCGCCCTCGAACGACGCGGGCATGTCATCACCATTGCCTGTGCCCGGTTGGGCAACGGAAACCCGCCACCCGACGTGGAATCAGTCATCGAACTGCCGCGTGCCGACGATGAGGAATTGCGAGACCTTCTGGCCCGGACGGCGGCGGACGCGGTCATCGAGAGCTACTGCCTGGAGTCGGGTCCCGGCCGGAGGGCGACAGCCGCGGTCGGGATCCCTCTCATCCTGGAGGTTGGTGCGCCTCTGCTATCGGGTACCCGCCGTTGCTGTGGCTTCTTGGAGCTCGCTCAGCCCCTGACCGCGCAAAGGTGGCTGTTCGGAACGAGCGACCATGTGACCGTCGTCTCACGCGCCCTGGCCGACTACGTGCGTCGTTCGTCTCCGGACGTGAAGGTCAGTCTGGTCCCCAACGGAGTGGACGCCCCCCGCTTTGCCGGGGCCGTGCCTGACGATCTTGGTCTCCCGCCCGATGCCCTGGTTGTCGGCTACGTGGGCAATCCGAAGCCCGGGCACGGACTTGGTGACCTGATCCAGGCATTCGCCCATGTGGCCGTCAGGCACCGCCGTGCCCACCTGGTGATCGTGGGTTCGTGCCCGGAAGGCGATTCTCTGGCCCGGTCATTGGAGCTGACCGATCGGGTCCATCTGCTCGGGACTCTGCCCCACGCCCGGGTGCCCGACGTGGTGGCCCGATTCGACGTCGCCGTCGCCCCTTACCGCCAGAGCGCCAGCTTCTACTTCTGTCCCATCAAGCTATTCGAATACATCGCCGCCGCCCGACCTGTGGTGCATCCGGGACTGGGCGACATCCCCGAGCTGGTCGGCCTGTCGGGGGTGTCGTACCCGGCCGGCGACGTGACCCGTCTGGCCCGAGCTCTCGAAGCCCTGCTCGACGATCCCGGGCGCCGGACCGCCATATCGGCGCGCTCGCGCCGGCGCGGTGTCCCCTGGTCGTGGGACGACACGGCCTCTTCACTGGAGAGCCTGGCCTTCGGACCCTCGGTGGCGTTCACGTCGCCATGAGACCAGCCGGGGCGCGCCGCGGGTCAGGGCGGCAGTAGGCGGTAGCCGGCGCCTCGGACCGTTTGAATGAGCGGGTGGAGGCCGGCCCGGTTCAATTTGCGCCGCAGGTAGCCGACGTAGACGTCGACGACGTTGCTGCCGGGATCGAAGCTGTACTCCCACACCTGGCTCAGGATCTTCGAGCGACTGAGGACATGCGTGGGATTGCGCATAAAGAGTTCGAGCAGAGCCCATTCTCGCGGGGCCAGGTCGATGCGCCGACCGGCCCGCCACGCCACTTTCGACAGGAGATCGAGGCGCAGATCGTCGAGCAACAACTCCGTGGTTGTGGGCTGACCGGCCGAACGCACGGTGGCCCGGATCCGGGCAAGAAGCTCCTCGAAAGCAAAGGGCTTCGTCACGTAGTCATTGGCCCCGAGGTCGAGACCCCGGACCTTGTCGCTGACTTCGGCCCGTGCCGTGAGAATGATGACCGGAATGGTGGGATGGCGTTGACGGAAGCGTCGCAACACGTCTTCGCCGGACCCGTCGGGGAGACCGAGATCGAGGAGCACGAGGTCGAAATCCGTGTGGGACGTCTCGGTGTAGCCCTGAGCCTCCCCGGCCTGTGCTGTGCGGGTCGTGGCGTACCCCTCGGCGCGTAGCCCTTTCTCGACGAAGGTGGCGATCCGATCGTCATCCTCGACCAGAAGTACGTGCATGGTCAGCTCCCATCCTGGGTGGACCCGCCGCCGAGTGGCAGCACGATGGCGACACGGGCCCCCCCGAGGCCCGAGTCGCCCACTTCCACGACGCCGCCATGAGCTTCGGCCACGGCCTTCACAATGGCCAGGCCCAGGCCGCTTCCATCCTCGCCGCGGGCGCCAGGTCGGGCGAAGCGGGCGAGAACCGCTTCACGCTGCGCCGGCGGAATGCCGGGCCCCGAATCCTCGAGGGAGAGCACGAGCCGGTCCTGGTGCTCGATCGACGCTGCGAATTCGATGGCGTCATCGGCGGTGGTGGCATGGACGGCGTTGTCGACGAGATTGAGCATGGCCCCGCGCAGCTTTTCGGGATCAGCCTGGAGCACGACGTCGGGCACCGGTGCCAGGGACCACAGCCTGGGGGCGATGATCTGAGCGGCGTCGAAGAGATCGGCCATGAAGGAGCGCACGTCGATGGGCTGGCGGATCAGGAAGTCCGGCTCCATCGCCCGGCCGAGCAGCAGGAGCCGCTCCACCAGGGCGCGCATGTGGTCCAGCTCGTCGAGCACCAGTGCCACGGTGGCGTCAGCCTCCCGGTCCCCGAGCCCGCCCGTCCGTTGAAGCACCTCGAGGTGGCCCCGGGCGACGGTCATCGGTGTCCGCAGTTGATGCGAGACGTCGGAAAGCAACCGGCGCTGTGCCGTCAACACCGAATCGACGCGATCGAGCATGCCGTCGAATGTGGTGGCCAGCTGGCCTACTTCGTCGTCGGTTCCCTGGTCGCCGAGACGATGGGCCAGCTCACCACCCCCGATCTCCTCGGCGGTCTTCGTGATGCGCCCTACCGTTCGCAACAACCGGCGCAGGAGGAAGTAGGAGCTCATGACCCCGGCCAACAAGGCCACGGTGGCCTCGGCCAACGAAAGGGCCAGGACCCGGGCGCGTTGGGCGCGTAGGGGCGACAGGTCGGTCGTGGCCAGCCACGTGCCCACGGTGCGACCCTGCGACGTGATGGGGGCGACGAGGAGCTCCACGTCGTGACCGCCGATCAGCATGGTGCGCGCCAGGCTCGTGCGGGGAGGGTGCTCGAGCCAGCCCGCTGTCTGGGCGTCTGTCCGTAAGAGGTCGGCGCCCGGGGTGGCCACCATCTGGGAACCGGGAAGGGCGATGACGAGCTCCGTGCCGGCGGGCAGTGAGCGGGCTCGGAGGTATTTCACCGAGGCCGCCGCCAAGCTCTCGTTCGCACCGAGATGAGCCGTCGCCGCACCGAATGCCCGCAACTCCACGCCGAGGTCGTTGGCGGCGAGAGCCTCGTAGCTCATCGAGAATTGATGGACCAGGGCGGCCACCACGACGCCGAGCACGATGGAGAGCACGATGGCATGGAAGGCGGCCAGGCGAAGGGCTGTGCCGGCGCGGTGACGTCGGGATGACGGTCGGCGCCGAGCCGCCCGCTCGAGCGAATCGTGGGGACCCGCCCGCCGGTCATCGGAGCTGGTCCTGGACCCTTCGGCGAACGGATTGTCGGCCCCGTCGACCGCGGCCCCCGTGCCGATGTCGGCGTCAACTGTCAGATCGCTTGTGTCACCGACCGCCATCGACGGGTGGCCGCCGGTGGAGCGGGTCATTTGTCGCCCGATTGGCCGGCGCTGGTGGCCTTTCGGGGGGGATCGTCCGATCCAGCGTCATTGGACTCACCCGAGGTTGTCGTCGTGGTGGTCGGCACCGTGGTGGTCGTCGGGGGGCTGCTCCCACTCCCACCTCCGGCGGGGGACGGCGCATCACCTGGAGGGTCGACGGTCGGTGTCGTCCCCGCAGTGGACGGTGGCAACCCGACCGGCTGTTCACTATCGCCACTGTCGCCAGCCGGCGTCGAGTGCGGGGCGGTCGAGGACTTGGCCGGCGATACGGCCTCTGAGCCGTCGAGAACCTCGACCGGGTGGCTGGGCTGGACAACGGTGACGGTCTGCGGACTGTTTCCCATTCCGCTTGCCGCTTTCGTGACCGGGTGCAACCCGACGGCCACGGCCGACGGGACGGCGATGGGCATGCCTCTGCCGGCATAGGCGACGGAAGCCAGGGCGACCACCACGGTGGCGACAATGACGGCCCAGAACATCCACGCTTGGCGCCGCAAGCGTGACAAACGCCCCCGTGACGGCATTGTCACAACGAACTGGAGCGACGCTTCGTCGCCACCTTCCATGACCCCGATTCTGCCCCTCCGGTGGCGTTTTTGTGCCGCGGGGCCGGGTCGGAAGCGGCTGTGACGGTGACGGGGGGCGGGTGGAGGTCGTCCGGGGAACTCATCGGGCCGGTCTTTTCGAGATTCAGGGCCCGTTCGGGACAGGCGGCGACCGCCCGGCGGGCCCGACGCCAGGTGGGGACGGACGTGACCTGGCCGCCGTCGACGGCGGCGTAGCCCCATTCATCGAGCGTCACGAGTTCTGGACAGCGAAGGGCGCAGATACCATGGCCGTCGCAGCGCGCCGCGTCGATGACCAGGCGGAACGGTTCCATCAACTTTTGCGCAGGTGAAGGACGGGAGGGATGGGGAACCAGCCCCCGTCGGGGCTCCCGCCGCAGCTTCGTCCCCGAGCGTGACGGTCGGCGTCCTCGGAGAAAACATGGAGCGCACTCTCGAGCAGGACGACGGCGCCGTCCGGATGAGCACAGTCTCCGCGCCCACGCAGGGAGAGCGCCTGGCGGACGAGCCGACGGATATCTCCCCGTGTCCCTCGTCCACCCACGATCTCGGAGAGCTGGTGGACCAGAGCCGGCAGACCGAGAACACACGGGCCGCACTGTCCTGCGCTCTGGGCGGCGAGGTAGCCCAGTAGGCGGAGTGTGACGGACAGGCCGCAGGTGTCCGGGGGCAGGGGGGCGATGAGTCCGCAACCGAGTGGCACCTCGGCGCGACGCAAGGCGCCGCGGTCGAGTGGCGCTTCAAGAGCGGCCGCCCCCCCGACCCATCGCCCCCCGTACCCTCCGATCAGCACGGCGGCGGGAGGGGTCGTGACGCCACCGTGGACACAAAGCACCTCACCGAGAGCGACCGGAGCGAGAACCTCGACGACCAATCCGGGCTGGCGCACGCCCCCGGCCAGGGTGAGCAGAGTCGACCCCGGTGTCTCGGGCGTTCCGGCGGCGGTGAACCACGGTGCACCGAAACGGGTCAGGAGGGCGAGGTGACTGATGCTTTCGGCGTTGCTGACGACGGTCGGTCGGCCGTTCACTCCGGCGGCGGCCACGGGGAGGCGACGCCGGCTCGGAACCGGCCCCCGTCCTTCGAGCACACTGACGACGGCGCTCGATTCCCCGGCCACGTAGGCCGCTGGTGCCGCCACCAGACGGAATGACGGGCCGGAGGACGATGCGGCGCCGCGCTCCTCCAACGCCTTCGCCAGAGTCGTCGACGAGACGGACCTGGTGCCGTGGACGTAGAGGACGACCTCGGCGGCCCCGACGGCTCGGGCTGCCACCTCGGCGCCGTCCAGAACGAGATGGGGACGGTGCTCGATGAGCGTCCGGTCCTTGCGGCTGGCCGGCTCGCCCTCCGATCCGTTGACCACGACGAGAGGGTCGGCGCCGCCCTCCACGGCCGCCGTCAGCTTGCGGAGGAGCGGAAACTCGCCACCGCCTCGACCCACCAGACCTCCGGTGCCGACGAGGTCGAGGACCTCGCCAGCGTCGTCTGGGAGTTCGAGCGGGCCGAGGCGGCGCCGGTGGGCGTCGAGGGATTCGGGACCCTCTTCGGCACGGGGGCCGGCGAGCAGGCGGACCTGTCGATCCCCGAGCGTGCCGAAGCACAGGGGCGGCGGCGCGCCACGAGGTTCGTACCCGTCGGCGGGGGCCAGCAGTGAAAGAACGCTCACGTCGGCCAGCTGTTGGTCATCGGTGCCGCGTTGGTCATCGACACCGCCGTGTCCATCGACACCGCCGTGTCCATCGACACCGCCGTGTCCATCGACACCGCCGGTCGGACGCGGGGGCTCAGGCGCGAGAGGCCGAGCAGGACGACCAGTGCGCCCGAGAGGGCGTAGACGATGCGCAGGCGGCCTGTATCGGTGCCCGCCAAGACGCCGTGGAACCAGACGAGAACCCAGATGGGCCCGGCCAGGCGGTGCACGGCCAACCAGTGGCGCCCGACCAGACGGCCACCGAGGGCAGCGGTGACGACGACGGCGAGAAGGCCATACGCAGCGAAGACGCCCAAGGTCACGGGGAGCGGTCGGTAGGAGGCGGAGGCGGGGAGGAGGGCTCCCTTCCAGCCGACACCGGCGTACGCGTCGGAGGCGAGGGCGACGACGTGCGCGCCGACCAGGACGATGACGGCGGCCCCGAGGGCGGCGTGCAACCGCAGTCGGGTCTCGGGGTGCAGAACCGTTAGGCGGTGGCGCCAGGGATGGCGCACCCAGATGCCGAGAACGACAAGAGCCACGAGAGCCAGGTAGGCGGCCAGTCCGAGAGTACGACCCATGATCCATGGGAAGTAGCGGTTGTGGACGACGGGGGCGGAGAAGCGGGCCACGACGTAGCCGGTGGCGAGTGAGCAGGCCAGGACGGCGAGGGCGCTGCCCATGCCGAGCCGCGATCGCGCCATCACGGCCGACGCCACAGGACACGACTCTGCAGAGCCAGGCTCACGTCGGTGATGCCGTCGACCGTCGTCCAGCAGGCGGCCAGCGAGCGTCGGGTGGTCTCCGCTTCGATGCCAGCCCGGCCGGACAGGAAGAGTGTCTTGCTCCAGACTTCGGCCACGGCCGGGTCGGGGGCAACCACGGTCACGGAGGCGAGCCCATGGCCGCCGGGAAGTCCGGAGCGGGGATCGATGAGGTGGTGGACGGTCGCGCCCCCCGCCGTCCACCGGCGGAGCCGGACCGACGAGGTCGTGCAAGCCTCGTCCGACAGGGCCAGGACGAGCAGGGGTTGGGGCCGTCCCTCGGGGTCCTCGACGCCGACGTGCCACGGTCCCCCGCCGGGGGCAAGGCCGGCGCAGTAGCAGTCTCCGCCCGCCTCGACGAGATGATCGGGCACGGTCGGTCGGAGAACCTCGCTGGCCCAGCGTACGGCCAGGCCCTTTCCGATTCCGCCGAGATCGACGGGGAGACCTCCGAGACGGACCTCCCCCGTGCTGCGGCGAAACCGGGGGTGCCATGGCGGCCGGGCCAGCCGGCGGCGGGGCGGCGACCCGTCAATGGTCACGGGACGCGAGCCGAAGGGAAGGGTCCGGTCGTAACCCAGGCCGACCAGGTCGGAGAGGATCCGGGGGTCGAACCGGCCGTCCGTCTCCTCGTAGGCCCGACGCGCCTCGTCCAGGGCGTCGAAGCACCGGCGGGGGACCCGGTGCCACGCGGCTGGGTCGCGGTTGGCCCGCATCAGCGGACTTTCGGGGTCGAACCGGCTGCAGGATTTTTCGACCTCGGTGAAGACATCCAGGGCCTCGGCGACGACAACGGCCATCGGGCCGTCTTGATCGTCGCCGACGGCCCGGATGCAGATCTCCGTCGCCATGGCGCGACCGTGCCCGATGAGCTCGCCGGCATCCGTCCCGACGGAATTCGGGGGCGTCCCACCGGGCGCCTGAAGCGGGGGGACGGCCGCTCCCGACGGCGCCGCCAGGTCAGTGGACGACAACGGTCGCTCCCGTTGTCGTGTGCACCGGTGGCGTAGCCGCGGGGACGGTGACGGGAGGCAGCGTCGGCAGGGTGGGCAGCGACGGCAGCGAGGGCAGCGGGGCGGGGGCGGAAAGGGTGGGCGCCGTCGGAACGGCGGGAATCGGAGCGCTGGCCGATTGCGCCGTTCCCGCCGGGGCCGACGTGGCGCCGGCCGTCGGGCTGCTCGACGTTGCCGGCGCGCCACTGGACGTCGTTCCCGTCGTCTGGGCCAGGCCGGCGATGGCCGACTGGTCCGCCACCAGCGCCTGGCGGAGAGAGTTGAGGGCCGTCACGTCCTGTGCCAGACGGGCCTTGTCAACCGGGGGCGCGGTCGGCCTGGTGGGAGTGGGCGGGGCGGCCGTGGCCGGTGGCGGCGCCACCCCGAAAAGCCATGAGCCGATCACACTGCTCCCGATCAGGGCGACGGAACCGGCGATCAAAGGCGGAAGGACGCGTCGGCGCGCCCGGCCCCGGGCGAGGACCCGGTGGGTCAGCGACCGAGACCGACCCAGCCGCTGCTGTTCGGCCGAAAGGCCGAGGGGGACCGGAAGCCGGTGGACGGAGCCGACCTGGCCGGCCGGTCGATCTCCGTGGGACTGGGGCGGCACGTCAGTCATCGTGGCCACCCGTCGAAGATGTGGCCCCAGTGGTGGTGTGGGTCGGGGGCGTGGCGGTGGTCGTGGTCTGCGATGCGGCCAACGCCGCCGCCTCCTGCTGGAGCTGGGCCTGCTCGGCCGCCAGCTGCTTCGCCTGGGCGGCGAGTTGCTGGGCCTCGCTGGCGAGTTGCTGGCGCTCGGGACCGAGGGCGGCCTCAGCGGCGGTCAACTGCTGCGCCTGGGCGGCCAACTGCTGCTGTTCGGCATCGAGATCCGCCTTCTCGGCCGCCAGCTGTTGCGCCTCGCCCGACGAGGTGGTCGGGGACGTCTTCGTCATCGGGATGACTCTCGACGGAGACGAAACGTGGACCGCCTGGGCCAGACCGGCCCGAGCCGACGCGATCGCCGCCTGCAGTTGGTTGCCTTCCGACAGCAACCGCTGGATGCTGGCGTCGACACCGGTGCCGGCGGCATCCTTCCCACCATGTTCCGATGTCATGACCACCCTGTCGGGGGATGACGTCGCCTTGGCCGCCGCCACCGGAGGGTGAGCCAGGGCGGCGCCGCCCCCGGCAACGGTGCCACCGGCGGCGAGTACGGCGAGCCAACGCACGGGTATCTGCATGGATCCTCCTGGTCCGGGGAACGCTCAGAGGGCAGTATCGGCGTCGGTTGTGACCGAAGGATGAGCCCTGCATGAGAGTGCTCTCACCAAGGCGTCGGTCCAGCTCAGAGGCATGGCAGACCGCCGGAGCCGGTGAAATTGTGCGAACGGCTGTTCCGGACGGAGCCGTCGTCCTAGTTGACGACCGGGCTGCCTTGGATCGGGGCGGTGGTCGGGGTGGTCAGGGTGGTCGTGGTGCCCGGTGTCGCCACGCAGTGCCACAGCCCTTGCAGGGTCACCGCTTTTCCCGTCTTCAAGGTGACCACGGCGTTGATGGTGCCGGCATCGGTGCTCGGACCGTAGGTGACGGTTCCCTTGCCGTAGCCGAGCGGCGGGCCGCCGGTCGCCGGTTGCAGGGCCAGGAGATTGCCGGGAACGCCGAATTGGTAGCTGCGTCGCGTCCCCCGGAAGGGGACGATCTGCCATCCGACGATGTAAGCGGTGCCGCCGGCGCCGGAGGCGTTGAAGACCTGGGAGAGCAACGTCTGAGGGTGGCCGGGGCCCGGTGGCACCGGTGCTCCGCAGGCGAAGCCCGTGGCCCGGCTCATGTCGATGCCGGGAGCCCGGGCCGGCGCAGTCGTGGTCGGGGTGGAATGACCTGAGGTGACGCCGACTCCGACTCCGACACCGATGCCGGCCAGCACCACGCCGACGGCGACACCGGCCAGGAACCGCTTGGAGAACGCCGCCCGGCGCCGCTCTCCCTGCCCGTCAGGCAAGAGCCTGATAGGCCTTGGCGAAGTCGATGAAGGCCGTCGTGTACTTGCCGGCGGCCAGCGCTGTGTTGCCGGCGCTCAACAGGGTGACGGCGGTGGCCTTGATCGGCGCCCCGATCTTCTGCATGGCGGCCAGGTCGGAGGTGACCACCGACTGGACGCCCACCGGGGTGGAGTCGAGGAAGCCGCCGTACTTGGCCGGGAGCATGAACTTCACCTCGGGCACGACGGGACCCCACCCGGCCAGGGCCTGCTCGATCTGGAGCGTGAGATAGCCCTGGTACTGCTGCAGGGTGATGGCCGACTCGGACTGAATGGTGTTCAGGATCTTCTGGTTGCCCTGGACCACCAGGTTGGTGAGCCCCTGGGCGTCGGTGTCGACCTCGGTGATGATCTGGGTCAGGTCCGTGGCCAGCGCGCTCTGGATGGTGGAGACCCCGGTGACCACCTGCTGTCCCGTGGTGGTCTCCGTGTTCTGGATGGTGGCGACGTCGTTCTGGAGCGCCGTCTGCAGGGTCTGCAGTCCCGTGGTCGTGCCCTGGGCGGTGTTCCCCACGGCGGACTGCAGCGTGTTGGTGTCGCTCGTCAGTGCCTGTTGGATCGCCTGTTGGAACAAGGTCAGGCCCGTATTGGCGATGTTCTGCACATCCTGCTGCGTCTTGGCCTGCGTGGCCTGCAGCTGGACGATGAGCGTCGACGTCGAGGTCATGAGGCCGTAGGTCTGCACCGTGGTGTTGTCGATATTCAGCGCCTCACCGGCGACGTTGGCGTTGGCGCAGTCGTTGGCCAGCGCCATCTCGTAGGCGAGAACGTCGTGGACGATCTGGGCGGCGGTGGCCACCACCTCGGCGATGATGGCGGCGATGGAGAAGCCGATTCCTCCGTAGACGCCGAGGACCTGACCCGCGCCCAGAACCTGCCCGGCGTTGTAGACCGACGACGCCACGTCGACGATGATCTGGGCGGCGAAAATGGACTCTTCACTGGGGGCAGTGGGACACGGCTGCGCCTGGAACGGGGTGACCGGCGTATCGACCAGGACGGCGCTCGGGACCGGGGTCTTGATGGAGGCGAGGAGGGCGTGGGTGACCGAGCGGGTCCGGCCGGCCGGTGCTTTCGCCCCGAACGCCGGCCCCTTGACCCTGAGCGAGGACAGATTCGCCGCGGTCCCCGGCGGGAGCGTCGTCGAGTTGGCGGCGATGGACGCCATCAGGTCGGGGATCTCACTCCACTCGGGGACCTGTTGGGTGATGTTGTAGAACTGCGCCAATTGGGCACCGGTGAGTCCGGAGACCTGCGTCTGGAATTGGGCCAGGGATTCGAGATTGTCCGTCTGTCCGAGGACCTGGGCCGTGGCCAACTCGGATTGGTACGTGGTGTCGAGGCTGGCGGCGAACCCGGTCGGAGCCGGTGCCACGTTCGTCGGAGTGGACGAGGAGACGGTGAAGCTCTGGGCCGGGGACGACACCGAGCCGGTGTTGGAGGTGTCGCCGCCGTAGGTGGCCACCACGGCCGTGAAGGCGGTGCCGTCGGGGAACTGGCTGTCGGTGGGGTTGCAGGTGCCGCCGGACACGGACCCACCCACGGGGCCGAGGGTCGCCGTGCACACGGTCGCCCCCGAGGCGGTGTCGGTGACGACGACGGTACCGGTGGGGGCACTGTTCCCGTCCTGCCCCGTGACGGTGATACCGAAGCTGTCGACGCTCTCGGCGCCGGGGGAGACTGTGCTGTTGCTCTGGGTGAGGGCCGTCGTCGTGGTGGTGGCCGCGGCCGAAGCCTGCGTCGCCGACCAGACCAGGCCGGGGACGATGGCCAGAACCCCGACCACCACGCGGGCGGAGCGGGTCCGGAGTCGACTGGTGGGCAGGGTGGTCATCATGCGGCCAACTGGTAGGCGATGGCGTAATCGGTCCAGGCCACCGTGTATTTGCCTGCGGCCAACGCCGCGTTGGCGGCGGCCAGCTCGGTGATGGCGAGCGCCTTGACGGCGACGCCCAGCTTCTGCAGGGAGGCGATGTCGGTGGTGACCACTTCCTGGACGCCCACCGGGGTCGAGTCGAGATATCCACCCATCGAGGAGGGAAGCATGAGCTGGACCTCGGGGACGACAGGAGCCCAGCCCTGCAGGCCCTGCTCGATTTCGATCTGCAGGTTCGACTGGAATTCCTGCTGCGTCATGGCGAAGTTGGTCTGGAGGGCGTTCAGGATCTGCTGGTTGCCGGCGGTGATGAGAGTGGTGAGGCCCTGGGCGTCGACGTCGATCTCGTGGATGATCTGTGACAGGTCCACGGAGAGAGTCGACTGGATGCCGGAGACACCGGCGACCACCTGCTGACTGGTGGTGGTCTGGAGTTTCTGGATGGTGGTCAGATCGTTCTGCAGCGCCGTCTGGATGATCTGCAGTTCGGTGGTTGTCTGTTGCGTGTCACCGCCGTTGGTGGAATCCAACGTGTTGGTCGAGCTGGTGAGGGCCTGGACGAGGGTCTGCTGGACCAGGGTCAGTCCCGCCTGGAGATTCTGGACGTCCTGATCGGTGGTCGTCTCGATGGACTGCGACTGCACGATGAGCGCCATCGTCGAGGTGGCCAGGTTGTAGCTGGCCAGTGTGGTGTTGTCGATGTTCGACACGGTGTTGGCCAGGTTGTTTGCGGCGCAGTCGTTGGACAGGCTCTGCAGGTAGACGAGGGTGTCGTGCACGACCTGGGCCACCAGCAGGACGGAGAGGGCGACGACGGCGGCGATCCCGATGGCCACGAAGTTCGACGCGAAGGCACTGATCGCCACCAGGGCGGTGGCGGTGTTGTACAGCCCACTGGCGACGTCGATGACGATCTGGGCGGCGAAGATGGCCGCCTCGGGGGGGGCGGCCGGGCACGACTGGTTCTGGACCGGTGCCACCGAATTCGTGGGGATGGCCGCGGTCAGCTGGGCGTGACCTAACGGGCTCTTCCCGCCGACGGCGGACGGGGTTCCGACCCGGAAGGCCATGAGGGTCGCCGTCTTTGCCCCTGCGCTCGCCCCCGGGCCGCGGAAGGCCGATTGGGTGGCCGGGACCGCGCCGGAACTCGACGCCGGAACGTCAGCGATGACCGTCTGCATGAGTGACGGGATCTGGCTCCACTCGGGATTCTGCTGGGTGACGTAGTACATGGCGGCCAGCGAGGCGCCGTTCATGGTCGAGATCTTCTGCTGATACTGCGCCACGGACTCGTATCCCTGGGTGTGTCCGAGCGTCTGGGCCGCCACCACCTCGGACTGGTAAGTGGTCACCAGGGTGGCGGCGAATCCCGGGGGCGCCGGGGGAAGGTTGGCGGGGACGGACGACGCCGTCGTCGTCGTGGTCCCTGCTGACGCGTCCGCCGCCGACCAGACGAGGGCCTGGGACACCACCATAACGCCCACCAAGAGGCGGACCGACCGGACTCCTGGCCTCATCAGAAGACCGTGACCACGAGGGGATGGTAGAGCTGGACCAGCCACACTCCGGTGGTCGTGTCCTTGACGGTGACCGACATGATCTGCGTCACCGGGTCGGTGACAGAGAACTGGATCACTCCGGCCGAGGTCGTCCGGCCCCCTGGCGTCAGGATCCTGACATAGGCGTGCGAGAAGCCGGTGAGAGGCTTCAGGGTCAGCGAGACCTGGTGCGTGGGCGAGAGGGGCAGGGTCAAGCCCTTCAAGGTCACCGTGACCATCCACTGGCTGCCGCTGGCGTTCGTCGGCACGGCCGTGACGGTGGACTGGTTGGCCTCGTCGGCGGTGAAGTTGAGCGTCACCGTCTGGCGCACCCGGTAGCCGGTCGTCCGGTCGAGCGCTGACAGCACCACGCCGGACTCGACGGCCGAGTCACCGACGGTGAACGTGGCCACGCCGGAGGCGTTGGTCGTCCCGATCAACGGGAGGATGGACACGGTCGGCGAGCTGGACGACAGCGTGACGATGTGACCGGCCAGCGGCAGACGGCCTCCGCTCAGCAGTTTCACGGTCACCGTCGTGGTGGGGTTGCACGCCGCTGTGGCACACGCCACTCCCCCGGCGGGCACCGGCTTCGCCCCCGGCAGGCCACCGGCGGCCAGCGTGGTGACCGGATCGGTCATGCTCGACTGGAGCGATTCGCTGGTGGTGAAGGAGATCGTGGCCGTCTGGTCGAGACGCGTCGTTCCCACCGTGGCCGCGCACAGCGGGTCCGATGCCGGGCCCCCGGGGTTCCCCGAGGTCGTGTCGCAGGCGGTGAGGGTCTCGCTCTCGACGGCCGTGTCGGAGACGGCGAACATCGCCTGCCCGTTGCAGTCCGTCGTGCCGAAGGGCGCCGGGACGGCACAGGTGGCCGTCGATTCGGCCGTCACCGTGGTGGTGGCCGTGGCGCCGCTGATCGTCACCACCTGACCGCTGATGGGCACGCCGTTGGCGTCGCGCAAAGTGACGGTGAGGGTGGCGGCCGGACCGTAGGCGGGCGTGGAGGCCGGGTTGATGGTCACCGACGACTGGTTGGCCTCACTGCCGGTGAAGACGACCGTGGCCGTGGCGAGCAGGGTGACGCCCGCCGTCTTGTCGACGGCGCCGATGGTGACGCTCTCGATGGCCTTGTCGGAGACGGTGAACGTGGTCGTGTCACCCGACGGGGTCCCCGGGCTGATGGTCACCGACGGAGACGACGACGTGAGCGAGACGGTGTGCCCGGTGATCGGGGTACCGGCGCCCTTCTGGAGGGTCACGGTGATGGTCGACACGGGACCGCCGGCCGGCAGGCTGGTGGGGTTGGCCACCACCGTGGACGCCTGTGCCTCGGTCTGTGAGAACGAGATGGTGATGGTTCCGGTGATGATGACACCCGTGTTCAGGTCGCGGGCGTAGACCGTGAGCGTCTCGGGTTGGCTGTCGGTGACGGTGAAGCTCACCGCCCCGCTGGCCGCCGTGAGGCCGCCGAAGTTGCTGGTCGGCGAGGGAAGGACCGATGTCCATGGCGAACCGGTGGTGAGGGCCACGGCGTGTTGCCCGATCCCCTTGGTGGCCGAGGACTTGAGGGTCACCGTCACGCACACCGGAGAATGGCCGTCGGCCGGCGCGCTTCCCACCGGATTGGTGGCCGGGGAACACGCCACCGGACTGATCGTCGAGTCCGCCGCCTCGAGCTCATTCGCCGTCGGCGTGAACGTGACCACCACCTGCCCCGCCGGTGCCGTCAGCGCGTGCCAATTCGACGGTGACGCGCCCTGGCCCTGGCCGTATTCGGCCGTGAAGGTCACCGGATCGGGGACCGGGGTGGGCAGGGTCCCGTCGGACACCGAGAAGACGGCCTGTCCGTTGTTGTCCGTGGTGGCCGACTGCGGATCGACGAAGACGGAGGTCTCCGACGGCGGCGCCAACAGCTCCAGGGGCAGGCCTTGGATGGGATGGTTGTTGGCGTCGAGGGCGGTCACCGTGACCTGCGACGTCGTCACCCCGTCGGCCGGGACCGAGGCGGGCGACGCCGTCAGGTTGAGGCTGCTCGGAGCGCTCAGGAAGGTCAAGGTGACCGGGAGAGCGATCGAACACGTCCCCGACCCCGGCACCGGGCCGCTGTAGATGCTGGCGCACAGCACGTTGGTCGTCGTATAGGAGGCGGTCGCCGTGAGGGACACGACTTCGGCGTGGGTGTCGCTGACGGTGAATGTCGCCGTTCCCGTGGGGTCGGTCGTCGTTGTCCCGGGCGAGATGACGGCGGTCACCGGTGGCGACCCCTGGCTCGGAGCCAGGGTGACCGTGGCCCCGCTCACGGAGGCGCCGCTGGTATCCACCAGGTTGACCTGCACCGTCGAGAACGACGCCGGCCCGTCGGCCACCAGGGTCGTGGGACTGGCGAAGACGGTTGCCCCTCCCGAGGTGAAGCTGATGGTGACGGTCTGGGGGATGACCACCTTGGCGTTCTGGACCGTGTCGCTGATGTCAGTGGCCTGATACGTCACGACATGGCCCACCGTGCGGGTGCAGGGGGTGGGCAGGTTCACGCAGTTGTCGGCCACCGAGAAGTTCGCCTGGCCGTGACAGTCGGTCGTCCCGGCCGCCGCCTGGAGTGCGCAGCCTGAGCTCCCCGTCGGAATGGCGACCGGGGTGATGGTGGTCGACGGGTCCGACGGGTTCGAGGCCAGGGTGACGTTCTTGTTGGCCACGGGATCGTTGCTGGCGTCGTGCAGCGTCACCGTCACCGTCGCCGCCGGGTAACCGTTGCCCGGCACGTTGTTGGTCTGACTGGCCGTCACCGTCGAGTGTCCGGGGTCGACACCCATGAAGTTGACCGTCACCAGATCGGAGGGGTTGGTGGCGGAGTTGATCGGCCACGGCGGCGTGGAGGGTCCGAATACGCTGAAGACCACGTTCTCGGCGCTGGCGTCGGACACGGAGAAGAAGGCCACGCCGGAGGAGTCCGTGTAGGCGGACCCCGTCGGGCAGTTGGCCGCGGTGGGAGGGGTGGAGGCCACCGTGGGACCGGTGGTGGCGTGGGTGGCCGTCCCGTCCGCCGCGTTCTGCTGGTTCAAAGAGACACAGGTGTTGTTGACGGCGTTACCGAACTGGTCGGCCAGGGTGACCTTGACGGTGGCCTGGGACTGCCCGTCCCCGGCCTCGTTGGCCGATGACCCGAAGGGGGGCCCGGTGGTCTGGCTGACGCCGATGCTCGACTGCGCCGTCGTCCGCCCCAGACAGACGGAGGGAGTGTATGCCGCGCTGTCGGGGGCGACGGCCTGGCCGGGAACGAATTGGATGGGTATCTGGTCACCGAAATTCGGGAACGGATCGTTCACGTTCTGGGTGACGTCGAAGCCGGTGACGTGGGTGGTCTCGGCGCAGGTGTCGGTCACGTCGAAGGTGGCGGTGCCGTCGTCACCGGTGATCGAGGCGGCCGGGTGCTGGTTGTCCTGGGTGGCCGGCGGGGCTTGGGGGGTGACGATGGCGTTCGTCGTTCCCACCGTGGTGACTTCCAGGTTCTGCTGGTTGACCGGGTTGTTGTAGATGTCGCGCAGAGTCGCTGTCACCGTGTTGCCGCTGCTGTCGCTGACCGTGGTGACAGCCTGGCCGTCGTTGTTGGTGGAAGGGATGAGGGTGGAATGACACGGATCGATCTGGGGACTGGACTCACCGAAGCAGTTGCCGAGCTTGCTGGTGTCGTAATTCCCCACGAAGACCGGCGCATTGGCGGGCGAGCCGGGGACAGGGTCGTCGTTGGTCGAGATGGTGAAATCGGTGGGGTGATAGAGCGGGTTGGCCGCGCCGTGGCTCGACGTCCCGTACCCCGGTGGAGACACCGCATCCAGGGCGTCCACGGTGACCGTGTCGCCGGTGCCCCAGGTGGGCCCGCCGAGGGGAACGGTCAGGGTCACGCTCTCGACACCGGACGCCGTGGAGACGGTGGCCGAGGCGAAGTAGCCCACCCCGTTCTTGATGATGAGGTAGGGGATGGCCGCGCCGGGTGCGAAGGGGGCGTTGCTGCACGGGCCCGACCCGCCGCCGGTACCGAACGAGACGGTATCGGTCTGGGCGAGGCCGAGGCCGCTGGTGACATCGGTGGCGGCGAACACGACATCCTGGTTGCCGCCGCGTTGGACCTCGAAGTAGGCGTTGCCGGATCCGTCGGTCGGGATCTGGTTGCCCAGGTCGTAGTGGCCGTTACCGACGTCGTAGCCATTGATCGAGGCGCCACCGTTGCCACTGACGTGGGGGCCGGGTCCGTTGTTGACCGACACCGGGTTGTAGGGATCGAAGCCGTCGAGTCTGACGGTTCCCGTCGCCCCGGACAGGTGCAACTGGATGAAAAAGTCGGACGTCGACGCGCTGTAGAACGTCGTCACCGTCGAATTGAGCTGCTCGGGTGTCTCGAACGAAGAAAGCGGGAACGATGCCGGCGGCAGGATGGAGCCGGCAGACGAATAGGGCTCGGCCGGATGGGGGAGTTTGATCGTGATGGTGCTGTTCGGGCCCAATGTGGTCGCCGGTCGGAACTGGAACGTCTCGCTGTCGGTGTAGTTCCCCTCGTTGGTGGAGCCACCGAAGCCGTTGGGATCGTCGTAATTCTGATCGATAGCCCTGGAAGCGATGGGCGCGTAGCTGCCGATGATGCCGCACACGTTGAGTCCGCTGAGCGACTGACTACCGGGCTGGGGGATATTGACGTTGGTCGGCGAGCAGTTGAAGCCGATCTGGCAGATGAGCGCTCCGGCCGGCTGGGCCCCGAGGGCGAGAGACCCGGTGGTGAGGGCACCGAGGACCGTGATCATCGAGAGCGACAGCCGCAGGCGACGGCCCGCGCGCGGTCCGTCCTGCGTCAGTCGTGAAGACGGACCCGACCGGTGTGCCCTCCCGAGGAACGCACCCACGGACACTCCCAAGCCGTGCGACCGTCGCACCATGTGAAACTCCCTCCGCCCGGGTAGAGAGCAGCGCACGCGCTGACGGCCCCCCGCCCGACATCCCGTCCGGATCCATGAGAGGCACCGGTGCTGGCACTGTAAGGGGGCCGAAGGCCACCAACAACACCCAAAATTGGGGAACATAACGTGGGGTGAGCGGAAAGTGGCGATCTTGATGCGGCCTGCGGTCGTGCTGCCTCATGTGATCGGGACCCCCGCCCGGGACCGGTCCCGATGAATGTACGCAGTACGGCCTTGTTTTCATCATCATTGAGGGTGACCCCAGGCGCCCTTTCCGACCACAATGGGGTGGTGACGAAGAGCATCACCAAGAGCACGCGCCGTGGTTGCCTCCGTCTGGCTACTTTGACCGTCGTCCTGAGTGTGTCCTTGCTCGGGGTCTCCTCCGTCGCCCAGGCCAAACCCGCTGCTCACCGTCATCACCACCATCACGGTGGCGGAGGGGCCGGCGGCGGTACCGGGGCCCCGGCACCGCTGATGGCGGTCACTGCCAGCCCGAATCCGCTGGTCGAGACCGGCCCGTCGCTGATCATGACCGTGGTCCAGGTGACGACCAGCCCCTCGCTGGCCGGGGACCTCGTGAACGTCAGTTCGTCCCAGATGGCGGCGTCGTGCGGCCTCGTCTATTTCGTGCCCTTCCGGGGGAACTTCGGGGAGAACGTCATCCTGACCCTCGACAACGAGGGCAACGCCACCGTCGAGATGGTCGGCGAGGACTGTGCCCCGGGGACAGACGTCATCGAGGCCGATCTGATGTTCGCCCCGTACGACACGGCCCTCACGACTCTCACAGCCCTGCCCCCCGTGGTCACACCGGAAGGCGTCACGGGGTACCCGAACCCCGAGGTCGAGACGGGTGACGCCAACGGGGTGGGCAACAACAACATAGGGAACTCCGACGTCTTCGCCGTGTTCTACGTGGAGACCAACCCGGTCTACGCCGAGCAGTCCGTCGAGATCGGCTCAGCGCAGCTCGAGGCCAGCTGTACCCAGGGCTGGGTGTGGATCTCTCCCAATCCCGGCGGCCTGTCGAGAAGCGGCATCGGGGTGAACGCCGGCCTGCACGCCCAGGCCATCTTGGACGACGACGGCAATGCCGTCTTCGGCTTCTTCGGCACGGGTTGTGCCACAGGCACCTCTCAGGTGATCGCCGATGTGGAGGCGGGGAGTCACCCGACCTACGTCACGGCGTACACGGTCGACCCGCCTGCGCCGATGATCTGAACGGCCGACACCGCTGCAGACCAGGCCGGGGTCGGTGACGATGTCGGCGAGAGCTGATCCGTCGTGGTCAGAGGCGACCGTCAGTGGGTCGTCCGTGACACGATGACGTAGTCATGGGCTACCGGGTGATCCAATGGGCGAGCGGTGGGGTGGGGCGCGCCGCCATGCAGGGGATGCTGGCCCACCCCGATCTCGAGCTCGTCGGCTGCTGGGTCCACTCAGCGGAGAAGGACGGAGTCGACATCGGGTCGCTGCTCGGCCGCCAACCCATCGGCGTGTCCGCCACCACCGACGTCGAAGCGCTGCTGGCCCTCGAGGCCGACTGCGTTCTCTACAGCCCCATCTTCGCCGATCCGGCCGTGATCACCCGGATTCTCGAGTCGGGGAAGAACGTCGTCACCCCGCTCGGTTGGTTCTATCCGCCCCGGCCCGAGCGCGACCGGTTCGACGCCGTCTGCCGGGGTGCCGGTGTCACCCTGCACGGCACCGGCATCCATCCCGGGGGCATCACCGAGCGGTTCCCCCTCGTCATCTCCGCCCTCTCGGGCTCGATCACCCGCGTCCGGGCCGAGGAGTTCTCCGACATCCGCACCTACGGCGCCCCCGACGTCATCAGAGACTGGATGCTCTTCGGCAAGACACCCGAAGAAGCGCGCACGAGCATCATGGCCGACGCCCTCGGGGCGGGCTTCCGCCAGTCGGTGCAGATGGTGGCCGACGAACTCGGCTTCGACCTCGACCCCGAACTGCGCACCACCCATGACATGGCCGTGGCCACCGCCCCCATCGACTCGCCCATCGGCCCCATCCAGCCGGGCACCGTGGCCGCCCAGCGATTCCGCTGGGAAGGCCTGGTCGACGGCGAGGTGGCCGTCACCGCCGCCGTCAACTGGCTCATGGGCACCGACGACCTCGACCCCCCGTGGGCCTTCGGCCCGGCGGGCGAACGCTTCGAAGTGGAGATCACCGGCGACCCGGACGTGCTCGTCACCTTCAAGAAGCTCCATCCCCACTCGATCGCCGAAGGGCTGGCCCGCAACCCGGGCATCGTGGCCACGGCCATGCACTGCGTCAACGCCATCCCCTATGTCTGTGCCGCCGCACCGGGCCTCCTCACCTATCTCGATCTCCCCCCGGTGGCGGGCCGGGCCGCCTTGGGCCGCCACCGGAGCCGGAGGTGATCCTCGACCGGTTCCGCCTCGACGACCGTGTCGCCGTCGTCACCGGCGCCGGTCAGGGCATCGGCCGCGGCATCGCCCTGGGACTGGCCGACGCCGGCGCCGATCTGGTGCTGGCCGCCCGTACCCGGGCCGATCTGGAGGAGGTTGCCGCCGAGATCGACCGGCGCGGTCGGCGCGCCCTCGTGGTTCCCACCGACGTCATCGACAGCGCCGCTCTCGGGAATCTGCTGGGGGAAACGATCGCCGGTTTCGGCCGGCTCGACATCCTGGTCAACAATGCCGGTGGGGCCATGCCCCGTGCCGCCATGGACACGAGCGAGGGATTCCTGGAACGGGCCTTCCGCTTCAACGTGACGGCCGCCTTCACCCTGACCAAGCTGGCGGCCCGCCGGATGGTCGACACCGCCGGACGCGGCGCCGTGGTCAACATCTCCTCGCGCTCGGCCAGTATGACCCAGACCGGCTTCGTGGCCTACGGCGCCGCCAAAGCCGCCCTCGACCGGATGACCCGCAACATCGCCCCTGAACTGGCACCCCGGGTCCGGGTGAACGCTATCGACGTCGGCGGGGTGGCGACCCGGTCGCTCGACGTCGTCCTCACCGACGACGACCTCCGCCAGCAGTACCTGGCGGGCACACCCATGGGCCGCCCCGGGGAACCGCAGGACATCGCCTGCGCCGTCCTCTATCTGGTCTCCGACGCGTCGTCGTGGGTGACGGGCAAGGTCTTCGAGATCGACGGCGGGGCCGAGAGCCCGGCCATCTCCGTCCCCGTCGCACCCCTCGAACCGGCCGGGCGTCCTGAAGCCGATGCGATTGGCGCCCCCGCGGCGCCTGGCGCATCCGGATCCGGGGAGGTGGTCGCATGATCATCGGCGTCCCCCGGGAGCGCATGGAGGACGAGTACCGGGTGGCCATCACCCCGGCCGGGGTGCGGGAGCTCACTGCGGCCGGCCACACCGTCTACGTGGAGCACGGCGCCGGCGAGGGCTCCTCCATCCCCGACGAGGACTTCGTCCGTACCGGCGCCCGGATCGTCGACGACCCGTCCGCCATCTGGGCCGACGCAGCCCTGGTGCTGAAGGTGAAGGAGCCGGTGGCCGAGGAGTACGGCCGCCTGGGGCTGCGCCGCGACCAGGCGCTCTTCACCTACCTGCACCTGGCCGCCTCGGCCGACTGCACGAACGCCCTGCTGGCCGGGGGCAACACGGCCATCGCCTACGAGACGGTGCAGCTGCCCGACGGCTCCCTGCCTCTTCTCACGCCCATGAGTGAGGTGGCCGGACGGATGGCGCCCGTCGTCGGGTCCCATCACCTCATGCGGCCGGGCGGGGGCGGCGGCGTTCTCGTCTGTGGTGTTCCCGGGGTCCGGGCGGCCAACGTCGTCATCCTCGGGGCGGGCATCGTCGGCATGGCGGCCGCCACCCTGGCCGTCGGTCTCCACGCCAACGTGACCATCCTCGACCGCAACCTGGAGCGGCTCCGCCAGGTCGACCATCACTTCCGGGGGGCGCTCGAGACGGTGGCGGCCAGCACCCACGCCATCGAGGAGTCCTGTCTCGACGCCGACATCGTCATCGGTGCCGTCCTCGTCGTGGGGGCGCGCGCCCCCACCCTGGTCCCAGACACCCTGGTGGCCGGCATGCGGCCCGGATCGGTGCTGGTCGACATCTCGGTGGACCAGGGGGGCTGTTTCGAATCGAGCCATCCCACCACCCACTCGCATCCCACCTTCATGGTGGCGAACTCCGTGTTCTATTGCGTGTCCAACATGCCCGGAGCCGTTCCCCACAGCTCCACCCACGCGCTGGTGAACGCCACCCTGCCCTACACCCTGGAAATCGCCGAGCTCGGATGGCGCCAGGCCGTGCGCGGCAACGATCCGCTCGCCCGGGGCGTGAACGTGGTGGAGGGAAAGGTGACCTACGAACCGGTGGCCCGGGCCCACGGGCTGCCCTACACCCCGCTCCCGACCGTCCTCTGATCCCCCCCATGCCCCTGCCCACCGCACCGGATCCGACGGTGTCGATCCTCTCGTCGTGAGGGCCGAGCAGGCCTACGGGGCGACGTGGGAATCGGTCGGAACCCACCGTGCCCCGGCCTGGTACGAGGACGCCAAGCTCGGCGTCTTTCTCCACTGGGGCCTCTACTCGGTACCGGCCTGGGCGCCCCGGGTGCCCGACATCCAGACCATCCTGCGCCGGCACACCCCGGCCTGGATGCTCCGGAACAATCCTTACGCCGAGTGGTACGCCAACACCGTCGCCCTCCCCGACAGTCCGACCCGGCGCCACCACGACGCCACCTTCGGCGCCGACTTCGCCTACGACGGCTTCGTGGCGCTGTTCGACGACGCGTCGGCGGGCGCCGATCTCGGTGCCCTGGCGGCGACGTGCCGGGGCTCGGGGGCGCGCTACGTGGTGCTCACCACCAAGCACCACGACGGCTTCTGCCTCTGGCCCACGGCGCGGCCCCATCCGGTCAAGGGCGCCTACCACGCCAGGCGCGATCTGGTGGGCGACCTGACGACGGCGGTCCGGGCCGAAGGTCTCCGCATGGGTCTCTACTACTCGGGCGGCTACGACTGGCCCTACAACGGCGTGGTCTTGCAGGGCCTGGCCGATGCGCTTCTGGCCGGCCCCACCGATCCCGACTACGCCGCTTACGCCGCCGCCCACGTCCGGGAACTGGTAGCCCGCTACCGGCCGTCGGTGCTCTGGAACGACATCGGCTGGCCACCGGCCGGCGATCTCCCGGCGCTGCTGGCCGAGTACTACAACACCGTCGACGACGGCGTGGTCAACGACCGCTGGCGGCAATCGGCACGGCGCGGCCCGGTGTTCGACGCCGCCGTACGGCTGGCCTCCGCCGCCATCGAGCGGAGCTGGCGTCTGCTACCGGACCACTACAAGCAGCTCACCTTCCCCGGCGTCCGCCACGCCGACTTCACCACCGAGGAGTACGTCCACCACGACCACATCGTGAAGAGAAAGTGGGAGGCGACCCGGGGCGTGGGCCACAGCTTCGGCGCCAACCACAACGAAGCCCCGCAGGACGTCATCTCCGCCACCGAGCTCGTCCGGCTCCTGGTGGATGTGGTGGCCAAGAACGGAAACCTCCTCATCGGGGTCGGCCCCGCCCCCGACGGCACGCTGCCTGATTGGCAGCGGGCACCCCTGGCCGGACTGGGCCGGTGGATGGACAGCCACGGCGACGCCATCTACGGCACCCGACCGTGGACGGTGCCCTCGACCACCACCTCCGAGGGCACCGCGGTCCGCTTCACCGTCGGGGCCGACACCCTCTACGCCACCCTCCTCGACACGCCCGGCGCCCGCCGGTTCTGCCTCCGCGGCATCGAGGCGCGCCAGCTCCGAACGCTGGCGCTGCTGGGGATCGATACGCCGGTCGACTGGGACGTCCGTGACGGAGCGCTCTCGGTCACCGTGCCCGAGCGGCTCCCGGTATCACCGGCCCACGTCCTACGCCTGGCTCCCGCCACCGCCCTCGAACCGGACCCCCGGCTGCGGAGCGGTCGTCACCCCTGACCACTACCTACCGACCCATCGCTCCGTCGTCGACGGACGAGTTCGGAGGTGGGGGAAATGAAGACGACGACCAGGCGTGTGGGACTCTTCTGCGGGTCGGTGGCCATGCTCTTCGTCACCCCCGGGGGTGGTGACGGCGGTCCCGGCGGCGGCGGCTCATCACACGCCCAATCCCGTCGGTCTCTACAACTACACCGACGGAGGCATCATCACCGAGGGTGGGGCGGCCACGACGATCGCCATCAATGCCAACGGCACCTTCAACCTGCTCTACGCCTCGATCACGGACAACGGTGTCTGGGTCAGCCAGGGAAAGGCCATCGCCCTCACCGTCACCTCCGGTGAAGACGGCAGTGCCGGCTGTCTCCTTCTCGGCACCCTCGTCCGCAAGGGCATCAATTCGGCCACCACCCAGGGCCCCATCAACTGCATGGCGGAGTTCGGGAAGTCGGGGACCTGGTACGCGTCGGTCCCCCACCACGTGCGCTGAATCGGGCGCCCTACCGGCTCACGACGCCGAGGGGATGTGGCTCACCATCATCTGCCGTCGTTGCGCGGCGGTCAGGTGAACCGGCCGGGTGCTGTCCATGAAGTCGGACAGGATCTCGGCGAAGGTGACGGGCTCCTCGACGTGGGGGAAGTGACCGGCTCCTTCAATGATCTCGAGCCGGCTCCCGGCCATGGCCTCGTGCGCCTCGTGCGCATGACTCACCGGGATGATGGCGTCGCGCTCACCCCAGACGATCAGCGTCGGCACCCGGGCGGCCAGATAGACCCGGTCCATGGCGTTCACCGACTGCCCGCCGGGATCAACGACCGAGCGCAACGTCCGGACGAAGGCCATCCGGTTCTCGGCATCGGTCAGCGACGAGTAGGCCCGCCACACCTCGACGGCCCGGGCATGACGCAGTCCGACCCGGTGCAGGAATTGGAACATCTGATTCCCCCGGTCACGGACGAAGCCGGGGACCACGACCGGTAACACGTACTCCACGCCCGGCAGCGTCAGCAGCCGCAGCAGCCAGCTCACCTCCCGACCGAGACCCCCGCTGTCCACCAGTACCAGCCGCTCGCAGTTCTCGGGGTACTGGTACGTCATCTGCATGGCCACCCCACCACCGAACGACTGGCCCACCACCGTGGCCCTCTCGATCGCCAGCACACTCAGCAGATCGCGCAGCGTGCTGGCGTGGGCACCCAAGGAGTAGTCACCTGGTGGTTTGTCCGAATCGCCGTGGCCGATCAGATCGGCCGCCACCACCGTGTGATCCTGGGCCAGAAGCGGCAGAACCTGCTCCCAGGTCCGCGAACTGCCGGCGATCCCGTGGATCAGGAGGATGGCCGGACCGTGGCCGGCGCGACGAAAAGCCAGCTCATGGCCGTGAATGCGGACGTGCTCTGTGTCGGGTCGTTCCGGGGACGGGGGGATCACAAGATCTAATCAGACAGGGGGCGACCGGGACGCCCGTCCGACGTGCCCGAGAGGCTATGCAAGAGCGATGTCCCGACGCGGCTGGTTGCTCTTCGTGGCCATGAGCGTCATCTGGGGAACCCCGTACCTCCTCATCCGGGTCGCCGTCCGCGAGCTCTCACCGGCCACCCTGGTCTTCGCCCGGACCCTGCCGGCGGCCATCCTCCTCATCCCCATGGCCGCCCACCGCGGTCAACTCCGGCCGCTGCTCCCGCACTGGCGCTGGATCATCGCCTTCACCGCTGTCGAGCTCGCCCTCCCCTGGTTCTTTCTCTCCGAAGCCGAGCAGCACCTCACCAGTTCCATGGCCGGCCTCCTCATCGCCACCGTCCCCCTCATCGCCGTCGTCATCTACCGCGCCGTCAGCCCGGCCACCGAACGCATCACCCGCCGCCGCCTGCTCGGCCTCGTCGTCGGCTTCGCCGGCGTCATCGCCCTCGTCGGCATCGACCGGCGCGGCACCGACCTGGTCTCCCTGGCCGAGATCGCCGTCCCCGCCGTCGGCTATTCCCTCGGACCCCTCATCGTCAGCCGGCGCCTGGCCGACCTCCCCCGCCTGGGCGTGGTCAGCGCCTCGATCGCCCTGGCGGCGATTCTCTACGCCCCGGTGGCCCTCACCCAGCTCCCGGCCCGCATCAGTTTCGAGGTCCTGGCCGCCGTGGCCGGCCTGGCCTTTCTCTGCACCGCCCTGGCCTTTCTCCTCTTCTTCGCCCTCATCGCCGAGGTGGGCCCCAGCCGGGCGACGGTGATCACCTACCTGAACCCTGCCGTGGCCGTCCTCCTCGGGGTGGCCCTTCTGGGCGAGAGGTTCACCACCGGCATCGCCGTGGGCTTTCCCCTCATCATCGTGGGCTCGGTCCTGGCCACCGGGTCACGGACGCCGGATCCCGTCGCCCACAGTTGACCCTGCCGCCGGACGCTGCGACGATGCCCGGAGGGGGCCGGCGACGACGGCGTCCATGAAAGGGGGCAGCCGTGGCCGTCCGCTATGCGGCGAGGACGCCGGATCAATTGCGCAGCCGAGAGGTCGAGAAGACCTCGGTCGGGGCCTGGTCGACCGTCCTGGTGGCGCTGTTCGAGACGGATCCCGACGTCATCGCCTCGGTCCTGCCCAAGCCCCTCGAACCACCTGACCGGCCGCTGGCCAAGGCCACCTTCGCCACCGTCGACATAGCCGGCCTCCCCACCTTCGGCGCCGGAAGCTTCTCGGTGGCCTGCAGCCACGAAGGTACCGACGGCTACTACTGCCTCCTCATGCCCATGAGCACGGAGCAGTCGGTCATCGGTGGTCGTGAGACCTTCGGAGAACCCAAGAAGATCGGCCAGGTCACCGTCGACGTCGACGGTGACTCCGTCCACGGCACCATGACCCGCATGGGCATCACCTTCGCCGAGTTCACCGGCCGCAGCGCCGAGACGCTGCCCATCCCGCCGCCCGAGACCCGGACGGACTTCTACTTCAAGGCCCTTCCCGCCCCCGACGGCAAGGGCCTCGACGGCGATCCCAGCCTCGTCTACTGCACCCGTGACGAAACGGTCCGCTGGGTGAAGAGGTGCGAAGGCGAATTGCTCCTGCGCGACTCGCGTTTCGATCCCGTGGCCGACATCCCCGTCCTCTCGCTCGTGGAGGTCACCTTGGGCGAGCGCAATGCCATCCAAAAGGGTCGCATCCACTCCACGGTGCCGGCGGACTGGGTCATCCCCTTCATCCACCAGCGTTACGACGACCTCTCCCCTCTGGGTGAGCACTAGCCGCCGATGGCCGACCAGTCGACAGGCTCTCCACCGCCGGGCTCCCGGCCGCTCGACTACCGCGGGAAAGTGGCCGTCGTCACCGGCGGCGCCGGCGGCATCGGTCGTGGCCTCGTCCACGCCCTGCTGACCCGGGGGGCCGAAGTGGTGGTGGCCGACGTGGAGGATCCGGCGTTGTCGGCCGCGGTGGACGGCCTCACCGCCCTGGGCAAGGTTCGCGGGGTGAGGACCGACGTGGCCGACGCCGGATCGGTCGAGGCCTTGGCCGACGACGTCTACGCCCACGAAGGCCGCTGCGATCTTCTCTTCGCCAACGCCGGCGTCACCTCCGGCGGAGGGGGCCTGCCCTGGGAGCAGGAGATCAACGACTGGCGCTGGTGCTTCAGCGTCAACGTCTTCGGCGTGGCCGCCACCGTCCTCACCTTCCTCCCCCGCATGCTGGAGGCGGGCACCCCGGGCGAGATCATCGCCACCTCGTCGGGCGACGGCGGCGTGGCCCCCGTCCCCTACGCCTCCGTCTACGCCTCGTCCAAGGCGGCCGTCTCCTGCTTCATCGAGGCCGTCGCCCACCAGCTCCGCACCACCGGCGCCGCCGTCGGCGCCCACGTCTTCTATCCGGGCGGGGGGCTCCTCGACACGGGTCTGTGGACCGCAGGCCGCAACCGCCCGGCCGAGCTCGAGCGGCTCCGCCCCCGACCCCCGGCGCCGGGCACCACCTTCCCGGAGTTCAAGGCCCAACTCGAAGCGGCCGGCCTTCCGGCCGACGTCGTCGATCTGGACTGGCTCGGCGACCAGGTCCTCGAGCACCTGGCCGAAGGCCGCTACATCCTCGGTCCCGGTTCCGAGCGCTTCGGGCCGCTGCTTCACTCCCGGGCCGACGCCATCGCCAAGGGCGAGCTGCCGCCCACGCTGCTGCACTGATCGATTCGGTCTGAGGGAGACTGGCCCCATGCAACGCCGCTATACCGTCATCTCGGCCGACTCCCACGCGGGGGCGGACATCGTCGACTACCGGCCCTACCTGGCCTCGAAATTCCACGACGAGTTCGATGCCTGGGCCGCCACCTACGAGGTCCCCTTCGCCGACCTCCTCGCCCCCATCCGCTACCGGAACTGGGACTCCGACCGCCGTATGGCCGAGCACGAGGCCGACGGCATCGTGGCCGAGGTGCTCTTCCCGAACACCGTCCCCCCCTTCTTCGAAGAGGGAAACCTGGTGGCCCTTCCTCCCACCGAGGCCGACTACGAGCGTCGTTGGGCCGGTGTCCAGGCCCACAACCGCTGGGTGGCCGAATTCTGCGCCGCCTTCCCGGGCCGGCGCGCCGGCGTCGTCCAGGTCTTCGTCAACCGCCTGGAGGACGCCCTGGCCGAGATCGCCTGGGCGGCCGAGCACGTCGGCCTCTTCGGCGGCATCCTCCTGCCCTCCATCCCGCCCGGCTCACCGCTGCCGCCTCTCTACGACCCTCACTACGACCGGCTCTGGCGGCTCTGTGAAGAGTTGGGCGCCGTCATCAACATCCACGCCGGCGCCGGTCTCCCCGACTACGGCGACCTCGAGGTGGCCCGGGCCATCATGCTGGTCGAAGTGCCCTGGTTCAGCCACCGACCGCTCTGGCATCTCATCTTCGGTGGCGTCTTCGAACGCTTTCCCGGTCTCAAAGTCTCTTTGACCGAGCAGGGTGTGGCCTGGCTCCCGCGCGGCCTCGAGACCCTCGACTGGTTCTTCGGCCGCATGGACCCCGCCGGCGGGGCCGCCGAGGCCGTCTTCTTCGGCGCCGCGGCCAAGGGCATGTCGATGAAGCCGTCGGAGTACTTCGCCCGCAACATCTGGCTGGGCGCCTCCTACCTGCGGTCGTCGGAGTCGGAGCTCCGGCCCGGCTTCGGTGCCGACCGTGTCATGTGGGGCGACGACTACCCCCACTCCGAAGGGACCTGGCCCTACAGCCGCGAGGCGCTGCGCGTGGCCTTCGCCGGCGAGGACCCCGCCGTCGTCCAGCGCTGCGTCGGCACCAACGCGGCCGAGCTCTACGGCTTCGACATGCAGGCCCTCGCCCCCTTGGCGGCCGAGTTCGGACCGCTCGTCGACGAGGTCGCCGTCCCCATCACCGCCGACGACTACCCCACCAAGTCCACCTCGAACGCCTTCGACACCACCCAGGTGCTCCGGTCCTGGTAGCCAGCACGTCGCGGACTCTGGACCGCCAGCCTCACGAACACTTCCGCTCGTCGTCGGCCATCCGGCCTCTGGCCATGAAGTCGGGGGACGTCACCGTCGCTCCGTCATGTCGGACCGTCCCGTCGTCTTCGAAGCGCTGGGCCCACACCCTCACCGGCGGGAACATCGGTTGTACGGTGGCGGCCCGCACCATCGCCGGCTCGGCCACCGTCTCCACCACCGATTCGGCCTCTCTCTGCGTCGGCCGCCGCATCACGAGGACGGCCACGCCGAGGGCCAGAGCCAGGAAGAGGGCCGAACCCCGCAGCGACGTGGCGACGCCATGGGCCAGCTGCAGTCGGGCCTGCTGGGCCACGGGGGCGCCGGCACTGTGGTGCACGGCGGCCCGGCTAGCGGCGGCGAAGACGGTCACCAGGATGCCCAGACCGAGCGAGCCACCCAGTTGCTGCGACACGTTCACCACACCCGAAGCGGCACCAGCGTCCTCCGGCTCCACCCCGGCCATACCGGCCGTGGTGAGCGGGGTCATGGCCGTGCCGATACCGAGACCGAGCAACAGCATGGGCACGGCGATGTCGGGGAAGTACGGCGTCCCGGCCGAGATCCGGCTCAACCAGGCCATACCCACCATGGCCAGGAAGACACCGGCGATCAGCAGCCGGGTGTTCCCGACCCGCGGTGCGAATTTCGGAGCCGTCCGGGCGGCGCCGAACATGACAGCGGTCACGGGGAGAAAGGCCAGTCCCGCACCCAGGGCGCTGTAACCCCGCACTCCCTGCAGGAACTGGGTCACGAAGAAGAACATGGCGAACATCCCGCTCACCAGCAGCATCCGTGCCCCGTAAGCACCGGCCCGCTCGCGGCTGGCGAAGAGGTGCAGCGGCGTGATCGGTTGCTCGGCCCGCTTCTCGGTCAGGGCGAAGACTCCAAGCAGCGCGGCGCCGGCCACGAAGGAGGCGAGGGTCACCCGGTTGCCCCATCCGGCGGAGCCGGCCCGGACGAAGCCGTAGACGAGCGAGGTCATCCCGAGGGTGGAGGTGGCCGCACCGGCCAGGTCGAAACGCCCGTGCCGGCGTTCGCTCTCGGGCAGATAGCGCGGGGCCAGCAAGACCAGGGCCACGCCGATGGGCACGTTGATGAAGAGGCCCCAGCGCCACGACACCCAG
>Ga0307373_10001982_pt1 | contig 37577 bp, 30 predicted proteins | sample OX2MG_FD_202534 | JGI IMG/M metagenome (GOLD analysis project Ga0307373, IMG submission 202534) | Soil microbial communities from Risofladan, Vaasa, Finland - OX-2 | ecosystem: Environmental > Terrestrial > Soil > Coastal area > Acid sulfate soil | place: Finland: Risofladan, Vaasa | collected...
AGGGCTTCGCTCTTGGTTGCCGGGATGAAGAATCGGTTCAGTCCCACGCCCAGCGATTCGGCAATCTTTTCGAGCGTCCCCAGGCTGGGCGTCATCTGCCCGCTCTCGATGCGGGATAGATACGAACGAGAAACCCCCGAGCGGGCTTGGAGCTGGCTTTGCGTCATCCCCCGCGCCTCCCGCAACTGCCGGATGCGCAGGCCGATGTTTTCCACCGTTTCGCGGTTGGGCCAATTCTCGAACAATTGGCGTTCATCGCCAGGCAGGTCTTGCGGAACCACCGGGACCACCACGGCATCGGGCGGCGGCGGCAGCGCCCGTATGCACCGGCGGCAATTCCCCGTTTTTGTCCGGTACTGCACCAGGCCGCACGCCTGGCAGCGAATTACTTCGCGATCTTCGCTCACTTCTTCGGCCACTTTCTTCTCAAGTTGCGGCACAGGCTCTCCTCACTCGTTATTCAGGCCTGCGGATAGGGAATGGGAAAAATTCGGTGGGAACGCAGAATCGCCACGACAACGTTTCTGGACGCATCGGCATTCTGCTGACATGACACCGTTTCGTCAAGTGCTTTTTTCGTCAACCGCACTTGACAAATACTTCCCATTTCGTGTTCGACCCTTCCCAAGTCCACTTCCTTGGAAATCCTGTAAAGTTAACTGCCCGGCGACTCCCGGAACGTCCAACCGTCGCCAAAAGGGGACGTTATAGCGCCTATTTACCCCTATTACAGTTGACTTAAAAGCAATTCCGATGCCAAGCTCGCAGGGACATACCATGCCCACTCGCGACGATGCCTGGATCCTTCTTTGTGAATACACCGAAAGCGAGAGTCTTCGGCGCCACGCACTCTGCGTTGAAGCTTGTGTTCGCGCCTACGCCCACAAATTTCAGGCGGATGAGGACTTATGGGCTATTGCCGGCCTGATTCACGATTTTGACTACGAACGCTGGCCCAATACGGAGCATTCGCCGTCTTCCGGCCATCCCAGCCAGGGTTCAGAAATTCTCCGCCAACGCGGCTATCCTGAAGAGGTTGTTCATGCCATTCTGGCCCATGCGGACTATACCGGTGTTTCGCGCTCCAGCCGGCTCGATCACGCGTTGTTCGCCTGCGACGAACTGGCTGGTTTCCTGGTCGCCTGCGCCCTGATTCAGCCAACCCGCAGCCTTCTGGATGTCGCGGCCGGTTCCGTCAAGAAAAAACTGAAAGATAAGGCCTTCGCTCGCGGCGTCAATCGGGAGGATATCACACGCGGAGCCGAGGAACTGGGTGTTTCGCTCGATGAACACATCAATTTTTGCATCGAAGCCATGAAAGCCATCGCATCCGAGATCGGTTTGGGTAGCGGAAATTAGAACACCCTGTTTCCGTTCGGCACAAATCCGCTACGTTCGGCCTTCCGGCCTCCGCAGCTAAGCTTCTCCTAATTCCCGATCCAGGTTGACCGCGGCGCTGATCAGCGCCAGGTGGGTGAGCGCCTGCGGGAAATTGCCGAGGGCCTCGCCGCACGGCCCCGTCTGTTCCGAGTACAAGCCCAGGTGGTTGGCATAGCCCAGCATTTGCTCGAAAATCAGGCGAGCCTCTTCGAGCTTGGCCTGCTCGATCCTGCCGGCACGGGTGAGGGCTTCGACCAGCCAGAAGGTGCACATGTTGAAGGAGCCTTCTTCGCATTCGAACCCATCGGCCCCGTCGCCGGTGTGGTAACGGTATACGAGCCCGCTCGAGACCAGTCCGCCCGCGCTTGGCGCTTTTAAGATGGCTGCCAGCGTCTTCTCCATCTTGGGATCGTTGGGGGCCATGAAGAAGACGAGCGGCATGATCAGGTTGGAGGCGTCGAGCGCGTCCGACCCGTAGCTCTGGGTGAACGCATTGAGCTTGCTGTTCCAGCCGTTCTCGATCACATCGATGTAAATCTGGTCCCGGGCGACGAGCCAGGCGGCGCGGGCGGACGGAAACGACCGCTTATCGGCCAGGCGCAGCGCCCGGTCGAGCGCCACCCAGCACATCACCTTCGAATAGACGAAATCCTGCGATGCGCCGCGCATTTCCCATACGCCCTGGTCCTTCGTTCGCCAATTCCGGGTGATCCAGTTGACGAGTTTGCTCACGTCTTCCCACAGCTGGTAGGAAATCGGCGAGCCGTACTTGTTATAGAGATAAACCGAGTCGAGCAACTCGCCGTAGATATCCAGTTGGCGCTGGCGAAAAGCGCCGTTGCCCACGCGCACCGGTTTCGAGCCGCGATAGCCCGCCAAATGATCCAGGGTTTCCTCGGCCATGTTGTGGCGGCCGTCGATGCCGTACATGATCTGGAGCGAGCCGTCGGGCTCGAGTTCGTGGCAGCGGTCCTCCAGCCAGCCCATAAACTTGGTGGCTTCATGCGTGAAGCCGATTCGCATCAACGCGTAGACCGTGAATGCCGCGTCGCGGATCCACGTGTAGCGATAGTCCCAGTTCCGCTCGCCGCCGATGTACTCGGGCAGGCTGCACGTGGGAGCGGCAACGATGGCGCCGGTCGGCTCGAACGTCAGCAGCTTCAAGACCAGCGCCGAGCGGTCCACCATCTCGCGCCATCTGCCGTGATAGGTGCCCTGCTCCAGCCAATGCCGCCAATAGGCCACCGTGCCCTCGAACAGGTCGTCCACCTCGCCGATCTCCGGGCGGGGACCGATCGCGCCGCCGAGCCCGATCTGCTGCAAGACGAATACGGCTGTCTCGCCTTCGGCCAGCGTGAAATCGGCCCGGACTCCCTGCCCATCGGCCTGCAGGGGAACCGTGCTGGCCAAGCCCAGCGCGATCTGCTGGGAATCAAATGCGGCGCCCTCGGGCAGTAGGCGGACCGTATGCCCGGCGCGCGCGAAATCGAAGGCGGGACGGCATTGTGCCCGGAATTGCAACGAACCCCGCAAGCATCGGACCCGCCGGATGAGCGGATGTTCGCCCTTCCAGCGGCCGTGGTCCTCGATGGGCATGAAATCGGCAATTTCCCCGACGCCGTCGGGAGACAGGAAATGCGTGATCAGCACGTTCGTGCCCGGCCAGTAGAACTGCCGCCGCTTGATCTTGTCGTCCAGGGCTTCGATCCGGAACCAGCCGCCCTTCTCATCGTCGAGGATCGCGGCAAATACGCTGGGTGAATCGAATTGCGGTAGGCAAAGCCAGTCGATCGTGCCGTCGGTTCCCACCAGTGCGGTGGTATGCAGGTCGCCGATAATGCCGTGATTTTCGATGGGCAAATAGCTCAACGCGTTCCTCCCGTGACCTACTGTCTATATCGGCTGTGCCCCTTCGCGCAAGCGCGAGAAGGGGCGCCGTTGCTTCACGCCCACCGTCCGCTTCCCGCCCGCCGATGGATCCGGCCGGGTCGAGCAAAAATTCTGCTACACTGAGGCGTTTACGATGAAAATCACCCGCGAAACCGTCTTGTACGTCGCCGATCTCGCTCATCTCGAATTGACCGAAAGCGAGATCGAAACCTATCGCCGCCAGCTCGATCAAATCCTCACCTACGTCGAAAATCTCGATCGTTTGGATACGAGCGGCGTCGATCCCCTGGCCCAGGTCGTCGCCTCCGGAACCGGCGCGGCCATTTGGCGGGAGGACGAGGTGCGCCCGGCCGGCGTCACGGGCGACGCCCTGGCCGCGGCCCCGGATGCCCGGCCGCCCTTTTTCCGCGTGCCCAAAGTTATCGAGCGCGAGCCATGACGGCCGCTTCCCAATATACGGTTGCCGGCGTGCGGGCCGGCTTGGCGGCGAAGGAATTTTCGGCGCGCGAGCTGATTGATGAATACTACGCCCGCATCGAGCGCGAAAATCCCCGCCTGAACGCCTATCTCGCCCTCTGCCCGGAACGCGCCTACGCCCAGGCCGACCGCGTGGACCGAATGGTGTCGCGGGGAGGTGAGTTGCCGCCGTTGGCCGGCCTTCCGCTGGCGGTGAAAGATGTTCTCGCGACGCGCGGCGTCGCCACCACCTGCGCCTCGCGCATCCTCGAAGGGTACCGGCCGCCCTACGATGCCACCGCCGTGACTCGGCTGGAGGGAGCCGGCGCCGTCGTTTTGGGAAAAACGAATTGCGACGAATTCGCCATGGGCAGCTCCAACGAGAACTCGGCCTATGGACCGGTGCGCAATCCCGTCGCGCCCGATCACGTGCCGGGCGGCTCGAGCGGTGGCTCGGCGGCGGCCGTCGCCGCGGGCCTGGCCGTGGCCGCGCTCGGCACCGATACCGGCGGATCGGTGCGGCAACCGGCGTCATTCTGCGGCATTTCGGCGCTCATGCCGACCTACGGGCGCGTGTCGCGTTACGGCCTGGTGGCTTTCGCCTCCTCGCTCGACCGGATCGGGCCGATGACGGCCAGCGTCGCCGATGCCGCGGCCCTGCTGGGGGTCATCGCGGGCCACGATCCCTGCGACGCCACCTCCGCGAGCCTCCCCGTGCCGGATTATGTCGCCGAAATCGGCAAGCCTGTCGCGGGGCTTCGCGTGGGTGTGCCGCGCGAGTATTTTGCCGAAGGGATCCATCCCGAAGTGCGGGCCAGGGTCGAAGCGGGCATCCAGGCGATCGAGCACCTGGGCTGCCGCCTGGTGGAGCTATCGATGCCCGCCACCGAATATGCCGTGGCGACCTACTATCTGATCGCCACCGCCGAGGCCAGCTCCAACCTCGCGCGTTACGACGGGGTGCGCTACGGCCTGCGCGTTCCCGCCGATTCGCTGGCCGATATGTACCGCAAGACGCGCGGGGGCGGATTCGGCGCCGAAGTGAAGCGGCGCATTATGCTGGGCACCTACGCCCTTTCGGCCGGCTATTACGAGGCCTACTATTTGAAAGCGCAGAAGGCGCGCGCCCTGATTGCGCGCGACTTCCAGAATGCCTTCGAAACAGTGGACCTGCTGGTGACGCCCACCTCCCCCATCCCCGCTTTTCGCCTGGGCGAGCACACGGGAGATCCTCTGGCCATGTATCTGGCCGATATTTTCACGGTCACCGGGTCGCTGGCCGGCGTGCCGGGCGTTTCCATCCCTTGCGGCACCACGAGCGAGGGATTGCCCGTGGGCCTGCAAATCTTCGGGCCCCACTTCGGCGAGGCGCGCGTTCTGGCCCTGGCGCACGCCTTCGAGCGCGCCGCCAGTCCCCAGTCCTAGCCGGCGCAAACCGGCCGGGTGTGATTGCCTGGCGCCTCCCCGCAGACTTATCCTAAGAGAAAGAGCTGGCGCTTTAGCCGCATGCGGGGCAAGCGTTGGCGTTGAGGATTGCGGTGGACTCTTCGGCGGCGTTGCCCATGCGAAAAACGGTCACATTCCTTTTTGTAATGCTTTCACTGGTTTTGGTTGGGGGCCTGCCGCTGGCCGCGCAATCGGGTCCCTCCGGTTCATCCGCCCCTCCGAACGTTTCGGCCCAAGACGCCATTCGCGGCCGGAAACTGATACTGAAAGACGGCACCGTGCAAATCGTCAGCCAGTATCAGGTGGTCGGCGACCGGGTGCGGTTTTATAGCGTCGAGCGGTCCGAGTGGGAAGAGATACCGGCGAGCCTGGTCGATTGGGACGCCACGCGCAAGGCAGCCACCGAGGTCAGCGAGCGCGATAAACAGGCGATCGCCCTGGCCCACCGCGTCGACCTTGAGGAACATCCGGGACGCCTCGACGTCGACGCCGGACTCGGCTTGCCGCCGGGGGTGTTGCTCCCTTCGGGCGATGGGCTGTTCGCTTTCAACGGCCATTCCCTCGTGCCGGTCAAGGAAGACCTGGCGAAAAGCCGGCTGAACAAGGGGCGATTCGTCGTCAAGCTGATCTCGCCCGTTCCCGTCGTCTCGACCCGCTACACCATATTCCTGCCGGGCAAGCGGGCGAAAGCGCGAATCGCCGATTCCGAGCCGGTTTTCTACTATCGCACGGGTGGCGGAACGGTCCCGCAATTTCAGCTCATGCAGGCCAAGGTGAAGGGCAAAGACCGCGAATTCGCCTACCTGGACGAATATATGGGCCAGAAGAAAACCGACGCGAATGAGATCCCGGTGAAGATCGAGCCCGTCTATCGCGATACCTACCGGATGATCGCCAGCCAGGACCTTTCCCCGGACGAATATGTGCTGGCGCAGATGCTGCCATCCACGAAAACGGTCGACATGTACGTCTGGGACTTCGAAATCGACCCCTCGCCAAAGTCTTCCACCAAAAGATAGCCGCGGATTTTACCCATCCGGACTTGTGCCCCGGCCTTGTGCCATGTCCCGAACGCCCCGCTCGCGTCCCATCTGCGCCGGCCCATGCGAAAGAAAAAAGGGCGGGAAGCGCGATGAACGCTTCCCGCCCTTGAATGGCTTGGGCAGCCGCGAAGGCCGCCCAGGCGCGTTTAGCTTTCGGCGACGGCTCCGGTGTCCTTGCGAAGGTAGTCGAGCGTTGCGGCCTCCTCGGCGGTGAGTTCGGCCGGAACGATCTCCTCCTTGGGAACCTCGGTGAGCAGCTTGATGCCGCGGTAGTGGTGGAACCCGGTGCCGGCGGGGATGAGCCGTCCGACGATCACGTTTTCCTTGAGCCCGCGCAGGTAATCGACCTTGCCGGCGATGGCGGCTTCGGTGAGCACGCGGGTGGTTTCCTGGAAGCTGGCGGCCGAGATGAACGAATCGGTCGAAAGCGACGCCTTGGTGATCCCGAGCAGGAGCGGACGCCCGGTCGCCGGCCGGCCGCCGTCGCGAATGACGCGCTCGTTCTCCTCGCGGAAGCGGAATTTATCCACCTGTTCGTCGAGCAGGAAGCTGGTGTCCCCGACATCCTCGACCTTCACCCAGCGCATCATCTGGCGGACGATGGTCTCGATGTGCTTGTCGTTGATGTTGACGCCCTGCAGGCGGTAGACCTCCTGCACGGCGTTGACCAGGTACGCCTGGGTGAACTTCTCGCCCAGCACGGCGAGCAGGTCGTGGGGATTGAGCGGACCGTCGATCAGCGCCTCGCCGGCCCGGACGCGTTCGCCTTCCTGAACGTTGATGTGGACGCCGCGGGGGATGGCGTATTCCTTTGTGGTCCGGCCATCCTCGCTCTGGACGTAGATCTTTCGCGCGCCCTTGGAGATCTCGCCGTACTTGACGATTCCGTCGATCTCGCCGATCACGGCTGAATCGCGGGGACAGCGCGTTTCGAACAGTTCGACGACGCGCGGCAGGCCGCCGGTGATGTCCTTGGTGCGGGTGGTCTCGCGCGGGATCTTGGCCAGAATGTCGCCCGGCGCGACCTCGTCGCCGTCGGCGACCATCAAGTGGGCGCGGGACGGCATCAGGTATTTCTTGCGCGTCTTGCCGCTCGAGTCGCGGACGAGAATCATCGGCTGATGTTTTTCGTCGCCCGGCGGCAGCGTGACGACGAGCTGGGCCAGACCCGTGACCTCGTCAACCTGCTCCTCGATGGTGAGTCCGGTAACAAGATCCTTGAACTGGACCGTGCCGCCCGTCTCGGTGAGGATCGAGAAGGTGTACGGGTCCCATTCGAGCATCGTCTGGTTGACCTGCACCGCTTCGCCGTCGCGGACCTTCAAGCGGGCACCGTAGACAACGTGGTGGCGCTCCTTTTCGCGGCCCTTCTCGTCGACGACGGCGATCAGGCCGGACCGGTTCATGGCGATCAGGCCCTTGCTGCGGCCCTCGACGGCGTTCAAATCGAGGAAGCGGGCAAAGCCGGAATTGCGGGCTTCGACCTTCGATTGTTCGCCGACTCGCGTGGCCGTTCCGCCGATGTGGAAGGTCCGCATCGTGAGCTGGGTGCCGGGTTCGCCGATGGACTGGGCGGCGATCACGCCGACCGCTTCGCCCATCTCGGCCATACGGCCGGTGGCCAGGTTGCGTCCGTAGCAAAGCTGGCAGGTGCCGCGGCGGGATTCGCAGGTGAGCACCGAGCGGATCTTGACCCGCTCGATACCGGCTTCCTGGATCGAGTTGGCCAGTTCCTCGGTGATTTCCTGGTTGATGTCGACGATGACGTTTCCTTCGTAATCGCGGATCCGCTCGAGCGACACGCGGCCGACGACGCGGTCGCGCAGAGGCTCGACTTCGACGCCGGCTTCGAGCAACGGTTCGACCACGATGCCGTCGGCCGTTCCGCAGTCCTTTTCGGCGATGATGACGTCCTGGGCCACATCGACCAGGCGGCGGGTGAGGTAGCCCGAGTCGGCGGTTTTCAGGGCGGTATCGGCCAATCCCTTGCGGGCGCCGTGCGTCGAGATGAAGTACTGCAGCACGGTCAGGCCCTCGCGGAAGTTCGAGGTGATCGGGGTTTCGATGATCTCTCCCGAAGGCTTGGCCATCAGGCCGCGCATGCCGCTGAGCTGGCGAATCTGCTGCTTGGACCCTCGGGCGCCCGAATCGGCCATCACAAAGATGGGGTTGAGGGCTCCCTGTTTGTCCTGTTCCTCCATCGCCTTGAACATCTCGTCGGCGACGCGCTCGGTGACTTCACCCCAGATGGCGATCACTTTGTTGTAGCGCTCGCCGTTGGTGATGGCGCCGTCGAGGTATTGCTGCTGGACCTTGACGACCTCGCGTTCGGCGTTGCCCACCAGACGCGCCTTGTCGGCCGGGATGACCATGTCGACGATCCCGATCGAGATGCCGGAATGGGTGGCATAGAGAAAGCCGAGCGCCTTGAGCTGGTCCAGAATCTGAACCGTCATATCCAGGCCGTAGCGGAGATAGGCGTACTGCACGACGAGCTGGACGCCCTTCTTCTTAAGCAAGCCGTTGATGAACGGCATGCCCGGCAGCAGGTGATCGTTGAAGATAACCCGGCCGACGGTGGTGTTCAGGAACTGGCGTTCGACGTGGATCGTTTCCGTGTGGAGAACGTCCTGATCGTCGAAGGAGGTGGTGAGGTCGATCACGTCCCCCGTGTAGCGGAAACGGATCGGCGTCAGCAGTTCCACCTCGTGGGCTTCGAGCGCCAGGTAGATTTCCTCGTTCGAGCCGAAGGCGCGTCCCTCGCCCTTGGTGCCGGGCTTGGCCTTGGTCATGTAGTAGAGGCCGAGCACCATGTCCTGCGTGGGAACGGCGAGCGGCATGCCGTTGGCCGGCGACAGGATGTTGTTGGAGCTGAGCATGAGCACATGGGCTTCGATTTGCGCTTCGGGCGAGAGCGGGATGTGAACCGCCATCTGGTCGCCGTCGAAATCGGCGTTGAAGGCCGGGCAGACCAGGGGATGGATGCGGATCGCCTTGCCCTCGATCAGCACCGGCTCGAAGGCCTGGATGCCGAGGCGGTGAAGCGTGGGGGCGCGGTTCAGCAGAACGGGATGCTGGCGCGTCACCTCTTCCAGAATGTCCCAGACGACCGGGTCCTGCCGCTCGACGGTTTCCTTGGCCTGCTTGATGGTCGTGCAATGGCCGGCGGCTTCCAGCTTGTGATAGATGAACGGCTTGAAGAGCTCGAGCGCCATGCGCTTGGGAAGGCCGCACTGGTGCAGTTTGAGTTCGGGACCGACAACGATCACCGACCGGCCCGAGTAATCGACGCGCTTGCCGAGCAGATTCTGGCGGAAGCGGCCCTGCTTGCCCTTCAGTCCGTCGGAGAGCGATTTCAGCGGGCGGTTGTTGGTTCCGCGCAGGACGCGGCCGCGGCGGCCGTTATCGAACAGGGCGTCCACGGCTTCCTGCAGCATCCGCTTTTCGTTCCGCACGATGACGTCGGGCGCGTGCAATTCCATCAGCTTTTTCAGCCGGTTGTTCCGGTTGATGACGCGGCGATAGAGGTCGTTGAGGTCGGAGGTGGCAAACCGGCCGCCGTCGAGCGGCACCAGAGGCCGCAGCTCGGGCGGGAGCACCGGGATCACGTCGAGAATCATCCACTCGGGCTTGTTCCCGCTCTTGCGGAACGCCTCGAGCACCCGCAGGCGCTTGGCATACTTGATCCGCTTCTGCAGGCTGGGATCGGATTTCATTTTCTCGCGGAGTTCTTCGCTCAGCTTCTCGATATCGACCTGGCGCAGCAGTTCCTTGATGGCTTCGGCGCCCATGCCGGCGCGGAAGCGGCCGGAATACTCGTGCTGGATGTCGCGGTATTTCTGCTCGTCGAGCAGCTCCCGGTCCTTGAGAGGCGCTTCGCCGGCATCGATCGTGACGTAGGTCTCGAAATAGAGGATGCGCTCAAGATCGCGCATCGAGATGTCGAGCAGGTAGCCGATGCGGCTCGGCACGCCCTTGAAAAACCAGACGTGCGAGCAGGGCGAAGCCAGTTCGATGTGCCCGAGGCGCTCGCGGCGCACCTTGCTGAGCGTGACCTCGACGCCGCACTTGTCGCAAATGACGCCGCGGTGCTTCATCCGCTTGTACTTTCCGCACAGGCATTCCCAGTCGGCGATCGGCCCGAAAATGCGGGCGCAGAACAGGCCGTCGCGTTCCGGCTTGAAGGTGCGGTAATTGATGGTCTCCGGCTTGGTGACGACGCCGTGCGACCACGAGCGGATCTTCTCCGGACTGGCCAGAGAGATACGGATCGAATCAAAATCGGCAATCTGACTGGCCCGATCATAGGGGCTGCTGCGATACAAGGTGATATCCTCCCCTCCCGGAATCCCGGGAATGAAAAGCGTTTGCCCGCGGCTCAGTCGGCCGCAGGCTCCTGCGGTTTCTGCCGCTTCGTCAACTCGACGTCCAGGCACAAAGCCTGCAGCTCGCGCACGAGCACATTGAACGATTCCGGCACGCCCGGTTCGATCCCGGGCTCTCCCTTGACGATGGCCTCGTACATCTTGGCGCGGCCATAGACGTCGTCGGATTTGCAGGTCAGGAGTTCTTGCAGGGTGTGCGCGGCGCCGTACGCCTCGAGCGCCCACACCTCCATTTCGCCGAAACGCTGGCCGCCGAACTGGGCCTTGCCGCCGAGCGGTTGCTGCGTGATGAGCGAATACGGTCCGATCGACCGCGCATGGATCTTGTCGTCGACCAGGTGGGCCAGCTTCAACATGTAGATGTAGCCGACCGTGATCGGTTCGGCGAACGGCTCGCCGCGCAGGCCATCGCGGAGAACGGTTTTGCCGGTATTGGGCAGGCCGGCTTCTCCGAGAAGATGGCGGATTTCGTTTTCGCGGGCGCCGTCGAAAACGGGCGAAGCGAAATTGATGCCGCCGCAAAAGCCGCGGGCCGTATCGATCAGTTCATCGTCGGCCAGGTCGGCGAGCGAATGCCAGATGGGCGTCGGGCCGAAGACCTCTTTGAGCCACTTGCGCAAGGCTTCGGCGCGAACGTGGTCGTCGAACAGGAGAGCGACCTTGTTCCCCAGCTCCTTGCCGGCCCACCCGAGGTGTGTTTCGAGAATCTGGCCGACGTTCATACGGGAAGGCACGCCGAGCGGGTTGAGAACGATCTCGACCGGTGTGCCGTCGGGCAGATAGGGCATGTCCTCTTCGGGGACGATGCGGGCGATGACGCCCTTGTTGCCATGGCGGCCGGCCATCTTGTCGCCGACCGACAGCTTGCGCTTCATGGCCACGAACACCTTGACCAGTTTGATCACGCCGGGTGGCAGTTCGTCGCCTTTTTTGAGCTTCTCGATCCGCTCCTCGGTGATCTTGCGGAGAACCTCGATCTGGCGCGAGGTCATCTCCTCGACCTCGTCGATTTTCTCGACCAGAAGCGGGTCCCGCTCGGCCAGGCGAATCCGCTTGAGGTTGCGGGTGGAAATCTTGTCGAGCATTTCGCGGTCGAGCACGGTGCCCTTGGTGAGCAGGCGCTTGTTGGTTTTCTCGTCGTGGAGGTCGGACACCAGCTTGCCCCCGCCGAGCAGTTCGGTGAGGCGCTTGAGCCTTTCATCGGTCAGAATGCGGATTTCATCGGCCAGGTTGCGCTCGAGTTTGGATATCTGGGCGGCTTCGATGGACTTGTGGCGCTCGTCTTTTTCGGCGCCTTTGCGGCAGAATACCTTCACGTCGACGACCGTGCCCTCGATGCCCGGCGGGCAATAGAGCGATGCGTCGCGGACGTCGCCGGCCTTTTCGCCGAAAATCGCGCGGAGAAGCTTTTCCTCCGGCGTGAGCGTGGTTTCTCCCTTCGGGGTCACTTTCCCGACCAGGATGTCGCCCGAGTGGACGGTGGCGCCGATGCGGATGATGCCGGCTTCGTCGAGGTTCCTCAGGAAACCCTCGCTGATGTTGGGAATGTCGCGGGTGATTTCCTCGGGGCCCAGTTTGGTATCGCGCGCCTCGATTTCCAGCTCCTCGATGTGGACGGAGGTGTAGTAGTCCTCCTTGACCAGCTTCTCGCTGACGACGATCGCGTCTTCAAAGTTGTAGCCGCGCCACGGCAGGAAGGCGACGAGCACGTTGCGGCCCAGCGCCAGCTCCCCCTTGTCCGTGCAGGGGCCGTCGGCGAGCACCTGTCCCTGGTGCACGCGGTCGCCGGCGCGGACCAGAGGCTTCTGGTTCATGCAGGTGTTCTGGTTCGAGCGGCGGAACTTGATGAGCTGATAGATGTCGGCGCCGACTTCGCGGCTCAGCACCCCGCTCTGGTCGGATTCGACCCGGACGATAATGCGTTCGCTATCGACCTGGTCGACGATGCCGTCGCGCTTGCAGAGGACAACGGCGCCGGAATCGCGCGCGGTCACGCGCTCCATGCCGGTGCCGACCAGCGGCGTTTCGGCGCGAATCAGCGGCACGGCCTGGCGCTGCATGTTGGCTCCCATGAGGGCGCGGTTGGCGTCGTCGTTTTCGAGGAAGGGAACCAGGCTGGCGGCCACCGATACGAGCTGTTTCGGGGAGACGTCGATGTAGTCGATTTCGTGGCGGCTCTTGAGAACGAAGTTGCCCGCCTGACGGCAGTTCACCAGATCGCTGGTCAACCGGCCGCGCTCGTCGAGCGGGGCGTTGGCCTGGGCCACGACGTAACGATCCTCTTCCCAGGCCGAGAGGTAGAAGGAAAAGGGGGCGTCGGTGACCTTGTGGCGCTTGAGAGCCCCGTTGATCTCGTCGAGTTTTTCCCGCTCGATGATCTCGCCGGCCTTCAAGTCGCTATCGCCGCCGTTGAGCACGCGAACGTAGTCGATGACGCGGCCCTCTTTCACCTTGCGGTAGGGCGACTCGATGAAACCGAATTCGTTGATCCGGGCGTAGCAGGAAAGCGAGCTGATGAGTCCGATGTTTGGCCCTTCGGGGGTCTCGATCGGGCAAATGCGCCCGTAGTGGGTCGGGTGCACGTCGCGGACTTCGAATCCGGCGCGCTCGCGCGACAAGCCGCCCGGCCCCAGGGCCGACAGGCGCCGCTTGTGCGTGACCTCGCTCAGCGGGTTCGTCTGATCCATGAACTGGCTGAGCTGGCTCGATCCGAAAAACTCGCGGATCGACGCCATGACCGGCTTCGCATTGACCAGGTCGTGCGGCATCGCCGTCGACATTTCCTGATACACCGACATCTTTTCCTTGATGGCGCGCTCCATGCGCACCAGGCCGATGCGGAACTGGTTCTCGAGCAGTTCGCCTACGGCCCGCACGCGCCGGTTGCCCAGATGATCGATGTCGTCGACCGTGCCGATATTGCGGCGCAGCTTGAGCAGGTACTGGATGGCGGAAACGAAGTCGGACGTATCCAGGGTGCGGTGATCGAGGGGCGTTTCGAGGCCGATCTTCGTGTTGAATTTGAGCCGGCCCACCTTGCTGAAGTCGTATTTGCGGGGATCGAAAAACATCCCCTGGAAGAGCGCGGTGGCCGTTTCGAGCGTCGGCGGATCGCCGGGACGAAGTTTGCGGTAGATCTCGATCAGGGCCTCGCGCTGGCTGTGAAGGGTGTCCTTCTCGAGCGTGCGGCTGATGATCGTGCCGATCTCGTCGCGCTCGGGGAAGAAGACGTCGACGTCGGTGACGCCGGCCTCGGCGAGCTTGGCCCAGGCTTCCATCGTAACCGGCCGGTTCGATTCCAGGACGACTTCCCCCGTATCCCGATTGACGAGATCGGCGACGACGAAGGCGCCTTCGAGGTCGGCCGGCAAAACCTTTACCTGATCCGCCCGGGCCTTGACCAGTTCCTTATAGGCGTTCTCGGTCACGCGCTTGTGGGCCGAGACCAGCACTTCGCCCGAGCGCGGATGGCGAATCTCCTGGTTGAACTTGCGGTCGATCAGGCCTTCCGACAGGTTCCACCAGAATTCGTTGTCGTGCAGGGAAATCCGTTCGACGTGATAGAAGGAGCGCAGGATATCTTCGCTCGTCTTCATGCCAAGGGCGCGCAGGAAGATCGTGCCCAGGAACTTGCGTTTCCGGTCGATGCGCACGTAGAGCAGGTTCTTGGTGTCGTATTCGAACTCCACCCACGAACCGCGATAGGGAATGATCTTGCCCAGGAAGTAGGTGCGGTTGTTGGCGGTTTCGTAGAAAACGCCCGGCGAGCGGTGGAGCTGGCTGACGATGACGCGCTCGGTGCCGTTGATGATGAAGGTGCCGTTGTCGGTCATCAGGGGGATGTCGCCGAAGTAGACTTCCTGCTCCTTGATGTCGCGAACGGTCTTGGCGCCCGTATCGGGGTCCTTGTCGTAGGTGGTCAGGCGGATGGTGACGCGGAGCGGCGCGGCGTAGGTCATCCCGCGCTCCTGGCATTCGTTCACGTCATACTTGAGCTGCAGGCTCACCGGGTCGCCGCACTTGTTGCAGAACGTGGGCGTGTTGCGGTTGAAGGTGCCGCACTTGACGCAGATCACGTCGCCGACCTGATACGGGTTGGTGACGACCGAGGCGCCGCAATTCCGGCAGGTGGCCCGCAGGTGATGGAGCCCGCGCAGGTGGCTGCACTTGCATTCCCAATTCCCGATCGAATAATCGACGAATTCCAGCTGCGAGAGGCCGCGGAAGTCCTGGATCGGGAAAACCGACGCAAACACCGCCTGCAACCCGCCATCCTCGCGCTCGGCCGGCAGTTTATCCATCTGCAGGAACCGGTCGTAGGACATCCTCTGCACTTCGATCAGATTCGGGATCGGCAGAGAGGTCCGGATGCGAGAAAAATCCAGCCGGGGTCTTTCCCGTGCGGTGCGAATTCCATCACCTTGGCTCATGGCTACCTTCCTTCAAGCATTACAGCGGAATCCGGGCGGAAAAGCAGAAATGGAGCGTCGTCGGAGCACACCCGGTCCCCGAAACGCTCGTGGAGAAAAACGCTGCGGACCGAGCGGCGTCTACTTGATTTCGACCTTGGCTCCAGCTTCTTCAAACTTCTTCTTGATGGTGCTCGCTTCTTCCTTATTGATGCCTTCTTTGATCGGCTTGGGGGCGCCATCGACCAGATCCTTGGCCTCCTTGAGGCCGAGGCTGGTCACCTCACGAACCGCCTTAATGACGTTGATCTTGTTGGGCCCGACTTCCGCCAGTACGACGGTGAATTCCGTCTGCTCCTCGGCTGGCGCAGCTGCGGCCGACGAGGCCCCGGCGACGACGACCGGTGCTGCTGCCGCCGCTGAAACGCCGAAGGTTTCTTCCATCTGCTTGACCAAATCGGCGGCTTCCAGAAGCGTCAGCCCCTTGATCTCTTCGAGAATTCCTTCCACCTTGCTGGGCATGACTGCGTTTTCCTCCTGTCTATTTTGCGAACTTTTCGGCTTTGGCCGCCTCTTCGGTGACCACAGCCAGATTTCGAGCCGTGCCAGCGAGCGCTTGCGCGATGCGCTGGATCGGGCTTTGAACCAAAAAAGCGATTTTGGTGAGAAGCGCCTCGCGCGACGGCAGGGAGGCCAGGGCCACCAGCTCATCGACGGAAACAACGCGTCCCTCAACCAGTCCCGCGCGAAACTCGATGGCGGGGATCTCCTTGGCGAGCTTGGCCAGAGTCTTGGCAAAAGCCACCGGGTCTTCCGCCGTGTAGGAGATCGCATTGGGGCCGATCAGTCCCTTGAGCAGGGACTCCGCCGCCGTTCCCTCGGCGGCGCGCTCGGCGACCGCGTTCTTCACCACACGGTAATGACCGCCAACCGACTCAACGCCGCGGCGAAGGACCGTTTCCTGTTCCGCCGGGATGCCCTGAAACGTGCTCAGGATCACGGTGGAAACCTGTGCCAGCTCTTCCCGCAGCTTCTCGGATTCCTTTTCTTTCTGCTTACGCGTCTTCATGCAGGCTCCTCAGGCGGCCGACAGCGCCAGATCGACCTCGGCGGGATCGATCGCGATGCCCGGCCCCATGGTCGAGGTGAGCGTGACTCTCTCGAAGTATTTGCCCTTGGCGGTCGCCGGCTTGGCTTTCGAGACGGCGGCGAGCAGCGCACTGGCGTTTTCCGCCAAGTGGCCGGCCTCGAAGCCCAGCTTGCCGACAGGGGCGTGAATAATGGCGGTCTTGTCGAGCCGGAATTCAACCTTACCGGCCTTGATCTCCTTCACGGCCCGGGCGATATCGAAGGTGACGGTGCCCGTTTTCGGGTTCGGCATCAGGCCGCGCGGGCCGAGAATCTTCCCGAGCCGGCCGAGCGACTTCATCATGTCCGGCGTGGCCACGACGGCGTCGTAATCGGTCCAGCCCTCCTGGACCTTCTGAACCATATCGTCGGCGCCGACGAAATCGGCCCCGGCTTCCTGGGCCTCGCGGACCTTTTCCCCGCTGGCGATCACCAGCACGCGCTTCGACTTGCCCCCCAGGCCATGTGGCAGCACGACGGTTCCGCGAACCATCTGGTCGCTCTGTTTGGCATCGACGCCCAGGTTCACGACCAGTTCGACCGTCTCGTCGAACTTGGCGAAATGGACCTTCTGCAGCAACTCGGCCGCTTCACCCAGGCGGTAGAACCTGGGTTCGACCTGCTTGCGGGCGCGATCGATATTTTTGCCTACGCCACCCTTGCCCATCGGTTTAACCCTCCACCTCAATGCCCATGTTGCGCGCCGTTCCCGAAACGGTGCGAATGGCCGACTCCAGCCGGGTCGTGTTCAGATCGGGCAACTTGATCCTGGCGATCTCCTCGACCTGCTTGCGGGTGACCTTGCCGACCTTGGATCGGTTCGGTTCGGCCGAGCCCTTGGCGATCAAGGCGGCGCGCTTGAGCAGCTCGGAGGCCGGCGGCGTCTTCTGAATGAACGTAAAGCTCCGGTCGCTGTAAATGGTGATCAGGACCGGGATGATCATCCCGTCGGCTTCCTTGGCCGTGCGCGCGTTGAACTGTTTGCAGAATTCCATGATGTTCACGCCGTGAGGGCCCAGCATCGTCCCGACCGGCGGGGCGGGGGTGGCCTTGGCGGCCGGCAATTGCAACTTTACCTGTGCTGTGACCTTCTTTCCTTTGGTTGCTGGTGCTGCCATGATTGGTTATCCTGCTTCCTCCCAAAATTCGCGGCACAGCGCGCCGCGGGGCAAGGCCGCCTTAGACGATCTTTTCCACCTGGGCAAAATCGAGCTCAACCGGGGTCGAGCGGCCGAAAATCGTGACGGAAACCTTGAGCGTGCTGCGGTCGGGATTCACTTCCTCGACCACGCCGGTGAAATTCGCGAAGGGCCCTTCGGTAATGCGAACCTGTTCGTTCCGGTCGAAGGTCAGCTTGGGGCGCGGCTTCTCGGCCTCCACCGCCTCCCGATTCAGGATGTTCTGCACTTCCTCGTCGCTGAGCGGGGTCGGGGTCTGGCCGGAGCCGACAAAGCCGGTCACCCAAGGCGTGGACCGCACGACATGCCACGTGTGGTCGTCCATGTCCACCTCGACCAGAACGTAGCCGGGGTAGCACAAGCGAGTCGAAGTGACTTTCTTCCCGCCGCGAACCTCGATAACTTCCTCGGTGGGAATCGCCACCTGGCTGATCCGGTCTTCCAGGCCGAATGCCCGAGCGCGGCTTTCCAGGCTTTCCTTCACTTTACGCTCGAAGCCGGAATAGGTATGGATGATGTACCACTGCTTCGTCATTTCCATCTGCCCCGCTGCCTCAGTGCCGAAAATGCCCCAGCAACCACCGGCTTCCATAGCTGAAAACGCTATCGGTCATCCAAAAGAAGAGCGCGAAGAAAGTCACGGTCACCACGACGACAATCGTGGTGGAATAGACCTCCCGCGCACCCGGCCAGGTGACCAGCCGCAACTGGTTGCGCGTCTCGTGTAAAAATTGCCTTGCCCGGCGCGGATATTCGGCAATCCGGCCGAACGCACCGGAAGTTGAGATTCCTCCCGGCCGCGCTACGCGTTCCTCTTTCACTTTCGCTGCCTGCGACATCATGCCTCGATCCGCATCCCCTTGTGCCGCTCAACGCCCGGGAACTGGCAGGGGAGGAGGGATTCGAACCCCCACATCCGGTTTTGGAGACCGGCGGTCTGCCATTGAACCTACTCCCCTGTGCCCCGGCATGAAGCGGGCCTCGGGCAAACTATCACCCGCAGCCTACTTGACTTCCCGGTGCGGGGTGTGGCGCCGACACGCCCGACAAAACTTCTTGGTCTCCAACCGGTCGGTATGCTTCTTGCGATTCTTCGTCGTCGTGTAATTTCGGTTTTTGCATTCGTTGCACTGCAACGTAATGATTTCTCTCATCGTCTCGCCTCAAATCCTAGGCGCGGAACATCCCGCAGTCTGTCTTCCAGCAAGCCCTGGGCGGCACGAGGTCGTTTGCCGCGCTCCGTGCACCCCTGGCGTCGCGATTCTCATCGGCCGCAGTCTTTGGCCCGGCCCCTCGCCGTTGCCGCGACTGTGCGTGGAGCGGGGGACGGGATTCGAACCCGCGACCATCGGCTTGGAAGGCCGAGACTCTACCACTGAGTTACCCCCGCCCAGGCCGATGGAACTGGAGCCTGGGACCGGGATTGAACCGGTGACCTCGTCCTTACCAAGGACGCGCTCTACCATCTGAGCTACCCAGGCCCGGCCGGCCGTGCGCGAAAGCGGCGCCCGAGGCCAAGAGTAAACCGGGTTTCCCCATCCATCCCTGCGATCTCTTTGGAGTGAAGCGGTAATCGGAAATTCTCCCTGATAAATTCGCCCCGGCCTTGTGTCGGGTGAACTGCTTTGCGCGTGGTGGACGGGGGAGGATTCGAACCTCCGTAGCCCGCAAGGGGCGGCAGATTTACAGTCTGCTGGTTTTAGCCACTCACCCACCCGTCCGGGCAAGGGCACACCGCCAACAAAAAAATACGTCGGCGGGAACACACTTCGCCAACCCGGCTCCGTCAAATTCGTTGGAAACCTTACGCCAGAGGCACAAAACCCAAACCGCGCCCTTATCGTACTCTCCATGCACAGCTGGCGGAGGGATTTGAACCCCCGACCCTCTGATTACAAATCAGATGCTCTACCGCTGAGCTACGCCAGCGCAGAAGGAAACATTGTATAGACTACCACGCTGCCGGCCGGTACGCAACCGCGCACAAACCACCATACTACCACGGTATTCGAATGCCGTGTTAGTTCGACGCCGTGGTGCTGCGCATGTAAGGCCACGGGTTGACCGGCGTATTGTGGATACGCACTTCGTAATGCAAATGGGGGCCGGTGGAGCGGCCGCTATCGCCCACGTAGCCGATGACGTCGCCGCGATCGACGTGGTCGCCCACTTGGGTGTTGAACCCGGAGAGATGCGCGTAACAGCTGGAGATGCCGAATCCATGGTCGATCACCACCTCGCGGCCATAGCCTTCTTCTTCACCCGCAAACACGACAATTCCATCGGCCGTGGCCCTCACGGGCGTGCCATAGGGAACGCCGATGTCGATGCCCGGATGGAAGGCCGGTTCGTCCGTGAACGGGTCTTCCCGCTCGCCGAAGCTGGCGGTGATGGGCCCGATGACGGGCCAAAGCGAAGGAACCAGGAGGGAGTTGGACGGCAGCGGTCCGGGCAGCAGGGACAGCCCGCTTTGGTCCACCATGGTGACCATGCTGACGTTCCGGACCAGGAAGTGAAACTGGTTTACGCTCGACTCGAAGTTTTTCGGTTGGGCGAAGGTGTCGGTGGCGACGCGGAACGGGGTGTCGCGCCAGCGCAGGATGCCATAGGTTGCCGCCACTTCGGTGGCGAGCGACTGCAACGAAGAGAGCTGCTGGCGGGTATTTTGGGCCTGGGCCTGGAGCTGCACGTACTGTTGCTTCAGACGGCCCTCTTCCGAGCGCAAGGCGTTGTAGTTGGCCACTTTCAGGAGCATCCGGCTGTAGGAAGCCACCGCCGCGCCGAGCGTCACCGCGCCCACCACGGCCAGAACCGCAAGCCCGTGAACCACATAGCGAGGGACGTGCAGCTTGCGAACGCTTCGTGCGTCGCTGGTCGCGAAATACAACGTATAGGAACGCGGCTTCATCTTCGCTCGTTGCCGGACCAGGAGACTGGGGAGTCACCGCCCCTGTCAGGCGGTTTGTCAGCAAAACCAAGAAAGTTTGAACCGAGAGCCTTGGTTCGAAACCGAACAGAGTCTAGGAAATATACGCGCAGGCTGTCAACCCCTAATCGTTCCTTTTCTTAGCCCTTGCGGGTGGGTAGGGGGAGCTTCTGGCAAAGACGGTTCTACGATTTCAATGTCTGGAACCAGAAAAAAGCTCGAGAAACTCCACTCCATGCACCTGAATCCGGTCAAACGTGGCCGGGTCGAGGACCCTAAGCCGTGGCCTTGGAGCAGCTATCGCTTCTATCCGTTTCTCGAAGCAGTCCTGTGCAACCCGGACCCGGAAATCACATGAACGGACCGGCGACCACGACCAAAGACGCACCCTTTGCCAACAGAGCAAAGAGTGCGGCACCCGAAAAAGCCAGTCGGTGAAACCGTCACGAGGGTGCGCCACCCGCCAGAAAACATCCCGTCTGTCCCCGAGTTCCCGAACATTCATAGTGTGATGGATTGTGTTCCACAATGAACAGACATGACCGCTAGAACAAGCCTAGACTGTGGCAGATTGAAGAAGTTCGGGAGGCCTTCAATGTCGCATTTAGTCCAAAACAGAACGGCTCCAGACAGATTGCCAGACGCTTACTCATATTGGTACGACACGCCAGTGCTCTTGCGCATCGCCACGCCACAAAACCATAAGTTGCAGTCGGAATTGCACTGCACGATTACGGGTGAATCAGATACTGCCGTGCACATCCGCGTTGGTCAACGAGACAGGAATATCCACAAGAAAATGATTTTGGCCGTCGAGGAGATACCTGCTCCTCGTCTGCAGTAAGGCGGAGACACTCATGGAGCCCGACGGGGACGGCCCGACAGGGACAGACGGGAAGTTTTTCGTCATTGCTGCCTGGAGGTGCATCGGTGCAGTCGCTCAAAAGGGGAGTAGTTCTTGGGTACGCGTTTTTGGGCTTCCGCGCCGGCGGCCGCCGGGGAGGGCTCGCAGGTGGCGCCGAGTCGCCTGTTCCATGGCGTGGATGAAATCGGCGCTGCCGAGCGGACGCCCCCTGTGAGTGCACTTCCGACCTGAGAATAGACTGCCGGGCGTTGTCGCGCTGGGTCACGTGGTGCGGCAGGGTTGCGACTACGACGCGAGCGGAGCGAACCGAGCCGTCACCGTAAACTGGCAGAAAACGTCCCGTCTGTCCCCGAGTTCGTCCCCGAGTTCCAAAGAATCGGAGGAATGTGATGAACCTATCGGCAGTAAGCACTACGCAAATAGCCATCGTCATCGCTGTCGCGGTGCTGGTGGCCGTAGGAATCGCCATTTGGCTTTTTGTTCATAAACAACGCCGAACGAAAAGACTACGCACTCAGTTTGGCGGCACCGAATATACCCGCGCCATGGAGGAAGACGGAACCCGGCGGAAAGCAGAAGCGGGGCTCGATAAGCGCACCGATCGGGTGGAGAGCCTTCACATCCGGCCGCTCGGTCCAGCGGATCGTGCTCGCTTTGTAGAGTCCTGGCGCAGGGTGCAAGCGCGTTTCGTGGACAGCCCAGGAGGTGCGGTGACGGAAGCCGATCAGCTGCTGGGCGACGTGATGTCAACACGCGGCTATCCGGTAAGCGACTTTGAACAACGTGCGGCGGATCTCTCGGTGAACTATCCACTGGTTCTGGAGAATTACCGTTCCGCGCACGAAATCGCGCTTCGTCAAACGCGCGGGCAGGCCAGTACGGAAGAATTACGCCAGGCGATGATCCATTACCGGACGCTCTTTGATGAGCTGGTCGGCGAGGCGGAGAACGCTCGCGCGAAGGCAGCGGCATCATAGGCGTGGGTTAAGTGCAAGACACAAAGAGGAGGCAATCCAAATGGACGAGGAAAATAAGATGCAAGAACAAGAAACAGATCCAGAGCTGACGACTGCGGCTTTGGCCGGCGTCGGCGCACGACCCGAGGTGCGAACTGTCGCTGCTTCCAGCTTCGGCGTTGGCGGCGCTTCATCCGCAGGAGCCGCAACCGCTCCGGCAATGGATGAGCAGGCGGCGCCGCTCTTTTCGACCGAAGAGGCGAAAGATTTTCGCGCCCGGTGGGATGCGATCCAGGTGAGTTTCGTTGACGAGCCGCGAAGCGCGGTGCAGCAGGCGGATCGTCTTGTCGCAGTGACGATGAAGCGCCTGGCTGAAATGTTCGCGGCGGAAAGAACGAGACTCGAGGGCCAATGGGGTCGCGGCGATAGTGTCTCGACCGAGGATCTGCGTCTTGCACTGCGCCGCTATCGCTCGTTTTTCGGCCGGCTTCTCTCGGTGTAACGAGCACCATCCAAGGCTGCGACGATGCGACCCATCTCGCAACGCGTTCCTTGGTGTACAGAAACATTTTTTCGTGGCGACTAACATCGGCCCGACGGGGGCCCGACGGGGACAGACGGGAAGTTTTCCGTCATTCCTGGCTGGAGGTGCATCGCCGCAGTCGCTCAAAAAGGGGAGCAGCGCTTGGGTACGCGTTTGTGGGCTTGCGCGCCGGCGGCCGCCGGGGAGGGCTCGCAGGTGGCGCCGAGTCGCCTGTTCCATGGCGTGGATGAAATCGGCGCTGCCGAGCGGACGCCCCGTGCGAGTGCACTTCCGACCTGAGAATAGACTGCCGGGCGTTGTCGGGCTGGGTCACGTGGTGCGGCAGGGTTGCGACTACGACGCGAGCGAGCCGAGCCAGCCGCGTAAACTAGCAGAAAAACGTCCCGTCCGTCCCCGAGTTCGTCCGTCCCGAGTTCGTCAAAGTGGGTCTCGAAGCCGTGCCGTGGGCGCGCCATTGCCGCGATTGCAAAGAGCAGGAGCACCCCGCCGCCTGATACGCCTGCCGGCCATCACCCTGTCCATACGGCCTTGGGATTACGCTTGCCTTCAATACGCGAAATTAAAATGACGCGGGGGGCCGTTAGCGCCGACGCATACGAGACCCATGGAACCCAGATCTACTGACACGCGGACGCGCTCGTTCCCCTTGATTTCCGCCCACGCAACTCTCATTCCAGCGGACCACTGGATGTCGTCGAAAACCACGACGGCCTTATCAGCGAGGGCGGGAAGTAGCACATGAAAGTAATTCACTGTCGCGATACGGTCGTGATGTCCGTCGATGAAGGCATAGTTCACCGGAGGGCAGGACGAGAGTACACCGGGGAGTGTGTCCTGGAATCGCCCCCGAACGATCGTGACATTGTCAAGGCCGAGATCCTCGAAGCTTTTCTTAGCCACCGACGCAATGGAATCGGCCCCTTCCAGAGTAATTAGCCTGCCCCGAGAGTTCACCTTGAGCGCCGAGGCTTCGTAACAGCCCGAAATGCCCACGGATGTACCCAACTCGATGCAAACATCCGGCCTTAGCTCCCGAACAAGGCGGAATAACAGCAGGGCCGTACTGCTCGCCCTGCTGGCGAGCTTGCCTACCGCTCCGACCGTCCTTCGGATGACTTTGCCACGATACATGTCTTCCTCGGTCAGATTGGCATCGCCTGATCTCGCACCGTAGTCTGTGATCTCCAGTTCCTCCAAAGAGGCGGACAGGCGCTCGCGAAGACTCTCGATCTTGTCGATGAGCGCCTTTTCGGTTTCGCTGACCTTGCCATCGGCGGCGTTAACGATCGCGGTAGCCAATTCCCTATTGCTGTCGGCCAAGCCGGAAAGAGCGAGGCGAACCTTCAGCTTTCGATAGAGGGCTCGACCAGATCGTTGCAATTGCTGTCGCATATTCCTTTCAGGAATTTGAGCCCTGCGGTTCTAGCTGGAATTTCCGATTTGGACCTCTCTTTTATGCATCGTAGGCTTTTTCTGCCCTCTAAACAACGAATTCCCCACCAGAGCGGGTCCCAGCGTGGTCAGCGGAGTTCCGACAGCTCGTTTTTGCCCGTCTGACCAGCCCCACTTGCTGGCGCGTAATCGAGTTCTCAGACACTGCTCCGGGGCGGGTGGCACAGCTTTTCGCATCCACCCTATTGTCTTCCGGCTTAGCCCCAGGCAGCTCGCCTTTTGACACAGCGGCGTGGCCGATGATCCCACTCCCTATCGATTGTCACTGCAGGGTTCTCCGGGTTGGGTCTTGCACTTGAATTGGCGGGTGCCGCATCCTTTGCGCGGTTGGCAAAGGGTGCGCGGGGCGCGCATCGTACCATCGCGCAGCCTGATTTCGGCTTCTTTGTTATGTGGTGCGCGTAAAGTCAAGGCCGCATGCGTGAGCGATCCGTCCATCTCAAGTTAATTGCCGGCTGCGCTGTGAGAGGTGCCGCGGCCCCGGAGCAAAGCCGATAGCCCGTTGCAAAATGGGGCCGGTGCGCGCCAGCTATATAATCGTCACGACCCCGGGGCGATGAATGGTGAATTCGAATGTGCGGCATGCCCAGGCCATCGATGATCGAAGATCAAATTATTGACCGGATCGTTAAACGGATCGGGCGGCAAGCCCCCCGTCGGTCCCGTCGCGCGAGTCCCGATCTGATTCTGGGGATCGGGGACGACGCGGCGATTGTGCGCCCGCGCGCGGGCGCGGATTGGGTGCTGAGTTCCGACTTCTCGCTCGAAGATGTCCATTTCCGCCGCTCCTATCCGCCCGAGGCGATCGGCTATCGCTCGCTGGCCCGCGCGGTGAGCGATCTGGGGGCGATGGGCGCCCATCCGGAATTTTTCCTGTTGTCCATCTCCCTCCCCAGTGAGCGCACAGGCCCCTGGCTCGACCGGTTTCTGGCCGGAATGGCGAGCGCGTCGCGGCGCTACAGCCTGCAATTGATCGGCGGGGATACGACGCGCTGGGCAAAGGTGGCGATTGCCATCACGGTCATTGGACGCGCGGCCTGCCATCGCGCCATTCGGAGGGACGGCGCGCGAGCGGGCGACCGGCTCTACGTCAGCGGCCAATTGGGCGCGGCAGCCTTGGGACTCGCCGTTCTGCGCCAGAAAAAGCGGACCGGGAGCATGCGGTTCGCCGTGGGTTCCCGCTGTCCGAAGATTCTTCGCCAGCACCTTTACCCGGCCATTCCGATTGAATTGGGGATTCACCTCGCCGAAGGCAAAATCGCTTCGGCCATGATCGATCTTTCCGACGGACTCTCGACCGATCTGGCGCGCCTCGCCCGCGCCAGCCGGGTAGGCGCTCGCGTTTTTCTCGATCGCCTGCCGGCCGTGCCGGTTCCGGCTCCCCTCGCGCGCGGCGGGCTTGATGCGATCGATCTGGCGCTCAACGGCGGCGAGGATTACGGCCTGCTATTCACCGTCCCGGCCAGGCGTGCGGCCCGTGTTCCCGGGAGTTTTCGCGGCGTGCCGATCACTTGCATCGGGGAGATCGTTCCCGGGCGCGGGGTGAAGCTTGTCGGGAGCGACGGGCGCGAGCGGCGGCTGGCTGCGGCGGGCTGGGACCCGTTTCGCCAAAAGCGGTAGGGCGGCCCGGGAATTCAGGCGCTGAGTTCGAGATCGTCGAATCGGCGCCACTTATAGACGGCGACCGAGACAATCCAGCTCACGGCGAACAAGCCGATGATGAAGTAGCCGAACGTGCCTAAATTCCCGTTGAGCATGATGATGGTGTTCCAGAAGGGTCCCTTGAAATGCAGGTATCCGGCCAGCAGGCCCAGAACTTCGATGCCTCCGACGGCCAGCGCCACGATGGCCGAGACGCAGGTCACGGTCAGGTTGTAATACAGCTTTCGGACCGGCTTCACGAAGGCCCACCCATAGGCCCCCAGCATCAGGATGTTGTCCGTGGTATCGACGAGCAACATGCCCGCGGCAAACAGGGCGGGGAAGACCAGGGTCGTCCAGAAGGATAACCCCTGCGAGGCGCCCGCGGCGGAAAGGGCCAGCACGCCGACCTCGGTGGCCGTGTCGAATCCCAGGCCGAACAGAATCCCGAGCGGATACATGTGCCAACTCTCGCGGATCATTCCGAACAGGGGACGGACCAGACGGGAGATGAAACCGCGACCCGCCAGGAGCATATCGAAATCTTCTTCGACGTAGGGCTCTCCGCGGCGAACGCGGACGAACGCCCGATAGATCGAGCCGAACACCATCAGGTTGACGATCGCGATCCCTAACAGGAAGGCCCCCGACACCAGCGTGCCGGCAATGTTGCCGATGTTTCTGGCGACCTCCAGGTGGCTTTGCAGCGCCATGGCCGTCCCCGCAATGGCCGCCGAGCCCAGCAGCACGATGGTCGAATGGCCCAGCGAGAACATGAATCCCACGGCCACCGGGCGTTTGCCCTCCTGCATCAGTTTGCGGGTCACATTGTCGATGGCGGCGATGTGGTCGGCGTCGACGGCATGCCGCAGGCCGAAGCTGTAGGCGAGAAATGCGGTTCCGAGGAGGACGGGATGGTTGTGGAAGGCCATTTCGGCCCAAAGCCAGGCGCCCAGATTGAACGCCAGGAGGACGCCATATATGGCCATGATTCTTCCGCCGAGGCTCGTGTTGTTGATCGAGCCTCTCAGCCCTGATTGCATTGACGCCTCAGTTCCACTGTTCCATCGGGAATGCCGACGCGCAAACAGCATTCGCCATCGAGATGACCTCCCCGTAGGGTACAGGAATCGGTTAGGCGCTTCCACCGGTGCCGGCCGAAGCGCTGAAGATACCTGCCTGGCGACCGATCCGGGGCGTGCCGGGACCTCGGGATCGATCCCGCCTATTTTCGAGCGGCGAAAATTTCCCTTTGCCATTTGTCACTTCAGGACCTGCTGCGCGCAGCGCATGCGCCCTGAAATCGACGCCTGCCTCTATCTGCTTGATTGGCCATGCCTTGACCTCCGTGAGTACGGTTATGCAAACCGGATGCCATACGAGGTATTTCCGGCATGCCAGGACGGCGTGGCCTTCAAATTTCTCATGCATTTTTACGGCTGTGGCTTACGGCTGGGAAACGGCTCTACCGGCAGGCTTGGCAGCGCTGCCAAGGGCCGGTCCGCTCAGGGTATTGTGTTGCGAGCGGCTTCGGGCGGCCTCGGCGGGCGCCGTGTCGGGCGTATCGACCTGGACGGGATGCGTCACGGCCAGCTCTTCGAGCGGGGTGACTCCCGTGAACTGGCGTATCGGCGAGTGGGCGAGCGCCCCTTTCATGTATTCGACCCAAATCGGCAGGGCGGTGCGTGCGCCTTGCTCGCCCCGGCCGAGCGATATTTGATCGTTGTCGTTGCCCACCCAGACGCCGGCCGTGAGGGAGGGCGTGAAACCCAGAAACCAGGCATCGGTCCAGTTCTGCGTCGTGCCGGTTTTGCCGCCGCATGGACGGCCGAGGGCTTTGGCGCCGACGCCGGTGCCGAGGTTGACCACGTCCTCGAGCATGGCCGTCATCGTGTCGGCCGACTGCGGGCTGAGCACCTCGTAAACCTTGGGGTGGGCTTCGTAGATCAGCCTGCCGTCGTAGGTGGTGACGCGGCGCACGAAGTAGGGCTGGATGCGCACGCCGGCGTTGGGAAAGACGGTGAAAGCGGAGGTGTGTTCGAGAAGCGTGAGGCTCGCTGCTCCGAGCACGAGCGGGTAATAGTCGGGCAGGGGAGCTGTGATGCCGAAGCGCCGCGCCATCGCAATGACGTTCGGCAGCCCCACGCGCTCGGCCAGGCGCACCGCGGCGACGTTGCGCGAAGCGGCCAGCGCGCGCCGCAAGGTGATGGTGCCTTCGTAGGTGTCGTCGTAGTCGTGCGGGGAATAGGGATGGCCCCCGCTGATCAGCGTGAGGGGGGAATCGGAGATCGTGTCGAACGGGGTCCAGCCCTGCTGGATCGCCGCCGAGTAGAGATAAATCTTGAAGGAACTGCCCACCTGGCGATGGGCCTGCGTCGCCCGGTCGAATTTCGATTTGGCGAAGCTGTAGCCGCCCACCAGCGCCTTGATTTCCCCTGTGGCATTTTCAATGGAGACCAGCGCCGCCTGCGCCTGCGGATATTGTTCGAGCGATACGCGGGCCGTTTCGCTCTTGATGTCCCGGATTTTCACGTAGGCGAGGTCGCCCGCTTTCAGAAATTGCGTGGGCGATGTGAATCCGGTCCAGGCGAAATCGGGTGGCGTGAGCAGGGCGTGGTAGGAGCCGATGCGCAGCCGCGCCGTCTGGCGGCCGACCGCCATCACCAGGGCGGTGACGTATTCGTCCTTTTGGATGGGTTGATCCCAATCGGCGGACTGGTAGGTTTCGAGCGCGCCGGGATGGTCGCGCAACACATTTTGCAAATGGCCGCGCCAGCCGTGCCGGCGTGAGAGGGCGTTCAATCCGTCGCGCACGGCTTGCTGGGCGGCGAGCTGCTTCTCGGGATCGAGCGTCGTGTAGACGCGCAGGCCCTCCGTGTAGGCGGCATTGGGCCCGAAATGCCGCTCGAGCCACTGGCGGACTTCCTCGACGAAATAGGGGGCGATGTCGTTTTGCGGATATTGCAGGTGCAGGCCGAGGGTCTGCCGGCGGGCCTGCTGTTCCTGCTCGCGGCTGATTTTATGATTCTCGTACATCAGGCGGAGAACCAGGTTGCGGCGGTCGAGGGCGCGCTGGGCATGTTCGATGGGCGAGTAGTAGCTGGGGCCGCGAATCATCGCGGCCAGCAGCGCCGCTTCGGGCAGGGTGAGCTTGCCGAGATGCTTGCCGAAATAGAATTCCGAGGCGGCTTCCACGCCGTAATTCCCGTTTCCCAGGTAGACCTGGTTGCAATACAGGGTGAAGATCTGCTGCTTGGTATAGTGCCGTTCGATCTGGATGGAGAGCAGGGCTTCCTGAATTTTGCGGCGGAAGCTTCTCTGCGGCGTGAGGAACAGCATCCGGGCCAGTTGCATCGTCAGCGTGCTGGCGCCCTGGGCCTTGCGATCCTCGCGAATGTCCACGACGGCCGCCTCGAGGATGCGGGGGATGTCGATGCCCCAGCCCTCGAAGAAGTGCCGGTCTTCGGTGGAAATGATGGCGTTGCGGAGCACCGGGGGCACCTGGTCGTAGGTGACCAGAATGCGCCGCTCGAGCGCGAAGGTGCCGATTTGCTGGCCGTTATCGGCGTAGATCTCGGTGATCACGTCGGGGTGGTAGGTTTCGAGCTCCTGGACCTGGGGCAGGTCGATTCCGTAGACGAACAGCAGGCCGACGGCGGCCCCCAGAAGAATCGAGCAGAGCAGCAGGAAAAGGAATGCCAGGCGACCGAACAACCGGTAACCACCGAGGCGAACCGTAAGCGGGGGCAGGCTCATTCGCTAACCGTACGATTGTAGCGCAGGGCGGGCAGCGCAAACGTCCGGCTTGTCAGCCGGACTCAAACCCCGTAAGCTGAGCGACATTCAAGGAATTCAGGGGAAACATTCCGGCGAGGTCACCGCATGCGCTGTAACAACATCCTCGAGACCGTAGGCCACACGCCGCTGGTGCGCTTGAACCGCGTCGCGCGCGACCTGAAGGCGTCGGTCTGGGTGAAGGCCGATTATCTGAATCCCGGCGGTTCGGTGAAGGACCGCATCGGGATCGCGATGATCGACGAGGCCGAGCGGCGCGGCTGGCTCAAGACGGGCGGAACGATCGTCGAAGCCACCTCCGGCAATACTGGCATGGGCCTGGCGCTGGTCGCGGCCGTGCGCGGCTACAAAGCCGTTTTCACGATCAACGATAAGCAGTCGAAGGAAAAAGTCGATCTCCTGAAGGCCATGGGAGCCGAGGTGATTGTCTGTCCGACGGCGGTCGAGCCGGAAGATCCCCGCAGCTATTATTCGGTGGCGAAAAAACTGGCGGGCGAAATTTCCAATTCCTACTATCCGAACCAGTACGAAAACCCCATGAACCCCGATGCCCACCGCCGGACCACGGGCCCTGAAATCTGGGAGGATTCCGAAGGACGCATTACGCACTTCGTTTGCGGCATCGGCACCGGCGGCACGATCAGCGGCGTCGGCCGTTACCTGAAGGAAAAGAATCCCGCGGTGAAAATCATCGGCGTCGATCCGGTCGGTTCCCTCTACTACGAGCGCTTCAAAACGGGCAAGACCGGCAAGGCCAGGACGTACGTCGTCGAAGGGATCGGCGAGGATTTTTTTCCGAAGACCATGGACTTCGACGCCATGGACGACGTCGTTCAAGTGACCGACGAAGAATGTTTCCTCTGGACGCGGCGGCTGGCGAAGGAGGAGGGAATTTTCGCCGGCGGGTCGGGCGGCGGCTGCGTCTTTGCCGCGCTGGAGTTGGCTCGCGATCTCGGCGGCGACGGTTTCGTGGTCGCCTTTCTGCCCGACAACGGCATGCGCTACCTGAGCAAGATTTACAACGACGAATGGATGCGCGATCACAGCTATGCGGAATCGGAGGTCACCCTCACCGTCGACGACGTTCTTCGCGCCAAGAGCGGCTTTGGCCGCCACGCGGAACTGATCGTGGCGCGGCCCTATCAGACGGTTTTTCACGCCCTCCACACGATGCAAACCCACGACATCTCGCAGCTGCCGGTGTTCGAGGAAGGCAACCTGATCGGCACGATCTACGAAGACCAGATCCTCAGCATGGCCCTGCAGGGAAAGGACCTGCGCAAGCTGGTGATCCGCGAAGCGATGAGCGTGCCGCTGCCCATCGTGCCGCACAATGCCACGGTCGATAAGCTCACCTACCTGCTCAGCCACAAAGGGCCGGCCGTTTTCGTTGACCTCGGCGACGGGCGCATGGAGATCCTGACCAAGTACGATCTGATGAGCACCATCGCGCAACTGGTCGAGCAGGTCCGTTAAATCCCCGCTGCTGCGTTTGCCCCGGCGGCGCTTTTCCCGGCTGCATTTGTCCCAACTGCATTTGTCCCGATCATGCGTGGCCCCTTTGCCTGCCGCCCCTCCGGGTGATAGCGCCCACTCTGGCGCGTAAACTTCCACACGCGGGCCGGGAATTTCCTTCGAAAGCTGAAAACACAACGGTTAGGGACGGTGGCAAGGTGTGCCAGTTTGGAAGCCGGAATGCTCGGTCAAGGCCAAGAACGAGAGTGGGAAACACTCCCTCGACGGGCTCACGCTGTTTGATCCGTACTCATAGACGGAAGCCGCCGATTTCCAAAGGCTTACCGGGGGGCACCGTTGCAATCGCGAATTCTCCACGTTCTGCAGGTCGTTTTTCTCGTCGCCGGCATGGCGCTCGTGGCCGTTTATGCCGCTGCACGCCTGGACGGCTTGCTTGCTTCTCGATCCGCGATTCACGATTTTCAAGCGGCCAGGTCTCGAAGCGTCACGAAAAAGGCCGCTTCCGCAACCCGGCTCACGTGGTCTGACCCGGTCGATTTCTCGCTCTGGGCTCCGGCGCGGATTCGGGAGTACCGGCAAAGTCTAGCCGTCGATCGTTCCCTGCCATTGGCGATCCTTCGAATCCCGCGGATTCACCTCACCGTCCCCGTCTTCAACGGGACCGACGCGCTGACCCTGAATCGCGGCGTGGGCCGAATCGCAGGTACGGCCCTGCCCGGCGGGCCGGGCAATCTGGGCATCGCCGGACACCGGGACGGTTTCTTCCGGGGATTGAAGGACGTTTCGCGCGGCGACGTTGTCGAACTCGCGATGCCTGATGCGACCGCCTCCTACGTCATTGACCGGATCGAGATCGTTGCGCCCAGCGATGTCGGCGTGCTTTCGCCGCGCCCGGGTTCCTCTCTTACGCTCGTCACCTGTTATCCGTTTTATTACATCGGCAGTGCGCCGAAACGCTATGTGGTCGAGGCCTCGTTGAAAGGCGGGCTTCGAAAGATCGACCGTCGATCCCCTCCGTCGCGGGGGGACGCGAATCAAGGAGGAACGGAAAAATGAATCGAGCAGGAAAAAGACTGATTCCGCTTTTCTGGCTCCTGGCGATGGCCGGGTTGGTCGCTTTTCTCGCCGGCAACGCCTGGGCCCAGCAAAAAACGGTGGAACACCAGCAGACTGGGCCCGAGGAAATCGAGGTCCAGCTCACGCATAGCACGGTTGTTTTCGTCGATGGCAACCACCTCGTCACGCGCCAGATGGACGGAAGCCTCGAAGCCTTCTTCATCCCCGAGAGCTTCCGATTCCACATCGAAGGCAGGCAAATTTCCGTCCATGAGCTGGCGCCGGGAATGGTCATCACCGAGGAGGTTGTTACGCGGACAAAACCGATGATGGTCAAAACGGTGGAAATCCATGAGGGAACCGTCTGGCACCGCACCGGAAACCGGGTGCTCATCCGCGGCAAGAATGGCGGATCAACCTCCTACACAATTCCCGAATGGGCGACCATCACGGTGGAGGGCAAGCCGGAGACTGTCGACCAGTTGCGTCCCGGAATGAAAATCAACGCCACGATTGTCACCGAGGAGCCGTTCACACGGGTCGAGGAGGAGAGCCGGACCCATGCCATGCACCCCGCCCGGACGCCCGCCGCGGTCGTACGCGGGGAGCACCGGTCCGCATTGAGCCACAATGCTGAAAACGGGGAGATGGCCGAAGCCAAGCCGGCCCCGGAAGAGCCCGCGACCCAGCCGGCTGCGCCCGAAGAGCTGCCCAAGACGGCAAGCCCGCTGCCCCTCATCGGCGTTTTGGGCCTGCTTTCTCTCGCGGCGTCGCTCGGCTTTGGGGCGTTGCGCAGGATGAACTGAAAACCAGCCGGCCTGGATTCGGAGGGGGATCGCGTTTTGTGCGGCGACCGCTCCTCCGACCCCGGCCGCCGGTTGAAACCATGCGGCCCGCTAGCTTTCTGCCTGGGCCCGCTTCCACGCCACGACGCGCAGCCTGCGGTAATCGACGTGCCAGACGCCGTTGCGGAAGAATTCTCCGCGCAATGGCGCCTCGACACGGCGAATCAGTTCGGTCTGCTCTTCGGCCGAAAGGCCGTTGGTGAATGCCCAGCTGAACATGCGAATCCAGTTTCCGAGGCCCGCTTCTCCCTCGTCGAGGGGCGTCGGGCGATCGAACAGCGAGGCGAAGGTGACTTCGAGCCCGTGCGCTTCGAGCAGGGCGGCATATTCCCCCAGGCTCGGAAAATACCAGGGCGCGCCCCCTTCGGGCACCGGGAATCCCAGGGAGGCGCGCGCCCGCCGCAGCGCAGCCGCCAATTTTGCCGCGTTTCCCTTGCCGCCCATTTCCGCGACGAAGCGCCCGCCGGTTTTGAGCGCCGAGCGAATGCATTCGGCCACGCGTTCCGGTTCCCGCACCCAGTGCAAGGCGGCGTTGGAAAAGACGGCGTCGAATGGCTCATCGAAATGGAAATCGGTCGCGTCGGCGACCGCGAATTCCAGATCGGGATAGCTCTTTCGCGCCTCCTGAATCATCTCGGGCGAGCGGTCGATTCCCGTGACGCGCGCGCCGGCGGCCGCGATGCGCGCCGTCAGGTGGCCCGTGCCGCAGCCGACGTCCAGGATGCGCTCGCCCGCCTGCGCGGCCAGCAGCGGGAGCAGGTCGGCGCCGCGCTCCCACACGAAGGAGTGTTTGGCGTTGTAGAGGGTCGGGCTCCATCGGGCTTGCCCTTCGGCGGAATCGCTTGTCATCGCTTGCTCCGGCTTTTTGTTTTTCGAGCGACTGCCCTGCGACACATGCTACCTCTTCGGTAAACCGTTCACCACTGCGCGGCCGGCGCGCCGGCCGATGGTATACTTCGCGTTTTCAGCCGGAAATTGGCGATGAAGATCGAAGACTTCCAGAAAAGGCTGTCCCAGGGCGTGCTGCTGGCCGACGGGGCGATGGGCTCGATGCTATATGAAATGATCGGGCCGCAGCGGGCGTTCGAGGAACTGAACGCCACCGAGGCCGAGGCGGTTTTCCGCGTGCACAAGGCCTACCTGGACGCCGGGGCGCACCTGATCGAAACCAATAGCTTCGGGGCGAACCGTTTCAAGCTCCTGCCGCTCGGCCTGGCCGACCGGGTCGTCGAATTCAATCACAAGGCCGCAAAGATCGCCCGCGAGGCGCGCGAGGCCGCCTCCGGCGACGTGCTGATCGCCGGATCGATCGGTCCGCTCGGGGCCGCGCGCCAGGTGCGGCGCCTCGAGCCCGCCGAAGTCTTCGATATCTTCCGGGAACAGGCGGCGGCGCTCGAGGAGCGCGGCGTCGATCTTTTCATCCTGGAAACGTTCGCCGACATCGAGGATCTGGCCACGGCCGTGGGGGCCGTGCGTTCCTTCAGCCTGTTGCCGATCATCGCCCAACTCACCTTTTCCGAGGAGGGCACCACATTCGACGGCATCGAGCCGGCCGAGGCCGTCCGGCGCCTGTCCGGCCTCGACGTTCAGGTCATCGGCGTCAATTGCACCGTCGGGCCGCAGCGCATTCTGCCGGTCGCGCGCCAGCTCGTGGCCTCGGCCGGAAAGCCGGTTTCCGCGATGCCCAACGCCGGTTTCCCCCAGCGGATGGGCGACCGCGTGATCTATCCGAAATCGTCGCCCGAATATTTCGCCCAGTTCGCGCGAGAAGCGGCGGCGGCCGGCGTGAGCATTCTCGGCGGCTGCTGCGGCACCACGCCCGAGCACATTCGCGCCATGGGCGAGGTGCTTCGCGAAACCGGCCGGCAGACCCAGCCCGTTTCCGTTTCCGCCGGCGGCGCGCGGGAAGCCGCGGCCGGCGGCGACCAGGCCGAGGCGCGGCCCGCCGTCAAACCGCGCGAGCCGGAAAGCCGGATGTGGCGCATGTTGACCGGCGGCCAGTTCGTCGTTTCGGTGGAAATCGATCCGCCCAAGGGTACTTCGCTCGAGCGGATTTTCGCGCAGGTGGATCAGTTGACCGAAAGCGGCGATGTCCACGCGATCGACATCAACAGCGGCACGCTGGCCCGGGTCGGCATGGATGCCCTGCTCGTCGCCGGGGCGCTCGAAGCGCGCGGCGTGGAAACCATTCCCCATCTCACCACGCGCGACATGAATCTCATCGGGCTGCAGGCCGGGTTGCTGGGCGCCTGGAGCGTTTCCGGCGTTCGCAACGTGCTCGCCATTACGGGCGACCCGCCCTCGCTCGGCGATCATCCGGAAACCAGCGGGGTATACGAGATCGACTCCATCGGACTCGTGCAGCTGATGGCCCGGCTGAACCAGGGCACCGATTGGGCCGGCAAGCAGCTCGGCGGCCACACGAATTTCACCATCGGCGTCGCCCTGAATCCCGTCGCGGAAAACCTCGACGAGGAAATTCGCCGGTTCCGCGCCAAAATCGACGCGGGCGCGCATTTCGCCATGACGCAGCCCCTTTTCGATCCCGCGCAATGGCATGCGTTTCTGGATCGCTTTGGCGGCAAGCCGCCCGTGCCGGTCCTGGTGGGCGTCTGGCCGCTGACCAGCCTTCGCCAGGCGGTTCGATTGAATAATGAGGTGCCCGGCATCTTCATTCCGGAAGCGGTGCTGAAGGATCTGGAATCGGCCGGAAACCGCGCCCGCGAGCGCGGCTTTGCCGTGGCCCGCGGCGTCCTCGATTGGGCGCGGAGCGAGTTCGCCGGGGCCTATTTGATCCCGCCATTCAAGCGCTATGAGGAAGCGCTCGAACTGCTCGGCTGAGAAAAACCGCCTAGAAGAACCAGAATTTCTTTCGCTTCTGTCCGGCGGAGATCGCCACCGTGCCGCTGGGCTCGGGCAGCCAGGGCAGCGGCCGCCCTTCCACCGCGGCGAGCGGATTCTCGATGCACAGCGCCCGCGCGGTTTCCTCCCCCTTGATGTCGGCCACATGCGCGTAGGCCGCGGCCAGCTCCGGAGGCCGGCTCGTTGTGTTGTGGGCATCGCTCGCCAGAAAGTGGATGCGGTCGGTATCGAGCCATGCCGCCGCGGCCTCGCGCGCATTCGGTCCAAACCTGCCGAGCAGGGAGCCGGCCGTCACCTGCAGCACGCATCCGTGGCTGACCCAGCGGTCGAGCCAGTCGGTGTGACGGCGCAGAATTCGATTCCGTTCTGGGTGGGTGATGATCGGCGTGATGCCGGCCAGCTGCAGCTCGTGAAAGCTTTGTTCGATCTGCGGGGGAATCGAGTAGGAAGCAAACTCGACCAGCAGGTATCCGTTTCGATTGATTGTGTAGCGGGCGCGGTGTTGCTGGATATCCTGAAGGTTCTCAAAGCTCAAATGAAAATCGCATCCCGTCAGGATGGTTACCCGATCGCCTACCAGCGAGCGAACTTCTTCGGCGCGCCTGGCAATCAGTTCGGGATCGAACGAAAACTGGGCATTCGCATGGGGCGTGGCGACGATATGCGTGGTTCCGTCGGCCACGGCCATCCTGGCCATTTCGACAGCCGTTTCGAGCGTGTCGGGCCCGTCGTCAATTCCGGGGAGCAGATGAAAGTGAATATCGACCATAGTTTGTGCTTAACAGGAGCATAGCGCAGCGCGTGAGCCAAGCTCAATTACGGGGCTCAGTTCCCGGGCCCCGCTCCCGGAAACGAACCGGAACGCATTCATTCCGGCTTTGGCCCGTGATTTGCAATACCCAACAGTGACCGATGGGGGCCGTTGTTCCGCACAGGGACACGTCACCTGCCGGTCAGAACAAGACACCCTACTGCACACATGCCGACTACTGTGCGGGCGCCCGCAGCGACCAATCAGTGGCCGGATGAACGACAACACGATCCCGGCGGCGGCCTGGCGCGGACACCCCGCCGCCGGGGATATTTTAAGGTCTCACGGAGTCTCAGGTGCAAATCGCAGTTCGGGAAGTAGCGGCGATCGACCAAATCCCCCCAAAAACAGCAGAAAATGCTCCCGTCCGTTCACTTCGACCGGTGCCAGATCTGCTTCCGAAAGTGGAGAGACATCATGTCCTGGTCATTGCCGCGAACCGTCTTCTGCGGGACCTGCTGTGTGACCTGGTGGCTGCCACGCCCGAGTTCAACCTGGCGGGCAGCGCCTGTGGCACGAATCCCGCCGCCGTGGAATTGATGAATATTGCCGAAGATGTGGTCGTGTTGCTGTGGCTTCCCGAGCATTCCACTCCGAAACAGCTCCTGGATCAGATTGGAACGGTTCGAGGTGCTTTCTCGCGCCTTCGCCTGGTGTTGATCGGTATGCCTGCCATCGAGGATGTCTTTCTGACGGCGGTGCAGGCCGGGGTCACCGGTTACGTTTTGGACGATGCCCCAATGGGTGATGTGCTTGCCGCCGTGCGTCTTGTCGCCCGCGGCGAAGTCGCTTGTCCCGGCCAATTGTTGCCCGCGCTGTTTCGTTGCGTCAGAGCGCACGCCGAGGGCGCACTCTCGCCAATCTCCCCCAACCGTTTCGGCTTTTCGAGACGCGAACGGCAACTGGTACCCCTGATCGCGCAGGGGATGACGAATAAGGAGATCGCATCCCAGCTCTGTCTTTCCGAGCAAACGGTGAAGAACCACCTTCGCCGCATGATGCGGAAAGCGGGCGCTCCGAACCGTTTTGCGGT
>Ga0307373_10001983_pt1 | contig 37570 bp, 38 predicted proteins | sample OX2MG_FD_202534 | JGI IMG/M metagenome (GOLD analysis project Ga0307373, IMG submission 202534) | Soil microbial communities from Risofladan, Vaasa, Finland - OX-2 | ecosystem: Environmental > Terrestrial > Soil > Coastal area > Acid sulfate soil | place: Finland: Risofladan, Vaasa | collected...
GTTGCGGCGATGCGGTCGGCCGGCCCAGCGAGGCCGCACGACACGCATCGGAACTCCTCCCTCGTCCGTCGGTTCTTCCGGTCGATCGTCCCGCACCGAGGGCATGTACGGGACGTGTTCCTCGGGTCCACGAGGACCACCGGAACTCCCTTCGCCGCCGCCTTGTACTCCACGAAGGCGCGGAGCTGGGCGAAGCTCCAAGAGAGGTGTCGTCGCCGCTGGGAGCGCCGAACCGTGGTCCGCGCGCGGATCCCCTCGAGGTCTTCGAGGGCGACCGCTCGCGCCGTGCCTTCGGCCCGCGCGACGATCTCCTTGGAAATGCAGTGGTTCGTCTGGCGACGGAAGTTTCCCTCTCGCCGACCCAGCGCCTTCAGGTGGCGCTTGGCGCTCCTCGTGCCGACTCGCTGGAGGTGCGCTCGAAAGCGGTCCGTCCGGGTTCGCACTCGATCCACCCCATCCGCCTTGTAGGTCGTGCCGTCGGAATCCACGGCGAGGTTGACCACCCCGAGGTCCACCCCGAGCGCTCCGACCGGCTCATACGGTCTCGGGTCCCTCGACTCGACGACCAGTGAGAGGTAGAACGCGCGGTCCCGGTAGACCAGGTCGGCTTCGCCCCGGAGCTTCCCGCGCGCCACCGCCTGTCGGCCGTACTCGGACCAGCGCACCCGGAACTCGTGCCGACCGTCGAGGGCGAGCAGGGACACCCGTTCCCTGCCCTCGCCCTTCCACGATAGGATCCTCGGGTCATAGGGAACGGCCCCACGGAGGCGAAAGGTCGGCTGGCGCGAGGGATCGCGCACGTAGGCCCCACCGACCTTCCCGATGGCGCGCACCGCCATCTGGGCCGAGAGGCCGAACCTCGCTCGGACCATGCTGTAGGTCCGGTGGTGGAGCGGTGTTCGGCGGCGGCACTTCTCCCGGAACGCCACCTCACCGACCGCATCGCAGGCGCGGTTCATCGCCTCCATGGTGCGGAGCAGGGCGTCCCGCTCCTCGGGGCTCACCTCCAGCCGCACCAGAATCGTCCGCACCGCTGGCTATATGTCCTTGAGGGGGTATTAATGTATGGTGGAGATCAAGAGCGCCAGTTCCGCCGTCTACGAACTGGCCTACCACATCGTCTGGTGTCCCAAGTACCGGAAGAATCTCCCCGAGGCGGTCCAACGCGGGTTGAGGACGTGTATCCGGTCCGTCGCCGAGGCTCGAGGTTGGGAGGTCAAGGAGTTGGAGGTCATGCCGGACCACATCCATCTGTTTATCGAGGCACCGCCCTCCGAGTCGCCGACCGGCATCGTCAAGGTGTTGAAGGGAACGACGGGTGTCGTGATGTTCCGCGAGCATCCCACGCTCAAGCTCACGTTCCCGCACGGACATCTCTGGAGCCCGAGCTACTACGTCGGGTCGGTGGGCCGCGTCTCCGAAGAGACGGTCGCCCGATACGTCCGAGACCAGAAGCTCCGAGTGCCCGGAAGACCCAAGGGGCGGGCTTCCTCCCCCCAACAAGTTGGGGGGTCTCCGCCCGCGTGAAACTATGAAGCGCCTCGAGGACGTCGCTGCCGATCTTGGCCTAACGCCGGGGGAGCTCGTCCCATACGGTCCCGGCATGGCCAAGATCCCTTCCTCGGTCGTCCGTGCGCGGACGGGTCCCGCGCGGGCCAAGTTGATCCTCGTGACGTCCATGACTCCGACGGCTCACGGAGAGGGAAAGACCGTCACCGCGATCGGGACGGCGATGGCGCTCGCGCGTCAAGGATTCCGGGCCGTCCCCTGCCTACGGCAGCCATCGTTCGGCCCGGTCTTCGGCACCAAGGGGGGCGCGACAGGCGGCGGACGCGCCACGGTCGAGCCGAGCGCGGAGATCAACCTCGGCCTGACCGGCGACCTGTACGCCATCGCCAGCGCTCAGAACCTTCTAGCGTCCATGGTCGACAATCACCTCCATTATGGCAACGATTTCGAGATCGATCCCGACCGGATCACGGTCCCTCGCGCGATCGATCTCGACGATCGGGCGCTGCGCCGCGTTCGCGTGGGGCTCGGCGGCACCGCGAGCGGTCCGGAGCGCTCGGATGGCTTTGTGATCGCGGCCGCCTCGGAGGTTGCAGCGATCCAATGCCTCTCGCGCGATCTCGACGACCTCCATGCCCGGCTCGATGGAATGCTCGTGGGCTTCTCGCGCGCGGGACGCCCCATTCGGGCCTCGGACCTGGGTGCGGGGGGCGCGATGACGGCGATCCTCCGACACGCGATGGAGCCGAACTTGGTCCAGACCGCCGAGGGGACCCCCGCGCTCGTGCACGCTGGACCGTTCGCGAATCTGGGCCCCGGCACGGCGAGCGTGAGCTCGGTCCGGCTGGCCCTTTCGCTCGCGGATTACGTCCTGGTCGAGGCCGGGTTCGCTTCCGAGCTCGGAGCGGAAAAGTTCGTCGACCTCGTCGGGCCCAGTGGCGGATTCCAACCCGTCGCCGCCGTCGTCGTGGCCACGGTCGATGCTCTCCGCCACCACGGTCGGACCCTTTCTTCGGATCCTCCGGTGACGGGCCCCGACGCGATCCGGCGCGGGCTCGCCAACCTCGATCGACATCTGGCCAACGTACGTACGCTCGGGCTCGAACCGGTCGTCGCGGTGAACGAACACCCTCACGACACGCCCGAGGAGCTCGCCGTTCTCGAAGAGCATCTCCGCTCCCAGGGGGTGCGCTGGGCGCGCTCCACCGCGTACGCGGACGGTGGGGCCGGCGCAGAGGTCCTCGCCACGGAAGTGCGAGGCGTAGCCGCTCAAGGACGGGCCGCCCGTCCGATCTTTGCGGCGGACCTACCGGTGACCGAGAAGCTTCTCACCGTCGCCCGAGCGCTCTACGGGGCCCGCGGGGTGGCCTCCCTACCCCAGGCGATGATGGATCTCGAGGCCCTCGAATCGGTGGGGCTCGGCCGAGGGCCGCTGTGCGTCGCCAAGACCCAGCTTTCGCTGTCCGATGATGCGCATCGTCTCGGCGCACCTCAGGCGTTCGACGTCCGGGTCCACTCCTGGCACCCGTGGGCCGGGGCGGGGTTCGCGCTCGCATCGCTGGGCGAGATCCTCAGCATGCCGGGCCTTCCCCAGGACCCGGCCGCGCGGCATATCGGTGTGAACGGCACCGGAGAGGTCACCGGCCTTCTCTGAGGGGCGGCGACCGCATCACGTAGCTCTCGGAGTCCGTCCCGATCGACCACGGGCGGGGGACTCCGATGGGTTCATCGTGCCCTCCGTCCCTCGCCTCTCTTCGGGGAACGCGACCATGAGATGGGTCGTCTACGTGGACATGGACGCGTTCTACGTTTCCTGTGAATTGCGGCATCGTCCCGAGCAGCGGGGCCAGCCCGTCATCGTCGGGCCTTCCCCGAAGTTAGAACGGACTCGCGGCGTCGTCCTCTCGGCCAGCTACGAGGCGCGTCGGTTCGGAGTCCACAGCGCCCAACCGGTCCTGGAAGCGGATCGGCTCTGTCCGAGCGCCGTGTGGATCCCGGCGGACCACCCCAAGTACGAGCGCGCGTCGGCGGAGGTCCGCGCGTGGCTCGCGGCCCAGTTCGATGAGGTGCGGCCCCAGAGCATCGACGAGTTCGCGATTGCCGTCGACGTGGAGAACCCGGACGCGGTCCGCCCGATTGCCGAAGGGATCCAGCGGGGACTCTACGAGAAGCTCGGGCTTCCCTCCTCGATCGGGATCGCGTCACACCGGGTGCTGGCCAAGATGGCAAGCGACCGGGCGAAGCCGGGGGGCATCGTCCTCGTACCACCCGATGCGGCGTCCATCCGGGACTTTCTCGCGCCCCTTCCGGCGCGAGCGATTCCCGGGGTCGGCCCGAAGACGGAGGGGCTCCTCCGGGCCGCGGGCGTGACCACCATCGGGGAGCTCGCGGCGTGTCGCCCCTCCGAGCTGGCCGGCCGGGTGGGTCCGTTCGCCCACGAACTGGTCGCGATCGCGCGCGGCCGGGGACGCGACCCGGTCGAAAGGGAAAGCGGCCCCCGTTCGCGTTCGACCGATCGCACGTTCCCTCAGGACGTCGACCGGTGGGAGGAGGTGGAGCCAGCGGTCCACGAGCTCGCGCGTGATCTGGCCGGAAGTCTAGAGAAGGAAGGGCTCCGCTACACGACGGTCGCGGTCGCGTTCCGGTGGAGCGACTTTTCTCGCTCGCAGCGAAGCCGATCGCTGGGGGCCGCCCACGAGGGGCCCGACTCTCTCTCGCTCGCGGCGACCCGGCTCGCGCGGGAGCTCTGGGACACCGAGCGATCGGGGCGCGGACGGTCGATTCGGACCCTCTCCGTGAAAACCGAGCGCCTCTCGGAACGGCGGCACAAGCAGGTGTCGCTCGATGCGTTCGTCCAGTCCTCGCCCCTGACCGGGCCGCCGCCGGGAGGGCCTAGGACTCCTCAATAGGACCTGACCCCATGCCGGGGCCACGCATGTCCGAGTTCCGCAGGGACCCGATTACCGGGCGATGGCGCATCGTCGCGGAAGGCCGTTCGGCCCGGCCGGACGAGTACCGGGCGCCTTCGTCGTCTCGGTCCGCGGATGCCGAGGATTGCCCGTTCTGCGAAGGGCGCGAGGGCCGGACCCCTCCGGAAATTGCGGCCGTCCGACCGAGCGGAAGCGTGGCGGACGCACCGGGCTGGACCGTGCGATCGATACCGAACCGTTTCCCCACTGTCGATGGGGTTGGGACCGAGGGCGCGACGGCCGGCTCGGACCTGTTCCAGCGTGCTGCGGGCGCCGGTCTCCATGAAGTGATCGTCACGAGCCCCGCCCACGCTCCCGGGCTGCCGCACTTCCCCCCATCGCACCTCCGAGAGCTCTTTCGATTCTTCCGTGAACGCGTCCGAGACCTCGCGGCCCGGCCGTCGATCCACTCCGTCCTGCTCCTCGAGAATGCGGGCCCGGAGTCCGGCGGGACCCTGCTGCACCCCCACGTTCAGCTCGTCGCGACCGAGACGGTCCCGTTCCGGCTGATCGAGGAGCTCGAGGGGCTCCGTCGCATAGCGGACTCCGGGCCTGGGGATTGCGGGCTCGAATCGGTCGTAGCGGCAGAGGCGCGTGCGGGGGAACGGATCGTAGCGAACGATGAGCACTTCGCCGTCCTAGCCCCGTTCGCCTCCGAGCATCCGTACGAGATCTGGATCGTACCCCATCGGCATGTGTCCACCTTTGCAGCCGCGTCCGATGGGGAGGTCGACCGGCTCGCCGAACTGCTCCCCGCGGTCCTCCGGGCGCTTGACGGGGTCCGGCCCGGCGCGTCGTACAACTGGTACATCCACGGATTGGAACCGCCTCCGGGAACGGGGAGCGGCTTCCACTGGCACGTCGAGGTCGCCCCCCGTCTGCTGCGCGTGGACGGGTACGAGCTCGGGGCCGGGACTCCCGTGAACCCGGTTCCGCCGGAGCGCGCGGCCGCCGAGCTTCGAGCACAGCTCGAAAAGGAGCGGAGCTCGGCGCCCCAGAAACGCTAATGGTGAAGGCCCGGTCGCGAGAAACGTGACCGGACTGCGAGAGCCCATCGTCTCCGTGCTCGGCCACGTGGACCATGGCAAAACGACGCTGCTCGATCGGATCTCCGGATCCGCGCGCGTCTCGCAGGAGGCCGGCGGCATCACCCAGCACATCGGCGCGATCGAGGTCCCGGGTGAGGTCGTCCGCCGCCTGTGCGAAGGCGTCCTCCGCTCCGAGCAGATGCGCGTTCCCGGACTCCTGTTCATCGACACCCCCGGCCACCGCTCCTTCGAGACGATGCGGCGACGCGGAGGCGCGCTCGCGGACCTCGCGATCCTCGTCGTCGATGTGCGCGAGGGGCTCATGCCCCAGACCCGAGAGTCGATCCAGATCCTGCGGCACGAGAAGACGCCGTTCGTCATCGCGCTCACCAAGATCGATCTCCTGGCCGGCTGGCGCAAGCCGGCCGGCCGCGTACCGCTGCTCGATCAGATTGCGAAGGGAGGGCCCGAGTTTGGCCGCACCCTCGATCAGCACCTGTACGAGGTCGCCCAGCAGCTCGACCAGATGGGATTCTCCACCGAGCGCTACGATCGCGTGAGCGATTTCACGCGGAACGTGGGCATCGTACCGATCTCCGCGAAGTCCGGCGCGGGGATCCCGGAACTCCTCGCTCTCCTCGTGGGGCTCTCCCAACGCTTCCTTGGGGAGGAGCTGGTCCTCGTCGAGGAGGGAGGCGAAGGCACCGTCCTCGAGAGGAGCGACCAGAAGGGCGTCGGACCGGTCGGGGACGTCATCGTCTACCGCGGTCGCATCGCCGTCGGCGATGAGATCGTGGTCACCGGTCGGGACGAGCCGTTCACGACACGCATCCGCGGCATCTACCGTCCGGCCGTGTCGCGCACGGGGAAGGCGCCCAAGGTGCCCAAGCTCGACTCTCTTTCGTTCGTAGAGGCGGCGGCCGGAGTGTACCTCGCCGCCACCGGCATCGAAGGCGCCATGCCCGGAGGACTGCTCAAGGTCGTCCACACGCCGGAGGAGGCCGCGCAGGTCCGTTCGGATCTCGCGCGCGAGAGCCATCCCGTGGCGGAGAATGCCGAAAGCGGCGTGGCGATCGCCGCCGACACCCTTGGCGGGCTTGAGGCGTTGGCATTCGAGTGCCGGGAGGCGAAGATCCCGATCCACGAAGCGTCGGTCGGACCGATCGGTCGGCCGACGGTCATCCGCGTCGCCACGGTGAAGGACCCGACCCACCGGGCCGTGCTCGCGTTCAACGTCCCCGTCCTCCCGGATGCCCAACCCGAGGGCGAGGCCGGGCCGGTTCGGATCTTCCGCAGCGAGGTGATGTACCGGGTGATCGAGGAGTACGGGAAGTGGCGGGAGGAGCGTCAGCGCGCGCTCCAGATCCAGCGCCGCCTCGAGCTCGTCCACCCGGCCAAGCTCCAGATACTTCCGGGGAACGTCTTCCGCGCGTCGAAACCCGCGATCGTCGGGGTCCGGGTGATCGGAGGAACTCTGCGCGCGGGCGTCCGCCTGATGCGTCTCGATGGCACCGAGATCGGTATGCTCCGCAGTCTCCAACGGGAGGGGACCTCGGTCGCCCAGGCGGAAGAGGGCTCCGAGCTCGCCGCGGCGATCGAAGGGGCGATCGTCGGCCGCAACGTCCAGGAAGGGGATCTCCTTCTGGTCGCCGTGCCCGAGTCCGCCGCACGGATCCTGCGCAAGCAGCCGCTCACCCCCTCCGAGACGGCGATCCTCGAAGAGGTCGTTCGGATCCATCGACCCGAAAGCCCGTTCTGGGGGCAGTGAAGGCTCAGCGATCGGGCTCGTCGTCGGAGGCCGGGTCGTCCGCTAGGTCGGGTTCCTCGTCCAGTTCTTCGAGGTATCGATCGTCTTCCGCGATGGAATCCGGGACCGTCGACGAGGGACGCGAGTAGATCCCCGCGCGCAGGAAAAGCCCGAGGAAGATCGCGACCGCCCCGATCCCGAGGAGCACGAGCGCCCCCGTGACGAGCGCGACCAACGACCACGTCGGAAGGTACGGGGTCGATGGGACGTAGGTCGCCACGATCGTACCGCTCACCGTGGCCGGAGTGCTCCCGTTGTTCGTCAGCACGACGTAGACCGGAAGATCGATCCCACCGGAGCTGGTCCAATTCCCGGAGGCATTCCGGACCCAGGAGACGAGCGGGGCCGTCGGGGTGCAGCTCGGGTGTTGCGGCACGCACGGGAGCCGATCGTAGAGCGATACCGCGATCGGGTAATCCGACACCCAAGAGAAGTAGATGTTCGCCGAGGGAGCGCTCGCGGGATTGATCTTGCTGGTCGCTGTCGAGTTGTCCAGGATGTAGGGAACATCGAGCGTTGCCGCCGAGATCTGGCTCGGAGGCGGCGGAAGGCTGATGATCGTGGCGATGAAGGTCGCCCCGACGATGGCGACCCCGATTCCCACGATGAGGAGTCCCTTGCGCACGTCTCACTCCATCGACGGGGAGGAGATACCCTTTGGCGGCGCCGAACGACCGGACCTCAGCGCGCCGGCGCGCGACGGGGGTGTCCCAACGCCTGGTGGAGCTGGCGTGTCAGTCGCGTCCACGTCGCGGAATCTTCTATCTGGAGCTGCCGAGCGTACCGGGCAAGTCGCACCCCCTGCGGGGCCCGGGCTCCTTCCTCCATCTGCAGGCCGGTGAACGTGAACCGCGAGCGGCGGCGCCCCATCGGTTCGATCCGATACACGAACTGCGAGCGGTTCGAAGGGTCCCCGATGTACGTGCAGATCCAGGCGTGGTCCTTCGGGTAGAGGTGGACGAGCTTCGCCTTCTGGACCTTGCGGCCGTTGCGGCGGAGGTGGTCGATCAATAGGTAGACGTCCGGGGTTAGTTGAACCACCTCGCGGATGCCCTCTGAGCCCATCCGCTTCAGGTCATCGGCGTCGAAATCCGTCAGCCATGCATACGCCTCCTCGGCCGAGACCCGGAAGTTCTTTCGGAAACGGTAGCGTGCAGTCGACCGTGCGACCATTCTTGTCCACCTTCTCCTCACTAGGTTGGACGATGGACTAAATAGACCTACGTCCACTATTGTCCCTTGTGACCGGCGAAGGCGGTCCCCGCTTGGCCCCGTCGACCGATGCCCCGGCGACTTGCCCGATGTGCCACAGCACCCACCGGATCGTCGACCCCGTCCGATCGGAGGTTCACTGCTCGGAGTGCGGGCTCGTCTTCGAAACCGGCGAGCTCATCACCAGCGCCCCCACTCCGTCCTCCGAAAACTCCTCCCTCGGAAGCGGTCGGGGGATCGGCCCCTTCACGCCGAGCGGGAGCTCCCGACGCGCTCTGGGCTCGACCCTGTCGCTCACCCGCGACGGCCAGGGACGCCGCCTCGATTGGCACCGACGCTACGAGTTTCAGCATCTCAAGCGCGTGATGCAACGCCAGACCTCCCGCGTGACGGGCGGGGCGTCCGACCGCTCCTCCGCCCACGGCGAGCTGGCGCTCGTGGGGGACCGGCTCGCATTGCCTTCGGTCGTGATGACCGAGGCCGAACGGATCTTCCAGGTCGCCAAGTCGAAGGGGCTTTCCCGGGGCCGCAGCTTGGGCGCGAGCGTGGGGGCGGCGATCTACGCCGCCTGCCGGCGCTTCGCCATCCCCCGGACGCTGAGCGAGATCTCGGAAGCCGCGGGCGCGTCGCGCCCCGACGTCGGCCGGGCGTTCAAGATGATCCAGCGCGAAGCCGAGCTCGCGATCCCCTCGGTCGGGATGAAGTCGTTCCTCGTGCGGTACGCCGAGGAGCTCGCCCTCTCCTCCCATGTGCGCTCGACCGTCGAGGCGATGATGGAGGAAGCGCAGAAGGAGCCCGAGCTCTCCGGGCTCAGCCCGCACGGACTGGTGGCGGCGATGATCTACCTCGCCGCGGAGCGCGAGGGCGAACGCAGATCCCGCGCTCAGGTCGCCCGGGTCAGCGCGGTGACCGAGGTCACGCTGCGGTCGACCAGCCGGGTGCTCGAGCGCGTGATGGGGCCGGCGCGGGGACACCGCCCGGCGGACCCGTCGGATCGCGCTACGTGAGCACGAGATAGTAGCCCGCGCTCTTCTCGCGGACCTTGCGGCGAACGAGCCCCTTCGTCTGGAGCTCCTGCAGCGCGTTCAGGGCCATGTTCTTCGGCAGCTTGGAAGTCTGGGTGATCCGCTCGGCGGTCCCCATCTTCTCCTCGCTCGAGTAGTTCAGGTCCTTCATGGCCCGATAGACCTTGATCGCGTTGGGCGAGAGCGTATCCTCGATCGACATGGTGCGTTCCGCGCGGGCCCCGACCCCGCTGGTGGGATAACGGTGTCCGTCCTCGCCCCCGCGCTCGACTGTATTAAGCCGTCCTCGCCCGTGGGCTCGCCGGATGGCGACGTTCTCGCACATCAGCCCCTCGCGCATCGAGGCGCTCAGCGACATGATCTTCGGCCTCGCGCTCTCGATCACCGCGATCCAGCTCGCGTTCGCCCCTCCGAACAACCAGGTCGAGGTGGTCGGATACATCGCCGAGTTCGTCGTGAGCTTCGGTCTGCTCGTCTGGATCTGGATGTCCTACACCCGCATCACCGAGCGGATTACGGTGGAGCGGGAGAAGCTCCTGCTGCTCAACGCCTCGCTCCTGCTGCTCGTATCGCTGGAACCATACTTGCTGTTCATCGTGTGGTCGGGGATCTTCCTCGGCCGGGACCAGACGCTGCTCGATCTTTCGTCGATCGCTTGGTCGCTGGACGTCGCGCTGATGTTCCTGATCCTCGGCCTGATGACGCGTCAGGGGATCCTGCACCCCGAACACGACATCCCGCCGGCCATCTCGCGCGAGATCCAGAACCTGGTCAACTGGCGGTACGTGAGCGCGGCCCTGATCGCGCTCGCGATCCTACCGATGCTCTGGTCGTGGACGTTCACGACCTCCCAGATGAACGATGCCTCTCCACCGAAGCTGATCGTCCTCCATGCGCGCTACTTCTACTGGGTCGTGGCGCTCGGGGCGGCCGCCATAGGTGCAGGTTGGATCGCTCGGAAGGGAGAACGGGCGATGGAGCAGTTCGGCGACGTTCGGTCCCCCGCCGCGGACGAGGCCTGAGCGGGGTTCGTTCGGGGTTCCTACGATGACCGCGCGCCGTCTGACCGTGATCTGGGACGAGCGGTTCCGGAAGTACGACTTCGGTGCGGGCCACCCGTTTCAGATGTCGAGCCGGGCGCTCGCCGCCCGCCTGCTCGAAGCGACCCTGGCACCCGAATCCGGGGTGGAATGGATCCGAGAGATCGATCCGGCGTCGACGGCCGAGCTGTCCACGTTTCACACGCAGGAGTACCTCGGACTCGTCGAGCGGTCCAGCTCGGGGGCGCGCCCGGTCTTCCTCGATACGGGAGATACGCCGGCCTTTCCCGGATGCTGGGAGGCCTCCGGCCGCGTGGCCTCCGCCACCATGCGCGCGGTCGCTCTGACCCGCGAGCGCGACGCGCCGGTGTTCCAGCCGTCCGGTGGCCTGCACCATGCCCACCCGGACCGGGCGAGCGGCTTCTGCATCTTCAACGACGTAGCGCTCGCCGTCCGCCGCGGACTGGACGGGGGCGACCGGGTCGCGTATCTCGACATCGACGCCCACCACGGAGACGGTGTGATGTACGGGTTCTTTGACTCCGGACGCGTCCTCGACATCGATTTCCACCAGGACGGGAGGACCCTCTTTCCCGGCACCGGGTTCCCGAGCGAGACCGGGCAAGGCGACGGGGAGGGCTTCAAGGTCAACCTTCCACTGCCGCCGGGGGCGGGGGACGAGGCGCTCATCCCGCTCTTCCGGCGCGTGGTCCCGCCGCTGGTGCGAGAGTTTCGCCCGGATCTCATCGTCCTGCAGCACGGGATGGACGGCCACGCGGGGGATCGGCTCGCGGGACTCCAGTACACTCCCGAGGGGTACGCGACGGTGCTGGACGAGCTTCTGGACCTCTCTCGCGAGCTGTGTCGGTCCCGCCTCCTGGTCACGGGCGGAGGAGGATACACCCCGGAGAACGTCGCGAGAGGGCTCGCTCGAGCCGGCCACCGCCTGGCGGGCTCGGCTTCGGGGCCGGGCCGGGATGACCCGTTGCCGATCGCCTGGCGGGCGGAGTTCCAGCGCGAGACGGGAGAGGCGGCCCCGCTCGATTGGTCGATCCCATCGCAGCGGCTCCCGTCGCCGTGGAATGCGGCGGCCGAGGAGCAGCTGGTCGGCGATCTCGAATCGGCCCTCGGGCGGCGGTTCCCGCGGCCCCGTACTCAGAGCTGAACGGTCCAGCCGGCGCGATCGAGCAAATCGGCGTCCGAGGCCCGGATGCCTCGTTCGATGTCGGACTCGGCGAGCGATGGTGAGGTCCCTCCCCGACCGCTCGCTCGGACCCGGGCCCTCGCGACGACCGTCGCTCCGATCCAGCGCAGTTCTCGGGTGACGCGGACGAGGACATCCTCCACGGAGGGCTCCTCGATCATCGCCATATGGACGAACCCGAACAGGGCATCGCGCTCCAGCCAGTAAGCGAGATAGTCGCGCAGGGCACGCTCGGCGGCAACTTCGAGTCGCGGCATCCGCGTGGGAGGGGGCCAAACTCCCAACCACGCACGAATACCTCCCTCCTCCTGGAGCTCGACCAGCTGCCAGCCGCCGGCGTGCCCGGCGATCGCGACGGGGCCTAGTCGGTCATCGAAGAAGAGCGGCAAGACCTCCTCCCCCTCCTCAAGTTCGGGAGGATCGTCGACGGGAAAGTCCGACGAATCCGGCAGGGGAATCCGTCCGCGCAACGACTCGCGGACCTGGAGCGGCGGTACCCAGAGACCCTCCCGTTCGAGGATCCGCTCGACCCGCTGCCCGTCCCGTCGCGCGGCCGCCAGGGCTCGCCTTCCATCGTCGGAACGGCATCGAGCTTCGGCGCGGCCGAGCTCCGTGTCGAGACCACGGGGCGGCGGGAGTGCTCGGGAGCTCCCCGGATCTGCGCGACCCGGGATCGAGACGCCGGGGCAGGACACCACCGCCGATGCCTGGAAGCGAGTTCCGGCATGGACGATGACGGGGAAAACGGCGCATGGGAACGGTCTCGCCGCATGCACCCTGCAGCGGTTCTGGGAGAGGAACTGGCACGCCCCGCCCTGGGGCCGGGCGGCGATGTAGGCCTCGCCGCGTGCGTCGGAAACGAACGTGCTCTCCGGCGCGATATGCAGAAGCTCGGCCCGTTCGGCTCGATCCACCGCGGGGGTCGCGTAGCAGCAGAGGCCGCAGTCCGGGCGACAGGCAAACTCGAGCCCTTCCAACAGCGCGGTATCGATCCGGGGGTCGATGGGGGCCGAGGTGTTCACGGAGGGCCCCAGTTCGATCTCCGTTTTGGGCGTTGCTATCCGAACCTGCACACGGGCCGGGGAGAACGCAGGATTCGGCATCGTCGTTCCCGACCGGGGCAGCCCTGCGACCGGCGCGCATCGGTCGATCGACGGAGCCGTGGGTCGAGCGGATCGGCGCTGGGCATCAGAAAGAAATATCCTCCGCCGCGCCTCCCCGCCGCCGATGACCGAAGGGTGGCCCGCACCGATGAGCGAGGGGCATGTCCACGTCCTCGGACACAAGATGTTCTACCGTATCTGCGGCCCGGAGGATGCCCGCGAGACCGTGCTGTGCGTCCACGGCGGTCCGGGAGCGACGCACGACTACCTCCAGCCGTTGGCCGACCTCAGCCGGCACGGATACCGAGTGGTCTTCATGGACCAACTCGGATGCGGCCGCTCCGAGCGCACCACCGATACCTCGCTCTTCACGGTCGAGCACAATGTGGAGGAGGTGGAGGGTGTCCGGCGCGCCCTCGCCCTCGGCCGCATCCACATCATCGGGTCGAGCTACGGTGGGGCCCTGGTGCTCGCGTACGCGCTGCGCTACCAGGAGCATCTGAAGAGCCTCACCACGGTCGGCGGGCTCGCCAGCATCCCCCTCGCCGTCCGCGAGATGTGGAAGCTCGTGGACGGGATGGCGAAGGAGGATCGCGATGCGATCTACCAGTACGACAAGCTTCACGAGTACGAGCACCCGGAGTATCTCCGAGCGGTCGAGCACTTCTATCGGCAGTTCGTTTGCCGCTTGCCCGAATGGCCCCCCCTCGTGACCTATTCGTTCGCCGAGATCAGCAAGCCGGTGTACAACTACATGAACGGCCCCAACGAGTTCACGATCACGGGCACGATCCGGGACTGGGACATCTCTCAGCGACTCGGCGAGATCCGGCTCCCCACGCTCGTGACGGGCGGGAAGTACGATGAGGTCACTCCCGCGTGCGCGCGCGAGATCGCCGAGGGAGTTCCCGGCGCGGTCCGCATCGAGTTCCAGAACAGCTCGCACACCCCGTTCTGGGAGGAGCGAGCCGCGTACCTCGACGCCGTACGGAGCTTCCTCGATTCGATCGCTTGAGCTCGGCGTCGGCTCGCTGATGCTCGATGGAGCACACTCCTCTATGCGTGCGCGAATGGGCCGGACTCCTCACGGTGGAAGGCGCCACGGCTTTGCGGGAAATCGAGACGTCGCCTCCGCGGCACGCCCAGGTCCGGTCTACGAGTCGAGCGGCCTCGCCGGAGCGGGCCGGCGGGCCGATCCCCCGGGCATGGTTCCCCTCGCTGGTCCGACGCAGTCTGCGAATGGGAGCGACAAAGATAATGGCGCGGGCGGTGACGGGACCTCCGGTGAGGGCTTGAGCGGAGCGAGGCCCTTGAGGCACAGGCTCGGCCGGGGCGACCCGATTCTGGAGATATCATCCTGAGCGCCCTCGTCCCTTCGACAGCCACCGTCGCCATCCTTCTCGTCGGGGCCACGGTCCTTCTCGCATTCGCGAGCGACGCGTTCGCCCAGCGCTTCCGGATCCCCGACGTCCTGTGGTTGATCCTGTTCGGTCTCCTCGCCGGGCCGTTATTCCATATCGTGCAGCCGGGCCAGGTCTTGGGACTCGGCGCGATCCTCGGCACGATCGCGTTGATCATCATCCTGTACGACGCCGGGATCGACTTCAATCCGAGGCAGGCCCGCGAGGTGGGCTCGGCCGGCCTCCTCCTCGCGATCGGCAGCTACACGATCGCGGTCGGAGTCCTCTTCGCGATCGGTTGGTACGCGTTCGCGGGAGGCGACGTGCTGGTCGCCATCCTCTTCGCTCTCTGCCTGGGGGGCGTCTCGGGAGCGGTCGTCCTTCCCATCTCTCGGCGACTCCGCTTCGCGCCCGTGGTGCGCGACACACTGCACCTCGATATGGCGGTCGAGGACACCATCTCGGTTCTCGCGGTCACCGTGCTGCTCGCCGTCGTCGCCTCACCGAACGGGGGATGGACGTCGGTGGTGCCCCAGGTCTTTCTCCCGCTCCCCGTGGCCATCGCCTTCGGAGTCCTCGGCGGGTTCGTCGCGATCGAGTTCCTATCCCGCTGGCAACGGCGCGTCTATGCCGGCCTCGCGACGATGGGCATTCTCTTCCTGGTCTATGGAGCAACGCAGAGCCTCGGCGGTTCCGGCATCATGGCCGCCTTGATCATGGGGGTCGTGCTCGGAAACGACGCCTTCTTCCGCCGTTGGCTTCCGCGCTCCACGGGGCGAGATTTCGCCTTCGATCCTTCGGTCCGCCAGGTCCACAACGAGATCGCGTTCGTTCTGCGGGCGATCTTCCTCGTCATCCTGGGAGTCCTCGTTCCGTTCCAGCCTCTCGGGATCATTGCGGCGGTGGCCGTCATCGCGGTTCCGTTCGTTCTCCTATTGTCACGTCGGTGGTTCCTGGGACGCCTAGAGGGCCACAGGCTTATGGAGGCGGGAAACGCACGCCGTCTCTCCGGCCTCTATGGCCGGGGATTGACGAACGCAGTTCTCCTCATCCTAGTGATCGCGGTCCTCCCCTCGGCGCAGTCGATCCTCCTTCCCGCATTCCTGATCATCATCGGAACGGACATCATCATGACGGTTCTTGTCTTCCTCGAGCCGGTGTCCGAGGACTCGGCGCCCGCTGCGGGAGGAGGCTTGAGCGATCCTCTCGACCCGTTCCGAGCGGCCGCCTATCCGCCCGAGGAGGCGCAATCCGACACGGCCCCAGCTCTTCCCTCCCCGCGACCGACCCAAGAGCTGCCCGAGTCTCCTCCTGAGCCAGGGTGATCGACCGTGGTGGCGCCTTCCGTCCGCCGAGGGGCCCATCGGTGCCCCGTTCCTTCGCAGTTCATCGAGGCCATTCGGGAGCTGTTGCGCCGGTCCGAGAGCAGCACGGCGGCGGATGGAATGCTTACCAGGACGACCGACCGAGACTGATCGATCTCCCTTGGATCTCGATGCAGGGCCCGCAACCTTGCCGGCCGAACACGAATCGTCTTCTCCCACATTCCAGGAGGATTCGCGACCCGAGGCGATTCCAGTCCGGCAGAGAAGGCTCCTTTCGAACTGCCCGGTCGGGTCCGGGAGGTTCAGCCGACGGTCCACCGGGGCGGGCGTTTCTCTCGGAACGCCTCCCGGGCCTCGCGGTTGTCCGGGCTGTCGCGCAAGGGGTCGGCAAGCTCCTGCTCGAGCCGTAGGCCTTCGGAGAGCGGGAGGGCGAGGCCCCCGCGCACCGCGGCGAGGGCGGCTCGAACGGCGCGGGGAGGGTGCGCGGCGATCACCTCCGCCATCGTCTGGGCTTCCTCCCGAAGGCGGGAGAGCGGGTACACCTGGTTGACCAGACCTATGGCCGCGGCTCGCGCGGCATCGATCGGGTGGGCGGTGAGGATCATCTCGAGCGCTACGGCAGGGGGCACGGCTCGTGGGAGCCGCTGCGTTCCGCCTTGTCCGGGGATGATCGCCCACCGGACCTCGGGCAGGCCGAAGCTGGCGTTCGCGCTCGCGAGGCGGATGTCGCAGGCCAGGGCCAGCTCGAGTCCACCCCCGAGACAGAGTCCGTTGACCGCGGCGATGACGGGCTTTCCAACCTCGAGATTCCGGGTGATTCCGCCGATCCCCGGCTCGCGGTTCCAGACCTCTACTCGCTGCCCGGCCGGGACGTTCCCATAGAAGTCTCCTATCCGTTTGATGTCGACCCCGGCGCAGAAGGCTTTCGTCCCGGCCCCGGTGAGCACGGCCACGCGGAGACCGTCCTCATCGCGGAAGCGCTTCCAGGCGGCCACCAGGGCGGCATGGGACTCGGGATCGATGGCGTTCAGCGCCTCCGGACGATCCAGAGTGATCCAAGCGACGTGCCCGTCGGTCTTGAAACGGACGGGCATGAGCCCGGCACCCCGCCCTGCTTCTTGGAGTTAACGGCGGGTGAGTTCCGAAGCGATAAGCACGTTCGCGGCCCTTCGGGCACCGCATGTCCGCTGGACCCGCTCGCTTGATGGGCGGCCCCCGCCGCCGGTGGGAGCCGGCGGAGGGTACCGCATCCGACCTTGTGGGATGCGACTGATGGCGACCGACTACGACCCCATCGCGGTCTTGATGGAGGAACACCAGAGCTTCCTCCGGCGCCTCGGGGAGGTCCGGACCGATCTTCAACGACTCTTTCAGGAAGGGCGGGGACGCAGGGGCGTGGCGACCTCGATGTCCACATTCGCCGATTTCCTCGCGAAGGATGTGGACGGATTCCACGGGCGAAAGGAAGAGGAGGGACTCTTCCCGATCCTCGTCCGCCACATCGGGAGCGAGGGCGGCCCGGTGGGGGTGATGCTCGAGGAGCACGAACTCCTACGCCGCCATCAGAAGACCATCGCGCGCAACGTTCCCAAGCTCGAGACCGACCTCGAGGCCGTGGAAGCATGGACCGCGGTCTCCGCCGCCACCGACTCGGTCGACCACCTCTTGGCGCTTCACATCGAGAAGGAGGATCAGGTCCTCTTCCCGATGGCCCGGGCCGTTCTCTCTCCGGCCGAGATGTCCGAAGTAGCCCAGATCTGCCAGGAGATCGAAGTTCAGCTCGGGGTCGGCCCCGGGAAAGGGCGGCCCGCGCCCAGGGATCTCCGCTGACGGAATGCGTCCGGGTGCGGCCCGGGTCGGGATCCATCCATCTCAACGTGCGACCCCCTAACCGGTACGGGATAACGCGCATCACCCACGAGCGGTCTTCCGTGGATCGGATACCGTGGGATGATGAAGGCACGCCCGAAGCAGTCCGAATCCGTGAGCGAACCCGACGTCCTCGCGCCGATGGCACCGGAGGAAATCGACTTCCGGGACCTGCTCTACGAGAAGCGCGATGGGATCGCACGCATCACGCTCAATCGCCCCCACGCCTACAACGCCTACGCGACCGGCACGCTTCGCGAGCTTTGCCGCGCGGTCGAAGACGCATCGGTCGATGATGCGATCGGCGTGATCGTTCTCACGGGCGTGGGATCCGCGGCCTTCTGCACCGGCGGCGACGTCCGCGAGTATGCCGAACGGTACACCCAACGCCCCCGGGACTACTGGAAGTACATGGGCCTCTTCGAGGGGGCGGTCGAGGCCCTGCTGCGGTGCGGGAAGCCGACGATCGCAAGGCTCAACGGGATCACCGTGGGCGGCGGAAACGAGCTCCATCTCGCCTGCGACCTGTCGGTCGCAGCGTCCCACGTGTATCTCGGGCAGGTGGGCGTGGGCGTCGGCTCGGTGGCCTGCGGTGGCGCTACTCAGTGGCTCCCTCTCGTGGTGGGGGACCGCCGGGCGCGCACCATGCTGTTTCTCAATGAACGGATCCCGGCCCGCAAAGCCCTGGACTGGGGCCTCGTTAGCGAGGTCGCCCCATCGGTACGACGAGGAACGGAACTCGTCGAAGAACCCACGAATGAGCAGATCGACCTCGCGCGCAAGGGGTTGGAAGGCTACCAGATCGACCTCGCGCCGCTGGACGCGTCGGTCGATCGACTCTGCCATCGCCTGCTGGGAATGTTCCCGGAATGCCTTCGGTACACCAAACAACAGGTGAACTTCTGGAAGGAGCTGTCCTGGCACAGCACGGTCGGTCACGGCCGCGAATGGCTCTCCCTCCACTTCACCGATCGGGAACCCCACGAGGGAATGAATGCGTTCGTCGAGAAACGGCCTCCCGACGTGGCGGGACTTCGTCGTCGTCTCGCAGAAGGAAAGGGGGCCGAGTTCCTCTTCGGTCGCCCCGTGCGACGCTGCCCGGCCTGCGGGGCCAAAGGACTCCCCGAGGACTTCGAATTCTGCGGACGGTGCGGATCCGCCATCCTCTCGCCGACCGCGCCCGGGGAGTGATCCGGTGTCGGAAGTCGTCTCGGCACCGGCGGTTCCCGGGGGAGTCTCGCGCTCCTTCCTTCGCGATGCCCGCGGCCTCCAGCGCAAGCTCGTGGAGGAGTACTACGGCGAGCTCGCGTCGGTCGACCAACCACGTCGACCCGTGGCGTACATGCTGGTCGGCGGGAACCTCACAGAGATCCTCCGTTCGTTCGGCTACGACGTCGTCTTTCCGGAGATCGTCGCGCTCAACTGCGCGATCAAGCACCAGTCGCTCGAGAACATCCTGCACGCTGAGTCGCTCGGGTACGGGCTCGATGTCTGCGGCTACGTGAAGAACGACCTCGGGCTCCAAGACCTCGGTGGGAAGACCTCGTTCGGCCAGATCCCACGCCCCGACCTGCTGGTCTGCAGCTTCTCGGGCTGCTATGTGTACGTGAAGTGGTGGGAGGCGCTCGCAGAGTCGTACGGCGCCCCGCTGTTCATGTTCGACGTGCCGTACATGCGGGAGGAGAAGCCCCGCAAGGAGGACATCGCCTACCTGGTGAGCCAGCTTTGGGAGCTCGTCCACCTCCTGGAGAAACGCACCGGGCGTGCGTTCGACATGGACGAGCTCAAGCGGGTTCTGGCCGAATCCCGCCGTGCCGAGGATGGGTGGGTAGAATTCCTCCGCGCCGGCCGGCTCCGCCCGTCTCCGATTGAGGCCTATTTCGAGTCGATCTTCTACATGTTCCCGATCAATGTGCTCCGGGGAACGCCCGGGGCCGCGGACTTCTACGACGTGGTGAACGAGGAGGTTCGAGCCCGGGTGCGGGACAGGAACTATCCTCTGCCGGAGGAGAAGGTCCGCGTCCTCGTCGAGGGAGTTCCACCGTACACCAACTATCGGACGTTCTGGGACTTCTTCCGGAAGTGGGGCGCGGTATCGGTCGTCGCGACCTACCCGAAGGTCGGGGGGCTCTTCGACCGCGGCTTCCGGCACGACCCGTCCCGGCCGTTCGAGAGCATCGCGGAGTACAGCCTCGGCGCCTACGTGAATCAATCCTGGCCGTTGCGCCGGAAGATCATCGCCGACTACGTGAAGGAGTACCAGGCGGACGCCGTCATCATCCACGGTATCAAGTCGTGCCGTTCGTTCACGGCCGGCCAGGGCGACCTGAGGGACTGGTTGATCCACGACCAGGGGGTGCCCACCCTCTACATCGAGTCCGACCACCAGGACCCCCGATACTTCGCGCCCGCCCAGATCAAGAACCGCATGGACGCCTTCTTCGAATCCCTCGAGCAGCGCCGGGCCGTGGCGGCCGCGGCGGGGGCCGCCCCCGGATGAGCGCGGTCGTCGCGGGGGTCGACATCGGCTCGACGACGGCGAAGTGCGTGGTCCTCGGAGAGGATTCTCGGATCCTCGGCAAGTCGCTGAGCGTCGTCGGCGTCGATATCGTGAAGGACGCGGAACGCGCCCTCGAAGCCGCCCTCGCCGACGCCCACCTCTCCCGGTCCGAAGTGTCGTTCATCACCGGCACCGGATACGGCCGGTACAAGGTCTACTTCGGCCAACTCGTCGTCACCGAGATCTCCTGCCACGCGCGAGGGGCCAACTTCCTGTTCCCCGGGACACGCCTCGTGGTCGATATCGGCGGCCAGGACACGAAGGCGATCCGGATCGACGAGAAGGGCGAGGTCGTCGACTTCGCGATGAACGACAAGTGCGCAGCCGGCACCGGGCGATTCCTAGACGTGTGTGCCAACGCGCTGGGGTACGATGTCGGCGAGATCGGGCCGCTCTCCCTCCAGGCCCGGCGCGCGGTGAAGGTCACGAGCACCTGCACGGTCTTCGCGGAATCGGAGGTCACGTCGTACGTATCGCGCGGCAAGGACCCAAAGGACATCCTCGCGGGGCTGCATGCGAGCATCGCGAACCGGACACTTTCCCTGATGCAGCGGGTCGGCGTAGAACCCGAGATCACGTTCACGGGCGGCGTCTCCCAGAACGAGGGCATGGTCCACGCTCTCCACCGCCGGCTCGGGGTCCCCGTCAACGTGAGCCCGCTCTCGCAGTACCTCGGAGCTTTGGGGGCGGCGCTCCACGGCCGCGAACGGCTCTCGGGAGGTGCGGCGTGATCACCGGCGGCCTCGACCTCGGCGCGGGAGTCATCAAGGGTGTGCTGCTCGAAGACGGTCGACGCATCCTCGCGACCGCCTCGGCTCCGTCGCGGGGGATCCCGGTGCAGACCGCGCACCAAGTGCTGGACGCGTTGGGGGAGACGGCGAACATCGCTCCGGACGACATCGACTACCTCTGCACGACCGGCTTCGGCCGGTACTCGATCCCCGAGCGGAACCTGCAGGTCAGCGACTTCACCTCCTCGGCGCGCGGCGCCATCTTCCTCTTTCCCAAGACCCGGATGGTGGTCGATGTTGGAACGCAGGCCTCCCGGACCATGTCCATCTCCGAGACGGGAAAGGTCCTCAAGTTCAAGATGAACGAGAAGTGCGCCGCGGGAGCGGGCCGCTTCGTCGAGCGCTGCTCGAAGTATCTCCAGGTCCCTCTCGAGGAGATGGGCCCGAAGGCGCTCGCATCGGAACGCCCGAAGCTCATCTCGAGCGTCTGCGCGGTCCTCGCCGAGACGGAGATCATCAACAACGTCGCGGAAGGCGTGCCGCTCTCCGACATCCTGATGGGCGTCTTCCTCTCCCTCGCCCAGCGCGCGCACTCCCTCATGCGGTACGTGGGGATCCAGCCGGAGGTCACGCTCGTCGGAGGCCTCGTTCGCAACGTCGGGATGGTGAAGGCCCTCCACGACACGGTCGGAATGGACCTGAACGTGGCGCCCGATGCGTACTATGCCGCCGCTCTCGGCAGCGCGGTCCTCGGGCACTCCCGGCTCCGGAAGCTCGCCACGGCACCGCAGGGAGCGCGAGGATAGGCATGCCCGAACTGCTCAAGATCGGGTCCTGGGCCGGGGACCTCCCGGACGGCGAGGCTCCCCCCGGGATCGATATCTCGCCGGATTTCCGGGAGTTCACGGAGGCGGAGTCCGTCGAAAAGATCGTCCACCTCGCCCAGGAGGTCCTCGCCGATCCGACGTTCCCTACCGTCCGGGCCTGGCGGACAGCGGGCGGCAAAGCCGTCGGGTGCTTTCCCGTCTACACGCCGCAGGAGCTCGTCCACTCCTTCGCGATGATGCCGGTCGCGATCCAGGGCGGCGGAGAAAACCTCGAGATCAGCCGCGCGGACGCAGCGCTCGGCTCCTTCCTCTGCTCGATCTCAAAATCGACGCTCGAGATGGCCCTCACCGGTCTCCTGGACCCGTTCGATGCGTTCGTCTTTCCGTACATTTGCGACGTCAGTCGCAACCTGGACGGGATCTTCACCCGAGTTCTCCCGCAGCGACCCTCGCACATGCTTCACCTGCCACAGAACTTCACCTCCCCGGCCACGATCCCGTTCCTGGTAGCGGAGTACCGCAGTCTCATCGAGAAGCTCGAACGCGTCGCCGGCCGCCCCTTCTCCCAAGAGGACCTGCGCGCGTCCCTTGAGGTATTCAACGAGCAACGCGCGCTCGTGGATCGACTCGTCGTGCTGAAGCGAGACGCGCCGTGGAAGGTCACCCTGGTCGAATACTACCTTCTGCTCCGGCTGGGAGGCCTTCTCCCCCGGGAGGTCCACATCCCGCTGCTCCGCCGGGCGATCGCCGAGCTCGAAGGAAGGGAGCGAAAGAACAAGGATGCGATCCGGGTGATCGTCCTCGGTCCGTTCTGCGAACAGCCGACCCTCGAGCTCCTGCAGCTCATCGAGGACGTCGGTTGCTACGTGGTCGGGGAAGAGCTCCAGATGCTGCACCGCTGGTGCCCGCGCATCGAGCCGGGAACCGATCCTCTCGAGAGCCTCGCTACGTCGTACGTCCGGACGCCCGTCGACATCGGGGTCCGGAGCACCCCGACCACCAAGGCGGCCGCCATCCTCGCACGGGTCGATGCTGCGAAGGCGCAGGGCGTGCTCTTCCTCACCGCCAAATTCTGCGAGCCCGCGCTCGAGGACGTGGTGCTCTACCGAAGGGCCCTCGAAGGGCGGGGCATCCCTTACCTGCACATGGAGTTCGAAGAGAAGTCGACCACCTACGAGCAAGCGCGTCTACAGCTTGAGACGTTCGCCGAGTCGATCCTCTTCGAGTGACCGAGGACTACGGTGAGCGCGAAACCTCCGGGCACCGTCTCCGTCGCGCGCGTCGATGGACGTGCGACGATCACCTGGGAGCGGGGACCGGCGAACGTGTTCGACACCCGACTCCTGGAGGAGCTCAACCGCGTGCTGCACCGCGAGGAGGTTACCACCGCCCATGTTGTCGTGCTGCGCGGCGGAGGCAAATCCTGGAGCGGTGGCCTCAGCGTCGAGGACCACCTCAAGCCCCGGGTCTCCGCCATGTTCGAAGCGTTCCGCACGACCCTCACGACCCTGTGGAACCTGCCCTCCCCGACGATCGCCCAGGTCCACGGAAGGTGCCTCGGTGGTGGCATGGAGCTGCTGATGGCCTGCGACCTCGCGATCGCCTCCGAGGGGGCGACGTTCGGCCAGCCCGAGATCCGGTTGGGGGTCTTTGCACCGTTCGGAGCCGCCACCTACTTTCATCTCCTTGGTTCTCGGTCCGCCGCCGAGCTCCTGTTCTTGGGAACGCCGTTCGATGCCCCGCGGGCGGCGGCCGCCGGGATCGTCAACCGCGTGGTTTCCGAGGAGGAGCTCGATGCCTCGGTGGCATTGACCGCCCAGACGCTCTGTAGCTACCGTCGCGAAGCTCTGCACCTGCTCAAACGGGTCCTCCGAAGGTCGGAGGTGGATCCGTGGCCCCGTCTGGCGTACGCCGAGCGCGCCTACCTCGACGAGCTCATGAGAACGGAGGGAGCGGAGGAAGGACTCCAAGCGTTCCTCGAAAAACGAGCCCCCGTTTGGAAGGACGGTTGAGACCGCGGATCCATGCGAGCGGCTGTCTTTCATGGCTCGGGACGTCCCCTCGTCGTCGGCGAAGTGCCTCGCCCGGTCCCGGGGCCGGACGACGCCCTCGTGAAGGTGGCGGCGTGCGGCTTCTGCCATACGGATCTCCATTACCTCGACCACGCCGTCCCGACGGCGAAGAGTCCTCCCCTCATTCTGGGACACGAGATCTCGGGCGTGGTCGAGGAACTGGGAACCGGGAGCTCCGTACGGTCCATCGGGGACCGGGTGCTGGTCCCTTCGGTCCTTCCATGCCGGAACTGTGAGTATTGTAGATCGGGGCGCGGGAACATCTGTCCGTACCTCCAGATGCCGGGTAACCACATCGACGGAGGGTTCGCGGAGTACGTACGAGTCCCAGCACGCGACCTCGTACCGTTGCCCTCCGACCTCAACCTCGCGTCGAGTGCGGTGATCGCCGATGCCCTGACGACGCCGTACCATGCGGTCGTCCGACGAGCGCGAGTGCAAAGTGGGGATTGGGTCGTGGTGGTCGGATGCGGCGGCGTCGGGATCAACGCTGTCCAGTTCGCGGCAGCGGTCGGTGCGAGCGTGATCGCCGTGGACCTTCGCGCGGAGAAGCGCGAAGCGGCTCTGCGCCTCGGGGCGTGCGAAGCGCTGGATCCCCGGGAGTACCCCGACCTCGGGCGCGAGGTGCGGAAGCGGTCCGGGGGGGGCGCGGACGTGGCGCTCGAGGTGGTCGGTACGCCCGAGACCGTAAGTCTGGCACTCTCCACGCTCCGGCGGGGAGGGCGGCTCTGTGTCGTGGGGTACAGCGATTCGGTCGTTCCGATCCCGCTCAACCGTCTGATGTTCTTCGAGTACGAGATCGTCGGCTCCCTCGGGTGCCGGCCCGTGGACTATCCGCGCGTCATCGAAATGGTGCGGAAGGGGATGGTGAGCCTCGACGCGGTCGTCACCGCTACCCTCCCGCTCGATCGGATCGGGGAGGCCGCCGAGGACCTCCGGGCCGGGAAAGGGTTGCGGACCCTCATCGTTCCCTGAGCACGGCGTGCGTCTCCTCGCCGTCGCGCTGATCCGACGCGCTCCGGGGACGGTCGCTGGGCGTGGGGCGGCTTCGGACGATCCCCACCTCGGATCGACGCTGGGAGGCGAGCTTGCGCATGCCACGACGCAGGTTCTCCATGGCCGTCGCGCGGCTGACGCCGAGAGACTTTGCGACATCCTTCAGCTGGGCCCGGCGCGGATAGTCGTAGTATCCTAGCACGAGGGCCGTTCCGACGGCCACTTCCTGGCGAGGCGTCAGATCGAGGGACCCTCGGAAGGAACCGATGCGGACCAGCGAGGCCGGCGAGCTGCCCGGCGTGGTGAACGAGGCGAGGAGGGGATGGGCGTCCCGAACCCGATGAACGAGCACCCGCCACTCCCCCTCGCGTACCTCCCCTTCCTGGACGCCGGCCGAAGGCAGGAAGGGACAGCTCATGCAGATGGCCCCCATCTCGAAGACGGTGTGGCAGAGGGCCGGCAGCGGTCCGACAAGACGGACGAGGAGTCGTTGCGATCCGAGCTGCGTGAGCGAGATTTCTTCGGGGCCGGCCCGTTGGCGAAGGAAGGCCGTGATCTCCGGGAGGGTGGCGGGGGTCGCGTTGATCTCGAGAAGCTGCAGGAGGCGACGAGGTGAGGCATCGGCGTGCCGGCAGACGTGGAGACGGACTCCGGCTCCCCAGCGCGTGCCCAGGTCCTGCATCCAGTGAGGCACGGGGCCGCCCCGGATCCGGAGCTCCACGAGAGCCGGCACGCTGCGGGGCCTCCGTGGGCTTCCTCGATGGGAGCGGCGGGTGGATGGGTCGAGGATGGTCACGCGGTCTTTCGCGGCTCCGGTTCCACGATGGGTGCGCGGGCGGGGAGAAGCGGGGGAGACCTGCGAATGCCGGTCCGCCCGCCTTCGGCGAACCCCGCGCGAAGGACCTCCTCCACCAAGGTCGGATCGAGTCCGTTCTGATTGGGCATCCGTCTTGCCCTCGTGAGGACCCACCCCTCCAGATCCTAGACTTTCAACGGTACTCCGATGGTTCGCTCGTAGGCCCAGAGCCGTTGAACGAGCGCGAGGCGTCCGACGAGCCCGTCGACGAGCGCGCGGTACACGCGCTGAGGATCTGCCCGCATTGCCCAAGTGACCTCATCCCCTATTGGGACCGGGTGCCGAACGGTCGTTTCTCCCGAGACTTCCGCCAGAGAAAAGGATGGCTGCCTACTAGGAGGCGGCCGGGCTCACCTCGTGCCCGCAGGCGGAGATTCCGGAGTCGGATCACTTCCCGCAGAGTACCCCGTACTCGACCAGCGAAGGGCCCCTTGCGCAGCCGAGTGCTTCTGGAGGGATAGCCAGCCCTAGAGCGTACCGTTCGAGACTCCCAATCATCGGGGCACGATCCGATCGGGACAGACCGGTTCGCGATACCTTGGCGTAACGACGCGAGTAAGCATCGTTCGGTGCGGAGGTGAGAACCTTCTCCTTCCAGGGAGAGTCGGACGTCGGAGGGCGCACCACTCGTTCCAGCGTACCAGGCGATAGCCTTGGGCTGATTCGCTCCAAGTAAGGGGTGAATTTCGGTCATCACGAGCCCGGCTTTGCCCGTCGCATCCTGCGAGTGGGGGCCGCATTTGGTATGGAATCCCCTCGGGGATCTAGGTAATCCAGGACGTTGCGCGACGGATCGGCTCTCGTGGATCGAGCGGCACGCGGAGGTCCGCGCCTGTGCAGAGAAGCACCCTTTCCGTCCCCGGGGATCGTTCCTCAGGCCGCCGGGGGCCTTCGCCGCAGCACGAGGGCTACGGCGATGGCGACGACCACTACAATCACGCTCGCGATGACTACCCAGATCCACCACGTCACCGAGGAACTCCCCCCTCCCCCGCTAGCGGCAGTGAATGTGATCGCCTGGCCGACCGAGCCTCCCACGACGGTCAGGGGGCCCGATCCGGGCGTCGCGCTGTAGCTCGGTACCGCACCGGTCGTGAACGTGTATGTCCCGTTCGCCTCGTTGAACGCGATGGCGGCTGACGTAGAGCTCTTCGTCGTCCCGTTGAACGTCACCGACCAGCTTGTCCCGGTCGGCAGCCCACTCTCCGTGAACGTCACCGCGTACATCTTCGCCGTTGGGGTGAAGGCGATGCCAATGTTCACGGGGGCCCCGGCGATGACGATCTTCCCGCTCGCCGGGTTCGCCGTGTATCCGGTGGCCGGATTCACGGTGTAGTTGTAGGTGCCGTTAGCGAGGGTGGTCGCCAGCGAGGCATCGTCGCCGCCCCAGAAGCAAACGAGGACCCCCTCGATCCAGATGCAAACGACCCACAAGCCCGTGGCGAGCGAGGCGCTCGATAGCCCCGCCTCCGTGAAAGTCACCAGGTATGTGCTCGGGGGAGCCACCGTGAACGCGATCGCTTGGCTCACGGCCGCGCCGTTCACCGTAATCGTGCCCGACGACGGCCCCGCCGTGTAGCCAGTGAGCGAACCCACGCTGAACGTGTAACTCCCGTTCACTAGCCCCCCGAATGGGATCGAACTCCCCGATCCAGACAGCGGTACCCCATTCAGGGTGACCGACCAGCTCGCCTCAATCGCGAGCCCTTTCTCCGTGAACGTGAGAGTGTAGGTCGACGGCCTCGATAGGGTGAATGTGACAGGAACCGACACCGCGCTCCCGCTGACCAGAGCCGCCCCGGGCCCGGGTCCGATGTAACCGGGCACCGACACGAACGTGTAGTTGAACGTCCCGTTCGGAACTTGGACCGTGATCGCGTCGGCCACCGAGCTCCCGACTTCCGTCGTCACGTTCTGCCCGTTGAACATGCCCTCGACGTCCACCTGCCAAGTCGTCCCGGTCGCGAGGCCGGTCTCTGCGAACGTGAGCGCATAGGTCACCAGGGTAAAGGTCACCGCGACTGCGACGCCACCGTTCAGTCGAGCCCACCCGCTGGCCGATGCCGGTTGCCCGTTAACACTGATCTTTTCCGTGATGCCCGCGAGGGGTGGGATCGGCAGCACCGAATACGGATAGGTCGCCTCGGTTAGGTTCTCCACGACGATCGCGTTCCCATTCGTACAAATCGTCCAGCCGACGCTTACGCACCAGCCCCAGTCCTCCGAAACATTGGTCGCCGCGAACGTCATCGCGTACGTCGTCCCCTGCACGAATGCGATTGCCTCCGTGACATTCTTTCCGCTGACCGTGAGGTTCCCGATGGGCGAGATTCCCGTGACTAGATACCCGGCCGGGCCACTGACCAGGTACGGGAGGGTCCCATTCGGCACCTGGATCGTAATGGTCGCTGCGGGCGCATTCACAACGGACCCGTACGGCGACCCGGGGTACGTCACGGCGGCAGTCCAGCTGTCACCGCTAGGAAGCCCTGTTTCCACAAACGTCACCGAGTTCACTGGCGTCAACGTGACGTTCACCGTCACGTCGCCACCGTCAACGATCACGGTACCCCTCCAAGTCGCGGTGTATCCAGGAATCGGCGTAATGTTGAAGCCGTAGGTCCCGTTTGGAATGCGTTCCCCCGCCACGAGCCCCCAAGGGAGGGCAAACGATGACGCATTCATCGTGACCGAATGGCCGACACCACCTACCGTCGCTTGGAAAACGGAGCTTTGTGGGAACCCGGTCACATTGAGGGTGATGGTGTACGGCGTACGCTGGAACCCGAGCACGACCAACTGGCCCGATCCGTTGACGGTAGCACTCCCATATCCCTGCCCCTCCCATACCGTCGAATAGCCGGGGATCGAACCGATCGAGAAGTTGTAGGCGCCGTCAGGCTCCAGGAAGGTGAGGTTGTCCACGAACCCGTCCGTCGTGACCGACATCGGAACACCATCCACGGTCGCGGTGAAGGTCTCGTTAGACGGCAGCCCGGTTTCGACGAAGACAAGCGGGTAGGCAGCGGAGGTGGCGCTGGGCGTACGGGCGCCGCTCCCCGCGGCCTGGGTCAGCACCCTCTGGCCAGCGCATCGACCCACCGTCTGCGGACATTGGTTCTGGTCGCCGACGGCAGATGGCACTCCGGGGCCGGGGGGATCAACGATGAGGACGTTGAACTCGGTGGCTGTGAGCTGGATGGTAACGAGGCTGATGGGGAGGCCGAGTGTGACATAGAATTGACAGATCGTGCTCAGCGGGCTGGTAACTGGGTGATCGAGGCTGAAGTTGGTCGGCGGGATGAAATCCTCCACCGGCGCGCTTATGGTGCCGGGCGATGGCGAGCTCACCGATGGCGAGCCATAGGGGTAGCCGTTCGCAGTGTTCGAGTAACTATCCGCGTAGCCGGAGGCATACAAGCTACCCCTCCCCCCGCACTCTGGATGCGATTTGTCGCTCGCGTTCGTTGCGTTCAGGTCGGCCGGCGTACTCCACTTAGCCGGTAGCTCCTCGTACGCAGATGCTATCCTCTCTAAGACCGGGGTGATCACAACCATCCCCGCGCCAGGATACACGTCCAACTGGTTGGAGGGCCAGCTCCAAGAATAGGGACTGTGAGCGGGATTGCCGCCGGTGAGGGCGGGGGTACAACTGGGTGTATCAACGTTGCAAACGACCGCCGTGGCAGCTATCGGGAGCGCAACAAACAGTGAGTCTTGGTACCAGAACGTACCACTAAAGTGATCCCATAGTCCGGACCACGTGACCCCCAGCTCAAGGCCCACGGCCGCGCACGCGACCAGCCACGGAATGCCGGTCGGCTGGGTAGATGGGAGGTAACCGGTTGTTGAGAATCCGTCTGCGTACAACAGCGGCTGAATGGTCAGCCCGTCGACGACATAGTTGCTCCCGCAACTGCCAGGACCCGTCCATTGGCAATGGGTTCCGCTTCCGTCCGGAGCGCAATTGCCGGCAGATTGGTCGGTTACCACCCCACTGGTATCGTCGGAGAGCCCGGCGTATATGCTGACCTGTCCGAACAGGAAGGCGTAGCCTCCCAGCTCCGCGAGGCCGTCCAACAGGTCCACCGCCATGGACACATAGAGGCCGACTCGGCCCACCAAGGATCCACCAAGGGAAGTGACAGTAAACTGGTCGCTGTGGGTAGCGGTGGATGTCGAGGTCCACCCCGAGCCGGGAACGAAGGTCTGTGTTTGGGTGTCTTGAGCGCCCGGGGGTGAACCTGCCGCCGGGGAATCCAGTCCCCATGAAGCGGCGGATCCGGCGGTCAAAGTGACGCTGTACTCTAGGGCCAAGGAGAGGGAAACGTCGAGCGTCAAGATCGGGAAGCCGTAAATGGTTAGCAGCGGAATCGTGTCGTTCAAGAGATCTATGGCAATGTAAGGATCCCCAAAATCGTTCAGGTTGAAGTTCCCACCGGCGACGGTCGCGCTGGCTCCCAAATGCATGCCATACTCTTCCGTGAACCAAATCTTTTGCAGATTGACGCTGATTGTCAATACACCAAAGGGGTGCGCCCAAGTCGCATGAGTCCAATGCAAATGGACGCTCATGTCGGCGCAAGCTTGGACGGAAATCCAGAAAGAGGCATTCGCGCTAAGCGTGAGCGCAGCACTACCCTGCGTGAAAGTTGTTGACGCGGAGCCGGAGACGGGGGATGTTGATGAGCCGAGGGCGAAAAGCGTGAGGCAGGGGTCATAGACGTTGGTGGACCCGGCGCTAGAGCCCTGCACCTCCGCCAAATCGGTCCTCGTGACCGGGCCACACCCGCTGGCTGAGCATGGCAACTCCATCGAAACGTTTCCATCGGCCGGGCCGCACCCGCCGGCCGAGCACGGGGATGTCACGGGGCCGGGACTACCTCCGGAAGGGGTAATGCCGGAGGAGGATTGAGCTACCACCGGGCTCGACGCAGTTAGAGCAGGAGTAGAAGGGGAGGCGGAGGTGGGGTGGATGGAGGAGGCGGGGATTACCATCAGCGCGGCAATGACGACTGCGACTCCCACACTCCAGACCTGCGGCCTAATCATCTGATGTACTCGGCCTGCGCGTGGACGCAGGCCAGACCGACGTGAGGGATGGCCGCACCGAGGATAAGGGGTCCTTACCCACCTTCGGCTATCCGTTTCTTACCATTTCTGTAGCATGAACCGTTCGTTGCTAGGCATAGCCCCGGGCGGATTCGAAGGATGTTACACACTCGAGGGATACGTCTGCGAGGCGATGTAAATAGGCCGAGCGGGCCGCCACGCTCAGTCCGGCCCCATTGGGGGAAGGCGCATGACTCCCGAGATCGATTCGTTCCCGGCGGGACTGCGCGGTATAAGTACTGGGGTCCGCCATGCAATCTTGTGGCGGCGAAGATTCTGATAGCCGACACCCGATGTCCCGACACCGGGTACGGCTCACGTGACATGTGTAATCGGCTCTCGATGCCATGCACGGTGAACGGGACGACCTTCGGAAGCGGAATGCATAGGTGCCCGGTGCGTCACAGACCCTTCTTCCCACCGATGATCCCAGTCAGCCAAACGTGAAGGGACCTACGTGAAGGTTAACAAAACGCGCTCGACTAACCTCACCGCATCTATCTCATAGAAGAGACGTAGGTGAGGCGGGCGAGCTCCACCTCAACGCTGGCCGCCGCGAGAAGGTCTGAATATGCGACGCCGCGTGGAATCACGGGCTCAGTAACTGTCCAGCGTGCGCCGGAGGGTCCCGCGAGTGACGGGCTGGTTCCTTGCTCCCCTTTCCTCGCCACCCGCATCCGCACCGACTGGTGGGCTACCAGGTCGCCACGTTTGCGGACTTGGTCAGCGTCCAGGAAGAGAGCGTGAGTGAGGCCAGCACCATCCAAGCGATTCAACATGGCAAACAGGCCGTCAGGGCTTGCATTCGCGCGTACCGACCATGAGCCGTCCGATCGCGGTTGCTTGTACAAGTAAATGTAAGCCGAAGCCTCGACAACTGCCCGGGACATGATTACTGCGGCAAGCGAGGTGCTTTTGTCAAACGCGTAACACCCCTGTGCAAGCAGGAGGGAGGGCATCGCGAACAGCGCGTACACCTCTTCGCTCATGGCACCGATCTTGTTGATTGCGTCGAGCCAGACTTTGAAAGCACGATTCGACTCTGGCGGGGGAGCGCCATCTTGGAGGACGGTGGCCATGTTCGATTTGACCGTCCTCCCCTCGACCTCGGACCTCGCCTGGAACGCGAAGGTCCTGATGTCTGACCCGAAGTCTCGCTGGTCTGTCATGAAGAGCCGACCATCGGCTCGACTAAAGCCGGCACGGGGTTAAGGACCTCACGGTTACCCGGCCGCCTCAACGCCCCGCGCCCACCCGTGGACCAAAAGTAGTAGTAGGGGGCCGCCGTCACTCATTCGTGGTCGGTTCGCGCAAACCGAGGCGGAAGGTTCGCTGTCCCAAGTGCGGGTACTCCTGGGTACGACGCCCGGGGAGCCTCGCGAAGGCGACGTGCCCGAACTGCTCCGCCACGTTTCTATCGGCGAAAACGGCCGCCACTCACGGTTCATCCTCTCGCCACTCGCGCACGAGGAGGGACGGCCCACGGCATGAGCGCCGCCGACGCCGTGGTCGCGCGAATGCGCGCAAGGGAGGCTGAGGTGGTCCCGACATCACGAGTCACAGGATCTGAGAACATGAGCGCGAGAGCATTGGAGAGGGAAACCGGCTTTAGAACCGCGAAAGAAATCTTGGACGACGAGCACGGGGGCGCGGTGGTGGTCCCGGACGCGGCCACGATCCACGTACGCGTGTCCGGCCTGACGCAGGACCAGATCGACGTCCTGCGCCGCACGATCTGCAGCGAACTCACCGACGACGAACTCCTCCTCGGACCGGAGCCCGGGTTTCCGGAGGCATGCTGATGGCGACCCGAACGGAGAAGGTCGAGACGGCGGGTGCGGAACGCGCCCGGATCGTCAAGGTGGCGCTGGCGGACTACAAACGGATCGCCACGAAGGCGTGGGAGGAATGCGACCGGATCGCCACGAAGGCGTGGGAGGAATGCGACCGGATCGTCGAGACGGCGAGGGCGGAACGCGCCCGGATCGTCGAGACGGCGAGGGCGGACTACGACCGGATCGTCGGGACGGCGCGGTACGAACCGTACGTCGCTTTTCAGGAGAGACCGGACGACGATCCGGATCTCGACATCCTCTCGCCCTGGGCGACGAGGTGAACGAAGGAACCGAAAGTGAGAGTAGAGGCGAGGGCGTACTGGGAAGGAGCCGAAGACATGGGCGCGGTCGTGCGTGAGCGAATCGCCGCACTTGGAGCGACGCCGAAGGTCCTGCGTGATGTGGACGACCTCCTGGAGCGGGCGCGATCCCACACCCAGGGGGAACTCAAGGAAGCCCTCGGGCTCCCCAGCTGAGAGCGCTCCATCGCCATGGCCGAGGCGGAGTCCGTCAGCACAGGCCTCGCCACCCTGCTCTAGGCGTTCGGGCTGCTTCCGCTCGCAGGCATCGGACACGGCTTGGTGCTGGCGGGGGTGCACGTCTCGCGGCCTATAGCGCTCGCCGCCGTGGCCTTCGTGTTCGTCGCCGGGACCTGAATCAGCGCCCGGGGGGTCTTCGCAGGTGAGGACGACCCATGGGCGGGTGACGCCGACGAAGGCCACGATGGAGCATCGCGGCGCTCCGCGAGTCCCCCCCTCGCCGTCGTCCGGGTTGACGTTCGGAGGGCCATCGTGATTCGCGGAGGACCAGGAGTCGGGCATGCTGAAGGGATGGTACCGGTGAAGGCTCCGAGCCCGTTCCCTCGGCACCCGGTCCATAGGGCGGCTCTCCCTTACATTGCCGGCTACAGGACCGACCAGACAAACAGGAGGGCCAGCAGCCCCACAAACAGGAAAACCGGTGCGTCCAGTAAGCACCAGCTCCGTCCTTTGCGCGCCGCTTCGACGACGGACCTAGCCATTCGGCCTTGGAGGCTCTCTGCGACTCCCGCGAAGCCAGGCGAGGGTCGATGGGCGACTAGGGTTCCTCCCGTGGGAGCCGCGGCCATGACCCTAGCGTTCACCACCGTGGCAATCTGTGCGAACGCTTCTGCGCCCGCGAATGCGCCCCATGCTGCAATCACCCCCGCCAAGAGAGTCGCGGTGACGAGGATCCACTTCCCGAGGTCGTCTGTAGTCGCGTGCGCCAGGGCGGAAAGCTGGACCTCGCCGAGGAACGCCGTGGCGCCCATCACTATGAATGCTAGAAAGCGAGCGTTGTCAAACCCGAGCGAGGGGCGGAAGCTTCCGAACTCGATCTCGCGGTCTCTGGCGTTCGAATCGGTCACGGCCGTTCGAGGTCTCTATCACGCCTCAAAGCTTAGAGTGGCCTGTTACCACCGAGAGCAGGGTTTATCTCCCCGACTAGCCTACTCAGGGTTGGCGGGGAGCGGCCCCTAACGGGTGTCCGCTCCCTTCCGTCTAATTCTCAAGCGGTAGCGCCGTCACCGATTCTTGGGGAGCACGCTCGGCTCCACGAACCCCGGATGTCGTCGCCATAGCCGAGAAATCTGCAGGTATCGGCGGCTCTTCCGCCGTTCGAAATGCGACCACGTTGCGTAAGCAACGAAGTCGGCTAGTTGCACCCCCGCGCAGTCGTGGCTGCGAACGAACCTGACGTTCCGTATGCGGGTCAACCTGGAGTTGATCCACTTCTCGCTCGCGGGCCTGCTCATCCGCGTCCCGTTCTGGCGAATCTCTTCGATGAGCAACCGGAGACCCGAATCATGCTGGAACCCCGCGCTGTCCATTTCCACAGTGCCGTAGCAATCAGCCTCGGCGAGGTGGACGTCAAACCGCCCCACTGTAGCCCGCATCGCGTACGACTGGGGGGAGTCCGCCTCGTTTCCTCGCTCCGCCTGCCCGCCTCGGTGGGCTGCCTTGTGGATGACCGTGCCCATTAGGAGAGGGTTCAGCCTATCGATGAACTCGAAGACGGCGTTCGAAACCCTCAGCCGGTCTTGCTCCGGCATCGCCTCATAGGGCGTCCCTTTACGATGGTTGATCAGGTCGCCATAGTGGATTTCTTCAGGACGAGGTCCAATCGGGAACGCGCGCTCGATGATCTCCGGAATGGCCTCCGTCGCCCAGGCGATCTGCTCTGGGTCAAGCACGACCCCCGCGAGTACATAGTACAGGTCGGGGTTCTTGCCCCAGGGCTTGGGCCAAGGCCTTCCGCCCGACTCGTCGAGGAATAGGGTAAGGTCTGGCACGACGCGCTGAGGCGACCTCGAGTAGATAGAACCCGCGTCGGGAGGGCGGCCTTACGGGGCCGCCCAGTGCGTGCGTCGTGACTCAATCGCTATGGCGGTAGCGTTGCCTGGTGGAGGGCGGAGCGGTCGATTGTCCGCCAGGGCTTCTCGACCATCGCGAAGGCGGGCCGCCCCCCGTCTCCTCTTGCCACGATCTTGTACGCCCGGTGGTTCGAATAGAGGGGGTGGCGATCGTCGGAGTACACGGCGGGGTTCTTCGGGCACCAGATGAGCAGACGCTCCGCCCTTAGCTCACTACACACGTGCTCCGATCCATCAGTCACGCCCGACAGCCCCCCTTGATTCGAGATCGACTAGTCCAGCCTGCCGTTAATTCCTGATGGGTTGGCCATCGGTCGATACATCGCGAGGTAGGCGAACGCCGCAGCGGCGAAGCAGTCCTCGGCGGTGCCGGTCCAGTTCCCGCTGTAGGTGATGTTCCGTTCGTACTTCCGGCGGGTGTAGCGATAGAACCAGAAGCTCCATTCGTCCGATCGGCCGAGCCAGTCGAGCCGACACAGGTGGGTTGGCTCGCCCTCTTCCCCGACCCGATGAGCATCGATGTAGAGGGAGTGGCCTCGGACTCGAAAGACCAGCTCCCGACAGACGTCACCGTACTGTTCCCGAGCGATCTGTCGGAGCCTCTCCGCGACCTGTTGGACTACGAGATCCGGAACGTGGGGTCGATGCGGGTATCTCACGCCGAGGTCGAGGCGTGCTCCAACCTAATCCCTTCGCCCGCCCATCGTTCCATCAGCTGGTCCAAGTCTTCTCGGTCGAATGTCCAGTGGATAGGTCGGGGCGGTCGGTTGCGCCATCGTTCGAAGCCGCGGATCCGTTCCCGGAGGGCCTCCGGACTCGGGAAATCGTTCGGGGTCAGCGCCTTGCGGGTGAGGGAAGAGAAGTAGTTCTCGATGACGTTGAGCCAGCTCGAGTGGGTCGGCGTGTAGACCGGAGTGGCGTTCGGATACCGGCGGGTCATCCAGTACCCGAAGGTCGCCGGATGGTGCGAGTGGCCGTGGTCGAGGATCCAGAAGACTCGAGCGGCGGAGCGATACGGCTCCCGCGCCATCACTCGGTCGACGAACCGATAGAAGGTCACCTTCGTGTTCGCCTCGGGGAGGTCTCCGAAGACCTTCCCACCCCCGACATCGACGGCAGCGAGGTAGATGACCGGTTCTCCCCGTGCATATTCGTGCTCGACTCGGATCGAGTGGTGGGGCGAAGGGGGCACCGTCGGGTGGGTTCGTTGGAGCACTTGGATGCAGGTCTTCTCGTCCGCCGAGAGCACATACTCGTTCGGACCGAGGGGACGGCCTTCCCATCGGCGGTGATAGAGGTCGATCACCGGCTCGGCCCGTTCCCGGAAGCTCGGGTCGCGCGGGAACTTCCAGTAGCGATATTGCCACGGCCGCAAGGAATCCGCGCGCAACCATCGGGCGATGGTGGTGCGGCTCGGAGCAGGGCGGATCTCCCGCGCGACTTCCCGTGCGATATCGGCGTGAGAGAAGCGACTCAGCGGCAGGCCCCGATGAGCGGGGAGTTCGCAGGCGATGGCGATGACGGTAGCCCGATCGAGATCGGTATAGCGGCGGGGTCTGCCCGTGCGCGGCCGATCCTCCAGGCCATGGTCGGGATCCTCGACGAACCTACGACGCCAGAGCCGGACGGTGTTGACGGCGAGGTGCAGGTGGCGGGCGATGGCGGCATTGCGCCATCTGCGAGAGGCGAGGAGAACGATCTGGGCCCGTTCCACTTCACGCTGAGGGGCGGTTCGACAACGGATGAGGTCGGTCCACGTCCGCCGTTGGGAGACAGAGAGGTGGACTTCGGCATCGGGAGGAGGACCGGGGGTGGCGCTCTGCGGCATCCCCACACGGGATGGTTCTGCCAATAAGTTCCACAGGTTGCACTGGAAGACCGGCCAATCAACCGCTCAAGGATTAACGGTAGGCTGGACTAGCGGGTCTTTGGGGCGCCCTCTGAAGGGGTGTTACAATTCGGGCTGTGAGGGGCTAGTGGATTATCGCCGCCGCGATTAGGGCCGCCGTCAGGCAGGCAAGTAGGAGGGTTAGGACGACTAGCCACCGGGATAGCCTGACTAGAGCGGCAGAGTGGCGCTCAATCGCTTGAGTCGCTTCGGTGAGTTCCCACGTTCCCCTGTCGGCTTGATGCCTCGCAATCGCCCTATCTGATGGCTCCATGCCCTCCGTGAAGTCCCAGTAATAGTCCTCAGCGGTGGGGCCCTCGGGCATCTTCGCTCCCGCCATCTGGCGGGGAGGAGTACGCGGGTCGTATCAAGCATGCTGGGACCCGAGCGCCGCGCGCTTAATCGCGGGCTGCTCAGAACGCCGGACGAGAGGCGATCCCGGGTGATAGTCTCAGCCTTCTCACGAACTCAGGTATCGCGGCTCCGATCAGCGACAAGACGGCGCCCGCGACGAGAAAGCCGACACGCATCTGCATTGCTCCGGTCGGTCGGAACTCCTTACGCGGAGCGGACCATCTCGACTGTCACCGAGACGCTAAACTGCGCGCTCGAGGTCCAGGCGATCTCCACGATGCCGGGCCCGGTACCGAGGTAACCGCCGGTCCACATCCACGAGTCCGATGGTGCGCCGAGAGAGCGCTGGCAGCAGAAGGCGCCCGTGACCACCATCGAGAAGGGAACCGACGCGCTCGATGCGGTCACCATGACCCCGATCGCGCCGTTCGTCACGGGAACATCCAAGGAGCGCTG
>Ga0307373_10001984_pt1 | contig 37559 bp, 30 predicted proteins | sample OX2MG_FD_202534 | JGI IMG/M metagenome (GOLD analysis project Ga0307373, IMG submission 202534) | Soil microbial communities from Risofladan, Vaasa, Finland - OX-2 | ecosystem: Environmental > Terrestrial > Soil > Coastal area > Acid sulfate soil | place: Finland: Risofladan, Vaasa | collected...
TCACCATCGCACATCCTCCGTGAGTCACAAGAACATCACCACACGGAGGTTGGTTCTACAGAATCAGAGCGCCGAGCGCAACCTACCTATCTTACCCAGCTACCCCAGAGTGCGCGCTGGCCCTGACCTCCATACCGCCAATGAGGACGCGACTGCGATCCTTTCTGCCGACCGCCAGAATCGTGACTCGTTTTTCCGGTTCATCCACGACTTCGTAGTAGACGCGAAGATCGCCGATCCGGATCTCCCACGGTGCAATGGAATTCGGCCGCATGGACTTGCGGTTTCGTGTTTCGACCGACGGTTGATGTGCGAGTTGCTCATCAACGGTATCGAAGACGGTCGTGCGTTGGCGAGCGTTCAAGACTCGCAGGTGTTCCTCCGAAGCCGGTGAATACTCGATGCGGTAAACCATTCGGGCAGCGATGCCGTTCAAAGTCATGCGCCGAAGGGAACGTCAACTTGGGTTTCGGGACGAAGTAATCGTCATCACACGACCTGCGTATGACCCGGTATTGCCACCACGGGCACGGGCGGCTCGGCGTCCCAGGCGTACTGCTTGGGCGCCAAATTGATCTGCGAGTTGATCGCCTCGTCCCAGGTGAGCATCTTGCCGGAGTACGTTGCCATCCGGCCGAAGATCGAAGTCATCGAACTCAACGCGCCGTACTTGCCCTCGTTGATCGGGCTGCCCGAACGGATGCTCGACAGCAAGTCGTGGTGTTCGACGACGTAGGGATTGGGCGAGTCGCCGCGGAAGCGCCAGCGGTCGCCTCCGGCGATCTCGATGCGAGCGTCGCTGATGTCGGAAGTGCCCTTGCTGCCGTGCGCGTGCTCCGAAACGCTCTCCCAGCAGTTGGGAATGTGCCGACAATAGCTGAACATCCGCGAGCCGTCGGCGTACTCGAACTCGACCGCGTGGTGGTCGTAGATCTCGCCGTACTCCTTGCCCGTGCGCACCTGGCGGCCCCCCATCCCCTCGGCGCGAACCGGGTAGGCGTTCTTGAGCCAGTTGACGACGTCGAGATTGTGGATGTGCTGCTCGACGATGTGGTCGCCGCAAAGCCAGTTGAAGTAATACCAGTTGCGCATCTGGTACTGCATGTCCGTCTCGCCTTCCTTGCGCGGGTTGACCCACACGCCGGCGCCGTTCCAATAAACGCGCGTGTAAAGGATGTCGCCGATCGCGCCGTCTTGCAGCCGCTTGATCGTTTCGAGGTACTTTGCCTCGTGACGGCGTTGCAAACCGACCCCCACGCCCAGGCCCTTCTGCTTGGCGACCCCGGCGGCGGCCAACACCGCTCGCACGCCCGGCGCGTCGACGGCCACCGGCTTTTCCATGAACACATGCTTGCCGGCCTCGACCGCCGCGGCGAAATGGATCGGGCGGAAACCGGGCGGCGTCGCCAGAATCACCAGATCGACGCCGGCCGCCAGGACGTTTTTGTAGGCGTCGAAACCGACGAACTGCCGCTCCTTGGGCACGTCGAGTCGATCCGATTTGCCTTGGCCCTTCAACTCGTTGTAGATTTCGCCGAGCGAGCCGTCGAGCCGGTTCTGAAAGGCATCGCCCATGGCGACCAGCTTGATGTTGTGCTGGGTGCGCATGGCGTCTTTGACGGCCCCGCTGCCACGGCCGCCGCAGCCGATCAAGCCAATTTTGATGGTGTCGTCGCCGGCGGCGTGGGCCGAACGGGCCAAGCCCAGCCCTCCGATCAGTCCGCCGCCCACCACGGCCACGGTCGAGGTCTTGAGGAAGTCGCGGCGGCTGGGCGGCTCGTGACGCGTCGGTTGAGAATGCTCGCTCATCATCTCGTCTCCAAGGTTCAAGGGGCAGGGTTCAAGGGGCAGGGTTCAAGGGGCAGGGTTCAAGGGGCAGGGTTCAAGGGGCAGGGTTCAAGGGGATGCGCACAATGGTGGTGGGCGGTGCCCACCCTACTGTCGGTTCGGATCTTTTCGTTCCAAATCCACTTCGTATTTCAATTTATCTTCCGCCGATGGTTCCAGCAATGGCCGGACGACGCGGAAGCCCACGAACTGGGCATCGGTATAATACCAGATACTCTGCGGAAGTTGAGGATCCTGCTGTTTCCAATCCCTATGACTGCCGCGTCGGCAGGCGCCGCGGAGCCGGTCGGGGTCGTCCTCCCAAGAACCGCCGCGCACGACGCATGGCTCGGCTTGGGTGGGCACGGCCAGTGGGTTCACCGCCAACTGGCCGGCGATTTGGGCGTAGAAATCGGGCAGGTACTGGTCGCAGCACCATTCGCTGACGTTGCCGTGCATGTCGAACAGGCCCCAGGGGTTCGGTTTCTTCAGCCCCACCTTGTGATAGTGGTCGTCGGCGTTGTCGTACGACCAGGCATAGTCGTTCAGCTCGGCCGGTTCGTCACCGAAATGATAGGCGGTGGTCGTGCCGGCGCGGCAGGCGTATTCCCATTCGGCCTCGGTTGGCAGGCGGTAGTAACGCCCGGTCTTGGCGCTGACCCATTGGCAATACTTCTTGGCCGCGAGTTGGGTCATGCAGATCGCCGGGAAGCCCTGCTTGCCCATGCCAAACGACATGTCGGTGTAGGGCTTCGTGGGACGAGTCACGGCGTCGGCCAGCTTGTCGAGCTCGCTGGGCGCCCCGCCCGCCGCCTTGCGACGCGCGACGTCGAGGCCGAACATGAAGATCTCGTATTCGTCCCAGGTGACCTCGCACTTGCCCATCCAGAACGGCGCGATCTCGACCTCGTGCAGCGGACCCTCGTCGTCGTTGCGCTTCGCCTCGCCCGCGGGGCTACCCATCATGAACTTGCCGCCGGCGATCGGCAGCATCTCGAACGTGACCTTGCTGCCGGCGATGCGGTCGGTGTAGGGCTTCATCTCCGCCGGCGCGGCGGCCGTCGCGTTGGGCACTTCCAGCGTCGGCCGCGCGGCCTGGTCGTCGCCGTAGGTCGGACGCGGAGGCGAAGCGATGCTGAGCAAAACCAGGCCCATGCCAAGGCGGAGCGATTGCCAAGCGGTAGCCCGGCGGAATAAGTTAAGGATCGTGAAGTGCATCATGGGTGTCGGCCTCGGATCTCCGTTGCGTTTCGTTTGGAGTGCGACGTATGGAAAAAATGACTTTCAATCGCATCGGCCCGCGGCGGGCCGCTGGTTTGCTTTGGGCGGTGTTCTTCGCGGCGGTGGCCGGCGCGCCATGTGCCGGTCGGGCGGCTGAGCCGGAACTGCACCGATACCAATACGAACAAGTCCACATGGGGCAAGTGGTAAAGCTTCTATTGTACGCGGCGGACAAGCCGTCCGCAAACCTTGCCGCCGCCGCGGCCTATGCGCGGATCGCCCAGATCGACGGGATCATGAGCGATTACAAGCCCGATAGCGAGCTTTCGCGGCTGAGCCAAAGCGCCGGATCGGGCCGCCCGGTGCCGTTAAGCGACGACCTGTGGCTGGTGCTCGAGCGGGCCCAGCGGCTGGCGACCGACAGCGACGGAGCGTTCGACGTGACCGTGGGACCGTACGTGCGGCTCTGGCGGCGGGCCAGGCGGACGCGAGAGTTCCCGTCGGCTGATCGGCTGGCCGAAGCCCGCGCGGCCGTGGGGCACAAGCTCCTGCGGCTTGATGCCGAGAAAAAGACGGCTGAATTGCTGGCCGCGGGGATGCGGCTCGATTTGGGGGGAATCGCGGCGGGCTATGCGGCCGACGAGGCGCTGCGGGTGTTGGCAGGCCAGGGCGTCACGCGGGCGATGATCGACGCCAGCGGCGACATCGTCGTCGGCGATCCGCCGCCGGGCGAGCCGGGCTGGAAAATCGGCATCGCGCCGCTGACCGACGCGACGGGCCCGCCCAGCCGATTTCTGCTCTTGAAGAACGCCTCCGTTACCACTTCGGGCGACGCCTTCCAGCACGTCGAGATCGGCGGCAAGCGATATTCGCACATCGTACACCCCCACACCGGACTGGGATTGACCGACCAGAGCAGTGTCACGGTTGTGGCCCGCGACGGCACCACCGCCGACAGCCTGGCCACCGCCGTGAGCGTGCTCGGGCCGCTCGGCGGACTGGAACTGATCGAACGCACCGAGGGCGCGGCGGCACTCATCGTGCGGAATGTGGATGGGAAGATCGAGACCCGCGAGTCGCGGAAATTGAGAGAGTTCGAGCCGAAGAGCCTATCCCAAAAACCGCCAGGCAGGCGGGACGCCTGCGCCACAAGGCGGTTTTGGGATAGGCTCGAAGGGTGGAACCCATGAATGATCCGGGACGGGAGGGCGGGCATGAATCGCGATGACGCCGCCATCCACAATCGACGCGGCGTGAGCTACGCCAGGGAAGGCCATTACGACCTGGCCATCGCCCAATTCGAGCGCGCCTGCCGGCTCGACCCAGGTTCGGCCAAGATCCTGAACAACCGCGGCTTTGCCCATGCCGCGCGGCTTGAATTCGATTTGGCCCTGGCCGACTTCGACGCGGCGATTCGCATCGACCCCAAATTCGCCGGGGCCTACAACAACCGCGGCCTGGTGTTCATGGCCCGGCACGAGTACGAGCGCGCCCGCGGCGAGTTCGATCGCACCCTGGAGCTCGACCCCGAACTGCCGCTGGCCCACCTGAACGCCGCCTTCGCGGACGCCGCGCTGGGCGAGTACGAGCGGGCCCTGGCCGGCTTGAACGAAACATTGCGCCGCGGCCCGGCGCTGGCCAACGCCTGGCACAATCGCGGCTTCGTCCACACGGCGTTGGGCGAGTTCGAGCGCGCCCTGGCCGATTACGACCGCGAGTTGGAGCTCAGGCCCGATCATGCGGCCGGCTGGTACAACCGCGGCTTCGTCGAGATCTGCCTGGGAAACACGGCGGTCGCGCTGGCGAACTTGGACGAAGCGCTGCGGTTGAGTCGCGAGTTGGCCGATGCCTGGTACTTGCGTGGCGACATCCACCGCGGTCGAGGAAACCGCGCGCAAGCCATCGCCGATTACAGCGAGGCGCTACGGCACCGGCCCGAGTTTGGCCTCGCCTGGCGTAGCCGGGGCAATTGTCATTACGAGCAAGGGAATTACGCGCGGGCGGTCGCCGATTTCGGCGAGGTCATTCGCCTCGATCCGCGCGACGCGGGCGCGTACAACCATCGCGGCCTGGCCCGCGCGGCCCAAGGCGAGCCACAGGAGGCGCTGGCGGATTTCAATGAAGCCATTCGCTTGGATCCGAAGTACAGCCACGCTTACGACGCCCGCGGCCAGGCGCATGTTTCCTTGCTCGATTTCGAGAAGGCGGTCGCCGACCACATTGAAGCCTTACGGCTGGCGCCGCGCCAATGGTTGGCCTACGACAACTTCGCTCGCTTCTGGCTGACGTATCCCGATGCGGATTTGCGCAACCCGAGCATGGCGCTGGAGCTGGCCGAACGAGCTTGCGAGTTGTCGGGCCACGCCCAATGGACCTGCCTGGAGACGCTGGCCGCCTGCCACGGCGCGCTCGGCCGGCCCGAGCAAGCCCGCGCGTGCTTGCGGCAGGCGTTGGCATGCTCGCCGAATGCCGCGCATGGCGAACTGCGGCGGCAGTTGGCCGACCACTTTTCGCAACCCTGAGCGGCCCGTAGGCCGTGCTGTGGGCCATGCCCACCCTACGGAATTTCCTCCATGAACTTCAGGTAATGGGCCTCCAGCAACCGCAAGTCCTTCCCGAACACGGCGCTGAAGTCGGCCAGCCGCTCGGCGGCGGGATACGCGCGAAAAGCGGGACGACCGGCGGTGCGCGCGAGCAATTGGCTGTATTGGCGCGGCCGCGTCTCGACCAGAAAAAACGACAACGCCCAAGCCTCGGCGTAGGCCGCGTCGGGGTCGGTGCCGAAAATGCGGTCGGAACTGACGAACTCGGGCAGCGACCCGGCCGGACGCCGTGAAACGTAATTCTTGAACCGCGCCAGCCGGCCACGGTTCAAACGGTCGCCGCGCGACGAGTGCTGTGTCGAGTTCCAGACCCCTTTGGCCTCGAACATCGTGCCCAACCCCTCGGCCAACCAACGTGGTGTAACGCCGAAACGGGTATGGACGCCCGTGTTGAATGCCGTCTGGTGGGTCGCCTCGTGGATGATCGTGTCGGCGTTGGCGTGCCAGTCGCCGGCCGAGGCATTGCCGCCGCCGATGTCGAACAGGCTCACGCGGTTGCTCGCGGGAGAGTAGTATCCGAGCACTTGCGAGCTCATCTTGGCGCCGTCACGCTCGGCGTAGCGAAGAAAATCCCGCTGGTTACGGAATACGATCGCCACCAGCGGAAACTCCGGCTCCGACAGCCTGAAGCCGCGGACGGAGAAGTAATGGACGAACGAGCGGTAGAGATCCTCGAAGCGCCGGCTCCAGTAGTCCTTTTGCCCGGGCGCGTGGGCCACCAGGTAGTGTCCGGTGCCGCTGATCTCGAACGACTTGCCCAGTTCGCCCGACAACCGGCTGCGCAGCTCGGCGGCCGAGTAGCCGCGGAACGACGGCGAGATCCGGCGAACTTGTTTCGCCTCCTGCGGAGCGAAGCTCCAAAGGCGGCCGTCGCGGTCCAGGAATTCCACCTGCCGCTCGGACCAGACCAAAGGCGCCCCCTCGATGTGCGTGCCGCGCAGCACCAGGTCGAGCGTCCCGCGGCCGGCTTCGGCGGCGGCGACGGGCGTGCTGGAAAAGGCAAGGGAAATCGCGATCGAGGCGGCGATACGCATGGGTGGTGCTCGAAGCGATCGTTCACGCGGCCGACAATGAGACATTCACTTTCTCGTGTTTCTCGTGACTGTCAGGAAACGGGCCTTCTTCCGCCGCGGACGGCCTGGGAAGGCCGTCCCACGGAAGGCCATCCCACAAGGGGAACGTCCCACTTTAACTCTATGCCACAAATACAGCGGTAACTGGCATCCAGCCCGGCGAATCTCTATACTTCACGCGGCCGCTTCGACACGAACCCGCGGCGCAAGCAAGGCGCGTAACGACCTGCCTTGCTTGCGCCGCGGGTCAGTGTACAAAAACCGAAAAATGTCTCATGGTCGGCCGCGTGAAGTATAAAATGTGGTGGGCTATGCTTAACAAGGAGGACTTGCCTTGGGTATCACGCTGCTTCTCACCGGCCTGTTGTCGTTCGCTCAGGAGCCGGCGGAAAGCCCGTCCGGCGACAAAGCCCCGGCGAAAGTCCAAATCGGCGCGCCCGCCGAGGCCGGCTCCGACCTGGCCCCGCTCGTCCGAAAGCTGGTCCGCGAGCTCGACGCGCCGGAGAAGGCACGCCGCGACGCCGCTCAACAGAAGCTGCTCGAAATGGGCGTCAAGGCGCTCGATCTCTTGCCGGAGACGAGCGACAAGACGCCTGCCGAGGTGCGAATGCGTCTCGACAAGGTGCGTTCGGTGCTCGAACGCACCCAGGCGGAAAACGCCGTCGAGAGCACGACGATCACGCTGGCCGGCGACGACGTCCCTTTGAGCCGCGTGCTCAAGGAGTTCGAGAAGCAGACCGGCAACAAGCTCCAAGACACGCGCGAGGAGTTCCGCAACGATGACGACGAGAAGCCGGCCGAGCCGACCTTCAAGTTGGCGTTCGACAAAACACCCTTCTGGCCGGCGCTCGACCAGGTGCTCGACCAGGCGCGGATGACCACCTACCCGTATCGCACCGACGAGGGCGGTCTGGGGATGATCGGGCGCGCCGCGTCGCAGTTGGACCGGCAAGGCCATGCGGCCTATGTCGGTTCGTTCCGCGTGGCGGCGACCCAGTTTTTCGCCCGCCGCGACCTGCGCGACGCGGAAGGGCAAATGTTGCAGTTGACGCTCGAAGCGGCCTGGGAACCGCGAGTGCAGCCCATCGTGGTCATGCAACCCTTCGACGCGATCACGGCCATCGACGAAAACGGCCGGCCGCTGGCGACCTCGGTGGGCGTGAGCCAACTCGAAGTCGCACCCGAATCGGCCGACGCGACGAACGTCGAGTTGCCGATCCAGTTTCAGTTGCCGGATCGCGGCGTGCGCCGCATCGCCAGCCTCAAGGGCAAGCTGGTCGCCGTCATGCCGGGCCGAGTGGAATCGTTCCGTTTCACGAATTTGGAAAAGACCAAGAAGCAAGAACGCCGCAAGGCGAGCGTGACCGTGGCGATCGACGAGATTCGCAAGAACGGGGCGATCTGGGAGGTCCGCGTCCGGGTGCGCTTCGACAAGGCTTCCGGCGCGCTCGAATCGCACCGCGGCGATTGGGTGACCAACAACCCGGTCCACATGGAGGGCCCCGACAAAGAGCCGATCGGCCACGCGGGCTATCACACCCCGAACACGGCCAACGCCGAGAACGAGGTCAGCGTGGTCTACCTTTTCGATCTGCCCGACGGGCCCAAGGGATACACCCTCGTCTATCGCACGGCCACGGCCATCGTCAGCGTGCCGATCGAATACGAACTCAAGGATTTGGAGTTGCCGTGATTCGGAAGTTCTTCATGCAACGGGCGGTTGCTTTCCTGTTAGGGTGCATGGCCTTGACGGCGTGGGCGGGCGAGCCGTCGCCGGACACCGTGGCGGCCACAATGGGCAAGGCGACCGTCGAGGCGGGCGAGGTGCTGCACGTCGTGGCCAAAACGCCCAGCGGCCGCGCGGCCGACGCCGAGCGCCTGCCCGTGCTGCGGGCCGAGGCCCTGGAGTTGGTCATTGATCGGCGGCTGGCGGCCGGGCAATTGGCCGAACAGGGGTACGCGGTCAACGCGGAGGAAAAGGACGAGCTCGTGGCCGACCTGAAGCGGCGGCTGGCAGGGCAAGAACGCTCGTTCCAGGAATTCCTCGACGATGAGGGCCTCACCGAAACGGCCCTGCGCCGGCAGCTCGTCTGGGACGTGATTTGGAACCGTTATCTGGAGAACGAGCTCACCGACGAGGCGCTCCAGCGTGAGTTCGACGCTCATCCTCGCGAGTACGATGGCAGCGAGCTGCGCGTGAGCCACATCCTGCTTCTCGTCGACGATCCGGCAAAACACGCCGCCGTCGTCGCGCGGGCCGCCAAGCTGCGCGAGGAGATCATCGAGGGCAAACAAACATTCGCCGCGGCGGCCGAGAAGCATTCCGCCGGCCCGAGCCGCCACCAAGGGGGTGACTTGGGTTTCATTCCCCGCCACGACCGCATGGCGGAGGATTTTTCCCGCGCCGCTTTCGCGCTCGACCAAGGACAAATCAGTGAGGCGGTGACCACGCGATTCGGCGTCCACCTGATTCAATGCACCGACGTCAAGCCGGGCAAGAACACCTGGCGCGACGCGCGTCGGCCGCTGGTCGAGTCGCTTTCGCGGCGCCGCTTCGCGGAGTTGGCCCAGACGGGCCGCAAGCGGGCCACGATCAAGTACACCGGCGCGATGCCGTACTTCGAGCCGGGGACGAGGAAGTTAAACAAGGAGAAAGGAGAGCGCGAGGAGAAAGGAGAAAGGAGAAAGGAGAAAGTGGAACGAAATCAGCGTTGACTCGTTCCCTACCTGGAGCGCGGTTCCTCACCGCTTTCTCCTTTCTCCTTTCTCCTTTCTCCTTTTTCCTTCCATTCGTCCCTCCACGGCTTGACGTTCAAGGGATCGGTCGGGTCGAGCCTCAACAACTCAGCGAGCACGCCGAGCGCCATCTTCGGTTTCTTGAGTTCGCGCAGGCACCATGCCAGCCCCTTGGCGGCTTCCAAGAACGCCCGGTTGGCGGGCAGGCGATAGGGCAAGGGGCCGGGCAGCCCCTCCGGCGGCAACGCCGAGGTGCTGATTTCGTAGGCGTAGCCGAAATGCCCGCGCGCCAATTGCCAATCGCCGTCGGCCGCCGCGAGCTCGCCCAGCAGCTTGTGGGCCAGCACGCAGTCGCCGCAGCCGTTCAACAACCAGCGCAGCTCGTCGATGGCGACGTCGGACTCGCCCGCGTCGAGCATCTTGCGCACTTCATCCAGGTCGTCGGTGCGCTCCAAGACGCCGCGCGGATGGACCAGTTCCCAGGCGTTTTCCGACGGCCGGCGGCGGACCTTGAGCTCCGTCGGGCGACGGCGAAAACCCTCGCTTTCCGACGAGGCGGCGGCCGCGCCGCGTGGCCCTTTGCGTTGTCGTTTATCGGTCAAGGAGGTTTTCTCGTGGGGAATTCATGGGTTAGTTAAGTTAGTGTAGCCCTGGATTGCCTTGTCATCAACCGTTGATCATGGCAATCAAACTCGACATCACGCCGCTCCAAGGCCAAGCATCCTTCCCTCCCACGTTGCCGAACGCGACCAGCGACCCCGCCCGTACGCCGCGGCCTCCCTGCCGTTTCAAGGAAACTCGGGAGGACGCCGCGGACGACGGAATCGCGCGAGGTAACGCTCCGCGAAGAAAACCGAATCCGAAACCCCTCCCCGGTGATCCAAAAACACGCGGGGTGCGGCGAGGGCGGCCGTTGGGGAGGGCTGTGGGACTTTCCCCGCTTTGCTTTGGCGTCGCCCGGCGAAGGCGACACCGCCAAGGCATTGATCGCCGGGGTCGATTCGCTGACGGGCGTGTTGGTCAGGCCGCTACGGCAATTGACGATGCTCAAACACAGTGTGACCCGTTTTCGCATCACGCTCGAATGTCACCTGACCGAGTACGTTTCGCGCCGCGCCGCCAGCGGCGCGGCGGCCGAGGTCGCCTGGGTCACGCCCGCCGAATTGGACGCTTATCCGCTCAGCGTAAGCGGGCGGAAGTTGGGACGGATTTTGGAAGTGTGATGTGCGCGCAGCAGATTCGCGTCCATGCGCCTTCATGTCGCAGATCGGCAAGCTCCCAACGTTTCGTCAGGAGGTTCGTTCTGGTGGTGCTCGGCTCCTTCGGCGTGGCCGACGACCGGCATCGCGGTTGCCGCCGGAGACTTGGAAATCCCCACTACAGGCGCGTGCTCGACTTGCCCGTGCTCGTTCTGTCGTCTTGAAGGACGTCCTCGGCGCGATGCCATCGAGACGTCTGTGGGAATTCGAACGGCGGGGCTGGAAAACGCTTGTACAGGAAGCGTGCCTTCTTGGAATGTTTCTGCCGATACATTTCCTTGATTGTCGTTCATGTTTGTTCCTCCACTTCGGCTACCGCAAATGCAATTGAGTATCGCACACCCAAGTATTATCGCAGAAGAGCTCCAGAAGATACAGCCCCGGACGCTCGAATTGACAACCTTGGATCGTCAAGGCCATCTGAACTACCGTATTCCGATCAGGAAATGTTAAATGCCGTGGTCGATGGGATCGAGGATCCCCGAATTTCATTTCGGTATCGCTTCCTCAATGCAAAACACATGGTCGAACGTCCGCAGAAACGCCTGTCCGCCGGCCAGCGCCAATGTGGAGTTCGTCGGCTCGCCGATTTCGTTCTTGCCCAACACATGGTTTTAGCACACGGCCGCGGACCTTGCCATGCGCGCCGGTTCGATGCGATGGAACTGGCCGAAGCCCTGCTGCTCGCCGCAAGGTCTTGATCCCGCCATGGCACGGGGATGAGGAATGCGAAAGGAATCTTGCGAGCGGGGCAGGCGGCGTATAGGATCAACCGCGCCGTAAAGCCGTAACGGAATTCGCGAGAATTTCGAGCGGCATCCTTGAATTCATGGAAGTCCCGCGTCGCGCCGATGAACCTTTTCCCCTGCAACGATCCCAAGCCCGTCTTGTCGGTCTTCGAGTTGACCTCGCGGATCAAGGATCTGCTGGAGAGCCATTTCCAGTCGGTCTGGGTCAGCGGTGAGATCTCGAACCTCTCGCGTCCACAGTCGGGCCACTGCTACCTGACGCTCAAGGACGATCGCGCGCAAATCCGGGCGGTGCTTTGGCGGATGACGGCGAGCAAGCTGCGGTTCGATTTGGAGGATGGACTGGAGGTGATTTGCCAGGGCGATCTCGACATTTACGCGCCGCGAGGGAGCTATCAGCTCGTGGTCCGCCAGATCGAGCCGAAAGGGGTCGGAGCGCTGGAGCTCAAGCTGCGCCAACTTCGCGAAAAACTCGCCGGCGAGGGCCTGTTCGACGCCGCGCGGAAACGACCGCTGCCGAGGTTTCCCCGCCGCCTGGCTTTCGTCACCAGCCCGACGGGGGCGGCGATCCGCGATTTTCTCGAAGTGCTCCGCCGCCGTTGGCGCGGCGCCGATGTGCTCGTGGTTCCCGTCCGCGTTCAAGGCGAGGGCGCGGCGGAAGAAATCGCCGCGGCCATCGGCCTGGTCAATCGCCTGACCCTGCCCGTCGACTGCCTGGTGGTCGGCCGCGGCGGCGGCAGCCTGGAAGACCTATGGGCCTTCAACGAGGAGATCGTCGTGCGGGCGATTCACGCCTCGCGCATTCCGGTGATCTCGGCGGTCGGACATGAGATCGACGTGACACTTTCGGACCTGGTCGCCGACGTTCGCGCGCTCACGCCCAGCGAGGCCGCCGAACGCGTCGTGCCCGACGCCGAGGAGTTGGTCCGCGCGCTCGTGGGCCGGAAAGAGCGGATGCTGACCTCGTTGCGACGCCGCGCATCGCAAGCGCGCTTGCGGCTCGACCAGCTCGCCGGGCGGCGCGCGTTCCGCAAGCCGTTCGAGCGGCTCCACGACTTGGCGCGCCGGCTCGATGAATGGTCGGCGCGCTCGTCGCGCGCCGCGCGGCGGCGGCTGGAAGTCGCGCGCGGGCGGGCCGATTCGCTGGCCGGGCGCTTGGAGTCGCTCAGTCCGCTGAGCGTCTTGGGGCGAGGCTACAGTCTCACCGAGCGCGCCGGCGACGGCCGATTGCTGCGCCACGCCGCCGAACTGACGGTGGGCGACGAGATCCGCACGCGCTTTCAGACGGGCCGCGCCGTCAGCCGCGTCGAAACGATCGAATTCCCGCCGTCATCATGAAGCGTTCGCAGCTAACAACGGTTTCTTGAATTGGATATGGAACAGAACCCATCGCATGAACTTAGCCTTGAGGTGGGCAGATGCCCCTGGCGCCGTTTACCCAATACCTAGGTTCGATTCATTCGCGATAAAAATTCTTTCAGCATTCCTTACGGAGACCAGCCACTTTGACCGAATCGCCCAACCCGCAAAATCCCCCGACTCCGCCGAATTTCGAGGCGGCGCTCGAGCGGCTCGAAGCCATCGTGCGTCGACTCGAAGACGGCGACGTCGGCCTGGCGGAAGCCCTGGCCCATTACGAACAAGGCGTTTCACTGCTGAAAAACTGCTATGATCTGCTGGAAAACGCCGAACGCCGGATTGAATTGCTGATGGGAGTCGACGCCGAAGGCAACGCCGTGACCGAGCCGTTCGACGACCAGGCCACGCACGATTCGGAGGCGCCGGCGGCCTCGCGTGGTCGCCGGCGTTCGAAGTCGGCGGGTAAATCCGCCTCCAAGGGCGGCGAAGCGCCGCCGGAGAACGATGTAGACGAATTCAGCGGCCTGTTCTAGAATGAGGCTCTGCGTACCATGTCAAGCGCCGAGCGTCGAGCCCATGGCCGTGATCGTACAAAAATCCATCACACGATTTGAACAATTTGCGCTCGAAGCGCGTCCGCCCATCGAAGAGGCGCTGGCGCGTTATTGCGATTTCGGACCCGGCTGCCCGCATCGTCTCGGTGAGGCGGTGCGCTATAGCCTGCTCGCGCCGGGCAAGCGCTTGCGGCCGCTCTTGGTGTTAATGTCGGCCGCGGCTTGCGGTGGAGATGCTGGGGCCGCCATGCCCGCCGCTTGCGCGGTCGAAATGGTTCATGCGTATTCTTTGATCCATGACGACCTGCCGGCCATGGACAATGACGACCTGCGCCGCGGACGGCCCACGAACCACAAGATCTTCGGCGAAGGATTGGCGATCCTGGCCGGCGATGCCTTGCTGACCCGCGCCTTCGAGATCGTGGCCCGCGACGTGCGCCCGCCCGAAGTGGCCGCGGCCTGCTGCGCCGCGCTGGGCCACGCGGCGGGCGCCGCCGCGCTGGTGGGAGGGCAGGTCGACGATCTGGCCGCTGAATCGCGCGCCGCCGAATGGTCGCGCGAACAAAACGAAAACATCGAACAGGGCCAAGAATTGGCCGCGCTCGAGTCGATCCATCACCGCAAGACCGGCGCGATGTTCCTGGTTTCGCTGCGTTTGGGAGCTTTGACCGCGGGGGCCGAGGCGGAGCAGATGTCGTGCCTGGAGGAATATGGCCGGCGGTTGGGCCTGGCCTTCCAGATCGCCGACGACCTGCTCGACGTGGATGGTGACGAGAAGAACGTGGGCAAACGAGTTGGCAAGGATGCGAACCGAGGCAAGCTGACGTTTCCCGGCCTGTTGGGAATCGCTGAGAGTCGTCGGCGGGCCGAGCGGCTCGCGGCCGAGGCGTGCGAAGCGCTTCGGCCGCTGGGGCCGGCGGCCGACGCTCTGGCCACTTTGGCGCGCTACGTCGTGGAAAGGAACCGCTGATGGATGAATTGCTCTCCAAAATCGAATCGCCGCGCGACTTGCAGGGACTTTCGCAGGAGCAACTTGAACAGTTGGCCGGCGAGATGCGCGAGGCGCTCTGCAACCTGGTCTCGAACCGCACGGCGCATTTCGCCTCGAACCTGGGCGTCGTCGAGCTTTGCCTGGCCCTGCACACGACGTTCGACTTCAGCCGCGACCGGCTGATCTGGGACACGGGTCACCAGATCTATCCGCACAAGTTGATCACGGGCCGCTACGACGAGTTCGGCACGATGCGCGTGAAGGGGGGCCTGATGGGCTATCCCAACCCGCGCGAGAGCGAATACGACCTGTTCATGACGGGCCACGCCGGCTGCAGTATCTCGACCGTGATGGGGCTCAAGAGCGGCGACGACCTTTTGGCCGGCCAGGGCGACCGCCACGCGGTGGCGGTGATCGGCGACGGGGCCCTTCCCTCGGGCATCGTGTTCGAGGCGCTGAACAACGCGGGCGGTCTGAAGAAGCGTCTGCTGGTGATCCTCAACGACAACAAGATGTCGATTTGTCCGCGCGTGGGCGGGCTGGCCCAGTACCTCGACCGCCTGCGGATGAATCCGTTTTACACGGGCTTGAAGCAGGAGGTGGTCAAGGCCTTGGGCAAGGTGCCCCTGCTGGGCGATCCGGTCGAGCGCTTGCTGTGGCAGGCGAAGGAGTCGATCAAGGCCGGTCTGCACGGCGGCATGCTTTTCGAGGAGCTTGGCCTGCGATACATGGGGCCGATCGACGGACACAACATCGGCCAATTGCGAAAGTACCTCAAGCTCATCAAGGACGTCGACGGTCCCGTGCTCTTGCATGTGGTCACGGAAAAGGGACACGGTTTCCAACCGGCGGCGGAGGATCCCGTATTTTTCCACACGCCGGCCCCGTTCCATTGCGACACCAACGGAGGGCTGTCGATCAAGAAGAGCTCCTCGCGTTCGTACACCAACGCGGTCAGCGAGGCGATTTTCGCGCAGCTCGAACAGAACCCGCGCGTGACGATCATGACCGCCGCCATGTGCCAGGGAAACAATCTGGAGCAGGTCCGCGACGGTTTTCCCGAGCGGTTTTTCGACGTCGGCATTTGCGAATCGCACGCGGTGGCCTTCGCGGCCGGCCAGGCCAAGGCCGGCTTGCGACCGATCGTCGACATCTACAGCACCTTCTTGCAACGCGCCTTCGACCAGATCTTCCAGGAAGTCGCCTTGCAGAACCTGCCGGTCACGTTCCTGATCGACCGGGCCGGCCTGACCGGGCCCGACGGGCCGACGCACCACGGGATGTTCGACCTGGGCTACTTGCGGCTGTTCCCCAACCTGGTCGTGATGGCCCCCGGCGACGAGTATGACGTGGCGCCGATGCTCGACTTCGCCCTGGGGCACGACGCGCCCGTTTCCATACGCTATCCGAAGGCCGGCACTGAAAAACTCGATCGCCCGCTGGCGCCGATCGAGTTGGGGCGCGCCGAGGTGGTCGATTGGGGCCACGACGGCATGTTCCTTGCCTGCGGTACGCTGTTGTCGAATTGCGTCAAGGCGGCCGCGATCTTGCGCGAGGAAGGGCTGGACGTGGGCGTGATCAATGCTCGCTTTGTCAAGCCGCTCGATACCGAGGTCATGCTGCGGGCGCTCGAAGCCTGTTCCTTCGTGCTCACGGTGGAGGAGGGGGCGCTGGCGGGCGGCTTTGGCGGCGCGGTGCTCGAAGCGGCGACCGACGCCGGAGTCGCGGCGACCCACGTCCGCCGACTGGGCATTCCCGATCGCTTCATCGAGCACGGCGAGCGCGGCGAGTTGTTGGCCGACCTGGGCCTGGATGTGCAGGGGCTCGCGCGCGCCACCCGAGAACTGGCCGCGAGGGTCGGCATTGTCCCCGACCTCAGCCGCCGGCGACAGGTAAGCTGACGGGGCGTTTACTTCCTCAATTTGGCGCGCCGGTCGCTGTATGACCTGCTGGTCGACATGGACGCCGACGACTCCTTGGGACTGCGAAAGCTCTTTAGCTGGGCGGAAGACGCTTGGGTGTTGCTCGGCGCCGTGTTGTTGATCGCCTTCCCAATTGTCATGATTCTTCTCACGGCGGCGGTTTTCGCAGTGCTTTACGGCTTGCGGAAAATCGCGCAACAACGGGAAGAGGGGCGGCGCATCCCCTGCGCATCGTGCGGCAATGCGATCTATGCCTGCGCCACGCACTGCCCCGCTTGCAAGTCGCCAAACAAAAAGGCGTGCTCGGTTGGTTGGCTTGGGCAGTCGAAGCTTGACCGGCCGGCCGACGGCGAGCACCACGCAATGCATCTGATCGAGGCGCGCCGCTGCTCCTATTGCGCCACGCGCCTTAAGAAGCGAACGCCACATCAGATTTGCGGCGTCTGCGGCCGCGAGGCATTTAGCGACGAGGCGGCGCACCGCGCCTATCTGCGCGAAGTTGACGGCAGGCTCGTGCGAGCGCTGTTGGTTTGTCTTGCATTGGGGATCGTGCCGGTGATCGGCGTTGTGCCCGCGATTGTTTTCTATCGGCTCCAACTGGTGAGCCCTCTGCGGCGCTACGTCCCCGCCGGCGCGTCGTTGGTGGCAAGGTGGTTGGGCCGCGTCGCTTGTTTCGCGTTGCTGTCCGTGCAATGGGTGCCCATCCTGGGGATCGCGTGGCTGCCCATCATGGCGTCGATCAATTATGCCCTTTAGCATCGCGGATTAAATAACCTCCCAAGTTTTTGCCGCTGCACTTTCCGAGAACTCGTAAACTAACCGCAGCACGCGTCTCTTGCGAACCAGCCAAAATGCCGAGATTCCCAGGTCTTCCAACTCGATGGGTTGATTTATTGGCTGAGTGGGTGCGCGACCAGACAACACGAAAAGTCGAGCCGCAACCCCTACCGCAGAGCATTTCGCCTCGCATGGCAAGAAAAGGCGTCAGCTCCAGCGTCAGGTTCCCTTGGCGGCAAGCATCTTCAAATGCCCGCCCTGGACGTGGCCCCACAATCATCGCCTCCACCGCCAGGACCGCCGCGGCGCCAACGGGTGAGCGCCACCACCTCGTCAAGTCACGGCGTTGACGGCGCACAAACAAGGATCGAAGTCGTTTGCCCGGCGTGCAAACGGGAAATGCACGCGAGCGCCAAACACATTGGGAAGCGGACCAAGTGCAAGTGCGGTCACGTTTTCGTGATAGAATCGCAGGTGTTGCAGGCGGAAGTCGTCGAAGGGCCAATAGTCGCGGTCGAGGTAGCGGCCCCGCCGCCGATCCTGATTGAAACGAACCACGCGCCGGCGGAAAAGAAGGGGGGTTGGGCAACAGTAAAGCGGGCGGCACACGCGGCGGCCGAAAAGGGCAAGGCTAAGATCAAGGGAAGAAAAGAGGGACATGACGATTTTATCAAATAATCCTGACGGATTTGTCGTTCCGATTGGAGAACCTAGTCTATGGCTAAAGTCTCATTTATTCGCCGGTGGTTCATTGGTTTCCTGTGGCCTTGGTTTGCGGAGACCGTATGGCCGCACATAAAAACGCTACTGAATGAAATCCTTGCGCACATCTTTCGCACGGCAAAGTCCCGGTTCGATGAATGGGCGAACAGTCGGGCCAGAACACGAGAGAAAGCCGCTAGGAAAGAAGCAGCGGAGGCTGACAAAATGGCTCAACACTCGCAGAGCGAATCTGAAGCGGAAAAACACCGTGCGGTTGCCGAGGTATGGCGACGAGTTGCAGATCAGTTTAGGCAAGAAAACGAAGAACTCAGAGCGAAGCTCGGCGAGGCGCTCGAGGCGGCCAAAGCGGAGTTCAGTGACGAACTTAACGCAACAAACGTCAAGAACGTCATCCAAGAATGCGACGACGGGACTCTGAAACTCTCCGGTCCTGGAACAAAACTCGCACTGCCAGCACCAACCAATCTTGGATTATTCTCCAAGAAAGGAAAATGAATCACGGGTGACCACGAAACCGGCTCGCGGGTTCCCATCGCGTTTGGCATCGCGATGCCCGATGACTTTGCGACAGCGCCGTTCGAAGCCACACGCGCTTCTCGCGGCCCCAAAAGGCCAAGCCCTGGGAAGGGCCCCCAAGACAACTCCGTCAGCCCTACGGCGCACCTGACCTGACGGGCGACCTCCGTCGCCACGAACCGCAAGGCGCGGGGGCGGCGACGAACCAGCGACCGGCTGATCATTTCAAAGGCGCGATGCCGGTGGTCCGCAGGGCCGCGAGCGGCGCCGCGCCGGCCGTCAGCCGGCAAAGTAGTAGGCACACTCCGTGTGCCGCAACCTTGCTCCAAGCCAGCCACGGAAGCGCGGGAACGAAACGAAACGCCGAAAACCCCAATTGGGAACGGTCGTCATTCCGACCTTGCCCGCATCATCGGGCCGGGAAGGCCGAAAGCTACGGCACACGGAGTGTGCCTGCTACTTTACGCCGCTCGCGGCACACGAACAAGAAACGCTCCCCTCGCTTTTTACTGCGGCGGGCGGTTCCACGGCGGCACGCGCCGCGTGGCCGGCGCCGGCGGCTCGTGCTGGATTAGGCGAGCGGGGGGCGTCAGCCGCGTCAGCCCCCTGTTGGTTCCGCGTAACCCTCCTACACCTGCTGACGACAGCCCCGCGCCGGACAAGGCGCGGCAGCCGACCGGCGCCGCCATTCCAAAGCCGGGCAATCCGCCGAGACGGATTTCCTTGTCGGTACAGGTACGGTTTTGCCAGTTTTTTCTTGGGCATTTTCGGCTGCGCCGAAACCGCCGTGCCGCCCCACATTTGCAGCGAGGCCTTCTTTTTTGGATCTGGCGAGTGCCAACCGCCCGCCAGGCGGGCTAAGCCGGCTAAGCCCGCCTGGGGTTGCAGGTTAGAGTGGAAGCAGTCGAGCGGACAGCCTAATTTCCGCTGGTTTGCTGCTGGAAGTACTCGTTGGAACCGACGAAGCCGGCGATGATTTGCTCGTTCGTCATGCCTTGCTGGAAGGAGTTGATCCAGCTATTCTCCTCGGCTTGGCTGGCGCTGCGGCCGAGGTAGGTGGCGTAGTCGTCCTGGATGAAGATCCCTTCGTGTTCCTGGCTTTCCGCGAAGCCCAACGCCACCGACGAGCGACTGCCGCCGTGGTCCAGGTCGTTCACCCAGAATGCCAAGCCGGCCGCATCCGGGGCGCGGCCGAGCAGATCGAAGTACAACTCGTTCACCCAACTCTGGTTCGTGCCGCCACCGTGCGTGAAGAACTCCGGCGCACCAATGAAGCCAGCGTCCAACTGCTGGTCGGTGAGGCCATGGCGCATCTCGTTGAGCCAGAAGCTCAAACCACCGTTGTCGGCGTTGCGGCCCAGGTAGTCGCGATAGTCCTTACGGATCCTGTTTTCCAGGAACTCGTCGCTGTTGGTAAGGAGGTTGGCCAGCGCGGCCGGGGTCAGGCCGTTGTTCTGCATGGCCGCGGCGAAGAAAGCCAGGCTGGCGTTGTCAACGGGCCGACCCAGCAGGTCGTCGAAGGCTTGCTCCACAAAGGTGTCGTCGTTGTTCAGCGGGGTGTGCCCGTTCGTCACCACCGACGTCGCGATGATCTTGGCGCCGCCTTCGTCCAGGATGGTGACGGTAACAACGTAGCGACCGTTCTGGCTATAGGTGTGGGTGCCGGCGACGTTGAAGAACGTACCGTCGCTGGAGAGGCTGATCGTCCCGGCCGACGTGGCGGAGCCGTCGCCCCAATCGATCGTGGCGGTGTAGTTGGTGATCGGATCGGCGCCGCCCCTGTCGACGAACGTGGCCACCACCTGATTGTTCACCACGAGGGTGCCGCTCTGGCTGTTCTGAACGATGAGCTCGCCGGCCGCGATCAAGCGGGCGTCGGCCACCGTGGCCGTATCGTTGGCGGTCGCCGTGGTGCTACTCGAACCGCTGGGGCCCGAGATCGTCACGGTGACGGATTCCGTACCCTCCTCGGCGTAGGTGTGCGAGCCGGTGACGAGAAAACCGCCGTTGGTGGTGGCCGTGACGGTCCCGGCGCTCGACAAGCCGTCGCCCCAGTTGATCATGGCGCTGAAATCCGTGGCCGCCGCGCCGGCGGTGGTGGAAGCGAACGCCGCCACGGCGCCGCTGAATTGCCGGCCTTCGATCGGCGCGAGATCGGTGCTGGTGACGACGATCGGCGTGGCGCCCACGGCGTCGAGTACGCCGAACAGGCCTTGCGCGCCGCTCGCGGCGCCCAGCGTGGGCGCGGTGAGCATGTCGAAGCTCCCATTGCCGTTCACCCTGAGGTCGTTGGCGATGAACTGCGCGGTGATGCCGTCGGTGAGGTCGTCATGCACCGTCAGGATGCCACTGCCCGACAGCAGCGCCGAGGCGGCCGGAGCGTAAACCGTGCCCGTTACCGACAGGCCGCCGTTACCGTCGATGAGGATCGGCGCGCTGTTGTCGCGGGCCTCGAAAATGGCGATGCCCTGGTACGCGCCACTGGTCGGCGCGGTCAGCACAATGCTGCCGTGGCCGTGCAGGCTGATCGCGCCGCCGCCGCCACTATCGTCGTCACCCTGTTTGTCGTCACCCTGGTCGCCCTGGCTGTTGTCGCCGCCCTGGTTATTGTTGTTGTTGCCCTGGTTGTTGTTGTTGCCCTGGTTGTTGTTGCCCTGGTTGTTGTTGTCACCCTGGCTGCTGTTACCCTGGTTATTGCTACCCTGGTTGTTGTCGCCCTGGCCTTGCTGATTTCCGCTGTCTTCCTGGTCGCTTTGGGAGTTCGCCGAGGCGAGGTAGATGGTCACGCCTTGGCCCAGGAGTTGGCCGTTGCCGGTCACGGAAATGCCGCCTTGCACGTAATACAATCCGGGCGCCATGGTGACGGTGGCCTGGCCGGAAACGCGGATGCCGCCGGTGTACGTGCCCGGCTGCAACGTGAGGCTGTCATGCCCCGAAGCGTCAACTCCGGGGAAAGTCTGCGTGGGCAAGGCCGGGGCCGACAACGACGCCAGTGGATCGGCCATCGCCGTAATGCCACTGTCGACTTTGCCGGAGATATTGGCATTGCCGGTGATCGCGGCGCCGGGCACGCCGGCGACGTCGAATTCGGAAGCCGTCAATTGGGCGTTGCCAATCGCCACCACGGCCGCCGGGTTGCTCGAATCGACGACCACTTCGCCGCCTCCCACGACGCTGACGGCGCCGTTTCCCACGGCGCTGAGCGCCCCTTGGGCCGACGGATCTAGCAGCAACACGGAAGTATTCTCCGGCGGAGCGCTGGTGGCGCCGGGATCGGCCGTGAAGAACAAGGCGTTGGAATCGCCGGCCGACACGCCGTTGCCGAACGACAGGCCGCGCAGGCCGTCGATCGAAAGCGGGTTGCCGCTGGTGTCGGTGAACTGTCCGACGAAGGTGCCATCGGTCGTGAAGGCGTTGACGCGGCCATCGCCGAAGTTGCCCACCAGGATGTCGCCGCTGAACTGTCCGAAGTTGGCCGGCGCCTGGGCAAGTCCCCAGGGAGCGTTGAGATGCGTGTCGGCGCTGAAGCGGCTGACGAAGTTGCCGTGGAGGTCGAACACGTCGACCACACCGCCGCCGGTCTTGGGTACGAAGACATTGGAGTTCGGACTTGAACTACCATCCTCGCCGGCGCTTTGCTGTTGGGCGTACGTGACATACAGTTGCCCGCCGATGTTCTGAATGTTGAACGGCGCGTAGCCTGCGGGCAGGTTCGGGTCGGTGAACGCGCCGGAGGGCGTGACGGCGTTGAACTTGCCGTCGAACACATCGATCTTACCGTTCTGGAAATCGGCGGCGTAGAGGAAATTCTTGCCTGAACTGTCCTGGCTGATCGCCAACCCCGTGAAGTCGGCCCCTGGCACGCTCGCGCCCACTTGCGCAGTGACCGACGGCGAGGGCGACGACGGCACTGAGGCGTTCCAGCCCGTGATCTGGCCGGTCTGCGAGGCGAAGATGAACTGCGCGGGCCCACTGCTGCCATCCGAACCGGTGATCACGAAGTCACTGCCGCCGTTGAAGACTTCGGCCGTCGGGGATCCGCCGGGAATTTGCACGGTCAACGGATTCTTGATGAACGGACTGCCGCTGACGTCGCCGCTATAACTTGTCGAGACACTGGTGCCGTTGTTGGCAACCGAGAAAGCGCCCGCGGTCGGGTTCAGGGCGATGCCCCAGGGATTCACCAGATTGCGATCCTGGATCAGGGCGGCGCCGGCCTGGTCGCTGACCAAGTTCGTTTCCACGTAGCCGTTGGCGAGCATTTGCCGAGGCTCGAGCGCTTCGAGGCCACGTCGGCGGTCCTTCGAGCGATGCTTGCTGGGTCGTGACGGTTTGCCGCGCTCGAACAGGGAAATCAGGCTGGGCGTGGTGAAATGGCGCATGGTTAGAAACCTCGCATGGAAGAAGAAGGATGTCCCGGATGCCAACTCTTTCGGAGGATAACGGCTCCTAAAGGGCGAACCGCACTCGCCGAATGTCTCGTTGTCTAGGTGAAGGGATGAGCAATTTTCGTACCGGGATGGCTTGGTATCTCGAATTATTCGTGGTCACTGGGAAACGAACGATGTCCGCCGTCACGCAAAACCTGCGGCGCTAGCAAGGTAAGTTGAACGCTGGGCGTAGCTTGTGACGCGCTTTTGGTGTGGGACCATGAATCATCAAGCGATCGCCTCCGAACGAAATCCTCGGGCGAAAGCCGAAGCTTTGGCGAAACGGCGTTGAAGCCCGGCAAGACGCCGTTGTGGCATAAAAGGCATCCAGGTGGCATAAAGGCATCCAGGCGGAGCCGGTGTTGGTCGCTGGAAACGCAATATGGTCGGCACCCGTCCAAAGCCCAGCGAAGGCGTTTGCATTCCTTGGGGATCATCGCCGTCTTGCGATTCTCCGCTCGGCCCAGTCGACGACGCGTTCGGCGATGCGGACGAAGCGACGGTATCGCTGCTTCGTGATCGGGGCGGCGAAGCCCGGATAACGCATCACGACTGCGAACGGCGAAAGCTCGTCCGCTTGCCGTACGTATTGTGGAACCTTGAGGCCGCTGCGCTCGAGCCGTTGGAGTAACTCATCCAGGTCGTGAATGTATGGGAAAGTCACGCCGCGATGGACGCGGGTCGGTTGGGGGATAGCGCTTACGCGCCATACACGATCCTCCCCTCTTTCAACGCCGGGTGAATCACCAGATAAGGCGAATCCCCATATCGCTCGACTTCTTCAGGTGTCACGACCACGACATCGACGGGTGCGCCCTTGCCGCGCAAGCGGCGGTAAATGGCCGTGGTGAGCCGCCCGCGGTCAAATTTACCCCCCTTGATGACCAAGAGATCGAGGTCGCTGTTCGGCCCCATCTGGCCGCGCGCGGCGGAACCAAACAGGATGATCTTGTCGGGATTCGCGGCCTCGACGACGCGGCGAACGATGTCGGCCAGGATATCCTTGTCGGGGCGACCGTTCTTTCGACGGCGTCGTTTGGACGAGACGGTCACTTCCCCTCCTCGAAAAGAACAACGACCGGGACTTCTTCATCGCGCGTGATGACGAACCCCAACTCCTCGATCATACGGTAGTCGGCTTCCGGTGGCTGGCCCTGGGTGGTGAGGTAGTCGCCGACGAAGATCGAATTGGCGGGGAAAAGCCCCAGCGGCTGCAAGCCGCCCAAGTGCAACTCGCGCCCGCCGGCGATGCGGATTTCGCTGGCTGGGTTCGCCAGCCGGAACATGGCCAGCACCTTGAGGCAATAACGAGGGTCGAGCCGCCGCACGCCGGCCAGCGGCGTGCCGTCGATCGGATTGAGGAAATTGACCGGGATCGACTCGACCTGAAGCTCGCGGAGCGAGAAGGCCATGGCGACGACGTCGCCGTCCGATTCGCCCATGCCGATGATGCCGCCCGAGCAAAGTTGCATGCCCGAGGCGCGGACGGCGCGGAGCGTATCGAGCCGGTCTTGGAATGTGTGGGTCGTGCAGATTTCGGAGTAGAACGCTTCACTGGTGTTGAGGTTGTGGTTCACCTTGTCGACGCCGCACTCCTTGAGCCGCCGCGCCTGTTCGGGCGTGAGCAGGCCCAGGCAAGCGCAAATCTTCAGGTTGTGCCGTTGCTTGATCTCGGGTACAATCGACGTGACGGCATCCATCTCGCGCTCGCTGGGCCCTCGGGCGGAGATCACGATGCAGTAGGTCTTCGATCGGCGCTCGGCGGCGACCTTGGCCCCGTCGAGCAACTTTTCGCGGTTGAGCAGATTGTAGCGGGGAATGTCGGCCGAGGAGACCTTCGATTGCGAGCAGTAGCCGCAGTCCTCCGGGCAAAGTCCGCTTTTGGCGTTCATCAAGAAGTACAATTGCACCGTATTGCCGAAATAACGCCGACGCACGCGGTAGGCGGCGGCCAGCAGGTCAAGCAACTCAAGATCGGGCGAAGCCAGCACGGCCAGGGCCTCATCGTGGGCGAGGCGGTGGCCGGAAAGCACGCGATCGGCCAAAGCGTGCCAGCGGCTGGTGCCGACAACGGATGGATCCGTGGCATTTTCGGTTTGAAGCATGGCTTTGAGTATCGCGGATCGGCCGGATTAGGCAAGGTGTAATCCGCCGCTCTTGCAGGAGCATCCCATGATGACGACACCGCTGGAAATTCGCGCTGCCACGCTCGCCGACGCGGAGACGATCGCCGAGTTCAACCGCTTGCTGGCGCTCGAATCGGAAAACAAACAGCTCAACCCCAGCGTGCTGGAACGGGGAGTGCGGCGGGCGCTGGCGCGGCCGGAGTTGTGCCGCTATTTCGTTGCCGAAGCCGAGAGACGCGTCGTGGGGCAGACGATGCTGACCTATGAATGGAGCGATTGGCGGGCCGGCGTGTTCTGGTGGATTCAAAGCGTTTACGTCGTGCCCGACCGCCGTGGGCGGGGTGTGTTCCGCGCGTTGTTCCGGCACATCGAGACGCTGGCCAAGAACACGAGCGAAGTTTGCGGTCTGCGGCTTTATGTCGAGGAACACAATGCGCCGGCCATCGCCGCCTACGGTCGAATGGGCATGTCCCCGAGCGGACACCTGCTCTACGAACTCGACTGGTCCGGCGATGAACGGTTCTGAACGGTTCTGATGTTATACTTCCCAACCGGAACTCACGCCCGATTCTGGGGTTTAACTCATGGTTGCCAAGTAGGTGCGGAATTCGCCCGAATTCCGCTACGCGGGCCGTACTTCCGAGGGATGATAACATGCGTTGGCTGCTTTGCGTTTTGCTCGGCGCCGTGGCGTTGGCCACGGGCGGCCTGTGGCCGTCGGCCGCGGAGGCCGCCCAACAGAGAGGCGGGACGGCGGGAGGACAGACGCCCCGGACGGACGAAGGACAGACGCCCCTCGAAGCGGCGGCACATGTCGACGCACTGCTGGCCGAGGAGTTGTTCCATGGTTCCAGCGGCGCGGCGGGTTCCGTCCCTGGCGCGGTGGTTCTGGCGCCGTTGACCAACGACGAGACCTTTCTGCGCCGCCTGACTTTGGATCTGGTCGGCCGGCTCCCCTCGCCCGCCGAGATCACGGCCTTTACGCTCGATCGCTCGGCCGGGAAGCGAACGGAGGCGGTCGAACGATTGTTGGCTTTGCCGAACTTCGGCCGAAATTGGGGCCGTTACTGGCGCGACGTCATCTTTTATCGCCGTAGCGACGAGCGCGGCCTTCTAGCCGCCGGCGCCGCCGAGCGCTACCTGGCCAAGCAGTTCAACAAGAACACTCCCTGGAACACGCTGGCGCAGTCGTTCATCACCGCCACCGGCGACGTGCGCGAAGAGGGCACGACGGCCCTGATCGCCGCGCAGATGGGCGAGGTCAACGACGTGACGAGCGAAGCGTCGCGAATTTTCCTGGGCGTGCAGATCCAGTGCGCGCAGTGCCATGACCACCCGACCGACCGTTGGAAACGGCGGCAGTTCCACGAGCTGGCGGCGTTCTTTCCGCGGATCGGCCTGCGGCCCGTGCGCGACGGCATGAAGCGGAGCTTTGAAGTCGTCTCGCACGACCAGGACCGCCCGCGACAGCGCCCGATGGCCATGCTCCGCCTGGGCGATCTGGAGCACTATATGCCCGACCTCAAGGATCCCAGCTCCAAGGGAACGCTCGTGCAGCCGGTGTTCTTCTTGACGGGTCAGAAGCTCGCCCAAGGCGAAACCGACCTCCAGCGCCGCGATTCGCTGGCGGACTGGATGACATCGAACAAGAACCCTTGGTTCGCCAAGGCGTTCGTCAATCGGATCTGGGCCGAACTGGTGGGCGAGGGCTTTTATGAACCGGTCGACGACCTGGGGCCCGATCGCATCTGTTCCGCCGGGCGGACGATGGATTACCTGGCGGCCGAGTTCGTCGCCCACGCATACGACGTGAAGTGGCTGTTCCGCGCCGTCACCGGCAGCCAGTGCTACCAGCGCGAGAGCCGGCCGCGGCGAAATCCGGACCAGACGCCCTTCATGGCCAACTGTTCGCAGCGGCTGCGTTCCGACCAGATATTCGACGTCCTGGCGGCCGCTCTGGGCACCCACGAGGGGACATTCGGCCCGAACAAGAACGCCAAACGGCCGATGGGTGGGCCTTTTGGCCAAGGCGGCCCGCGGATGCAGTTCGCGGCCGTTTTTGGTTACGACCCCAGTGACCGTCGCGACGAGATTTCCGGCTCGATCCCGCAAGCCCTGTTGCTGATGAATTCGCCGCTCATCAGCCGTGCGATCAACGGCCGCAATCCGAACTCGACCTTGGCCAAACTGTTGGCCGACATTCCCGACGACGAGCAGGTGGCAGTCGAACTTTACCTGCGCTGCCTGGGTCGCGAGCCCGGCGAAAGCGAATTGAGCGCTTGCCGCGAGCATGTGCGGACCACGAAGGACCGAGCCGCCGCGTTCGAAGATTTGTTCTGGGCGCTGATCAACAGTCCTGAATTCCTGCACCGGCATTGAACATACCGTGGGGTGTTATCCGTGGTTCTTCTTTGTCGTTGCATTTTCTCAAGAACTAATGGACTCAATCAATGAACTTCCATTTCCTGCGTCACATCCGTCTGGCCGTCAATCGCGAGGGTGTGATTGGGCGGCGCGATTTTCTCCGCGGAATCTCGACGGCCGGTCTGGCGGCGGGGGCGTTGAACTGGACCGACCTGGTGAGCCTGCGGGCCGACGAGTTGCGGCGTCAGGGAATGGCGTGCATCCTGCTCTGGATGCAAGGCGGTCCGAGCCAGTTCGAGACGCTCGATCCCAAGCCCGGCAACGCCAATGGAGGCGAGACGAAGGCGATTTCGACCTCAGTGCCGGGCATCCAACTGGCCGAGCATCTGCCGAACCTGGCCAAGGTGGCCGGCGACCTTGCGCTGCTGCGTTCGATGACCACCAAGGAAGGAAACCATCAACGGGCCAGCTTCCTCATGCATACCGCCCATGTGCCGACGGCCAGCGTCCATTACCCCACGATCGGCTCGGTCGTCGCTGCGGAACTGGGAAGCCTACAGGCGGAGCTTCCCTCGTTCGTGCGCATCGGCCGGCGCTCGCCCAACACCGGCAACGGCGGTCTATTGGGAACCGACTATAACCCGTTCGTCGTCCCCAACCCGGCGAAGCTCCCTGACAACACGCAAGTCGTCACGCGAACCGACCGCTTCGAGCGGCGTCTGGCGCTGGTCCGCGCGCTGGAAACCGCCTCCGGTGGCAACGAGGCGACGCCGGAAATCGCCGAGCACCGGGGGCTTTATCAAAAAGCCTCGCGAATGGTGTTGAGTCCCAAGATGGAGGCATTCGATTTGTCGCGCGAGCCGGACGAGGTGCGCGCGGCGTATGGACGATCCGATTTCGGGGCCGGTTGTCTGTTGGCGCGGCGGTTGGTCGAGGCCGGTGTGACGTTCGTCGAGGTCGCGCTTGGCAACTGGGACACGCACGACGACAACTTCAACCGCACCAAGGCCCTGGCCGGCGAGCTCGATCAGCCCTTCGCCCAACTGATCACCGATCTCAAGCAGCGCGGGCGGCTCGACAAGACGCTCGTGATCTGGATGGGCGAATTCGGCCGCACGCCGCGGATCAACCCGCGCGGCGGACGCGATCACTTTCCGCGCGCGTTCTCGGCGGCGTTGGCGGGCGGCGCGGTGCGCGGCGGCCAGGTGATCGGCCGCACCGGCCCGGGGGGCGAAGACGTCGCTGAGCGTCCGGTGAAGGTCGAAGACCTGTTCCGCACGTTCTACAAGAGCCTGGGGATCGACTCCGACAAGGAAAACATGAGCCCCATCGGTCGCCCGATCAAGATCGTCGAGGGCGGGGCGGTGGTGAGCGAATTGTTCGTAGGTTAGTCGGGTTGTCATGTCATGGGCGCCGGTCGTTGCATCGCCGCGTCCTGCCCCAACGGTGAACGATTCCACAGCCCTGGAAACAACAGCGCTCCCAACCCGGATTATTCATGGTCCTGGGGAGAACGCGCGCAGTCAGCCGTCACACTAACCCGCAGCGCAAGCAAGGTAAGTTGAATGCCGGGCCTTGCTTGCGCTGCGGGTTAGTGTTGGACCATGAATAATCCGGGCCAACCAACCCCAAGCCCCAACGGGGCGAAACCCGGCTCACAAGAGTCGCCTAAAGGCGGGGCTACGAACCGGATAGGGCGATGATCCTAGGAAGGCTCGCTCGTCAGCGGCCACGGGACGTGTTAGACTCGAAATATGAACAAGCCATTCCAAGCCATCTACGAAGCGGGGGTGCTCAAACCCTTGGAACCGCTGTTGCTCGCCGAGCACGAACTGGTCTCACTTGTCGTCGAGCAGCGCAATGGCGCCGTGCGCAAGGGTGAGGCGGCGGGCCAGGACGATTGGGTCGACCACGACGCCGTGGCAATCGCCGAGCGCGAGGGCCAAGGAGCGATCCCACTGGACCAGTTGCGCGAACAACTCAAGTCGATCTCCGGGTCACTTGCCGACGTGGTCATCACCGAGCGCGGCGAGTATTGAATGATCCGCTATTTCGTCGATACTTGACGCGATCCAGTTAGCCGTGGCGCTCGACCTGTTTGGCCGCCGGCAGATCGACGCCTTCGTATCGTCCGACAACGTGCTGTGCCAAGTCGCGGCCCTGGAGGGACTGCGATCTGTCAACCCCTTGGCATCGCCGACGTAGGCTGGAATGGGTGCTTTCGGTCGCTTGACCCCTGATTGCATAGACATCGACGCCGATGGTTACGCTCCTCCTGGCTCCCTCGCGCAGAGCCCCGCACCCGCCGTTTTGAGGCCCAATTTCTTGGCGGTTTTAATCACATCGCTTCTCCAACTCTCATCCGACCCGAGAACCTCGTCCGCGTCGAAGTCGCGCACTCCCCCGAGCAACAGGGAGAAGCTGTTGACCCGCTTCTTCATGATCTGCACGAGCCGGTGGTCCCGCGTCCCGCCAAACTCCGGGTAGGCGTAGAGGATCGGCTGGCCGATCGCAGCGGCCCAACTGTTCACGCGACGGAGCCGGCCGTTGCGCTGCACGGTGCGAACCGGGCTCGGATCGAGCTCGTAATGGATCAGGTGGCGGCAGTAGCGGTGCAGGTCGATCCCTTCGGAGAGCTTGTCCGTGACCACGAGCACGTCCGGGCCGAACGGGCTGTTGAAGATTGAAATGACCGTGTCAGGCTGCTGATTTTGGATGAACAGCGCCTTCTCTTTCGCGTTGTCGCTCGGCGTGCAAACGCCCAGCACGCGTGAGCCGCCGATCGCTCCTGGCCGTTTGCCGTTCGCTCCTGGGAGTCGTTCGGGATTCTGCTCCGCCTCCCGCAAGACCGCGCGACTCGACCTGGACTGAAGCAAGGCAAGGTACAAACGATCGGCGGCTTCAGCAATCGTCTCCGAGCCCGCGGGGTCGCGCCCCTTTGACTGTTTCAATAAGTCCACCAGAGTGGCTTTCGACGCCGTGGCTGGGAGCCAACTCCACGTCTGTTCGCGCATCAGGTCGGCGCAGAGCCATTCAATGAATGTATCGCGAAGCGTCTCATCGTGGTGCTCGCAACCCGTCGGTGCGAGCACCTGCTCCCAGGCGGTCCTCCAGACTGACGCGGGCCATGGCGGTGCCGTCGCCTTGGGCAATACCGAGTCGAGGTGTTCCGTCAACTCCTGTGCCGTCGCGTGGTGATGGCAAAAGAGAATGACCTTTTCCCCCTGCTCGATCTTGGATTTCACGACCGCGCCGACCGACGCCATCTTCGTGTGGATTCCCACCTTGTCGCGAAGTCGTTTGATGGACCGGAGTTGGCACTCCACCAGGGCCTTCGCCGGCTCGACGAGACGGGGCGTCGCGCTTCTTCAGACGGGCTCGTTCCGCATCGAAATGCCGCCAGCCAACGTGGAAGCGCGGGTCGTTCGTGGCACCCGACGACTCGCAGCCATGGCCCTTTGCCACGCGAAGCGCGCGGTCCATTCGCAGCATGAGCTCCACTTCGTCGCTGCTCGCCGGTGGCACGGCGATGTTCCAGTCCTTCTGATCGCCGAACGACTTGCGCTCGCACGGCAGGTCATCAATGCCATGGCGGATGACGAACGAGCGGAGCGCATCGACCGCCGTCTTGGCCTTGGCGCAGAGGCGTTCGGCCACCACCTCGGGGCTTCGCGCCGTGTTCCCGTCGTAGAAATCATCGAGGGCACCGCTGAAGTGGTCTATGGCGCAATGCGCCGCGTCCCCACCGATGAGCGTCAGCATGCGTTTCAGCTCGTCGAGGCGGATGCTAAACGGTGTTGCCGTCAAGATCAGGACACGGCGGGCGTACTTCTTCTGCCGCCTCAGCTCGCGGCTGAACTCGGTGTTCTCGCCTTTGGCTCGATGCGCCTCGTCGACGATCAGCAAATCGCAGTCCAGATTGGACTTCAACGCGGCGTAGGAGTGCTTGACGACCTGAATTGATCCGGCTGAAAGCCGGCACTTTCCGGCTTTCACTTGGTCCGCCCGGACTCCGAGAGCTCGCGCGCACTTCTGGAGAGGGCGCACATGCGAATGGAGCTCGTCCACCCAACGCCGCATCATCACGTCGTTCGGAGCCAGGATTCGCACTCCGCGCCTCTCGCCGGCGGAAGCCACGACCCACGCAACCAGCGCGGCGACGGCCGTCTTGCCGAGGCCCACGTCGTCCGCGAGCAGGATTCCTCGACACGCCTTGTGCCCGGACCCGGCTTTAAGGCGCGCAAGGATGTCGCGCGCCGTCAGGAACTGCCGCCGCGTGCTCTCCAGCACGAGCGGGCGGCTCGAGCTGAGACTCGCCTCGAAGTACCGATCCGGAGCCGATAGAAACTTCCACTGATAGGGTCTTAGCCCGAGCGATTTGATCGGTAACATCACGCCTCCGGAAAATGCTTCAACCGTATGGTCAGTTCCTCGGCGGCGAGTTTGGCCCCAATCGCCCACGCCGAACCCTTCTTTTCATCACGACCGGCCTGCCGCTGGAAGGCTTCGATCAGCAGTTCGCCGTCCCGCTGGAGCACCTCCCATTCGAAATCCTGCGTCCAGGGTTTTGCCGCGTGCTTCACCCGATCAGCCCACTTGTCCACGACGCCCAGATGCCGCCGCGCGAGCACCCAGGCCGGGACGGCGTAGCTGTCTGAACGTCCTGCGCCAGTATCTTTCGGCTCGTCGCCACCTTCTCCAGGAGTGGGCTCCGAGGATGGTCCTTCCACACCCGGCACATCGGTCGGCCCCTCGCCGTCATCGTCGGCCGCGACGCGACCGCCGTATTGTTCGAACAACAGTTTGTCACGCCTCTCGGCCGCGTTTTCGTCTACTTCCGGCGGGATGGTGCCCTCCCTGTCTCGCCGCGACGGTCTTTCATCAAAGACCGGCACGCGCAGTCTCTCGTGCTCGCACATGAGCTGAACCAGCGAGGGCGGCCGCTTCGAATCGGCCCACAACACGTTCGCGGAGCGCAGCCCGTCGGCCTTGTTCGCCCATTCAGTGATCGGTGTCCGCTCGCCACCACTGTCGAGCTCTCCACCAATTTCTCGGCCGGCTTCGCACCGGCAATCGACGTCGACTTTTTTCCCATCCCAGACGGCCCGTGCCCACATGATGAGAGTGCCTTGCCGAGGCAACTCTAGTTCCGAAACCGTCGCAGGCTCCTGATTACCGTCGAACGCTTCGAGATGGTCGAATGGCCATGTGGCTGGCTCGATGCAGACGCCAAGTTCAAAGTTCTCGATGATGAGTTCACCATCCTTATTCCATTTTCCCCACGCCGCGGTGCTGAAGTTGGCGGATGTCACGAGCACACGACGCGACTTCCCCCGCTTGAACGAATACGCCTTCGCGTGGCCCCACCGGTCATCCGCCGGTCGGTGTTTTTCATGGAAAAGGTCGGTCTCCATTGGGTCGTTGGGATCGTGGCGGAGTTGGAGCAATGTGGCACGCAATTCGGTGAGCGTTTTCAACGTGGCTTCCGGCAATAGCCACCGCCCGTGGCTCGCCCACGGGTGGTTCTTGTCGATCCAGACCAGATCGAGCCGATCAGGAGAACCGTCGAACATGTCGCACCATTGATTAAGGGCGGGGGTACACCACGACCCGATGAAGGGACTGAGGATCGAAACGCTCACCGCCCCTCGGCCCGAAGGAGCGATGTTCCGAAGTCCCGCGGCGCCCCATGGCGTTCGGCGCAGCACCTGGGGAGAATGCGTTCCTGGGACGCTGGCGACGAAGGTAACGCCTTCCGGGCACTTTCCGCGCGCGAGAATCTTTACGAACGGCTCGATGCGCCCATCATCGCCCGCCGACTTGGCGAGCTCCCGCAGGAAGTGCGGCAAAACACCCCAGCCATCGAGTCGCGACTGCGAGCGCTGCGGACGGAGCTCGATGCACGCCCTCCAGCCCGCCTGCAACTGGCCTTTGAAGCCGGCGCGGGTCAGGTTTGCGGAGGACACCACGATCTCAAGGTATTCGACTCCGTCCTCCTTCGGCGCGCCCCAGTGGAGTAGCCAGAGCTTCGCGTGCTGCACGGCCTTGCCATGACTTCCGACGGTCAGGCGGCGGATGGAGCGCCAGATCCACCCGTACGCGCCGCTGTCAGCCATTTCGGCGTCCTCCGGCTCCTCGCGCGCCGTCGATGATATCACCACGAGCTGATCGTGCATTTGTTTCAAACGCCAGTCAAGCTCAAGCAAGAAGTACTGCCGCTCCGCGCCCTCACCATCGGGTTCGCGGTCAAGCTTTAGGAGAAGCTTCAGGAGATCCTCGACCAGGAGGCGTTCGTCGGCGCGATCGTAGGTCGTGAACAGCGCCGCTTTGAGCGCGCACCCCGCGGGAGCGTCGGTGCGCAGCAACGACTCCCAGCCAAACTCGGCGCTACTCATCGGCGGCCTCCGAGGGGTCATCCTCTTCCGCCGCTTCGTCACGCAGGGCACTCGGCATGTTGCCGAGGACGCCGCACTGCGTGGCAATCCGACATCCCGATGTGTTCGGTGGCTGAAGCGTTCGCCACCTCGCGCGCCACCTTCTGCCGTAACTTTCCGCTCGTGTCGTCCCCGAAGACCAGCGGCTTCAGCAGATGGACCTCCGGCAAGACAGTGAATTCATCCCTACGACTAGCAAGGGTGTTCTTGTCGGCGCTCCTGCCGCCTTCGCCGAAGTTCTTCCAATGCCGCAACCACCATCGGTGCTCCTCGCCGCTGCCCAGCTTGGCGCTCCGCGTCGAGAGCCTGTCTTCGTCGCCAGCGCCGGCGTGCAGCGGCCTTGGCGGTCGCGCCGAACCGAGCTTCTCGTCCAGCCAATCCGCCAACGCGTTTGTCGCCGGCCCCGGCGTCCAACCGTCACACCCTTTAGTCATCCCCGGCCACTTTCGCAGCGCAATCCGGTATCCGCTGTACATTCCCGTCTGCCGGTAGGCGCGGAACTGGTCTACGGACATCCCGAACCGATCGGTGGATTGGTGGTCGTCCTCGTACCAGGGGCGTACGCGGCGTTGTCCAGCGAGCGAGCGGTCCCGCCAGTCGTCGTTGGCGAGGGCGATCGTCCGCGCGACCCACATCAACTCGAGGGGGCGGAGCCACGCATACCGCAGGCGCTGCTGGTTGCGCGTCTCCACGGAGCGTCCGCCACTCGCGTGGAAGACCGCGTGAGACCGCGCCAGACACCAGGCCAGGATGGTCACCCAGCGCCCGTCGCGGACGCGGTAGCTCAGGTCGGGCGCGACCGCATTGGAGAACTGATCGGCGAGCGGCCCCAGCCCCAGCGCATCACCCCTTCGCACGACCACCGGCTCCCATGGAGCGGTGAAGAGTAGGCGAGGCTCAGAATCGGCGTCAGCTTTCGTGGCCATGTAAAGCCTCCTCGGAATTTGCGTCGAGGCGCATGGCTCCGAACAGGTCCATCGCCGGGATCTCCGCCCAAATTGGAACGACCCGGCGCGCCGCGGTCAAGGATCGCATGGTCCATTTCGACAGTTCGGGCATTCGCCCGGTGTTCGACTTTGCCACCGACATAAAGGAGTAAGAGATCGTCTCGGTTCGTGCGAGACTGGCCCGGCCTTGATGTGTTGCTCGCCGCTAGACAAGCCGCGCAGCGGCGACAGAGTATAGCCTGGGACGTCAGCCCTCGTTGTTCTACACATCTTTTGATCGCAGGTGGTGAAATGGGAATGTTGGGCAATCAGGGGCTTCTTCGTCAGAGGCCAGGGGCTTGCCCCCTGGAGTTTCACGTTGGTTTCTAAATCGAAAGCGGCCGCACTCCCACCGTCCGCGTCGCCCCGCCGGCTGCCTTTGGCAGCCGGCGGGGCGATGCGCGGAAAGACCGGTAATCAGGGGAGCCTGCGTGTGTAGAGTAGATACGAGCGTGAAACTCCAGGGGGCAAGCCCCTGGCCTCTTTACAAGATGTGTAGAACAACGAGGGCGTCAGCCCCAGGCAACCGGCAACCTCCTGTTGTTTAGCCCCGAAGGGGCGACACCGGCCGGCGCGCACTTCCGCCGAATGAATCAAAATCGAGATACAGTTTCGCACAGGTTATCGACCCGATAGAGGGTTACGGCAAGGTGCTGGTACGTTTGCGGCTGATTGATGCCGATGAGGAACGATGAGGAACATGAGCCTTTGTGCGAAGCCGAACTTGAGGTAGAATATACGGTTCGTCTGGCGAATTCGTGGGTGGTTTTCTCGTCGGAGTGATGGAGTTGTTTGGGGCCAACGGAGTACGGGTTCCAAGAAAGATGGGCGGAAGCCCTGGTTTTGGCGATCCGATCGCGATAAGAGATGGGCGGAGCCTCCAAGTTATCACCCCGGAGGCCCCGCAGCCATCTTTCTTGGAATCCGTACTCGGTTTCCCAGCGTTGACGTCGTGCCGAAACTGTTAATATACCATACACTTAGAGCAAAACACATGCTACGGGCACCCACGAATTCTCCGGAGGAGGCGAATATAATGACCCGCGGGACATGCCGGAATTACCGTTTGATCTAAATCCCCTGTTCAAGCAACCGGGCGAATATCGACTTCAGCTTTTTGCCGGGGACGTGCCGTTAATGGAACGCCGCTTGGTCGTGGAGAAATTCGAGGCGCCGTCATGAGACAGCAAGAAAATGCAACCGCTACGGCGGCCTAATCGAAGCCATCCGGATGGGTGGCCGAGTGGTCTAAGGCGGCAGTCTTGAAAACTGCTCTAGGCGCGAGTCTAGCGGGGGTTCGAATCCCTCCCCATCCGCTCCCGAAACCCCGGAAAACCCCGTGTTTTCCGGGGTTTTTTCGTCTAACGGCAATTGTTGCGTCGATTGCTCATTCACTGCACGGAAGTGCATGGGAGTGCAAGGAAGCGCGTCCAGTTTAGGCACACAAAACGCCACACGGATTTCGGCGGTCGCCGGCAGTCCATCCGTTCCCGTCGCCGCGGCCGGTAGGTCAGTGGCGCCGGCCAAACTCGGCAGCGATTCTGGATTCTGGTCGAAGCTGCCCACGCCCTTGCCGACAGGATCACGCAATGAGTACCCCTACGACCTATTGACGCCACGCCGATAACGTGATGTACTCCACCCGTAAGGAAGCTGCCATGCGCCGCCGCCTCATTCTCGCCGCTCTGCTGCTCGCTACCCTTTGCGGAGCCGGCGTGTGTCAGATCCTACGTTCCGCGAGTCCCGATGGTAATTTCCCGGCAATTTCCCGCCGTGGTCAACGGCCGTATTCATCGGGCGAGAGGCCGAGCAGTTCGATGACCTGACGCTGCACGGACGTCAATTCGGTGACCATGATCTGTGGCTCGCCGTCATCGACGTACAAAACGTGACGCTGGATGGGCTCGAACAACTCGATCAAGCGGTGAGTCGTGGGACGCGCGCATGGCCGATCTTCCGGATACAGTGGCAGTGATTTGATGCCCGCCGCCTTCATCGCAGCCCGCAATTCGCGCTCCAGCAGGGTTTGAACCACCAAGGCGAAGAAGTAGACCGCCAACAATCCGGTGATCCGCCCCACGTCCTGCAAGTAGATCGGCGCCACTTCAAAGTCGGTCTTGAACTGGGAGAAGCGTTTCTCGATCAACGGCTGACGTTTGTAGACGCGAAGCACCTCCTCGGCGCTCAACGTTCGCCTGACGGTACTCCGCTTCCTCCTGCGCTTCGATTTTCACGGTGATCCAATTCCCGGCCTCGTGTTCCGCAAGTAGCCGCTCGATCTTCTGCTCGACTGGCTGGCGCTGGCGATACCGCGTCCGCGGCGCCGTCAGTTGGCCACGAAATTCGCTCAAGGCTTGCACGGTTTGGGAAATCCGCCGCTGACGGGTCGCAACGTCCAAGGACGCCTTTCGTGTGCTGCAATACCAAAGCAGACGAAAACCCTCGGCGCTGAGCGCCTCGTCGTCGCACACCGTCCAACGGTCCACCAGTTCCCCATGCTACGTCTCACGTTAATTGTCCGCCAAAGTCTCACTTTGGCTGAGCGGCGGTTTGGCGAATCTGGATGGAATGGGTGGCCCGCGCGGCGAGGTGGTTGAGGCGCAAGAAAAACGGGCGACTTGGGTCGCCCGTGCTTGGGAGGGCATCGGTTGGCGGTCGGTTGACGACTCATTGCGGCGGAGCGTGGTTTTCCGCGCCGGGCAGGAAGGGCGTCAGATAGTGGACCGCCTCGACGAATTCGCATTCCCGTGCGTTCATCGTGAAGTCGATGGGATTGAAGTTGGTCTGGCAGTGAAAGCAGCGGGCCAGGTTGGTCCGCGGATTGATGGCGGAATGGGTTTCTCGGCAACGCGGGCAGAGAAACGCCAGTTGCTCGCCGCGCCGTTTGTGCGGCCAGTTCAAGCGATCGA
>Ga0307373_10001985_pt1 | contig 37555 bp, 36 predicted proteins | sample OX2MG_FD_202534 | JGI IMG/M metagenome (GOLD analysis project Ga0307373, IMG submission 202534) | Soil microbial communities from Risofladan, Vaasa, Finland - OX-2 | ecosystem: Environmental > Terrestrial > Soil > Coastal area > Acid sulfate soil | place: Finland: Risofladan, Vaasa | collected...
GCGTTCATTCTGAGCCAGAATCAAACTCTCCATCAAGATTCGTTGAGAACCGAAGTTCTCTCGTAATCAGAGAGCCAGGCGGATGACTCTAAGTTCCGCCTGACAACAACGAGTACCACGGGGTGGCCTCGTTGCCTACTGCAATTTTTGACGAACGACGTCAACCTTTAGAGAGGTTCGCGTCGCCCGTACTGGCTTTTGGCTCTCGTTCTTCCGTTTTCAAGGAGCGACGACACACACGAGCAAGCTCGGAGGTGTGAGGTACACCCTCGGGAATCGCTTCCCGAAGTCCGGTCACCAAGTTTCCTCGGTGACAGGGATTACCACTGTAACAGCGCGGTCTGCCTCGCACAAATCGTGCGGGCCGCCGTCTCTGCGGGTGGGTTACTCATACTAGCAGGACCATCACGCCAAAGTGGCATTTAGGCCAGTGCGTTTCCACCACGTTCCTGGGCGTATTCGACAAAGGCGCAAAGCGTCGAGATCAGGCGCATTCCCTCGAGGTCCGCGGCCCTCGAGTTCAAGAGCTCCTCGGTGCACACGAGAAACGCCAGGCAACGCGCACGACTCACGGCAACGTTCAGGCGGTTGCGTGAAAAGAGGAACTCCGGACCGCGCGGCATGTCCTGGGCCGAGGACGTCGTCATCGTGAAAAAGACGACGGGCGCCTCGCGTCCTTGAAACTTGTCCACCGTGCCGACCTGGACCCCGCGAAGTCCCGCCACCGCGAGGGCGTCGCGCAGGAGGCGAACCTGGTCGTTGTAGGGCGCCACCACCATGAAGTCCTCGGCGACCAGTTGCGCTTCGACGCCAGCTTGATTGACCCACGTGGTGCCCACCATGGCGCTCACCTGCTTAACGACGAGCGCGGCCTCCTCGGGCGACTCCGTTGAACACTCCTCGTGACGCGCTCGAAGCCAGCGCAACCCGGTGCCCAGGGCGGTGTTTTGGCGTTGACACGACTCGTGGCTCGTCAAGCGTCCTTCGTAGATCTGATTCGAGATGAAGCGGCACACGTCGGGATGCATCCGGCGCGTTTCGGACATAAAGACGCCCTCGTCTTCGGGAATCGTGACGTTCTCGCCGAGCAGATGCTCGAGGACGCTGGCTCCCGATCCATTGGGGTGAAGTGCCTTCGAAACGTGGGCGAGCTGGAGCGGGTCGCCGAGCAAGAGCATGTTGCGCGCACCGTTGGTGGCCGCCACCGCGTCGGCCAAGCAAAGCTGGCCCGCCTCGTCGACGACGAGCACGTCCACGGGCATCTGTCGCAGTTCCGCGCGCGACCAGAGCCACGAAGTCCCCCCGATCAAGTTGAAGCGATCCGTCGTCAAGAATTCAGATTTCTTGGCGTAGGTCGCAAAGTCCAGCGTCACTTCGTTGGTCGACCACCAACGAAGCGCCTTGAGCGAGGCGACGTCCTCGTGCTGTTGAAAGACTTCATAGGTAGCACTCATCAAATGATCGATCGCGAGATTCCCGGTCGAGACGACGCCGACGCGCAGTCCCGCTTTGATGAGGTGGTAGATGACGTGCGAGCCGCTGTAGGTCTTACCCGTGCCGGGCGGCCCCTGAAACGAGACGAAGCTCTCGTCAAGCTCACCGACCCACTCATAGATGTCCTCCAGTTCGTCGCTGAATTTTCCGTCACGCGGCCCCGCCGCTGAGCGAAAACGCGGGCGCTCGGCTTCCAGGAGCGCCATCGAAAGACGGCTCGGTTCACCGTGGGTGACGGGATCAAGGACCTGGCGCGCGAGGTCCTTCAACGCCGCGAGTTTGCTGCCCGGGGCAAAGTCTTCGTAGCACGTGAGGTTTCGTGGAATCGCCCCCACCTCTTCTTGGAACGAACCCCAGACAATGGCCAATTCGCGCCGCTCAACATCCAACCACCGCAGCGAACCGAGGCCGTGAGCCTGTTCCGCACTGGAGAAGGCGACCTTCTGGTGGCTCGAGAAGTACTTCGCATCGAGTGGCTGTTCTGGGAAGCTCATGACGAGAGCCCTGTTGCGTTCACGGCCCTGAGGCTCTTCGAAGCGTACAAACTCGAGTCCCACCACGTACTCGGGACTCTCCACCAGCTCAATCGCGTCGCCGTCCAGGGCCGCGAATCGCGGCGTCATGTCGGCCGTGCGCTCGCGGCGCCAATAGTTCAACAGATCGCCCAAGAGATACTGCGGAGTGTCAACGTCAAATTCGTGCAGCTGCTCGACGAGTTCGTCAGTGTCGAACTGATAGACCTCATTCGTGACGAAGGCTTCTCGCCAGGCCAGCGTGGCGGGGCGCTGGGTTACCAACCAGTCGCGCAGCGCCAGCGTCGAGGCGACGTCGTCGCGGTTGTAGCGCGCGATGTCAGCGAGGATCTGGTCGTTGGGCGCTTTGAGCCACTTCTCGTATTCGACGACGGCGCCGGCTCCTTGATCGATCCCGTCCCCCCTCGCGAATCCGACCAGTGGTTCAAGATGTTTAAGTCCGTACGACTCGACGCCCACGCGCACCGCGTTTCGCGCGACGACAAAGAGGTCCACGAAGAGGCCCGACTCGTCGAGTGACGCGAAGAGATTCGCGTCGTCAGCGTCGTTCATGAGCCGCTCCATGGTGGAACGCTCCGTGTGGTTGTAGTGATAGACGTGCATCTTGGGGTAGCGCTCCCGGCGGTCGCGAAAGAACTCCATGAGTCCGCGAATCATGAGCTGTTGATCGTGCAACGTGTGCGCCCAGCGCTCGTCGTAGGTCCATTCACCCGCGTCGTCTTGGAAGTACAAACCAGCCAGAAACATCAGTTCGTTTTGAGGGGTCCAGAACGGGTCGCCTTCGAAGTCAAAGAAGACGTCGCCGACGTCGGGTTCGGGCATCTGTTCAAAGCCCCGCCCGTAATTGGGGTCGTCTCCCGGTTCGATCACTTCAAAGTGCGGTGGTGCGTGGGGGTTTGCTCGAGAGGTCATCTGTAGGTTCGCCTGATTGACCAGGCGCGAGAGCTTCTCGTCACGCAGCCGCTCCACGCTCTCGCGTCGACCGGCGAGGGCAACCATCGTTCGAATGCCGGCGGCTTCCAATCGCTCGCGCTCTTCGGGACGAGAGTTCGCGACGAAGGTCAGTGAGTCCTCCTCGCGCCACTGCGCTTCGCAGTGCTGGAAGTATTCGCAGTACTCGCACGTGTCACAGAGCCGCGGCCGCGTGGCACTGGCGGTGGCGTCTTCTTCGAGCAATCCTTCGAGTTGGACCCGCAAACGGCGCCAGTAGGGCAGAAACTCCTCCACCAGAAGCTCTTGCGTGGTGCCCGAGCCAAGCCACAGGTGCATACGCTTCGGCGCTCGCCCGAGCAGTGCGGTCATCGCCTCTGCGTAAAAACACAGTTGCAACACGTGGCCGGGCTTGGCCTTGGTCCGCGTCAACTTGGCGTCGACCGGCTCAAAGTGAGCGAATCCCTCTTCGGGTTCGCCAACGCGCACCAAAAAGTCGGCGATGCCACGGATGCCGTCGTGAATAAAGGGCATCTGATAGATCACGTCAACGTCGAGCAGGAGGGGATTTCCGACCCGCTCCACCCACTCCTCGAAGGATTCGTCCGCGTTGCGCCCCGGAACTTGAAAGACGTGGCGCCCCATTGCCTCATAGTCCGAAAGACAGGCGCGTTCATGCTCACCACCCTTTTCGATGAGCACTTCAGCGAGGTCACTCAGAGTGTTCGGACGAAGCTGCAGCGCCCCGGCACTCACGGCGTTGCTCAGCGTCAAGGAGTGCGCGCAGCCTAGCCACGACGTGATCTTGGAGGGCGTCAGCAAGCGTTCACTCATTGGTGTTCACAGTACGTCTTGAGAAGGGCGTGTCTTGGCACGCGCACAGTCTGGTTTAGGTCTGTGACACGTCACCGAGTCGCGAGCGCAGCTCCTCGAGCGTCGCGTTAAGTCGCTGTCGCTGTCGCGGCGCCGCCGCGGGACCCGCGGCGCCCGGCGAAGAGCGCTTCGCCAACGCCGCGCCCGGCGCAAAGAGTCCATCGAAACGCGCCAGGGCGACGTCATCGGCCACGACCTCGCGAAGCGTTCGCCCGGAGTTCACGGCCGCAGCGACCAGGTGCCCCACGCGCTCGTGGGCGAGGCGAAATGGCTCGCCCTCCGCGACGAGGGCTTCAGCCAGGTCGATGGCGACGAGGAGTTCGTCGCTCGCCGCCTCGGCCATCGACTCAAGGTTGACGCGCAGCGAAGCGTACGCACCCGAAAGTGCGCGCAGCACCAAGAGCACCTGGCGAACGGAGTCAAAGAGCGGTTCCTTGTCCTCTTGCAGGTCCCGGTTATAGGAAAGCGGCAATCCCTTCAACGTCACCAGCAGCGACGTCAGGTTCCCGACCAAGCGACCCGACTTGGCGCGCGCCAGTTCGGCCACGTCGCTGTTTTTCTTTTGTGGCAGCATCGACGAACCCGTCGTGAAGGGATCGCCGAGCGTCGCGAAGGTGAACTCGCTAGTCGTCCACAGCACCAACTCTTCGCCCATTCGCGACAAGTGAACTCCGAGCAGGGCAATGTCAAAAAGTGTTTCGGCGACGAAGTCCCGGTCGGACACCGCGTCCATTGAATTCGCAAAACTGGTCGTGAAGCCAAGCAACTCAGCGGTATAGCTGGGCCGTATCGCCAATGAAGTGCCCGCCAGCGCGCCGGCGCCCAACGGAGAGACGTTCGCTCGTTCACGCGAGTCGAGCAAACGGTCGACGTCGCGCAGGAGGGCAAAGACGTGGGCCTGAACGTGGTGGCTCAAGAGCACAGGCTGAGCGCGCTGAAGATGGGTGTAGCCGGGCAGCGAGGCACCCGGGTACCGATCGCCCACGGCCACCAGCGCCTCGCCCAGGGCGAGCGTCGCGCGAGCGACCTCGTTCAGCGCGTCGCGCGTGAAGAGTCGAAGGCTCGTCACCACTTGGTCATTTCGGCTGCGCGCCGTATGAATGCGCTGACCAAGCGGCCCGACCAACTCCGTGGCGCGCCGTTCGATAGCCATGTGGACGTCTTCGTCGCTCCCGTGGCGCACGAAGCTGCCGTCCCGGAACTCGAGTTCAATCGCTTCGAGCGTGGCGACGAGCGTCGCGACCTCGTCGTCGTTCAGGAGTCCCGCCGCTCCAAGACCCTTCACGTGCGCAATTGACCCGATGATGTCGTAGGTGTGCAGCACCGCGTCAAAGGAATAACTCTCCGAGAGATCCCACAGGCTCTCGTCCATCGAAGCGCTGAAGCGACCTCCCCAGAGCGTCATGACGTTGGCGGGTGGGCGTTCTTCGCGCCCTGTCGGGCGGCCCACGTCTTCACGCCCAAGCCGTAGATGCGCACGAACCCCTCGGAGTCCGCGTGGCGAAAGGTGTCTTCCGCGTCGTACGTCGCCAGGCCGTAGTCGTAGAGAGCCATGGGGCTGCGGCGACCGACGACGCGAACGAGTCCCGGCGCATCGAAGCGCAGATGAACCTCACCCGTGACGTGGCGCTGGGTCTCGGCGAAGAAGGCGTCCAGCGCCTCTTTCAGCGGCGAAAACCACATCCCGTCGTAGACGAGCTCGGACCAGCGCGGTTCGAGACGCGCTTTTTCGTGATGCACGTCGCGCTCGAGGACCAGGTCCTCGAGGTCGCGGTGGGCCGTGATCAGTGCGAGCGCGGCCGGGCACTCGTAGACCTCGCGGCTCTTGATCCCGACGCGTCGATTCTCGACCATGTCGATTCGTCCATATCCCGTCGCGCCAGCGCGCGCGTTCAGCGTCGCGATCAAGTCGGCCAGCTCCATGGGTTGATCGTCGATCGCCACGGGGACGCCCGCCTCGAATCGCACGACCAGTTCACAGGGCTCGGTGTTGAGCACGCGCGTCAGGGTGTAAGGCTCTTCCGGTGGCGCGGCCCAGGGATCCTCAATGGCCCCGCACTCGATGGCCCGTCCCCAGAGATTTTCGTCGATGGAGTAGATCTTCTCCTTGGTGGCTCGAATGGGGATCTCCCACTTCTGAGCGAAGTCGACCGAGTCCGCGCGTGTCATCCCCCAGTTGCGTGCCGGAGCGAGCACCTCAAGATCAGGGGCCAGCGCGTGGGTGCCGACCTCGAAGCGGACCTGATCGTTGCCCTTGCCCGTGCAGCCGTGCGCCACGGCCTGCGCGTTGAAGCGTCGAGCTTGATCAACGAGGTGGCGAACGATGACGGGACGAGACAGCGCCGAAACGAGTGGATATTTTCCCTCGTAGAGCGCGTTGGCCGCGATGGCCCTCGCGCAGAACTCCTCGGCCATCTCCCTCTTCGCGTCAACGACGACGCACTCGATCGCTCCGGCGGCTCGCGCGCGCGCTTGGATGTCAGCGAAGCTCTCGGAGCTCTCGGCGTCTTGGCCGACGTCCACGAGCACGCACACCACCTCGACGCCCCACTCTTCGATCATCCAACGAACCGCCACCGAAGTGTCGAGTCCGCCGCTGTAGGCGAGAACCACACGCTTTGCCATTACCGCCCACTCCTTGCTTCAGTCATCTCACTGATTCCCGACAGTTCACGGAACTCCTTCGCGAGTTCTCGACCACTGCGCGCTTCGGTCGCGATCACGAGAATCGTGTCGTCGCCCGCGACGCTGCCCAGAACCCCCTCGAGCGCGCTACGGTCCAGCGCCGAAGCCACCACGTGCGCACAGCCCGGCGGCGTGCGAACGACCACGAGGTTGGCCGAGCACTCCACGGAGATCACCCACTCGCCCATCATGCGCCGCAGGTGATCGAGGGGCGCGGGCGCCAGCTTGGGCGACGCGGCGAGCACGATGCGTCGAGCCCCGTGTTCGTCGCGCACCTTGATGGTGCCCAGTTCTTGCAGGTCTCGCGTGACCGTGGCCTGGGTCGCGCTCACCCCTTCGGCCGTCAAACGCGCGACGACCTGCGCGGCGGTGGAGATCACTTCGCGTTCGAGAAGCTCACCGATTCGGTGCTGGCGTTGCGTCTTGGTCATGAGTCCTCCTTGATCCAACGAAGTGCCGCACGCATCGCGCTGCGGCGATGAAAGACCTGACGCCAAACGCGACTGCGCTCAGAGTCCAATACTTCGCTCGTTATCTCGTCGCCGCGATGCGCCGGCAGGCAGTGCAGTACGACCGCGTGCGCCGATGCCTTGTTCACGAGCGCTTGGTCCACACGAAAACCGGCGAGATCGATTCGGCGTTGAGCCGTCTCCTCCTCGAAACCCATCGAAACCCAGGCGTCGGTGTAGATGGCGTCCACGCCATCGACCGCGCTCTCGGCGCTATCAAAGAGCTCGAGCGAGCCACGGCTGGCGTACGCCCAGGAGTTCTCAGCACCGCTCTCCTTGAGTTGGTAGTGATACGGCGCTCCCACGCGCACGTGCGCCCCCAGCCGTGTCAACGCCGCCGCCAGCGAGCGCGTCACGTTCGTCGCGTCGCCGACGTAGGCCACCCGAAGGCCCTTCAACCCCTCGACGTCACCGTCACTGAACTCGTCGGCCAAGGTCAGAACGTCGGCGATGGCCTGGGTCGGGTGCGCGTCGCTGCTCAAAAGATTGATCAGCGAGAGACGGTCACTCGTGGCCACGCGCATGCGTTGGAAGGCTTCGTGACGGCGCAGCCGCATGCCGGCGATGGCGTACGTTTCGTTGAGCGTGCGCGCGACGTCCTCGGCCGATTCGCGAGTGTCCAGCCCAATCTCTTCGTCGCTGAAAAACGTCGCGAAACCTCCGAGTTCACCGACCGCGGCCGCACTGGACGCACGCGTGCGCAGACTGGGCCGCTCAAACACCAGCGCCACACCTTGCCCCTTCAAGAGTTCGTCGTCAAAGGGCGAACGTGCGAGTGCGTAGAGTTCGATCAAATCCTCGTCACTCAATGCGTCAATCGTCAAAAGGTGTCGGGTCACGCCGTCACCTCCGTCGCGGCCAAGGCACCCGACAACAGTTGTGACAGAGCGTGCGCCCGGCGACCATTCGCCAAGCGAACCCTCGGCGCACCGCCTTCGAGGGCGTCAAGGGCGGCCGTGAGCTTGGGGCGCATGCCCTCGCGAGCGGAACCGTTCTCGAGCATCGCGTGCACTTCGCTGCGGGTCAAGGCTTCGATCACACTGGACTCGTCGTCCGGGTCCGCTCGAACCTGGTCGACGTCGCTTAAGAGAACGAGTTCGGTCTCGAGAGCCGCGGCCATCGCTCCGGCCATGGTGTCCGCGTTGCAGTTGAGCAGTCCGCCGTGCTCGTCGAGGCCCACGCTCGAAAACACCGGCGTGTAACCCAGGTGCAGCAAATCTCGCACCAGCGTCGGATCGACGACGGGTGCCGTCGCCGCGCGCCCCCAGGGTTCGCCCAGCGCCGTAGCGTGCAGCATCCCCGCGTCCGCGCCCGACAGTCCCACTGCCCTTAGGCCCACGGCGTTCAAGGTCGCCACGATGCGTAGATTCACAAAGGAGAGGGCGGTCGCGACGACCTCCATCGTCGCGTCATCGGTCACGCGAAGTCCCTCGACGAAGGAACTGGGCATCGCCAACGAGGTCAACAGAGCGGCGATTTGGGGTCCCCCACCGTGCACCACGACGACGCTCGTACCTTCGACACGCAACGCCGCCACGTCACTGGCGAGGTCGCCCAGCACCGGAGCGTCAACGTCCAGGCGATCAAGCGCGTGACCTCCGAGTTTGACGACCACCGTCTTCATGGCGTCAGACCCGCTCGAGAGAGCCCCGTCGTCTCGTCAACCCCTCGTGACACGTTCCAGGCCTGCACCGCCTGTCCGGCGGCACCCTTCACCAGGTTGTCCAGGGAGCTCATGACGATCAAGGTCGAGGTACGCGCGTCAACACGGGCGCTGACGAAGCAGAGATTGCTCCCGAGGGGATCCTTAAGCGCCGGGGGCTCGTCGAGGACCACGACGAAGGGATCGTTCTGGTAGGACTCGCGAAGCATTTCAAGTGCGGCGTCACTGGTGAGGTCCCTGACGGGTGCGAAAGCGCTCACCAGCATGCCTCGACTCACGGGCACCAGGTGCGGCGTAAAGAGAACGCGGCGACCGAGCTCTTGTTGCATCTCGGCCGTGTGGCGGTGGTGAAGCAGCCCGTAGGCCTCGGCGTTGCCCGCCATCCGCGAAAAATGCAGACGGTCGCTGATCGCTCGCCCCGCGCCGGACGCGCCGGTAAGCGCGGTCACGACGAGCGTTCCTTCGTCGAGGACTCCGGCGTCGATGAAGGGACCAAAGGCGAGCGCCGTCGCGGTAGGAAAGCATCCCGGCACCGCGATCAAGGGAGCGCCCTTCAGTTCATCGCGATGGCGCTCCACGAGTCCGTAGACCGCTTTTTCGAGCAGGGCCGGCGCGCGGTGTTCGTCGTGGTACCAGGTGGGATAGTCCTGCGCGTCACGCAGTCGAAAGTCGGCCCCCAGGTCGACCACCCTGACTCCTCGTTCGAGCAGTCCCGGTACGACGTCTTGACTCTTGCCGTGGGGCAACGCGATGAAGGCCACGTCGAGTCCCACCTCTTCAAATTCTGCGTTCGACACGAAGCGCGTTTCGGGGTAGAGGCCAGCCAGCGCCGGCACGTGCGACGCGACCAGGGCACCCGCGTTGGTCTCGGCACTCGCCGCGACGATCTCCATGTCGGGGTGCTCGCTGGCGAGTCGCAACAACTCGCTTCCGACGTACCCGCTCGCTCCCATGACGCCCACTCGCATAGTGACATTTTATGCACAAAAGGGACTAAAAGTGCAAGACCGGGACCTTTCGGATAGTCTGGAGCCCATGTCACGACGCGGCTGGCTCTTTTTTCTGGCCATGGCCGTGATCTGGGGCCTCCCCTATTTGCTTATCCGCGTGGCCGTTCGCCAGCTCGACCCGGGGGTTTTGGTCCTCGCGCGGACCGCTCCGGCCGCGGCGCTGTTGTGGCCCCTCGTGCTCGCACGGCGCCAGTTCGCCGTCATGCTCGCCAACTGGCGATGGATCGTCGTCTTTGGCGTCATCGAGTTCGGCGTCCCGTGGTACCTCATGGCCAGTGCCGAGAAGCACATCACGAGTTCGCTCACGAGCTTGTTGATCTGCTGCGTGCCCTTGTTTTCCATTCTCGTCCAACGACTCCACGGCCCACGTGAACACGTCGCGAAACGTCGCCTCGCCGGCTTGGGCGTGGGGGCGATGGGCGTCTTATTACTGGTCGGACTCGGCGTGAACAGCGGCTCAGTGACCTGGATCGGCGCGATGCTCGTCGTGTGCTTGGGTTATACCCTCGGCCCGGCAATCCTGGCGGCCAAATTAACGCACGTACCGGGTCCGACGATCGTCTGCGGTGCGACGACGGTCGTCGCCCTCGCCTGGATCCCGTGGAGTTTCACCCACTGGCCCACGCGCGTCAACGCTGAGACCATTTCGAGCATCGCGGTGCTGTCAATCCTGTGTACGGCGGGCGCGTTTCTCTGCTTCTTCGAACTCGTGAAGGAGGTCGGTGCCTCACGCGCGACGGTGGTGACCTACGTCAACACCGCCATCGCCGTCGTTCTGGGCATCGCCGTTCTCAACGAGCCACTCACCGCGGGCATCGCGCTGGGCTTCCCCCTGGTCCTCGTCGGTAGCGTCCTCGCGACGAGCACCCCCGCCACAGGACAGCTCGAAGCTGACTCAGCGTCCGTAGTGCGCTGACACGCGGGTCTGACCGTCTACCACGAGCCACGCGAAGTTCGAATCGTGAGCGAGGACCACTTGGTCACCCCACTCGACCGCTCCGTGATGGATGACCGTCACGGAGCGAACGTCGTCGGTCGCGACTTCGTGAACGGCCTGCCAGAGCGCGGCGTTGTTCACGTGACCAACGATGTCCACGTCGGACTTTCGTAGCGTCCACTCGCGAAGCACGGCGTCTTCGTTGACCGCCGGGGTCACGACGCGCCCCGACACCTTTCGATCCTTCACGGCTTCGCCGTAGACGGCGAAGAAACTCGCCCGCATCCGAACCGGGTGACCGCTTCGGTCGGTCGGCACCCAAAGCGCGACGGCCTCCACGACCAAAACGTCATCGACGTAGACGTTGGTTCGTCGCTCGGCCCACGCGGCCCCCACGCCGCCGCACCAGGTCACCAGACGCATACGTTGCAAGTACGTGGGCCAGCGCGCTCCTTCGACGAGACGTACGGAGGTACGTCGAACGACCCAAATATCTTCAGAGTCGACACCCGTGTCTTGCCAATCGTCGGTCGCGATGTCTTGAAGATAGCGAGCGATCCCGTCGAGGCGCAACACTCCACCCGCGTCGACGTCACCGAGGCGCACCGTGAACTCTTGATGGAACCGCCGTCCGACCTCGCTTAAAGCGATGAACTCGATCTCTTCGGTCACGTGGAGCGCAGGACTGCGCCGAGGGCGCCCGCCGCGTCGAGCAGCGCCTGGCGCGTCGCTGCGATCTCTCCCTCGCTCAGCGTGTGGTCGAATGCGCTCAATCGAAGGGCGTAGGCCAGACTGCGCGTGCCCGCCGCGAGGTTCGCACCTCGATAGACGTCAAAGAGACGAACCTCTTCAACGAGCGGACTCGACGTTCGAAGCGCGAGCGCGAGATCGTGCGCGCTGACGCGATCGCTCGCCACGAGGGCGAGGTCAAACATGGCGCTCGGGTAGCGGCTCGGCACCACGGTCAGTTCCGAACGACGAAGCGCCATTTCAGGGTCGAGGAGCGCGTCGAGGTCCACGTCGAAAAGTCCCACGCGACGCGAAGGGTCGACGGCGAGGAGGCCGGCGACCAGTTCGGGATCGACCTCACCCACGTAACCAAGTTCGACCTCGGTCGTCGCGTCGACTAACACGGCGCTTCGAGTCGCGTGCCAGCCCGCCGGTAGCTCACGCGTCGAGCGAACGATGACGTCTCGCAAAGCGAGTCGACCCGAAAGGCTGGACCATAGGCGCAGCGCTCGCGACGCGTCGTCGTCGACGCGCCCGAGGAGAACGGTCAGACGCTCATTCTCCAAAGGCAAGACGAGTTGACTCTGGCCGCCCACCCCGCCGCGCGTGACGCGCGGCGTCGCGACGGTGTCGGGGTGCGCGAAAACCACCCCCATCTCCGCCAGCACAACGTCCCCGAGTCCTCTTTCGACGTTCTTCGCCCACGTCTTTACGAGTCCGGTCACCATGGTGGCGCGCAGTACGGACTCATCGGCGGCTAAGGGATTGGTCACACGCACGCGCGCGAGCCCCGGATGTAGACGATCGAAATCCTCGTCGCTGCCCAGAGAAGGTGTCCACGCCTCCAAGGCGCCCAGGTCCACGATCAGATCGCGCACGACTCGTCGTTCACGCTGACGTCGAGTAAGTGCGCCCGGCTCCACCCACGTCGGGGTGCGCCGAGGTATCTGGCGATAGCCATGCAGGCGGGCAATCTCTTCGATGACATCGGCACGCCCTCGAGCGCCCGTTCGAACGTCGGGACGCGCGGAGGGTGCGACCACTTCTAGTCCCGCGTCGACGGCACGCACCGTGAAGCGCAAACCCTCCAGCAGGCGCTTCACTTCGTCCTCGCCAAGCGCCACGCCCAAGAGACGTTCGACATCGCCTTCGCGAAGCGCCAGCACCGCGGGCGTCGGCACGGTGCCCGCAACGTCCAGAGGGTCGGCCAACCACTCCAAGTCGGGCGACGACTCGCGCAGTACCGCCGCGAATCGCGCCACCGCTCGAAGGGCCAGGAGAGGATCGACGCCGCGCTCGAATCGAGCCGACGCCTCAGAACGAAGGGCGTGACGCTTCGAGGAGCGCGCGATCGCCATGGGATCGAAATAGGCCGCTTCGAGCAGGACCTGGGTCGTCGCGTCGTCAATCTCACTCGACGCTCCCCCCATGATTCCCGCCAGGCCCAGAACGTGATCATCCCCGTCGACGATGACGCAGTCCTCACCCGTGTCGCCGAGCCCGCGACCGGCCATCGCCAAGTTTCGCGTCACGCCGTCCAACGTCTCGAGGGTCTCGCCCGCGCGCGCGCGACGTGCGCCCAACGTTTGGCGCGCGACTCGTGTCGCGTCGTAGGGGTGGGTGGGCTGGCCCAACTCGAGCATCACGAAGTTCGACGCGTCGACCACGTTGTTGATCGAACGCATTCCCGCGCTTTCCACTCGTCGAGCCACCCAGGCGGGCGAAGGACCCACGCGCACGCCGCGCAGCAGTGACACCGTGAGGCGACCACAGAGGTCGGGATCATCGATTCGTGCCGAGGCGAGCGATGCGGTCGGCGTCGAGGAGTTCGTCTCGGCCAGCACGACGTCACGCATTTCGCGCCCGAGGCGAACCGCGAGGTCACGCGCGACACCTTCGACACTCCACGCGTCGGGCCGATTCCCCTCAATCGAGAGGTCAAAGACAACGTCCGGGGTGATCGCCAAGGCGGTACACAAATGCTCGCCAGGCGTCAAATCCGGGCGAAGGATCAAAAGGCCGCCGTGGTCGTCGCTCAGGCGCAACTCTCGCCCCGAACAGAGCATCCCGTTCGACAGGACTCCGCGCATCGAACGCGCAGTGATCGCAAAGCCGCCGGGCAACACGGCTCCGACCGGCGCGAGCGGTACCAGGTCGCCAACGGCAAAGTTCATCGCACCGCACACGATGTCGAGGGGCTCGCCGCCGGCATCCACGTTGACCAGTCGAATGCGGTCGGCCCCCTCGATGGCCGTGATCGTGTTGACGCGCGCGACGACGACGTCGTCGAGCCCTTCGCCCACGAGATCCATGCCTTCGACGACGAGGCCCAGGTCATCGAGGATCTCACGCAATTCGTCATTCGTCTCCGTGAGATCGACGAACGTCTCGAGCCACGAACGCGCCACTTTCATCAGACCTGCCTCAAGAAGCGAACATCGTTTTCAATCAAAGAGCGCATGTCGGCGATCTGGTGGCGCATCTGGGCGCAGCGGTCGATGCCAAAACCGAAGGCGAATCCGCTCCACTCATCGGCGTCCACACCCACGGCTTCGAAAACGGCCGGATCCAACATGCCACAGCCTCCTAGTTCTATCCAGCCGGTCTGGGAACAGGTGCGACAGCCCTCGCCCCGACAGATAGTGCAGGTAATCTCGAACTCCGCCGAGGGTTCAGTGAAGGGGAAGTACGCGGGGCGAAGACGAGATGAGATATCCGGACCGAAATACGCGCGAGTGAACGTATCGATCGTTCCCGCGAGGTCGGCGAACGTGATACCACGATCGACGACCAATCCCTCGACTTGATGAAACGTCGCCAGATGGCGAGCGTCGGGCGTGTCTCTTCGATAGCACCGACCCGGCATGACCGAGTGGATCGGCAACGAGTCGTTGGCCACCGCCTCCTCCAAGAGGTGAATCTGCGTCGGCGAGGTGTGGGTGCGCAGGACCACCGTCTCGGGCTCACCGAGCTCGATGTAAAAGGTGTCCCACATGCCGCGCGCGGGGTGCGCCGGAGGCATGTTGAGGGCCTCAAAGTTGTACCAGTCACTTTCGACCTCGGGTCCGTCGGCCACGCGAAAGCCCATGGAGACGAAGACGTCTTCAAGCTCTCGCTGGGTCCGCGCGACCAGCCCGGCGCGACCATCGGCCAACGTCCAGAGCACGCCACTCGGTACGACGTCGCCAAGATCGAGAGCGTCGCTCTCCATCCTGGTGAGCCGCTCGCTCGCTCCGAGGGCTCTCACGCGCGCTTCGAGCGCCGACTCGAGCGTGCGACGGGCCTCCTGGAGCAGTGCGCCGGCGCTTCGGCGCTCCTCAGGGTCGAGTGAACCCAGAGAACGCTGCCATCTCGCCAGCGGTGAGCGGCGTCCGATCAACGTGGCTTCAGCCTCGCGCGCGGCATCGAGCGTCGAGAGACCCTCGATGAGGGCGAGCGCGTCGGTGACAAAAGGGTCAAGTTCGCTCAAGGAGGCGTCGGGCATGACTTAGAGGCTAGAACGTGGCGCGTCGTTGGCCGCGCCTCCACGCTGATACATCGCTTCAAAGGCGAGGAGGGAACCCGCGACGCCGGCGTTGAGCGACTCCGCCGAACCCACCATGGGAATGGTGACCGCGAGGTCGGCCGCAGCGAGCTCGCCCGAGGACAGGCCCGTCGCTTCGTTTCCCACGAGCAGGGCGCTAGGCCCCGCGAGGTCGGCCTCGCGAGGGCTCACTCCTCCGCGGGCGACTGAGGCCACGATTTGGACGTGTTCACGCCGGCAGTACGTTCGAAGCTCGTTGAAGTCCGCGACGACGATAGGGACATGAAAGACCGATCCCGCGCTCGCACGCAGCGTCTTGGGGTTGAAGGGATCGACGCTCTGCCCGCAAAAAACAACCGCGCTCGCGCCCGAGGCGTCGCTTGAACGAATGAGGGTGCCCGCGTTCCCGGGGTCTTGCACGTCACAGAGCACCAGCAGGGTCGACACAGCGCTCAGGGCGTTCAGTTCGGTGACGGGGAGTCGCACGCTGGCGAGCAGAGCTTGGGGTGTCTTCGTGTCGGCCACTCGCGCAAAGACGGCGCTTTCGAGAGCGAACGTTCGCACGCCCGCACGCCCGGCGCGACCCACGAGTTCCGCCGTGGCAACGTCAGCCCTCTCGAGGTCAACGAAGAGCGCCTCAAATTCGACGCCCGAGCCGAGGGCCGCCTCCACCAAGTCGGGGCCCTCGATCACGCACGCGCCTTCACTCCAGCGAAGGACGCGCTTGGTCGCGAGACGGCGAAGCCGTCGAACCCGTTGATGCGTCGAGCTCAGCGTCTCGATCGTGACCCCTACTGGGCGAGGGCCGTCGTGGCCTGCTCAACGAGGGCGCTAAAGGCGGCCGCGTCGTTCACGGCCAAATCGGCCAGCATGCGACGATCGACTTCAATGCCGGCCGCCGACAGTCCTGCGATCAGGCGACTGTAACTCACCCCGTGAAGACGAGACGCCGCGTTGATGCGCTGGATCCAGAGTTTGCGCATCTCGCCCTTGCGTGCACGGCGGTCGCGAAAGGCGTAGACGCCCGAGTGCTGGACCGCCTGGTTGGCGGCGCGAAACGTGCGACTACGGTCTCCGTAGTAGCCCTTGGCTTCTTCGAGGACCGCCTTGTGGTGCTTCTTGGCGTTTACCGCTCTCTTGACACGAGCCATTTTGTCTCCTCTGCTCTCTCTAGCGTCCTACAGGCCCAACATGCGCTTGACGTTCTTCTCGATGCCGGGCGAAAGGTCCGTATCCCTGCCGAGACGGCGCGCACGCACCGAGGTCTTCTTCTCCATGAGGTGGCCGCGGAAGGCCTTGCGGCGACGCAGCCGCCCACTTCCGGTGATCTTGATGCGCTTCTTCGCGCCTGAATCCGTCTTCATCTTTGGCATTTCAGCCCTCCTCATTCGATACTTCAGTGGTGGCCACCACCGCCGCAGGCGGCGGTGGTGCCTTCGTAACTTCGCTGCTCTTGGCGCGGACCTTGCGGTCCGGACCGAGCACCATGATCATGTTGCGCCCATCCAGCTTCGGCGCCGATTCCACCTTCGCGACCTCGTCGAGACGCTCGACGATGCGGTCCAGGATCTTCTTGCCGAGTTCGGGGTGGGCAGATTCGCGTCCGCGAAACATGATCGTGACTTTGACCTTGTGACCTTCGCTCAGAAATTTCTCGACGAGGCGCGTCTTGGTGTCGAAGTCGCCCGCGCCGATCTTCGGGCGGTACTTCATCTCCTTGACGCCCACGTTCAAAGACTTCCGACGTGACTCCTTGGCCTTTTGGGCCTCGTCGAACTTGAACTTTCCGTAGTCCATGATCCGACACACCGGGGGTTGCGCCGTGGGCGCAATCTCCACGAGGTCCAGGTCCAGGCTCCTCGCCAGGGCCAAGGCTTCGCGGGTCGCCATCACGCCTCTTTGATTGCCGTCTTGGTCAATCAGGCGGACGGTGTCCACGCGGATGCGGTCATTGACTCGGTGGTCTCCGGGCACTGTGGCGATAACTGTCTCCTTGCTCTGTACGGCACCTTACGGGTGCCGCCACGGCAAGCGAGGCGCAAACGACCTAAAACCCAGACGCACGTCAGTGGCAGGGTGGAAGCCAGCAATGCCGACCTCACTTGCGGTGAACAACCTTGCAAGGCTAGCAGATGGCGGCCCGCGCCCTCGCGGCGCTACCGTGGTCGCGTGAGCGAGGCCCCGGGACCCGACGTCGACACCAGTGAAGAGATCGCCTTCCTGCGCGCCACGCCGGTCGAAGCGATCCTCGCGAACCACGTGTTCGTACTCTTGCAATTAGGGGCGTTGCGCCTCGGTGAGGACCCGCCCCAACTCGAAGCGGCCCAACTCGTCATCGACACCGTGGCCGCCATGCTCACGGGCGTCGGCGATCGTCTCGGCGAGCACGTGGCGCTCTATCGAAACGCCCTGGCCGAACTCCAACAGGCGTACGTTCGCGCCGCCAAGGTCTAGGGTCGAAGCGTCTCCAGCGGCAAGGTGACGTCAATCGCGAGCCCCCCGAGAGAGCTCGCGCGCGTTTCGAACGTTCCGCCCATCGATTCCGCAACGTCGGCCATGATGCTCATGCCGAGGCCCGAGCCACCGGTGTCTCGCGAGCGCGAGTCGTCGTAGCGTTGGAACCGCTGGGGGCGTTCACCGTAGACGGGCAGACCGGGGCCGGCGTCCTCGATCGTCAACTCGGCGCGCTGTCCGCGCGCCGCCAGGCGCACCCGCACTTCGTCGTGGGAATCCGTATGGCGCACGATATTCGTCAGGGCGTTCACGATAAGACGGTCGAGGAAGTCCTCGCGACCGCGCACCCTTAGTCCCTCCTCCAGCTCCACGCTGACCGTACGCTCGGGGTGCTCTGAAGAGAAGTCATCGAGTCGTGCGCCCACCGTTGCCGAAAGATTGACGATTTCGGGTACGTGGCTAGGCACCTCACGGAGCTGCGCGATCAAGAGAAGGTCCCCCACCAGCGACTCCATGCGAGCGATTTCGCGGCTCATGCGGTCCAGGGCGCGCTGATGCTGTGGCGACCAGGCGGAGGCCTGCGTCGAGAGAAGCTCGTTATAGCCCTTTAGAACGGTGAGGGGGGTACGAAGCTCGTGCGACGCGTCGTCGATGAACTCTTGCATCGTGTTCGCGCTCTTCGTTTCGAGTTCGATGCGGCGATGAAGGGCCTCTACCATCACGACGAGCGCGGAACGCAGTTCTCGAATCTCGAGACTCCCCTCACCCGAGGGCATGGCGGTAATTTCAGCGCCGTTCGCGAGCCCCCCGGCGTAGGTGATGAGCCGCTCCATCACGCGAAGGTCTCGACGTATGACGACGCGCCCGATCGCGACTCCGAGAAGAGCGATGGCCAGCGACGCCGCCCCCACGCCGAGGGCGAGATGCTGATTCTGTCGTCTGATGGCTGCGGTCGACCCCGCCACCAACAAGAAGTCGCCACCGCCGATGTTGAGCGAGCGCACCTCGAAACCCGGAAGGTGCGCGAGTGAGGTCACGCTCGCGAGCGATGAGCGAACGTCGCCGAGCGTGGGGCGAATTTTAAGCGGTATGGAGGCAGTGTTGATCTGGGACACGGCGCCCGAAGCGAAGACGACGTCGAGATTGAGGTCGTAGCTGTTCTGTTGCAGGCTATAAAGCGCGTTCGTCAGGGCGGTCAGGTGATTGCCCTGCCCGCTGTCGACGACCGTGTTGATGGCGTCGTTCAGCGAGCCGTACTGCGCGCGCGAACTCATCGAGATGGCGAACCAGCCCACGGACAACGCGACCAACAGCGTCACCGCGGCGATGAGGAGCGTGAGGCGAGTCGCCAGCCTCACGATGCCGGAGCAACGAGTTTGAATCCCACGCCACGAACGGTCGTGATAGGAGCGAAGAGTTCACGATGAATCTTTCGACGCAGGTACGAAATGTAGGTGTCCAGTACCGACGTCTCGGAATCAAAGTCGATGTTCCACACCTCTCGAAGGAGGACCTCACGGGTCACCACACGCTCGCCACTCTCGAGCAATACCTCAAGTAAGCGAAATTCGGTCGCGGAGAGATCGATGAGCTCGCCATCAAAGCGAACCTCGTGGCGATCGATGTTCATCACGAGCGAACCGCACGAAAGCACCTGCTCATCGTCGGCATTCACGCCCTGAGCGCGACGCAGAATGGCCCCCACCCTCAACAAGAGCTCGTCGAGACTGAAGGGCTTGCGAACGTAGTCGTCGGCGCCAAAGCGAAGTCCTCGTTCCACGTCTTCATTGCCGTCACGCGCCGAGAGCATCAGTACCGGCGTGCGATCGTCGTGCGCCCGGAGCTTTTCAAGGAATTCAAAGCCGTTCATCGTGGGCATGTTGACGTCCACGATGCATAGGTCGGCGGCACCTCGCCGCAGGTGGTCGAGTCCTTCCGCGCCGTTCGCCGCCCATGTCGTCTCGTAGCCGGCATTCGTAAGGGCGTCTTGAAGGAGGTCACGGACCCCGGGTTCGTCATCGATGATCAATATCTTGCTCATGAGCCCTCCGCGCTGGAGTGAGCGTACCCCTCGGAACAGGCGCGACGCGCGTTAGGGCCCGAGCGAGCGCTCGTGGCGCCGCAGGAAACAGACTACTCACAGAAAATCCGCGTTCTCCGTACCTAAAATGGGTCCGTGACTACTCCTCTCAGCGTGAAACGACTGGCCCTTCGCGGCGCCATCGGCGCGGTGTTGAGCGCTGGGCTGGTCCTTTCTTCGGTCGCACCCGCACTCGCGGGTCAAGACACGACGACGACGTCCGTCGCCCGTGTGCAGGGAACGTCCGGGTCGAACTACCACACCCAGTTAAGACTCTGGGAGAGCCAGCGCCGGGCCATCGCCGACACGTTTCGCTCGGCGGTCGCTGCCGCGCGGCGCGCCTTTGACGTCGCCAAATCCCAAGCCGTGACTTCAGCGGACCGCTACGCGGCGCGCACGCAGTTCGACTCCGCGATTGCGCTCGCGGCCGAGAATCGAAGCACGCAGTTGATCGCGCTCGGAGCCCCGCCCAGTCCCGGCACCGGCTCGAACTCGCATGACTCCTCGAACTCGCATGACACCTCGAACTCACGTAACACTTCGAACTCGAAGAATAGAAGCGGGCGTGAAAGCAATTTCGCTTTGCGTCGTGGCGGCTATTAAGAGTCTTCTTCGGGGGTAAGTCGACACGCTTCATCGCGGCCAAGGTGCCCCGATTCGCGTTGAGCGCGAACTCGAGCACCCACGCGAATGAATCGCGAGCCGTCGGCAATTTCAATGCAGTGGAAGTAGAACGACTCGCCTTGATCGCTCTTGATCGTACCGTCGCCTCGGCGCTCGTCGAAGTCGACGACCACCCCGTGCAGTTCGTTCACGCGCCGGTCGCCGCGCCCCGCAGGAGATTGACCATCTCGAGCGCCGTTCGGGCCGCCTCGCGGCCCTTGTTGGTCTCGTCGGGAAGGGAGCGCTCGAGGGCCTGTTCCACGGTGTCGGTCGTCAGCACGCCAAAGACGACGGGCACGCGAGTGCTGAGCTGAACGTCTTGGATGCCTCTCGCGCACTCGCCCGCGACCAGCTCGTAGTGGCCAGTGTCGCCACGAATGACCGCGCCCAGCGCGATCACCGCGTCATAGGGTCGCTCACCATCGGCAAAGTCGAGGGCCAACAGCGGCAACTCAAAGGCTCCCGGCACCCAACCCACCGTGACGTCGCGACGATCGACACCGCACTCTTCGAGGGCGTCGAGCGTGCCCTCGAGTAGTCGATTGGTGATTCCTCCGTTGAATCGTGCGCAGGCGACGGCGACGCGTCGTCCCCGACCAGTCGTTGAACCCTGGCGGCGTTCGCCCGCGCGCGCCGAGAGCCGCTCCGCGACGGCCTCGTCGAAGGCCGTCTCGTCAGTCGAGGTCATCGAGACCCTCGAGAAGGTGACCTAAGCGCTCTCGCTTCGTGCGCAAGTAGTCAATGTTGAACTCGGTAGGACGGCTCTCGAGCGAGACGCGCTCGACGATGTTCAGGCCGAAACCTTCCAGCCCCCCGTACTTCGAAGGGTTGTTCGTCAGCAGGCGCATCGACGTGACGCCGAGGTCGACCAGGATTTGCGCTCCAATGCCGTACTCACGCGAGTCGACTGGGAGCCCCAACTCGAGATTGGCTTCGACGGTGTCGCGGCCATCCTCTTGCAGGGCGTAGGCGCGAATCTTGTGACCAAGACCGATGCCGCGACCCTCGTGACCGCGAAGGTACACGACGACTCCCGCTCCTTCGGCCGCGACTTTCGCCAAAGCGATGTGCAACTGAGGACCACAATCACAGCGCAGCGAGCCGAGCGCGTCTCCCGTGAGGCACTCCGAGTGCACCCGTACCAAGACGTCCTTGGCGCTCTCGATGTCGCCGTAGACCATGGCCATGTGCTGTTCGCCGTCGAGCACGCTCTCAAAGACGTAGGCCTGGAACTGGCCCCACTCGGTCGGCAGCGACGCCTCGGCCACGCGGCGCACGAGCTTCTCGTGGTGGCGGCGGTAGCGGATCAAGTCCGCGATGGTGACCAGGGGCAAGTCGTGTTCGCGGGCGAAGGCTTCGAGTTCGGGCAGACGCGCCATATCTGACTTGTCCTTCGTCACGACTTCACAGAGCACTCCCGACGGGTACTTCCCGGCCAGTCGACACAGGTCGACCGTGGCCTCGGTATGTCCCGCACGCTTCAAGACCCCGCCGGATCGATAGCGCAGCGGAAAAATATGGCCCGGACGATTGAGGTCGTTCGGACGTGTTTCGGGGTCGATCAGGGCACGAATCGTGGCGGCTCGGTCCGTCGCTGAGATACCCGTCGTGGTGCCGTGGCGATAGTCCACGGTGACGGTAAAGGCCGTGCGCTGGGCTTCGGTGTTGGCCACCACCATCAAGGGCAACTCCAACTCGTCCGCGCGCGCCGACTCGAGGGGCACGCAAAAGACGCCCGACGTGTGCTCGAGGAAGAACGCCATCGACTCGGGCGTCACATCCTCGGCGGCCATGATCAAGTCGCCCTCGTTCTCACGGTCCTCGTCGTCGACGACGACCACCATACCCCCGCGACGAAGTTGTTCGACCGCCGCCTCAATCGATGCCAGCGCCATTAGACCTCCACGTCAATTCGCACGTCGGGGCCAAGGGACCGCACCTCGGTGATTCGGCCGCGACGCAATGACTCCATCGTAGAGGTTGAGAGATCGACCAGCGCCGGCAACGTACCGTGGCCGCCGCCAAACGCCGGCGCCAAGTACCACACGACGTGATTGACGAGACCATTGGAGAAGAACGCGCTCAGGGTCGACGCGCCACCCTCAACGAGCAGTTGCACCACGCCCGCGGCGCCGAGCTCTTCGAGAATGACCGAAAGATCACCGCTTCGCTCGAGGCAGGGGCGCACTTTGGCGCCTTCGGGAGCCGTCCCGAGCACGACGCGAAGGGGTTCGAGCACGAGGTCGTCCAAGCGCGCGGTTAGGACCGGGTCGTCGCGACGAACGGTGCCCGCCCCCACGAGGATCGCCTGGCTCTTCGCGCGTACGACGTGAGCGTCGCGACGAGCCTCGCTCGACGTGATCCACTGGCTCGATCCGTCGACCATCGCCACGACCCCATCGAGCGTGCTCGCTACCTTCGCCACGACGTAGGGCCGACCGGTCGAACGGTGCCAGAGGTACGGCGCGAGCTGGCGGCGAACCTCTTCGCTCCCCACTCCCTCGACGACCTCAACACCGGTCGCGCGCAGGCGTTCGAGTCCTCGACCCTGGACCCGAGCGTCGGGGTCGCGCAGCGCCACCACGACTCGCGCGATCCCCGATTCGATAATCGCCGTGGTGCAGGGCCCAGTTCGCCCCTGGTGATCGCAGGGCTCGAGCGTTACGACCATCGTGGCGCCGCGTGCGCGTTCGCCGGCGCGACGCAGTGCCTCGACTTCGGCGTGGGACTCACCGGGCACCTGCGTGTGACCCGCCGCCACGATCACCCCGCGAGCGTCGACCACGAGCGCGCCCACCCAGGGATTCGGTGGAGCGTAAAAACGCGCTTTCTCGCCCTCGGCCAGAGCGACGGCCATCAGTTCCTCGTCGTCGAGCCTCATCGGCGTCCGCGCTCGGCAGACTCGCGCAGGCGACGAGCAGCCTCGAGCGGAACGGGTCGAGAAAAGATTGCCGAACCCGCCACCAACACGTTGGCTCCGGCTTCGGCCGCGATCGAAGCGGTCACTTCGTCAATGCCGCCGTCGACTTCGAGGTCAAGCATCAGCGCTCCCTCGTCAATGGCGTCGCGAGCAAGGCGAACCTTGTCCATGACTTCGCTGATGAACGACTGACCACCAAAGCCGGGAAAGACTGTCATCAACAGCAGCAAGTCGATCTGGGGAAGAAAGGGCTCGACGCGCGCGAAAGGAGTGTCGGGATTCGCCGCGAGGCCGACGTGCAGCCCCAGGGAGCGCATCTGGGCGATCAACGACTCCGTCCCACCGACTTCGACGTGTACCGTGCACCCGTTCGCTCCCGCGTTGGCGAAGGCTTCGAGGTAGCGCTCGGGCTGGCTCATCATGAGGTGGCAGTCAAAGAACTTGTTGCTGTAGCGGCGAATCGACTGCACGACGGGGGGTCCGATGGAGACGTTCGGCACGAAGTGCCCGTCCATGACGTCGACGTGGAGCCAGTCGGTCTCCGCGTCGACGTCTCGCACGGCTTCGGCGAGCGTCCCAAAATCGGCCGCCAGAATGGAGGGCGCGAGACGCAACTTTCCCGCAACGCCGGCGTCAATGGTGACCACGCGTTCAGCCTAGGACGTCACGCGTGCGTCGACGACCACGCGACGTGGCGACGCTCGCGCAGGCGTCCGCGCCACCACGCGGCGCCGGCCATGGAGTGACCGCCCTCGGGGCGTACCGTGTCGAGCCGGGCCGAACCCTTCGCGCAGCCGACCAAGAGTTCCCCGTCGACCAGGTCCGCGCGTGCCTCTTCGATCGACACGCTGGCGCGCTGGGCACTCTCGACGAAGAGGCGATGCCCGTCGAGGCGAAGCTCCGCCGAGCCCACGCGGCAGCGGCGAAGGAACATCTCGACTGATTCGTGTGGGTCCAGGCGCCGATCGACGCGAGTGATCTTGGGGGCGTAGACGGCCTCGCCCACTTGCGCGCGAGCGTGTTCGAGCAGCGGGGGTGACGCCAAAACTTCCACGAGTGCCTCGGCGCCCAGGTCGGCTAGCTCGCGCCGCAACGCTCGCGCGTCTCGTTGCCCGATGAGAACGCGTCGCTCCAGATGAATGGGGCCCGTGTCGAGACCGGCCTCCATCCCCATCACCGCGACCCCGGTTTCGCGGTCGCCCGCCAAAATGGCGCGTTCCACGGGGGCCGCCCCGCGCCAGCGCGGCAGGAGCGAGAAGTGGACGTTCAACATGGGCACGCGCTCGAGGACGTCCTCGGGGACGAGGGCACCGTACGCGACCACGACGCCGCGCTCGACGCCGGCGCTCAAAACATCTCGCAGATCGTGCGACACCGCCAGACCCAACTCTTGGGCTCGAGCCTTGACCGCCGAGGGCGTAGCGTCGCTCCCGCGCCCGCGACGTCGGTCGGGTCGCGTGACCACGAGCTCAACGTCGTGTCCCGCGCGCACGAGGGCGTCAAGCGTCGGCACCGCCGCGTCGGGGGTGCCGAGGAACGCCAGGCGCACCGGTTACTCCCTCAACAACTGGCGAAGGCCGTCGGGGTCGTCGGCGCGCAGTCGCAATCGACGCTTGCGGAGTATTCGCTTGGCCTCACGTCGCTGATCGTCGCTCAGGCGCTCGACCAACAACACCCCGTCGAGATGGTCAACTTCGTGTTGAAAGATCCGGCCCTCGAACTCGTCAACTTCCAGGTCGATCTCGTTGCCCTCCAAGTCATAGCCGCGCAGGTGCACCGCGTTCGCGCGCACGATCTCCCAGCTCATCCCGGGCACCGAAAGGCACCCTTCCTCGTAGGTCCACTCCCCACTGGTCTCAATGATTCGAGGATTGACGATCGTCTTGGCGCCGTCGCCTTCGCCCTTGTCGTAGACGAAGAGCCGCTTTTGGACGCCGATTTGGTTGGCCGCCAAACCAACGCCGGGTGCCTCGTACATGGTCTCGATCATCGATTGGGCCAGAGCGGCGATCTTGCCGTCGATGTTCTCCACGTCGGTCGTCACCTGATTCAAGACGGGGTCGCCAAAGGTTCGAATCGGAAGCGTCACCCCACTACGTTACCTTCGACGCGCGGCCAATCGCCTACTCCATCGCGACACGAAGCGCCGCCTCGGGGCGCGGCGTGTCTCCCAGAGCGTTGGCCAACGTCGCCACGTCGACGGCGCTCAGCACGTACGCGTCCTTCGTGGCGCGAACAAGAACCTCCCCGGGCAAACGCGCCACGAACGTCGCCGCGCCTTCTCCACTGACGCTGGCTCGCGCGGCGAAGGGTGGAAGGCCGAGCGCACGCGCGACCTCGATCTCGTCGAGGCGTAGCCGCTCGACGTCGCCGAGTTTGACGCACTCTAAAACGAGATCGTCGGGCCGTCTGGTCTGAACGAGGACCTCGCCGCGAGCGTCGCGGCGAGGACCCACTAAGCGTCCGGCGCGCGCGATCGCGACGAGAGCCTGGCGTCGCGCGCTAGCGCGCGGGGCGAGGAGATACTGGTCGACGTCGGCGAAAACGACGAGACCGGCGCGTCGCACGCGAGAGAGCACCGCTTCGGTGCCCACGACGACCCTTTCGAAATGATCCGGCACCGACTTCGCGGTCAACTCGGTGACGGGGCGACCCAATTGAAGGGCGACGTCCCGGGCCAAGGTCGTCACGCCGGAGCGAACGTGGCGAAATTTCGTCGCCCCGCAACTCCGGCAAAACACGCCGCGCGTTTCGTGTCGCTCCGGGCAGGTCAAACGACCCTCGATCTCGTGCTCGGCCATGGCACACACCGCGCAACTCGCGAGCTCGCCGCAACGAACGCAAGCGAGCAGGCGACCGCTCCCGAGACGCTGCAAGATCACCGCCACGGCCACCGGCTCGTCACCATCGAGGGCCCGGTGCACGGCGCGCAGTGCCTCTTGGCCGAGGGCGCCGTCGTGGGGATCGCCCTGGCGTCGGTCGACCACGTTGAGCCGCGGCCAGTCCCGCGCCTCGCCGACACGTACGACCGCGTCGTCGCCGCTCAAAACGGGCGACGGGAGAACGCTCGTCAACCAGCACGGAGCGTCGTCGCGGCGGCATCGCTCGCGAATCACTTCGGCGGCGTTCCACGTCGGCGCCGACTCCGAACGCATGCTCTCGTCGTCGGCGTCGAGCACCAGAGCGCCGGCGAGTCTCGGCGTTGGCGAGAATGCCCCGGCGCGGGTCGCCACGATGACGGGCCAGCCCGCCCGAGCCTGCGCCCACTCCTCGCCGAGCGCGACGGCCAGGCCGCGGCGTACCAGTCGCTCGCGAAGTCGCCTCGCCCACGCCTCGTGGGGAACGACGACGAGGAGTGATCCCGCACGTTGCCTGGTCGCCGCGTAGCAGCCCAGTACGAGTCCGAGGGGATCGACGCTGGGCGCCAACGAGATGACACCAGGCGCCAGCTCGCGAGCGGCGTCTATCGTGGCCGCGTCCAGCGCTGACTTCACCGGGGGCTTGGGCAGTTCACTCAGGACGCGCGGGGGCGACGCCGTGGCGAGAAACCGCGCCCAGGGGCCGTACCAGCGCCACGCGGCCCAACGAGTGACTTCGAGCATGCTCGACGGTGGCCCGAGGCCCAGCCACTTGCCGATGGGCTTGAGCTCGCGATCGAGCGCACCCTCACCCACGACCCAACCGCGCACCGAACGATGGTTCAGGTTCACTCGCACGCGATCACCCAGTTCAACGCGTGGCGTCGCGTCGGTCACCAAATAGTCGAAGGGCCGAGAAAGTGCGGCCACCTCGGTGACCACCTGCACCGCCCGCGCGCTCACTAGTTCAGCGACAGTTCCCGGCGAAGATCGTCGAGGCGCGGGGTGAGTTCCCAGGTGAAGCCCTGGTCCGAGCGACCGAAGTGTCCGTACGCGGCGGTTCGTTGATAGACCGGGCGGCGCAGGTCGAGGTCGCGAATGATGGCCGCGGGGCGCAGGTCAAAGATGGCGTCGACGGCTTTGGCGATCTTGGCGCGATCAACGCGCTCCGTGCCGAAGGTCTCCACCAAAACGCTCACCGGACGCGCCACACCGATGGCGTAGGCCACCTGCACCTCACAGCGCTCGGCCGCACCCGAAGCGACCACGTGCTTGGCCACCCAGCGCGCGGCGTACGCGGCCGAACGGTCGACCTTGCTCGGGTCCTTGCCCGAAAAAGCGCCTCCCCCGTGACGCGCCATGCCGCCGTAGGTATCGACGATGATTTTGCGTCCGGTCAGGCCCGCGTCAGCGTGGGGCCCGCCGAGGACGAACTTTCCCGAAGGGTTGACGATCAGTCGCGTCGAACTGGTGTCGAGGTCGCCGGGCAAGATCGGGCGAATCACGTGATCAATCACGTCGCGTTCGATGGTGGCGTGGTCGTAGCCATCTTGGTGCTGGGTGGAGACGAGGATCGTGTCGATCGACACGGGCCGGCCGTTCTCGTAGCCCACCGTGACCTGGGTCTTGCCGTCGGGGCGAATGTAGGGCACCTCGCCGGAGCGGCGAACCTGAGCGAGGCGCATGGAGAGCCGGTGCGCCAACCAGATCGGCAGCGGCATGAGGTCGTCGTTGTCGTCGCAGGCGTAGCCGAACATCATGCCCTGGTCGCCCGCCCCCAGTGCGTTCAACGCGTCTTCGCCCCCTGAGCCGCTGCGCAGCTCGAGCGCGACGTCGACGCCTCCGGCGATGTCGGGGCTCTGTTGATCGAGCGACACGAGCACCGCGCAGTTCTTGGCGTCGAAGCCCTTGGCGCCATCGTCGTAGCCGATCTCCAAGATGGTGCGCCGTGCGACTTCGTCGATGTCGACCTTGGCGCTCGTCGTGATCTCGCCGGCCACCACGCACAGACCCGTCGTGAGCAACGTCTCGCAGGCCACGCGGGCGTTGGGGTCCTGGGACAAGATCGCGTCGAGCACTCCGTCAGAGACCTGGTCGGCGATCTTGTCGGGGTGACCTTCGGTCACCGACTCCGACGTGAAGAGGGTGCGGTCGCTCATGAGGCTCCTTGCGCTAACAATGAAGCCACCCTAGCCAAGATCGCTTGCGCCACCTCTTCTTTCGGGCGCTTCGACACCCGTTCGACGAGCTCGTTCGCGCTCACGATGATGACCTCGTTGGTTTCGTGCTCGAAGCCCGCGCCCGGGGCGCTCACGTCGTTGGCCACGAGGAGGTCGACCCCCTTGCGCGCCAGCTTCGCGGTCGCGTTCGTTTCGACGTCACTCGTCTCGGCGGCGAACGCCACGATGACCTGGCCCCGGCGACGCCCAGCGACCAGGGCCGCGACGACGTCGGGCGTCGCTTCGAATGCCAGTCGGGGCGGGCCATCGACTCGGCGAAGCTTCTGGGCCGCGACGGGGGTCCGAAAGTCCGCCACGGCGGCGGGCATCATCACAACGTCGGCATCGAACTGGCGGCTCGTCACGGCGTCGTAGAGCTCTTGAGCGCTCTCCACCGCGACGACCTCGATCGCTCGAGCGACGTCCAGGGGCAACGCGAGATCGGCCGTCGTCACGAGGGTCACTCGCGCGCCCCAACGCGCCGCCACGCTCGCCAGAGCGTAGCCCTGACGGCCCGAAGAGCGATTCGTCAACACTCGTACCGGGTCGATCGCCTCGCGCGTGCCGCCCGCGGCGATCACCACGTGGCGTCCGCTGAGCTCGCCGTGATAGCCCGCGAGGATTCTCTCGACCATCGACGCGATGACGTCGGGTTCGACCATGCGGCCCGTGCCCTCGTCGCCCCCGGCGAGCGCTCCGACTTCGGGTCCCAGCACCATCACGCCGCGGCGGCGAAGCGTCGCCAGGTTCTCCTGCACCGATGGTTGCTCCCACATCTCGGTGTGCATCGCCGGGCAGAGCAACACCGGAGCGCGAGTCGCGAGCAGCGTCGCGCACAACAGGTCATCGGCCAGGCCCATGGCGTAGCGCGCGATCAGGTGCGCCGTCGCCGGCGCGACCACCACGAGATCACAGTTTTGACCCAAATAGGTATGAGGTATGGGCGTCGTCGGGTCGCCGTAAAGCGAGGTGCGAGCTGCTTCGCTGGCCAGCGCCGAAAACGTCACCGTCCCCACGAAGCGCGTGGCGTCGGGCGTGAGGATCGGGGCAACGTGATACCCGAGCGCCCGGAGGCGACGCACCAGGTCAACGGACTTATAGGCGGCAATGCCGCCGGCGACTCCTAGAACAATGCGAGGTGGCGAACTAGGCGTCGCGGAGGGCATCCGTGAAGGCGTCCAGGTCGCTCGTCTCGTCGAGACGCGCGAGTTCTCGAGCCTCGGCCTGAAGGCGCTCGGCCTCGAGCTCTTCGAGCGTTGGACGGTGGAACTGCAGCTTGCCCTCGTAGAGCTCTTCCATGGCGAGCGAGAGTGACTTGTTCGACAGCGAGGAGACCTGTGGCGGAATCAGCGCGCCGTGCCCCGAACCGAGGCCGTTGTAGTACTCGTTGATCTCGCGCGCCCGGATCGCCGTGACGGCCACGAGCGTGAACTTCGAATTGCCCACCTTGTTGAGAAGGGTCTCGATGGGCGGATCTACGAGCGTGGGGCGTTCGGCCATGGGTCAATCCTTTGACGAGGGGTTACGCCGAAACTGGCGCAGCCCCTCCAGTATAGAGAGAATCTCGCTGGTGGCCCGCTGGGGATCATCGTTTACCACGGTGAACGAGGCCAATTCCTGGCCACGGGCGAGTTCGTGCGGAGCGCTGGCCAGGCGATCGTGCACCTGGTGGGTTTGATCGCCGCGCTGGCGCAGTCGCTCCTCGAGGTCGTCCATGCTCGGAGGCAGCACCAAGAAGACGACGGTGTCGGGATAGTCTCGGCGCACCTGCTCGGCTCCCTGCACTTCGATTTCGAGCAGTACGTCCTTGTTTCCCGGAGCTTGCGGCCGCGGTGTTCCGTAGAGGTTGCCGTGGAACTCGGCCCACTCCAAGAACCGATCCTCGTCGATCGCCTCTTGGAACGTCGCGCGATCCACGAAGAAGTATTCGTCGCCGCGTTCGCTCGGGCGCTTGGCTCGCGTGGTCCAACTGCGACTCAGCCACAGTCGACTGTCGGCCTCGATGAGGAGTTGCGCGAGCGTTCCCTTGCCGACACCGCCGGGGCCGATCAGGACCGCCAGCAGGGGCTCAGCGCACAAGAGCGCGAAAGAGTTGGGCCCGCTGCTTGGGTCCCAGTCCTCGAATACGACGCGTCTTGGCGATGGAGGCGCTCTTCATTATTCGCTCGGCCTTCACCTCGCCAATCGCTGGCAAGGCACTGATGAGGTCATAGGCACGCATCTGCGCCACGCACTCTTCACGCGCGGCCAAGGCGAAAAGTTCCTCGAGCGAGAGTTCGCCCGTTTTAACCATCCGCTTGACTTCGGCGCGCCGGCGACGGTTCGCGACCGCCAAGCGTGACGCTTCGACTCGCTGTTCCTGGGAGAGCGACGGCGGGGTTGGTGTCACGAGGCCAGACTACTCCTCCCTTGTCACGAGGGCTAGAGCGCGTCTCGCAAATCATCTCGCCAGCGGCGAAGGGCGTCACGAACGGCCCTTGGCTCGGGTCCCGCGGCCAAAATCGCCCGGGCGACGTTGACCGCGACCGAGCCCTCCACACACCCGCCAAAGAGGTGGGCGAGGTCACTCGGCGCGGCTCCCTGGGCGCCCACGCCGGGTACCAGGAAGGGCCCGTTCAGCGTCGTCAGGTCGTACTCGGGGCGCTCGCGCGTGGCGCCCACGACGGCCCCAATCCCGCCGAGTCCGTCGTGACCGGCGTTGCGCTGCGCGAGGTCGCGAAAAATCATTGACTCCACGGTCTCGTGCTCGATCGTGCGCGCGGCCTGCACCAAACGGCCCTCGGGGTTCGACGTCGCCACCAAGACGAACACGCCACGTTGGGTCGCCTCGGCGGCTCGAAAGATCGGCTCGAGGGCGCCCACGCCCAGATACGGCGAGACGGTGACCGCGTCCACACAAAGTGCGGACGCGTCTTCGAGCCACGCGGCGGCGTAGCCCTCATTGCTCGAAGGAACGTCTCCTCGCTTGGCGTCGGCGACGACGAGCAGATCGGCCCCGCGGGCCTCGCGGATCACCCGTTCCAAGACCGCGAAGCCGGCCGACCCGAAACGTTCGAAGAAGGCCACCTGGCACTTGATCAGCGCCGCCTCGCCAATGGCCGCCTCGAGAGCGGTCAGCGCGACGTACTCGACACCTTCGATCGTGTCATCTCGCTCCCAGGCGCGCACCACCTCGCGACTCGGATCGATGCCCACGCACAGCGGCCCCGCGTCGAGCAGGCGCTCGCGAAGGCGCTCGCCGAAAGTCTCATTCATGGGCAACTCCTCGAAGCTCTCGCCACGTCGACACGGCGTGACGTGTCATCCAACGCTCGACCTCGCGCTGGATCAGCCAAGGGGCGCGAGGATTTGAGAAGGTCGCGGTGCCCACCTCGACCGCGTCGGCGCCGGCCATGGCCATGGCGATCGCGTCGGCGCCACGCGTGACGCCGCCCACGCCGACGATCCCGGCGTCGGGAAAGGCCGCTCGGCATTCGTAGACCGCGCGAAGGGACACGGGCAAGAGTCCCGGGCCGCTCACGCCGCCCCCGCCGTTGCCGAGCGTCGCGCGTCGCGCTTCGACGTCGATGGCGAGACCGAGCAGGGTGTTGACCAGTACGAGCGCGCTGGCGCCCGCCTCGAGTGCCGCCTGGGCGATCTCAACCAGCGCCGGCGTGTTGGGACTGAGTTTCACCCACAGGGGCAACTGAGCGGTTTTCGCGGCGGCGACGATTTCCGCGGTCATCGACGTCGAGTGCGCGAAGATCGTCGAACGGCTCTCGAGGTTCGGACAGCTCGCGTTGACTTCAAGGGCGATGACGTCGGCACCGCGCATGGCGAGCGCCGCCTCCTCGAACTCGGCCACGCTGCGTCCCCAGATCGAACCAACGACGTTCGCACCGCGAGCGCGCAAGGCGGGCAGTTCCGCTTCGCGCCACGCGGCGACACCGGGCCCCGAAAGACCCACCGAGTTGATCATCTCGTCGCCCACCGCACCCGCGCGCGGAGCGCGATTCCCGGCCCACGCGAAGGCCGCCAGCGACTTCACGACGACGGCGCCCAGCTGGGCGAGGTCCCCGTAACCCGCCAGTTCATCGCCGTGACCGGCGGTGCCCGACGCCGTCAATATCGGCGAGCGCAGCGAGACTTCGGCGACGTTGGTCGAAAGGTTCACGCGTGAAGCTCTTGGAGTGAGTGGACCCGCCATCCGTGGCGACGCGTGTCCTCGATGCCCTTCACGGCGGCGAACCCCGCCTTTAGGGTGGTAATGCACGCCACGGCGTTGGCCACGCAGGCGGCGCGAATCGTCGCCCCGTCGACGTGCGCGCCAGAACCAGAGGGCGTGTTGACGACCAATTGGACGTCGCCCGAGGCGATGAGGCGTACCGCGTCGACGCCAAGGTCGCCGAGTCCGACCTTGCCGACCAACGTCTCGACCGCGACCCCGTGGGCACGCAGATATCCTGCGGTGCCCACGGTCGCGGCGAGGATGAAACCAAGGCGCCGCAGGGCTCTCGCGAGTTCAAGACCTTCGACCTTGTCGCGGTCCGCGAGCGAGAAGAAGACTTGGCCCCGGTCGGGCAGCCGAGTGCCAGCGGCGAGTTGGGCCTTGGCGAAGGCAATGCCGAAACTCTCACCGATCCCCATCACTTCGCCCGTGGAGCGCATCTCAGGACCGAGCAAAATGTCGACCCCTGGAAAGCGACTAAAGGGCAGCACCGCCTCCTTGACGCTGACGTACTTCGGCACTGGAGTGCTCGCCGGAACCGATCCCTTGGCGCGCAGGTCGGCCAACGTGTCGCCCAACATCACGCGAACCGCCACCTGAGCCAGCGCCACGCCCGTCGCTTTGGCGACGAAGGGCACCGTTCGACTCGCGCGAGGATTCGCTTCGAGCACGTAGACCAATTCGTCCTTCATGGCGTACTGCACGTTGATGAGCCCCACCACCTTGAGTTCTTCAGCGATGCGCGCGGTGTAGTCGTGCAGCGTCGCCAGCACCTCGGGCGACAGCGTCTGGGGCGGCAGCGCGCAGGCCGAGTCGCCCGAGTGCACGCCGGCCTCTTCGACGTGTTCCATGATGCCCGCGATATAGAGATCGCCGGTGGCGTCGCGGATCGCGTCCACGTCGACCTCGACGGCGTCTTCGAGAAAACTGTCCAGGAGGATCGGACGGCTGCGTGACACGCCCCCTTCGCGCGCCAGGGCGCCGTGGGCGCTGGTGAGATCGGTCATGACCCGCGTCAGGGCCGAGTCGTCATAGACGATCTCCATCGCACGACCCCCCAGCACGTAGCTCGGACGCACCAAGACCGGGTACCCGATGCCCGCGACGATCGCCCGAGCCTCTTCGAGGGTCGTCGCCACGTCACCCGGGGGTTGGCGAAGACCGAGACGAGTGCAGATGGCCGACCACTGCTCACGGTCCTCGGCCGCGTCGATTGACGCGACGGGCGTACCCAGCACGAGGGCTGGATCAATGGCGTGCGCCAATTTCAATGGCGTCTGACCGCCCAGGGAAACGATCACCCCACGAATTCGAGCGCCATCGACGCAGGCGTCCCTCTCGGCCTCGAGTACCGCGGCGACGTCCTCGGGCGTAAGGGGCTCAAAGTAGAGGCGGTCACTGGTGGCGTAGTCCGTCGAGACGGTCTCGGGGTTGCAGTTGATCATCACGCTTTCGAGCCCAAAATCTCGGATCGCCGTCGCCGCGTGAACACAGCAGTAGTCGAACTCGATTCCCTGGCCAATTCGATTCGGTCCCGAGCCCAGGATCACGACTCGATCCTTGCCCGAAGCACGTACCTCGCTTTCAGATTCAAAGGTGCTGTAGTGATAGGGCGTCGCCGCCTCGAACTCCGCCGCGCACGTGTCCACCGTCTTGAAGGTCGTCACCACGCCAGCGCCGCGGCGCTGAGCCGACACGTTCTCGCACGTCGTGGCGCTCAAACGAGCGATCTGCGTGTCGCTAAAGCCCCACTGCTTGTAACGGCGCCAACTTCGAGCGTCGAGTGACGCCAGGTCAAGACCCTCGTACAGTTCGCGACCACGCTCAACGATGCCGAGCAACTGGTCGACAAACCACCGGTCGATTCGCGTGCGTTCGACGACCTCGTCGACACTCGCGCCGCGCCACAGCACCTCGTGGAGCGCGTAGAGCCGATCGGGAGTCGCCACGACACAGCGCCGCCAGAGTTCCTCGAGTGAGAGTTCGTAGAACTCCGATTCGGCTCCGACCGCGAAGCCGTCACGGCCCTGTTCGAGGGAGCGCACCGCCTTTTGGAGCGACTCGGCGAAGTTGCGACCGATCGCCATGACTTCGCCCACCGACTGCATGCGCGTGCCCAACTCGGGCGTCGAACCCGGAAGCTTCTCGAAGGCCCAGCGAGGGATCTTCGTCACCACGTAGTCGATGACCGGCTCAAAGCTGGCCGGTGTGGCGCGCGTGATGTCATTGGGAATCTCATCGAGGGTGTAGCCCACCGCCAGGCGCGCGGCGATCTTGGCGATCGGAAAGCCCGTCGCCTTCGACGCCAGAGCGCTCGAGCGTGACACGCGAGGATTCATCTCAATCACGACCCGTTCACCAGAGTCCGGGTTAACGGCGAACTGGACGTTCGATCCTCCCGTTTCGACCCCTACGCGGCGCAGCACCGCGAAGGCGTCGTCGCGCATCATTTGATACTCGACGTCGGACAACGTCTGAATCGGCGCCACCGTGATCGAGTCACCGGTGTGCACTCCCATCGGATCGAAATTCTCGATGCTGCAGACCACGACGCAGTTGTCGGCCTGGTCGCGCATGACCTCGAGTTCGAACTCCTTCCAACCCGCGATGGACTGCTCCACCAGGATCTCGTGGATCGGCGACGCCTCCAGGCCTTCGCCCGCCAGACGTCGAAAGTTCTCCTCGTCATGGGCGATGCCCGTTCCCGCGCCGCCCAGGATGTAACTCGGGCGAATGATGATCGGCCAACCGATTTGCGTGGCGATGCGAAGCGCCTCGTCGACGTCGTGGGCGAATCCCGACTCGGGCACCGCGAGGTTGATGTCGGCCATGGCGGCCTTGAAGAGCTCGCGGTTCTCCGCCGTCTCGATCGCTTCGGGGCGTGCGCCGATCACTTCCACGCCGAGGCGCTCGGTGACGCCGCGACGAACCAACTCCATCGTCAAGTTGAGCGCGGTCTGGCCGCCCAGGGTCGGCAGCAGTGCGTCGGGACGCTCGCGCTCCAAGATGTCGGTGAGCACGTCCACGTCGAGCGGCTCGACATAGGTGACGTCGGCGGTCGACGGGTCGGTCATGATCGTCGCCGGGTTGGAGTTCACCAAGATGACCCGGTAGCCCTCTTCTCGCAGCACCTGACAGGCCTGCGTCCCCGAATAGTCAAATTCGCAGGCCTGGCCGATGACGATCGGCCCCGAGCCAATCACCATGATCGAGTGAAGGTCGTCGCGACGAGGCATTATTTCATCGCTTTGGTCGCAACGAGAAGGTCCACGAAGCGCTCGAAGAGGTAGCGCGCGTCGTGGGGACCCGGACCGGCCTCGGGGTGATACTGCACGCTAAAACAGCGATCGAGCGGCGAAGCGATGCCTTCGATGACCCCGTCGTTCAAATTCACGTGGCTGACCACGCCGCGAGTCAGCGAGTCCGGCGCCACCGCGTAGTTGTGATTCTGGGCGGTAATTTCGACCCGGCCTGTCGCGAGGTCCTTGACCGGGTGATTACTTCCGTGATGGCCAAAGGGCAGTTTCATCGTGCGTGCGCCGAGCGCCTGAGCGATCAACTGATGGCCCAAGCAGATGCCAAAGATTGGCACGGTGCCGATCAGCGACGAAACCACGTTGGTGTGCGCCACCAGGGCCGCCGGATCACCGGGACCATTCGAGAGAAAGATGCCGTCGGGTTGAAGCCTGCGTATCTCAGGCTCGGAGGTCGACGCAGGCACGACGCTTACGCGAAAGCGCCGGGCGAGTTGGTTCACCATCGTGGTCTTGATGCCGTAGTCCAGGGCCACGACGTGCAGCGGCGCGTCCCCGCGCTCGTAGGGCGTGGGCGTCGACACCTCCGAGACGTAGTCCATCCCGTCGGTGCCCTTTGCGCGGCGCGCGGCTTCAACGACCGTGGCGCGCTCGGCGTGCCCGAAGGCGCCCGCCAGTGAGCCGTGGCCGCGTAGATGTCGCGTGAGAGCACGCGTGTCAACTCCCGTGATGGCAGCGAGACGGTGTCGAATCAAGAACTCTTCCAGTTCCCCCTCCGAGCGCCAATTCGACGCCACGGCTGAGAGGTCACGCACCACGACCCCACGACACCAAGGGCGCCGGGCTTCGTCGTCGAGCGCCGTGACCCCGTAGTTGCCGATGTGCGGGTAGGTAAAGGCGATGATTTGTCCGGCGTAACTCGGATCCGTCAGCACCTCTTGATAGCCGCTGAGGGCAGTGTTAAAGACGAACTCACCCTCCGTGATGCCAGTTTCGGGCAAGTAACCTGCTGTCTCGCCTTCGAATAGAGTCCCGTCACTCAAGGCCAACGTGGCGTGAGGTCTCACGCGAGTTCGCCTTCGAAAGCGACGAGGCGCCCGCGAACGAACGTGGCGCGTGCGCGTCCCACTAGCTGACGCCCGTGGTAGGGCGTATTCGTCGAACGGCTCTGCAGTCTCTCGCGGTCGACCACGTAGGTCGCGTTCGGATCGAAGATGGTCAGGTTCGCGGGCTCACCCACTTCGACGTCGCCCCCATGGGCGGAGTGGCGCGGCCGAGGGTCATGGGCTCGAAGTTGCGCGACGCGCGCGGGTCCTCGACTCAAGAGATCGAAGAATCGCTGCGCGTTGGCCGTCGGACCGCCGAGCGCTTCGTAGGTCAATGACGCCGCGTGCTCGAGGCCCAGCATTCCCGCCGGCGCCTCGTCAAAGGCGAGGTCCTTGGACTCGGGCGAATGCGGGGCGTGATCAGTCGCTACCGCGTCCACACCGTTTTGGCGCAGCGCGCCACGCAGTGCGCCGACGTCGTCACTCGTTCGAAGCGGCGGATGGACCTTCATAATCGCGTCGTACCCCGAACAGGCGGTCTCGTCGAGGGTGAAGTGGTGAGGCGCTACTTCGCACGTCACGTCCACTCCTTCGGCGCGCGCCGCGGCGACCAGACTCAGTGATCGTTGCGTCGAAAGGTGCAGCAGGTGCAAGCGTCCGCCAGTGGCTCGGGCCAACTCGAGGTCACGCAACACCATTAACTCCTCGGCGATGGCGGGTCGGCCCGTCAGACCCAGTCGAGAGCTCACAATCCCCTCATTCATCGAACCACCCGCCGCCAGCCACGCGTCCTCGCAATGCTGAGCGAGACGAACCCCTAAAGGACGCGCGTATTCGAAGGCGCGTCGCATGAGTGCCGCGTCTTGCACCCCGGTGCCGTCATCGGTGAAGAGTCGCACGCCCAGGGCGGCCAGTTCGGCAAGTGGCGCGAGACGTTCGCCAGCGCGATTAATGGTGATCGCCCCGGC
>Ga0307373_10001986_pt1 | contig 37547 bp, 38 predicted proteins | sample OX2MG_FD_202534 | JGI IMG/M metagenome (GOLD analysis project Ga0307373, IMG submission 202534) | Soil microbial communities from Risofladan, Vaasa, Finland - OX-2 | ecosystem: Environmental > Terrestrial > Soil > Coastal area > Acid sulfate soil | place: Finland: Risofladan, Vaasa | collected...
TCGCAGCCGGAGCAACAGTCGCAAGAAAGAAGAAAAGTGACGGTTGAGGCGGAATCACCGTCGGGTTCCGGCACGAGGAAACCGGCAGGATGGCTCGGGCGGCAATTGGAGAAAGACGCGATTGCAGCCGTAATTATCGGCCTTTTCGTCAAAATCCTCGAACGCATTTTCAACTCGGTCGAGGAAAAAATCACGACAGAGGCGGCGGAGCGGGTGGTGAAAGTGATCCACGAACCGCCGCGCAACCGGCTCACTGACATCATCTATATCCAAATGCCGGAGGAACAAACAAAAAATCTCCGCCGATGGCTGCGGAAAGGAGACAAGGATCATACCGAAGGCCAGATGGTTGAATTGATTTGCAAGCTGTTCAACCACATCGACCCGCCGCCAACCGATGAGGTGATCATGCAGAAATTTCGGGAACTCGATCAACGCGGGTATCGGAATTTCAAAGAGGTGCTCAGACGGTTGAAACACGACAATGCGGAACAAGCGCTGTACCGGTTAGGAGAAAAAGGCGTGGAGGTCGCAAAAGGCACATTTCATGTCGCCGAAGCAACGGTAGAAAAGACAGTTATCGCCATCGTCGCGGTCGGACTCGGAACGAAAGCGGCGGTAACCGCTGCCGGAAAGAAAGTCGAAGACATAACCCGGCAGTGTATTCCCACTATGCAGCGCTGGAACGAAAAACTCGAAGCCGATCACAAAGCATACCTGCTGCGCAAAACGGCGAAAAAAGCGGAAGATATTCCGCATCCAAACGCTAGGATTGGGAGGGTACAATGAACTGGGATGAAATACGGGAAAAACTGGAAGGAGATCTAAAAAGATGGAAAGTCCCCGCCTTCGTGATCGCGATACTTCTCGGCTTTCTCGCGTACCACGCCGACCCGGAAGCACGGAAAGAAACAATCCGGCTCGGAAAGAACGTCGGGACGAAAACGAAGGACGTGTTCGAGGAGAAAGTCCTGCCGCCCATCGAAAAAGAGAATGATCGGTCGAGGATTTTCCTTCTCGTTGATCTCGCTGTATTCGCGACCGCATGTTTCGCGGGACTACTCATACCGGAGCGCGGCATCGCGATGGTACTCGTAACCATCATTGCCGTAGGACTGCCGCTCGCGACAGTACTCCTTCTCGCGTTTATGGCCGGCCCTCTCTATCTTGGGACGGGACTCTGGGCGGCGGGACATATACCGCTCGCACGGAAAATCCTGGGGCGGTTCCTCTGCCTCGCGGTGCTCCAGGCCGGATTCAGTATGATCTTTTTCGGCCTCGTGCCGCTCTCCGCGGATCGCGAGCTCGGAGTCTTCTTCCTCGGTCTCGTCATCATCGGACTCTTTGCGTGGTTTCTCTCGCGCACGGAGCCCGGCAAGCAGCGAACCTCTTTAGAGAAGCTGCTCAAGGGTCTCACGGCGCTATGCGTCGTGGGCGCTCTCGCGAGCTTTATCGTGCTCTGCCTCGGCGGCCGGGAACAGGCCGGCCGAAAGTGGAACGCGAATGTGGCAAGCTTCAAAGCGGGGCTTACTGCTGCCGCGGCGGCGTCAAAACCGGCGCCGGAAAAAACGGTACGTACGGAGAACGGTTCCGGCGTCATCCCGCCGTTTACTCTCTTATGCGGGGTGCCGATGGGACCCGATCTGCGTGGATATAGTTTGCCGAATTCCACACAGTTCGTAATACCCGGACACTGCACGAGCGGCATCGTGATGGTTCCGCCCTACACAGGGTCAATCGACGAACCCAATCCGATGCCGATCATCGTTTGGCACTGCTTCAACGCACCAACCGGGGCAGGCAGTGTCGGGATTGAGTGCATTCCACGATCCGCGAACGGTCCCGGCGGACATGTGGAAAGAGCCCGCCCGATCGGATTCCGAATCGAGAACGACCAATCAACCGATCTGGTGGTTCCGATAATCCTTTCCCCGTGATGCTCCGGCAAAGCATTGCGACAACCAACCGCCCGCGATTCAATACATAGAATCGCGGGCTTTTTATTACGCATAAATACTACCGGCTAATTCGCAAGAATTAGCCGGTTGATCCGGAAGCGCGGGAATCCGGACTTCGGCGGGAGAAAAATGCATGCGAATCTCGCTTTTGTGAACCGGGGAGATAAATAAAAATCCCGCCTATGGCGGGATTTTTATTGGCAAAACACGAACGTCCTTTTAGCAAGCGACGCCGGTGCTGCTGCCGATGAACGTCGCGACGATATTCGGAAGGCCGCGAGCAAAAATGGCGACCACAATCGCGATCGCAGCATAGATAAGCATGTGGCTCGCTCCCTTTACCTTCTCCGGATCGCCGGAGGCCGTGAGATACCGGTACGCGGCAATAAGGACAAAAACGATCGTCAAGATGACGAGGAACGTGAACATCCAGCCGACGATGACCGTACAGATAAAGGTCTGCAAGCCCGATGCCGTCGTGATCGGCGGGTTCGGAGCAGTCTGGGCGAACACAAGCGCCGGCAATGCAGCCGACAAAAGGCCCGTCGCAGACAATGCAAGCGACTTAAGGGTGTTTTTCATGATTTTAAGAGGTTGGGTTCGACCTTTCTGATATAGGTTTATAGTAGCATATCTTCATGAAAGCGCCAGCCCCTTTGTGGGGATATGACTATATATCGATGTATTATCAGCATCCGGGCGCGGGTAGGATAAAGATGCTTTGGATGATGAGCGGGAATGCCTTGGCGAGAACCGCGACCACGACCGCGACCGCGGCATAGGTGATCGTACGGGTGGCATTCCGCACCTTTTCCTCGTCTCCCTGAGAAGTAAGATAGCGATATGCCGCCATTACCACCAACAAGACCGTAAGAGCGATGAGCATATAGAACATCACGGCGGCGATGGGACAGATAATACCGGTGCCAATCTGGGTCCAGCTATTCAAAGTCACGCCGGTCAATGTCGGCGGAGCGGCATATGCCGCTGCAGACGAGAGGAGTCCGGCAAGCAAGAAGGTATACCGGGAAAACGATTCGAATTTTCTGAATATGATTCGCATTAAATTTTATTTTTTGTTGCTGTTCGGCATGCTGCGACCGATGATTATGGGCAGCCCTGCGTGGATTGCCCCAGTATGCTCGCGATAATTACGGGGAATGACTTGGCGAGAACCGCGACCACGATCGCAACCGCGGCGTAGGTGATCGTCTTCGTCGCCCTGCCCACTTTTTCCGAATCGCCTCCGGCCGTGACATACACGAACGCGGCGTACAGTACCATGATCGTCGAAATAAGAATAAGGACATAGAACATTACAGCCGCAACGGGACAAAGAATTTGCGTGCCGATACCCTGGAGGTTGGTGATCGTAATATTGTTTTGCGCGTAGGCATACTGAGTAGCGGCAGAAAAAACAGCGATGCATATCGACGCAATTCCTTCTTTTGTCCCGGCCCCGTATCGCGGCACGGGGTACACTCCGGCCTTGATCCGGGTTTTCAAATTATTTAAAAATTTCATTTTCATTTTTTCTGGATCCCGGTTTACGCCGGGACGAAGGAAATTATTTGCCGCTTAACGGCCTCCGGCTATCACAGAAATATAACATTAATGATCGGCACGACTTGTTGCGCGAGGAGAATAACGACGAAACCGATAGCGGTATAAAGAAGCGTCTTCCTCCCTTTGCTGAATTTTTCGGGATTGCCGCCCGCCGTCATCATCTGAAAGCCGCCATAGAGCGCCATGATCGTCGCGATCGGCGCCGCGATCACGAGGAGCGCCGAAAGCAACTGCGCGACAAAGCTTGGGATATTGCAAACACCGAGCGGATTCACGAGCCCGCCGCCCGTGCACCCGCTCGACGACTGGGCAAACGCGATGCCGGCATATCCGAGGAAAAACAGCGCGCCCCCGATACTTGAAAGCTTTTTGAACATTGCTTTTATTGTAACTATTGCGCGCAGAAACTCAATGGGAAGAATTGGCCGTCGAGCGCGTTCCCTGGCGAGTAAGGCACGCCAACGGAAACAGCGAGTTTACATGCGTCCGCCTGGCTCAAGCCCAACGTTTGCAGAAAATCGGCTTCAGCGGCTTTACGGGCATCGTCGAACGGCGTCCCCGAAACCTGGATCCAGAAGCTACTGTTCGTCGTGTCGTAGCTCAGGAGATACTGGTCGGTTTTTTTGAAAACCAAGGTATTTTCCTCCTGTTCGACCGCGAGTTTGTAAAAATTATTGACTATTACAGAACCTTTTGCGGTGCCGAGCGTGATCGTAGGATCGGTCGGGAATCCGTTCGTGTCGGGAGGGTGTATCTGCGACGCTACCTGGCCGCTGTCTGAAGCGGGAGGAGCGGCACTTCCTCCTTTTGATGCGAATAAAGAAATAATGGCGGCTATCGCGACAAGGACGACGACCGCGATACCGATGTAGATGTATTTTTTCATCGTTTTGGAACTTTCTAGCAGCCTTGAATATGGATATTATAGCCGTTCGTCGTACTATACTGTGTTCCGCCGCATTGCGTAGACCACTCGTTCAAGACTTGGATCGCGCCGCATTGCTGTTGGGCGGCTTGTATGATCGACTGCACCTGGGCGCAGCTCGCGTTTTGCCCGCTGGCAGGAGTAAGATCCACGCAACAGCCGTTTTGATGGCATGGCGATAAATGAGGCACCGTCGGCGGATACGCTTCGGTGATACGGAGCTGCCCACCCGACGCCTGCTGGATACATTGCAAAACCGCAATCTCCGCAGGAGCGGCGGTACAGCTCGCCGCATTTTTACAATTAAGTCCGGCGGCGGTGAGTGAAGAACAAGTACCGCCCAAGCAGCCGCCGCTTGTAGTTGTGGTCCCTCCGCCAAAATTTCCTCCGCTGCCGCTGCTCGGCACCTGCGCAAGCGTCGACGGCAGCCCACATTGCGTAAGCTTGGGATTGATAAGGTTCAGGATGAGATATGCACCGACAAGCAGGAGTAAACCGTACAACGCTCCTTTCACCCACTCCTTCCCGTCGCTTTGTTTTGAGGGATTCCCCGCCGCCAGGGTATATTTGATGCCGCCATAGGTGATCGCGGCAAAGGCGAGCACTCCTCCGAGCGCGAGCGCGAAGGTGTAGAAGTTGAACACGACGGCGCAGGGACCCGGGGCGTTCGACAAAGGCTGGCCGACGTTCGGGATGGTTGTGCTGATATTCACCTGGGCGAAAATCGGTCCGGCAAATAAAAGGCCGATTACGACAAGCAGGCAACCGACGGCCAATGATTTGCGTGGCATGAAATTACGGGATGTTTATGGCACGCAATTGAACGGATTACCGGCAAATCCCTGGACATAATTGCCGACGTTGAAGAAATTCACGAAAGTGGCGACGATGATATAGGCGGTGAGCGTGATTAAAAGACCAATGAGCGTTCCCGTGAGAATCTTTTTTCCCTGCTGAAGCCGGCTCGGATCGCCGCTCGCGATCATGATCGTGATGCCGCCCCAGGCGAAAAGCACGGGTGTCGCGATGAAAATGACGACGCTCTCGCCGAAAGAAAGGATATTTTCGATCGTTTGAAGGAGGTCGCAGAGGCTTGTGCAAGTGAGACCCGTGCAGGACACGAGTCCTGCCGGATTGCCATTCACGGCTTGCCCCCAATAGCCCGTGGGCCAGATACCCGGCATCTGGTATTTCGTCGCCGCCGATGCGACGAGCGGCACGAAAGAAAATCCCACAAGAACGGCGAGTGAAGTTATGGCGAGAACGCGGCGCATGGTGTTAGTTCAATTATACACTATTCGATGCGCGTCGCCCCGGCGAAGGCCGGGGTCCGTGCTTCCAAAAACATTTATTTAAAGCACGGATCCCGGGCCAAGCCCGGGATGACAACGGAGGCGAAGGATCTCCACGGAGATTCCTCGCAGAGATCGAATGACGGGCGAGGGACATAAATCATCCCCCTGGAGCCTGCCCCGTACCGCGATACGAGGCGGAGGACGACGATAGGGCTACTACTGATTCCCTTTCATAAGCTGCGATACCTGCGCTTCCGCCTGGCCAAGCGCCGTGTTTGAATTGGCGGCGCCGACGAGTACGTCCCGGATCGCTCCGTTCATGATGTCGTTGATCTGCGCGTCATCCGCTTCGTACCACGACCGCGCGGTGAGCGCCTGCTTCGCGAAAATGCCGAAGTCGGGATTGTTCTCGTTCACGGCGATCGCCGCGCGCAAAGCCGGCGGCCGGTGGCCTGCGTACATCGTGGCGCTTTCACCGTTCGTCGCCGCATAGATCGCGAAATCCCAGGCATGAAACTGGTCCTTGCTCTGCTTCGAAACGGCAAGTGCTTCATAGCTCGGAAAGTTCACCGCGTTATCCGGCGCGACCTGCGGCATCGGCGCGACCGCGAAATTGAGGAAGGGAGCCTTGTTCTTGATCGTAGCGAGCGCCGACTGGTAATCGAAGATCATCGCCGTCTGACCCGCCGCGAAACTGTCGATCGAATCCGTCTGGCCCTCGTTCCAGGTGTAATAGGGCGAGGTCGCGTTCGCAAACTGCAGATAAAAATTGAATGCCGTCGCGCCGGAGGAACCCGACTCCTGCGTCGTCTGCGCAAACGTGGCCGTGGTCAAGTCGGCGCTCGTCATTGTCGCTCCGTTCTGCATCATGAGCAGCTCGAGAATGTCCGTCGCGTGATCCACGGTTTTTCCCGTGCCGCCGATCGCGGCCGCCGCGCGCGCGATCTGTCCGTTCGCTCCCACCTGCCGCAGTGCGGCGACGTCCGTCTGAAAATCGCTCCAGGTCGCGGGCGGCGAAACAATTCCCGCCTGGTCAAAGAGATCGCGATTATAAATCAGAGCAAGCGTGTCCATGTAGAGCGGCATGGCGTAGATCTGTCCGTTCGAAACAAGATCTTCCTCCGCCGCCTGCGGGAAGTCGGCGCGGAACTGCGTGATCGTGAAATTCGGAAAATCCACGGGGCTCAGCGCGACGAGCTTGATTTCCTATATAGAGCACGTCGGGCGCTTGTCCGGCCGCCATGGCGTCAAGCAATTCTGCATCGTAATTCGCGGCAGGCACCTGCTTGTAATTGACAGTCGACCCGGGATGCATGGCTCTATACCCATCGATGGTAGGCTGAATGGCATCGATCGGATCGATTCCCCAAACGTTCAGCGTAAACGGTCCCGAGATGCCGGTATTTCCACGACGAAGATTCAGGGACACGATGGCAAAAACAACAATGAGGAGTACTACTCCCGCGCCGATAATGACCGTCTGCTGTTTGGAGAATTTCATAATACCAGCTCGTTAGCTCGTTGGCCCTTTGGCTCGTTAGCTCTTTGGCTCGTCGTTAGCCCGCTGGCGAATACAATGCGTTTCATGTGTTTATTCTAACATTTCCATTCGAGCTGACGAACTGAAGAACTAACGAGCAATAAGCTGTGTTTACTTGGCTAACGAGCTAACGAGCCAACGAGCTAAATGACCACCGTTCCCGCCACGCGATCCCCCGGCTTCAGATTCATGATGCGTACTCCCTGCGCCGCGCGACCGGTCGTGCGAACGGAATCGAGCTGCGTGCGTATCATCTGGCCTTTTGCGGAAAGCGCGAAGATCTCTTTTTCGCCAAGGACGACGTGCGCCGATCGCAGGGCGCCCGTCTTTGCCGTGATCTCCGCGGTCTTGATTCCCGAACCGCCGCGGCTCTGGATCTTGTATTCCTTGAGCGCCGTCTGCTTCGCGAATCCGTTCTCCATGACGACGAGCAGTTTCGCCTCGCCGTTCTTCACGATGTCGAAACCCGCGACCTCGTCGTTCTGCTTCTTGAGCTTGATCGCACGCACGCCCGACGCTCCGCGGCCCATCGGCCGCACCTGCTTTTCCTCGAAGCGGATCGATTGTCCCTGGCGCGTCGCGAGCACCACCTGATCCGCGCCGCCTGTGAGACGCGCCCACTTGAGCTGGTCGCCCTTCTTGATCTTGATCGCGATGATGCCGCTGCGGCGGATATTCTCGAAGTCCTCGAGCGGCGTTTTTTTGACGACGCCCTGCTTTGTGACCAGCATGAGATATTTTTTCTTCTCGCCTTTTGCCGAATAGTTCACGATCGCGCTCACGGTTTCCTCCGCGGGAAGTTCGAGGAAGTTCTGGATTGCTTTTCCTTTCGACGTGCGCGTCGCCTGCGGGATCTCGTAGACCTTCGTCTGGAACACGCGGCCGCGGTTCGTGAAAAAGAGGACGTTGTCGTGCGTCTTCGCGCTGAAAAAATACGAGAGGAAATCTTCGTCCGCGACATCCGATCCGATGAGCCCTTTGCCGCCGCGGCGCTGCGCCTTGAAGGTGTCGGGCGGCAGGCGCTTCACGTAACCACCGGCGGAGAACGTGACCATCGCCTCTTCGTTCGGAATGAGGTCCTCGTTGCTGAACGCTTTGATGCCGGCCGCGATCACCTGCGTGCGGCGCGCGTCGCCGTACTTCTCTTTGAGCTCCGCGACCTCGTCCTTGATTATTTTCAAAATGCGCACGGGGCTCTTCAAGATCAGATTCAGTTCTTTAATAAGTGCGAGTTTTTCCTTGAGCTCGTCCTCTATTTTCTGCCGCTCGAGCGCGGCGAGGGTCTGGAGCCGCATCTCGAGAATCGCCGTCGCCTGGATGTCCGAGAGCTTGAACAGCCGCACGAGGTTCGCGTGCGCGTCCTCGCGATCTTTTGATTTTTTGATCGTCGCAATCACGCGGTCGATCGCGTCAAGCGCGATAGCCAGGCCCTTCAGAATATGCGCACGCTCCTCCGCTTTCTTCAGGTCGAACTGCACGCGGCGCTTCACGACCTCCTTCCGGTATTTGATATATTCGACGAGCACGTCTTTCAGGGACAAAAGCTGTGGCTCGATGCCGTTCACGAGCGCGATCATGTTCATATGGAAATCCTTCTGAAGATCCGTGTGTTCGTAAAGCTGGTTCAGCACTTTCTGCGGCGGCGCGTCGTTCTTGAGCTCGATCACGATCCGCATCCCTTCGCGGTCGGATTCGTCGCGCAGGTCGCGGATGCCCTCGATCTTTTTTTCCTGCGCAAGCTCGGCGATCGTTTTCACGAGCTCGGATTTGTTCACCATGTACGGAATTTCCGTAATGACGATGTCGAACTGCTTGCCGTTCTTCCGCTCGACGATCTCCGCCCGCGCGCGCGCCGTGATCGCACCCTTGCCCGACTCGTACGCCGCCTTGATCGCCTTCTCGTCGTAAATGATGCCGCCCGTCGGGAAGTCCGGCCCTTTCACGAATTCCATCAGGTCATCGTTCGAAGCGTCGCCGTTGTCCGCGAGGTGGAGGATCGCGTCCGCAACCTCGGTCAAATTGTGCGGCGGGATGTTTGTCGTCATGCCGACGGCGATGCCGTAGCTCCCGTTCAAAAGCAGATTCGGCAATTTCGCGGGCAGTACCTTCGGCTCGCTGCGCGTCGCATCATAGTTCGGCTGCCAGTCGACTGTTTCTTTTTCGATGTCGAGCAAAAGCTCCTCGGAAATTTTCGAGAGTTTCGCTTCGGTATAACGCATTGCGGCGGCGGAATCGCCGTCGATCGATCCGAAGTTCCCCTGCCCTTTGACGAGCGGATAGCGCATCGAGAAATCCTGCGCCATGCGGACCAACGTATCGTAGATCGCGACATCGCCATGCGGGTGGTAGCGCGCCATCGTTTCTCCCACGACGTTCGCCGATTTCCTCGTCTTTGCGCCATACGTGAGCCCGCTGTCCCACATGGCCCAAAGCACGCGACGATGCACGGGCTTCATGCCGTCGCGCACGTCCGGCAGTGCGCGCGCGACAATCACGGACATCGCGTAGTCGATGTATGATTCCTGAAGTTCTTTGGTTATTTCGCGGGGTTCTATTTTCATAGCTCGTTGGCTCGTTGGCTCGTTGGCTCGTTAGAAAATGTATTCTACTAACGAGCTAGACGCTTGAAATCCATTGTTTTGATTTCAAGCGCTAACGAGCTAAAGAGCTCTCATTGTGGTGTTACCATATATTCCTTTGGCGCGCCGAGAACGCTTCCGAGCGCGTGAAGTTTCCCGTCGAACGCGTTCCAAAGTATCGCCGCGCCGCTTCGCATGGTCTGTAAGAAAGTAAATCCGCCGGCAGTCGCGCCCGCACCGGGCGATCCGGCCGCCGCAGGCGCTGCCACTGCGGGTACGTCGGTTGCCTGATTCGAAAAACCGCTCACCAGGCCGTTGAAATACGCGAGCCAGACATACACGATCGCGACCATGACGACGGCGGTAGCGACGATCATGACACGATGCTTTTGGGCATCGGGAAGGGATTGGAGCTTTTGGATGAAGTTATTCATATGTATGCGACAACTGGGCAATTGGGCAATTGAGAATTATAAATTACTCAATACCACTACCTTATTTTTTTCACTCTCCAGATCTTTTTTCTTGAACACCAATTTTTCCTGCGGTTCGGCTTTCTGCCCCATCGCCTTCAGGAATTCCGCGGGTGATTTATAGAGCGTGGGGATGATATACGCCGGCTCGATCTGCTTCGCGAGCTTTGCCGCGACCTCCGGCTCGAGGAAATGCCCGCCGCCGGCCGGGATGAACAAGATATCCGGTTCGCCGAGCGCCTCTATAATAGAGGCCGTGGCTGGTTTTGTCAGATGGCCAAGGAAGGCGAGCTTCACGCCTTCCCACTCCACCGCGTAGACCGTTTTCAAAAAAGCGCTCGTCGATTCGTCGGGAACGGGGATTCCCGTGACCTCAATCCCCTTGATCTCGTATTCGCCGGGGAAAAATATTTCGTTCTGCTCGGGCGCGCCGTCGCCGTACAGCGCGAATTCCGCCGGCGAGAGGGTCTTCAACACCACGTCCGCCTTGAAGCGGTTGCCCTCGGGATTCAATAAGAGCGACGTCTCGCCGCTCTGCAATCTGAACGCGCCGTTGCCCAAAGAAGTGATGACCATAAAAAGTCGGTGGTGATTACCTAACTTACTTAGCTACTTAATTGCTTAATTGCCGGTCGCCAATTTCCTTACTATTTTACCAAAATTTCCCTCCGTTTGCCAAGGGCAAATCCGATGCGAAATCATTGACAAATCACAGCCCTATTCTAAGCTTCAATCAGCTTTCCAGGAGGAATAGTGATGGAAAACTCATGCCTCTTCTGCGATCGAAGTAAATTCGAAGACCTGATCATTCATGAAACGGGCGATTTTTTACTCGTGGCGGGACTGGGGCAGATAACCGACGGCGGTTATGCCCTCCTCGTTTCAAAACAACATATCCCCTGCATGGGCGAGCTCACGGAACGGCTGTACGGAAAAAACATCGCCTTAGGATACGCTCTTTGCCGGGCGCTTACGCACGAATATGCCGGTGAGAAAAAACTGGAGCGCGGCCCCTGGCCCGTTACGGTCTTCGAGCACGGCGTCGCCGGCCAATCGATACCGCACGCTCACTTGCACTTTTTGCCGGTCGCTCTCGATCTTGCCGAACGGGTACGCCGGGACTTTCCCCTCGCGGAAATCGACGAACTGCAATACGCCGCTGAGCCGCGGGTGCGTTACGAGGAAAAGCCGAAGCCGTACCTTTTCTGGACAACGCCCGCGGGCAAGGGAATGGTATGCTGGAACCCTCCGGCGCCGCGGCAATATCTGCGGACCGTTGCGGCAGAACTCCTTGGCCGTCCCGAACGCGCGAATTGGCGCGAAGCAGACCCGGAACTTGACCGAAGGCTCGTGGCCGAAACCGTCCGTCGCCTCAAACCGTATTTCTTATGAATCATACGAAGCCCCTCTCTCGGGCTTCGTTTTTTTTGCTCCTAATTTCCCAATTGCTAATTACCTAATTGCTAATTCCCCAATCGCTTCTTGCTTCTTATTTCCTCATCTTGTATACTCTTTCTCATGGCTGAAACAGTAAAAACAGCGACCACGGTCGCAGATGCGCTGAAGAACGAACTCCAGGCGGCCGAATGGCCCAAGGAGGGCACGGTGGTTGAAGCCGAGCTCGTGAAGAAAATTGCGCGTCGGGCCTATTTCGACCTCGGCCGTTTCGGCACGGGCATCCTTTACGGCGTGGAGATGCTGAACGCGAAAGAGATCGTGAAAAATCTCAAACCCGGCGGCAAAATTCCCGCGAAAATCGTGGACCTCGACGGTGAAGAAGGCTGCGTGGAGCTTTCACTCGCGGAAGCGGGCAAGCAGAAGCTTTGGCAGCAGGTGAAAGAGCTCGCGGAAGCGGGCGAGGTCGTGAAGGTGAAGGTGAACGGCGCGAACGCCGGCGGCCTCATGTCGAATCTCGGCAACATCGACCTCAAGGCCTTCCTGCCGGTCTCACAGCTTTCGCTCGACCACTACCCGCGCGTCACGGACAATGACCGACAGAAGATCGCGGACGAGCTCAAGAAATTCATCGGTCAGGAGCTTTCCGTGAAAATCATCGACGTGAATCCCCGCGTGAACAAGATCATTATCTCCGAACGCGAAGTGCTCTCGGCGAACGTGAAAGAACTGCTTCAGAAATACGAAGTGGGCCAGGTGATCGACGGCATCGTCTCCGGCATCGCGGACTTCGGCGTCTTCGTGCGCTTCGCGGACAATCCCGAGATTGAAGGCATGATTCATATCTCCGAGCTCGACTGGAAGCTCATCGACAGCCCGAAAGAGATCGTCAAAGTGAACGATCAGATCAAAGTGAAAATCGTAGACATCAAAGAAGGCCGCGTATTCCTTTCGCTCAAAGCGCTGAAAGAAGATCCGTGGTCGACGATTGCGGAGAAATACACAGTCGGTCAGGAAGTGTCGGGCACGCTCTACAAGCTGAATCCGTTCGGCGCGGTGATCTCGATCGAAGGCGGCGCGCAGGGGCTTGTTCACATCTCCGAATTCGGCGGCGCGGAAGAAATGAAGGCTATGCTCGCGCCCGGAAGCTTCCATAAATTCACGATTGGCTCCGTGAAACCCGAGGAAAAGAGGATCATTTTGAAACTGAAGAAAAACGGATAGTCCCCTGCGTCCCGGCGCTCGTCGGAGGCGGGTTCTTCCCGAAGCCGGAACGTAAATAAAATTGCCGTAAAAAAAAGAGCCTTCGGCGCTGCGAAAAAATCGCGCCGAAGGCTCAAAGCGAGAGGACTCTCAAGGGTCAAGCCCGCAACATTCAAGGTTCTACCCGTTGGACTTCCGGGCGGACGACACGCCGAAGTTGAGGTAGCGGCCGCCGTCCCAGTCGAAGTCGACGAACAGGCCGACGGCGCCGAAGGTGCCGACGCTCACCTGGTAACCGCCCAAGTTGATATCCGAACTGCGGACGAAATCTCCCTTGAACAGTTGCTCGCCCGTCGCAAGATAGTGGCCGATGATCGCATAGACGAGCACGCGGGCGGCGGGCACCTCCTCGTTCTTCGAGAGAAGGGCCTGTTGCTCCTGCCACGTTTTGTCGAACGAGTTCGGAACCGGTGTTTTGCGGATAAGCTGCCAACTCGCGCCGTCGCCCTTGTATGTAGCGAAGCGATCTGCGGCCCACCGTGGCGGAGACGCAACAAAAAACATCGAGGATGACGCCATGGAGCGGATGTCATTCACGCTCAGCGGGAAGACCGCGACGAGGATGTACGTGTCTCGGCAGGATTCGAGGGTTTTTCTCGAAAACGGAATGTTCGCAAGCGCGCTTCGTTCCGCACTCGTCGGTTGCACGCCGAAATACTTGGCCGCTTCCTCGATGCCGAAATAATTTTTGCCCATGATCTCGCGGGCGCGCTTCTCGGACGTCGCCGCCCTGCGGTTCGCGTTGCCGGCGGTCCGATAGATCGCGTAACCTCCGCCGAGGGAAAGGATTATCAATGACAGGACTGCCAATGCCCGCTTCATACCGCACCTCCTTGTTATGGAAAGTACAACTAACGGGAGTATAACACGGTTTAGCGGATTAAGCAAGGATTATCGTCTCCAAGCCGGTTCACCGTCGCGGGCATGGGCGCGTACAGGTCACGAAGACGACATTTTTTGTCTTTTTACGGAAAAAGATCATCGCTTTGGCGCGTCCAAGCCAGAGGCGGATTTGCCCCCGGAGGAAAAGCGGCAAGCGTGAGGCGCGTCCAAGCACGGGCGACACTGTCCCTGCAAAACGCGAAACCGAAGTCCGTGCCGGATCCCAGAGTCGAACTGGGCACGCCTGCCTCTTCAGGGCAGCGCTCTACCGATGAGCTAATCCGGCAAACTTTTTACCACTCAATCTTATCGTATTTCCGCCCATAATTCAAACAGAAAAATTCCCCCTTGCATCCGCAAAGGGGAATCACCCAAGAACGATCTTCGCGATCGCTTTTTTCATTTGCCGCACCGCCGGCCCGTGCGCGAGCATAAAGTCACCGCGCTTGAAGTCCTTGAGTTGCAGTGTTTCCGGCAGATCGTCGGCATAGAGCTCGACGATCGTCGGTATTGCGACGTCCGCCGAACCGTCTTCGGGAAGGATCTTGCGCAAGACCGGGAAGCGGCCGATGATTCGTTCCAGCCAGTTCTTTTTCTCCCCATCTCCCACGGCATCGCGGAGCTCCGCTTTGAGCGCCGCGACTTCTGCCCGCAGCCCGAGGATCATTTTCCAATACTTCATCTCGGCCCGATCGCGATCGCGCAGAAATGTGGCTGAAGCGCTCGCTGCTTCTTCGAGCGTCCCCAGATGCCGGCTGATAAACCCGTCGCTCTGCGGCGGCTTCCGATAGTGCCGAGGATACGGAAAGAAAACGAAGATCGTATCGCACCCGGCGGCGACCGCTCCTTCGAGCGATACAAATCCTCCGTCGGTATGGGCTTCGGAATCAACCGTCGTCCGCTGGAAAATCGGCACGAGACTCATCGAGCCCACCACCGCATCCGCAAGGAGCGATGGACGCTCGATGACGCGCCGGTCCCTGTTCGATATTGCGACGTGCAATTTCGTCACATCGTTCACCGCGAAAACATCGAAGCGGGTCTTCGACGCGACGGATTTGCAAGCGTCGAAATGCTCCACAAGCTTACGGAGCGTCGCGTTGTCGTCGAGGAGCGGTTTCCCGTTCAGAAAATTCACGAGGCTTTTGAGCGAGAATGAAAAAACGTAAGACGGTCCGGCCTTTTCGATGCCGTTCCACATGTTGGACATATGGCCGAAGAGCCGCCGGTAATCGCCCGGCACCGCGGCTTCGGAAAGGCGCGCAAGCATGGGCGCCGAAACCGACACCGCCGCCAGATAATCGATCATTATATCGCACTCCGCGAGCAATTCGAGGAGCGGCTCAAGCCAGCCGAGGACGATGCGCCCGCGGAAGCCGCCGCCGGAACTTACGATGCCGAGCTTTCCGAACTTTTCCCGGAGCAAACCCGGGTTTCCCCGAAGAACGCGCAGTACCTCTTCCCATTGCTCTTCCACGGCCGCCTCCTTTCTTATTGCGTACTATGCCAAAAAGCACCTACCTCCATTAAAGCCTCGCATGGGAAAAAAGCAAGCGCCGCCGTCATTTCCGCAAAACACGGAAAACGGAATCCGTGCCCCCGGTAGGAATCGGACCCACATCAACGCCTTAGAAGAGCGCTGCTCTATCCATTGAGCTACGGGGGCGGCTTCGCATTGATTTTAATGGAAAAATGGGATAATTTGAAGGGGCGAACTCGCTTATGCGGGTATGAGCGGGCTTGCCCGCCGTAGCTCCGCAGGAGCGGAGGCGGGCTGTCGTATACCGGTAGTACGCGTGCTTTGGGAGCACGTAGACTGGGTTCAATTCCCAGCAGCCCGACAGGATGATGGGAATTGAACGAAAAGGAGGGGTCGGGAGGAAATGAGTTCCTCCCGCGTCGGAGAGTCTTGAGCACCGAGGGTGCTCAAGGCGCAGCGAGCAAAAGCGAGCGAGCAGTGAAATTCCCAGCAGCCCGACAAAACTATCTCAAATCTGATATCTTAAATCTCAAAACTGATAAGCGATTGTTCTAAGTTTTTATTTTTGAGATATAAGGTTTAAGCTAACACACTCATGCCACACGAAAAAATTTTGGGATCGGAACCGGACGCGGAACAGGCAGAGGCGCCGGCGCCGGAAATAACCGCGAAAGCGCCGGCGTTGCGCATCGTTCGCGAGGAATTCCGCGACGCGATTGCGGAAGCGCTGAGCGACCCGAGCGAGCACGATATCGGGCCGCTCGCGGCAATACTGCACGGTGCACTCACGAAAGAACGCATCGAATTGTCGGCGCACGAGGAAGAACGGCTTTTCTGGTGGATGGTCGCGGAAGAGGCGAGCGAAAAGATCCTTCCCGAAGTGCTCCGCGATCTGACATTACACATCGGCACGGGCGGAACCAAGAAGGCGAACGACGAAGTGCGGAAGATGTTCCTGGAAAAAATACGTGGTCTCAGCCCCTCGCTCTACCGTTCGCAGGGCGGAACCGCGCTCATCGAATTCAGACGGCGGTTCGATCGCTTCGCGGGAAAGGACGCCGCTGAATTTCTGAACCAGGAAAATCAGGCGAGCCGCGAGGAAGAGGGCAGAAAGCGCGCCGAAGAAGCAGAACGCCGGATATCGGCCATGCACAGCGAAGAAAAACCGGCACATCTTTCGGTCCCTGAAAATTACAAAACACCCCGATGCACCTGGCCCATCCCCGGAGAGGCCTTCATAAAACCGGGCAACCGGCTCGTCGTCGAGTCATCCGACGGTAACACGGAGGATCTCCAAATTGTCGGCAGGATCCAGGAAGAAAAAGGCGAAGGACGCTGGATTATGGTCGCGAACACCGACTTGGACGAACCCTTTGGCATCTGGCTTGCGGATTACGGCATGGAAGAATATCCGGACCGTCTGTGGAACGGCGCGTGTCGGCCCGTGCGATGCGGCGGCTGGACGAACCATCGCGTTGACGTGAAAGAACGGAGAAGGTCGAAAGAGGAAAAGGGAGAATCTGACGCCGTTTCCTGATCTTTCAAAAACCGGCGCCGAACGCCGTTTTCCGAATATCGCGCGCTTAGCTCAGCGGTTAGAGCATCCGCTTTACACGCGGAGGGTCGGGGGTTCGAATCCCTCAGCGCGCACACAAGTGAACAGATGTCATTTAGGTCGACTCTGGAAACCATTTTCGTCTTATAAATCGTAAGTTTTCTGCGAAACGCAAAAGGTTCGAACTTCGCCGTAAAGATTCAAACCCTGCAACCAACAGTCGATTACGATAAAAAAACACAACAAGCGAAGAACACTACCATGACAAAACGCAAAAGTAGCGGAGTAGATGAATACATAGCAGGATGTCCCAAAGAGGCGCGGGGCGATTTGGGGAAGATCAGGGCGGCCATACGGGCGGCAGCGCCCGGTGCCACCGAACGCACCGATTATTTCCAATGGCCCGGATATTCCTATCGAGGATTTGATTATGACGGCATGTTTGCTTGGTTCAGCTTCAAGAAACCGCATATACGCCTGCATGTACGCCCTCCAGCAATACAAGAACACCGGAAGGAACTCGCAGGTTATGCTACAACGAAAGCCATTGTTAACTTTCCGATGGCTAAACCGATACCGATTATATTGGTTAAAAAACTGGTGAAGGCGAGCGTAAAGGCAATGAAGGATAAGCGCGACAACCGCAACAAAACGTGACCGCCTCGGGTTAGAGCCTGCACGCATATGCCGCAAAAAGGATATCGTACGGCCTAGAAACACTGCGGGGATTCGGCTCTCGTTATTCCGGGAAGGCAAAACACCGTTGCCGCCGGCGTGGTTTGGCACCTGTGGATAACCGCCCTTGACGCTTCTTGCGCCCGCGGTATGATTAATTCAGACCTTGAACAATTCAATCGCATTCATTCGTCGAGCTAAGCCCGACACTATCGAGAACATATTGTTCTCAAGCATTCTTCAGCCGAAAGGCTCCCAACACCTCGAGCAGACCCATGGTCTGCTCCTTTTTTTATTGACAAAAAAACACCTGCGGCATATCCTACAGCCAGCGATTGCGCTTCGGCGCATTGAACGGAGGAATTATGGTTTCCATACGATCGGTGCAGGAAAAATGGTGTGACGCGGTGGTGATCGAAAAAACAAAGGAAATGCGGTGCCTTCCGCCCGACCGGATCGCCCATATCGTGATCGTGACGGCGGAGAACGGCATCTACGGAGTGGAAACAACCGCGGCAAGATACGCCGATACCGGGATCGGAGGAACATTCCGCCTTCATCTATTCATGACGAAACACGGCGCATGGACTGAATCGAGAAGTGTTGCGCAGATGTCCTACGAAGAAGCCGCGGCGTAGAAAAAAACCGCATAAAAAAATACAGGCCTCGGAACGAGCGCCTGTTTTTTTTATCCTGTATTTAATTTGTAGAAATTCTCGAAAAGCTTTGCGACGAGGATCGGCCCCGTGCCGCCGGGGGTCGGCGTATACCAGAAATCAGCTTTTAGCTTCGAGCTGTTAGCTTTTAGCGAATCCGCATCAAAATCCCCCTTTCCGCCGTCGTAGCCGAAATCGATCACGCCCGCGCCTTGTTTCAGCATTTCCGGTTTCACGAGCCCGGCCTTGCCCGCAGCGCAGATCACAAGATCGGCATCTTTCAAATCGCGGGAAAGATCCGAACTGCGGCCCAAGACAAGCACATCGCACGCGCGCTGGTTCATGAGCCAAACCGCGACCGGTTTGCCGACGAGAAATCCGCGGCCGACCACCGCCGCTTTTTTGCCTTTCAAGTCGAAGCCCGCTCTCCGCAAAACTTCCGAGACCGTTGCGGCGGCAGGATGAAATACCTTATTCCGGCCGTTATAAAAGGCGCCGAGTGAACGCTCGCTTAAAACGTCGGGGTCTTTCTCGGGCGGGATCGTATTCGTCGCGGCATACCGATTCAGCCCGTCGGGCAAGGGCAGCTGCACGATGACTCCCCCGCACGTCTTGTGCCGCGCGATCTTCCCCACCTCATCGCGCAAGCCGTCGTTCCCGAGCGATGCCGGAAATTCATATATGCGATAATCCACGCCGAGCTCCTTTGCCGCGCGTTCTTTGATCTTCTGGAAGCTCCGGGATGCCGCGTCGTCCCCCACCAAAACGCCGGTCATGAATTTCTCCGGCCTCGGCTGCATTTTGAGCTTCGCGAGAAGCTCCTCTGCTGTCTTTTTTCCGTCGATGATCATCTTGGATATGTTTTTTATATCTTCCTTCCGCCGCTCCATATTTCCGGCAGCTGCCCTATGCCCCCAGCGCAAAAGACCATAGCAGTTATTTTAATATTCCAGCGGAAACCTGCGGCAAAGCTTTTTCACGCTCGCGGATACGTCCGCATTCAGCACGAGCACGGCGCGCAGGAATTCGGCCACTTTTTTCATATCGCTTTCTTTCATACCGCGCGCGGCAAGCGACGGCGTGCCGATACGGATGCCCGATGGATCGAAAGGCGATCGCTGATCGTAGGGAACGGTATTGCGATTTACGATGATGCCGTTCTTCTCGAGCCGATCCTGGGCTTCGCGGCCGGAAATGCCGAGATTCGTGAGGTCGAGAAGCAAAAGATGATTGTCCGTGCCGCCGGAGACGAGATCGAAGCCGAGATGCGCGAGTTCGTGCGCGAGCGCTTTCGCGTTTTTCACGATTTGATGCCCGTACTTTTTGAATGCGGGCGTCATCGCTTCGCCGAGCGCGACCGCGATCGCCGCGGTCTGGTTATCGTGCGGACCGCCCTGGATGCCGGGAAAAACGGCTTTGTCGATCGCGGCGGCAAGGCTGATTTCCTTGCCGTTCGCGAGCCGCTTCATTCGGTCGTTGTGCGAAAAGATGAGCGCTCCGCGCGGACCGCGCAACGTTTTATGCGTGGTCGTCGTCACGACGTCCGCATGCGGAAATGGCGACGGATGCGCGCCCGCGGCCACGAGCCCCGCAAGATGCGCAATGTCAGCCAAAAGATATGCCTTTGCTTCTTTTGCGATTGCGGCAAATTTTTTGAAATCAACAACGCGCGGGTAGGCGGTGATGCCCGCGATAATCATCTTCGGCTTCTCCTTTTTCGCAAGCTTCCGGATCTCGTCGTAATCCAGATATCCCCCGCGATTCAGCGTGTACGGCACGGAGCGGTAGAAGCGCGAGGAAAAATTCGCGTTCGCGCCGTGCGTGAGATGCCCGCCGAAGAACAAATTGAGGCCCATGACTGTGTCGCCCGGCTCGAGCAGTGCGTAATACGCCGCGAGATTCGCGGCGGAACCGGAAAGCGCCTGGACGTTCACGCCCCATTCTTTCCCGAGGCGAAATACCTTCCGCGCGCGCTCCTGCGCCAAAAGCTCGACATCGTCGATCACATTATTTCCGGCATAATAGCGCTTCTTCGGATATCCTTCGGAATATTTATTCACGAGCGGCGACCCGAGTGCCGCGAGCACGTCCTTCGAGACGATATTTTCGGACGGGATCAAATCGAGCGTTTCTTTTTGGCGCTTGGTTTCGACGGCAATGAGTTTTTCGATAGCTTTGTCGCGCATTGCATATATTGTATAACTAATCCCGGAAAAATGAACTATCGCCGCATCGTGGCGGCGGTATCCCAACCGTCCCGACGAAATTGCGAACGAAGCGGGCGATATCCGGGGTCCATGTTTTTTTATTCAATAAGTATGGATCCCGGACATCCCGCCGCAGCGGGATTCCGGGATGACGCATAAAAAGTCGCGCGGAATCAGAAGTGATGGACTTCGACCAACTCACCGTTCTGCGCCCCCGGCTATATATCACTGCGCACTATCTCCCCGCCGCGATTTCCCAATCCTTGTGCATCTTCGGCACCATCATCTGCGGGTTCCAGGTTTTTTTGAGTTCGTCCAAGCTCTGCGACGTTTGATATTTGCCGCCTTCGCCCACGTAATCTATTTTCGCGGCTGCGAGCGGCGCGACTTCGTAGAACACCATCTGCGCGATGCGGCGGCCGACGACAAGAGGAATGGAAAAATAGCGCGAGTTGTTCGTGACCTCCATCGTCCAACGATTGAAGTAGCCCACGTCGCCCCAGCCGGCGTCTTTGCAGACCTCGACAAAATTGCGGCCCATGGAAGACCGTGCGTACATCTTCGCCACACAAATATCCTTGCCTCCAATGAATTCAAGCGTGTGCGCGAGGATCGTTTCGCCCGGCTCGAGGAGGATTACTTTCGCGTCTCCCGGAACATTCTTGAGCTCTTTACCGAGGCGTTCGGCAACCGCCGACGCGGGCTCCGCTTCGAACGGCCCGGACCAGACGTCTTTCGTCGAAGATTCGTCATATAAATTATGCACCGAAGCGCGGCCGCCCGGATGCCGTTCGCGCCAGAACCACGGACCGAGCGTCACATCGTAGCTCGTGGTTTTCAGATTGCGATCATTGAAAGGATCGATCACGATCGTGCCGCCCTTCATGTGTTTTGCGATCTGGTCGCGGGAAAGAAGCATGTCGGAAATTTCTAATTTCTAATTACTAATTGCTGAACGCGGTTATTGCATATTATCTTAAACCGCTACGGCGAGTTTGGCAAAAAGAAGAACGGGAAGCGTCTTGAGAATAGAAAAAACGGGTCCGATTATAATCGGGCCCGTCTATTTTTCACCTGCTTTCTTTTTCGGTTCTTCCTTGAGCGCTTCGACGGTCTTTCTCAAATTATCGAGGTCGACGCCGAAGCCGTCACCCGCCTTGTAGCTCCAGACGAGGACGCCGTCATATCCCTGCTCCTTGAGACGCGGGATATTTATCGCCATGCCGTTCGGATCGAGCTCGCCGCAGAAGACCGGTTCGTCGATGCCAAGCGTTTTCTTCGGCACATCGGTCGCGATAGGCGGCATCTCGATAGCCATATTCTCGTAGAAGTGGAATTGGTAGGCGTCAATGTCCATACCGCTCCACCAGCGGCGGAAATCGGCGAAGCTGCGCGCGCCGAGCGTCACCTTCATGCTCGTTTCCTCGTGCACGATCACCGCGAGATCCTCGAGCCACGCCTTGAGCGCCCGGTAATAGCCGGGAACGACGAGCAGCGCCATATTATCGGGCTCGTTCATAAGATCGAGGTAGGCGATCGGCCGGCCGTACCGGTCGTTCAGCGCGTCGAGCTTCCGCAGGAACGGAAGCACGGCTTCGGTCAGGAACGCGTATTTCTTCGGAGAGAATACGAGTTCGGGATGTCCGGGCGCGTCGTACTCGTTGCCTTCGGTGTTGCCGATGCCGAAATCAAAGAGTACCGGGATCAGCTTCATATTCGTTTTCGACGCGGCACGGAGGATCGCCTCCGTGTCTTCGAGTACGTATGGACCGATGGCATATCCTTTCGGCGTCACGACGAAACCGGTGCGCGCATCGCAGAACACGAAGAAGCGCACGTAGGTCACGCCCGCGGCGCGCAAACGCGCGAAATTCCGCGTAAGCTCGTCCTCATGCATCGCCCAGCCGTCGCGCAGAGGATCGTTCCTCCACGGATTTTTCCCGAAATCCCAGCCGTAATTCCGCCAGGGGTAGTTCACGCCCACGAAGAAATCTTCCTTCTCCATCCGCCACTTGCGCTTGCGGAGTTCGTAACCGAGATTGATCTTGTTCTCGGTGACACGGCGGGCATCGGGAACGGGGAAAAACTTCTTGATGAGGTCGAGATCGTGCACGACGATCATCTGGTCGATGAGCAGCGATCCCCGGAAAGGCGCATTCGCTTGCGCGCGACCGGCGCCGAGCGATTGTCCGATCATGAAGCGCACCACGATTCTTTTCACGCGCGACAGGTCGAATTGCGGATCGGCGAATCCGGTGGGAATGGGCGAGCTGAGCGTTGGCCGCACGATGAGCGGAATGTCTTTGCCGACGCCCGTCACGCGCACATTCGGGCCGAGCAGCGTCCGACCATTCACATCGTATAGTTCGAACTTGATGCGGGAAAACGAACCGCCCTTCATGACAAGATTGCCGTACACTTGCGCGCGCGCCATGAGCACTGCGTTTGAAAGATCGATCGGAGCGGGAAGGTCGATGAAAACCCTTGCATTACGCGCTTCGGGATCCGCAAGTCGGGCCGCATCGGGAAACCGAATGTCCGCCACGATACTTCCGCTCCCGCGCTTCCATGCCACAACACCCGGGCCGCCCTCGATCGTCGGATGCGGATGCGCGCTGAACGGCATCCGCGTACCCGGCAAACGCGATAAGGCGCCGAGAAGACGGAAATAATTTTCCGGCGTGATCTCCTTCGGGATCATTGCGGCTTCCTTCCTCAGATACGAGTCGAAGAAAAACCGGGCGCTCAATACCGCGAGACCCAACGCGCCGATACAAGCGATGGCGATCAAAAATTTCGTCGTACGCTTCATGGGAAACTCCTATTTCAAAACCCGCTGCTTTTAGTATACACTTATCCGTTTTTAGAGTTCAAAAGACGCCGTTCTTGCCGAAAAGGAGGTTTTCCGACATGCTCTAAAGCATGGGAACGGACGTGGATACCATTGTTATTTCTGACCTCCACCTCGGCTCGCCCGTGAGCCGCGCCGACAAAGCGCTTGCAATGCTCAAGGCGCATACCTTCAAGCGCCTCATTTTGAACGGCGACATCATCGACCGGCCGCACCGGCGCCGCCTTACGTCCGCGCATCTCGATTTTCTTTCGTACCTCCGCACGCTCGCCGCGCGGACCGATCCGAAAACGGAGATCATCTGGCTCGAAGGAAACCATGATGCGGCGTACCGCGACGAAGGCCGCGCGGCGGGATTCATCGCGGCGAAGGAGTTCGCCTGGGAGCACGGCGGCGTACGCTATCTCGCGCTCCACGGCCATCAGTTCGACCGCCCATGGACGAACCATCCCCTCGTCCATCGCCCAACGACGTGGCTCTTCGACACGTTCCAGCGCATGGATCCGAATCTTCGCGTGAGCCGGTTCATCAAAAAGAAAACAAAAAAAATCACGGGCTGCGCGAAAGCAGTCGCCGCAGGCGCGCTGGGCTACGCCCCGGAAAAAAACGCGCATGTCGTTCTCTGCGGCCATACGCACGAAGCGTCGGAACGCATCGACACGCGACAAGGCATCCGCTACCTGAACAGCGGCTCCTGGACGGACGATCCCTGCACCTACATCGCGGTCGGCGACAATGGCGCGGAACTGCGGGCGTGGCCATCGTAACTCGTCGATCAGAACGAAAGCGCAATCAGGCGGCAAAGCCGCTTTTTTGTTTTAAGCCGTGTTTTTTCACGTAACGATATTCGTGGACGATGAGACCGATGACCAAAATGTCGACGACGGTAACCACCCAGAGGAATAACGAGTAGCCGAGATGCAACTGGTAGAACTGATAGAGCACGAAGCCGCCGAAGATCGCGATGGAGGCGGGATACGCCCAGAGCTTGTTGCGGACGAGTCCCGCGACGAGGAACAGTTTCACCGCGCCGTGCACGACAAGGAGAATGCCCGCGAATACTTGTGCCTGGATTACGCCCTGCGTGGCGTGCAAAAAAAGGTTCGCAAGAAAATCTTTCGGGTCTTCGCTCAATTCTCCCCGTATGAAAAAGAGGGCGATGGCATTGATGGTGGCGGGTGAAACGAAAAACAGCGCGATGCCCCCGACGAGCTGCAAAAAACCGTCGACGCCTTTTACGATGATGCCGAACTCGAAAAATTCGTGCCAACTCCTTTCGTGGCTATCGGCCCGATCGTTCATGTCGCGGACGATTTCCGGTATTTTTTCATGGCAAGAGCATAGATCGCTCCCGCGATCAGTACGAACGCGATGCTTCCCGCAATATCCGCCGGATGATGGATGCCGCTATATACCCGCGCCCAGCCGATGAGCAAAGCCATAATCCACAAGACCGCGCTCAATTTTTTATTGAAGAACCAGACAACCATCGCCACGGCGCCCGCAAGGAGCACGTGGTCCGAAGGAAATCCGTTGTCGGCGGCGTGGGCGATGAGTGGAATAAAATGACCGACGACGAAAGGCCGCGGGTCGGCATAGAGAAGGCTTCCGATCTTCGCGAGGACGTAGGCGAGCGGCGCGACAATCACGCCGCAGATAACCATGTCCTTCCAAGCTTTCCTCGGCCGGAGAAAAAAGAAAATCGCGAGGGCGGCGAGGACGAAGAGGTAAAGATACTTAGCGATAAAAATGGCGATTGCATCCATATATTCACATTATACCAATTAAAAAAGCTGCACGCTATAATGAATTATAATTCCATGAAAAAAATATTCATCGGCGTTGCCGCAGTCGTAATCGCGGCGGTCATTCTGATCTTTGCCTTTCAGCGAGCGGAAGGCCCGGTCGCTCCCACGACCCCTCCCGCCGCTTCGGGGACGGTTCCGGGCGCATCGAGCACCGTTCCGTCGCCCACGCCATCACCAACGCCATCCGCGAAAGGCACCGTGCAGGGCCAAGTGCTCCTCGGGCCGATCTGTCCCGTCGAACGCATTCCGCCGGACCCGAACTGCGCTCCGAGACCTTACCAGGCGGCGATCCGCGTCCAGCCCGCCGATCCATCGGCGCCATCCCTCACGATCCAGTCCGATGCCTCCGGCTCATTCAGTGTTTCGCTTGATCCGGGAACCTATACCTTCCACGCACAGAACGCGAACAGCTCGTATTATCCGCGTTGCGAGGACGCGCAAGTCCGGGTGGTAGCCGGCGCGGCACAAACCGTCACGATCAACTGCGACACGGGCATACGGTAACGATTTTATTCCGTCCCGGAAGTAAAAACCGCAGCCCGGCGACGCGCAAGCCGGATCTTCTCTCTTTTGGTGTGGTAAACTGGTAAGTACCTTGCTCCAACAATATCTTCTCGCGCTGTGGTTTTATATTGTTTTTTCTCTGTTCGCCGCCTTAGGGCTCGCGATCACTTTACGCATCATAAAAAATGCGTCGATCGCTTACGCGATAAGCAAAATCGTCGGCCTTTCGCTCTTCGGCTACGCCATCTGGTTCTTCGGCTCGTTGCACGTTCTGGACTACCAGTCGATCTGGCTTATCACGGTTCTGTTTCTCGTGACGCTCGCAATCGGCGCGTGGAGCGTCCGCGATAGGCTGAAGCGGCTGCCGTGGCAACATTTTTTATTGATCGAGGCCGTCTCCTTGGCGCTCTATATATTGTATGTGTGGCTCCGCTCCCACAATCCGCAGGCATACGGCACCGAACGATTTATGGACATGATGCTCCTGCAGGCAAGCGGCAAGACGAATTTCTTTCCGCCCGCAGACTCCTGGTACGCCGGGCACACCCTCAACTATTATTACTACGGCCAATACCTGCTGTCCTTGATCGCAAATCTTTCGCGCATCCCCTACGCGCTCGCATATAACTTTTCACTTGCCCTCCTCTTTTGCCAAAGCCTCGTCTTGGGCTTCGCGGCGTGCTTCGTGATAACGAAATCGAAATTATTCTCGGCTCTTTCGGCGTTTCTTGTCGTCTGCGCAGGAACGCTCTTTTACGCCGCAACGGACCTGTACTCCCATATCGCCCAAGGCACGGCAATAAACTATCCGAGCTCCACGCGCCTGTACACCCCTTCGTACATCATCAACGAAATTCCTTCATACAGCTTTACGGTGGGCGATCTCCACGCGCACGTGATCGCGCTCGCATTTTTTTTGGCGAGCCTCGTCCTTCTGTGGGCGTTCGCGCGCGCAAAAAATCCGCGCACGTTTTTCGTACCGGTCATTGCGCTCCAATTTACCACCTCCGCCCTCGTGAATGCGACCGATGCCATAACGCTGAACCTCGTCTTCGGCCTCATCATTCTTTATAAGCTGTACCGTTCGCGCAAATCTTCGTCTTCGCCCGACTCCCCCTCGCCGCGCCGCCTGCTCATTTTCGCCGCCGCGACCGTCGCTCTCGAGTTTGCGCTTTATTTTCCATTCCTCCATTCGTTCAAAAACCCCACGCTCGGCGTGGGCTTTGCCCCCGCATTCGCCGCCGCGAATAATCTTTTGAAAGGATACCAATATCCCACGCCGGCTCTCGCGCTTCTCGGCATGTGGGGCGCCTTCCTGCTCGTCGGCATCCCCCTGCTTTGGATCGGGCGAAAAAAATCCGATCACCTTTTCCCGGAGCTTCTCACACTCGCCTCAGTGCTCATTATCATCGGCGTGGAACTATTTTTCATCCGCGACATTTATTCCGTGACGAATCCCCCGTTCTTCCGGGCAAACACGGTGTTCAAATTCGGCTACCACGCCTGGATCATGCTTTCCATCGCTTTTTGCGCGGGATTGGCTTCCGCATATACCGGCCTCAAAAAAATTCCCCGGATCGTGATGCTCGCGCTCGTCGTCGTTTTCGTATTTCTCGGCGGCGTGTATCCCTACGAGGCTTTGCAGCAGTTTTTCTTTGCGCCCCCGGCGCAAGCGCAAACGCTCGATAGCTCGGCATTTCTCGCGGGCCAAAGCGAGGGCGACTACGATACGGTCCAATATATCAATAAAAATATCACGGACCGCGCCGTCATTTTGGAAGCCGCGGGAGACAGCTATTCGTATTACGCAAGAATGTCCGTTTTCACGGGTCAGATTGCGGTGATGGGATGGAAGTCGCACGAATGGACCTGGCGATTCGACGGCTCGACGATCGAAGAACAGGAAAAGACCTCCCCCAGCGGTCCGTTCGAAACCGGATGGGGCCCTATCTCGGGCACGTCACAGGACGTCCAGACAATTTATGAAACTCCGGATGCGGCGCTCGCCCGGCAGTTGCTCGAAAAATATCGGGTGCAATACGTATATATCGGCGACCTGGAACGATCCGCTTACCGGCATCTGAACGAACAAAAATTTTATAGCCTGGGGCAAGTAGTGTTCGGCTCGCACGGCAGTCTGCTGTTTAAACTATTTTGATTCGACGTGCGACGCGCAAATAAAGATGCGGCTTGCGCCGCATCTTTATTTTTCGCATTGCGCTGACGGCCGTTAGCTTGATGGCGTAGCGCAGGCGGTAAACGTACTGCCGTTGCCCCAGCAGGTACCAAAGCCGTCGGTATCCGCGTCCGGAGCGGACGGGTTGGAAGTTTGGCCGTTTGAATTCTGCATGATGACCGCATCCGAAGAAACGAGCGCGGGATTCTGGCCGCCGTTCACGGTGCCGGGATCGAAGATAGCCGTAGTGTAATCGGCGAGCGGAAGAATGCCGCCGTTCCATGGCGCTTCCTCGATCCATTCCGCCGAAGCGAGGGAAGAACTATAGGTCACCGTCGTCGACCAGCTTATATTTTGCGTAACATTCGTCATCGTGAGGAGCCACGAAGAAGGCGTGGAAGTTTTGCCGTTCTTTCCGCTATGCACCGTTCCTGCCGCCGGGAGCAGCGTAAGCGATGCCGTGATGGTATCGCCGGGATTTACGGGCAGCGCAGAAGACGGAATCGGCGTCTCCGCCGCCGGAAGCATCTCGTACCAGGCATAATAGCCGGGCGTGCCGTTTATGTTGTCCTGTTCGGTGCCAAGCTGGATTAAGGTGCGATCAGAACGCGTGCAGCGGGCATTTTCGCAAAACCCTCCGATGCCGACCCACGAGGAAGAATATCCCGAGGTTTGGCCGGGAGGAACTGCCGCCGCGGGTACCGTCCACGTGCTCGAAGCCGAGGTGTACGATTGGCCGGTCGCGTATTTCGCGACGACATAGCCAGACCAGTTCGAGGAAACAAGCGAATCATGCGGCCCGCGCACCACTCTGCCGCCCGGAGTCCGCACGGGGCTCACCGGATGGTTCGAAACCATAGCCGCAGGAGCGGCGCTTGCCGTGAGCGCGATACCCGCGACCACGAACGTTGAGGCCAGAAAAAATCGTTTTAGCATTTTTATTGATTATTTTTATATTAATAACATTCCGACTGCCGACGCCTTACATAGCATCATTACATGCCGCGCGAGAGATGGCAACACGCACCCGTGGAAATCGCCGTGTTTGCGGGAGGTGGCGGGAACGAAGGAGAACCATATTGCCGCAACCAAAAGCGGCGAGTGATTCGCGACGCCTTATTCGTCCTGCTTTTCAAGTTTTTTTGCCGCTTCGGGAGTGGTTACCGGCTTGCTCATTACAAGCAATCGAAGGATCGCCCAGGCAACCATCCAATATACGATCATTGCGAGCAACGTTGTCCATTCAAAAACGCTGCCTTCGACAACAGTGACCCGGAACACAGCGATAAAAGGCGCGGCGAACGGTTGAGTCAAGGCATACACAAAAGCGGTGAAGCCGGCAGCGGAATTAGCCGCCGTCAGCTTTAAAACGAAACGAAAAGCGAGCGCTATTTCGAGCAATCCAAGAAGATACCAAACGATCTGGGTGCCCCTAAAAAGCGGCTTGGTCTTCTCCGATGTATCGGCGTCCATAAGTTTTTTAAAGCAGTATGCCGATGAAGTATGCATGAAACTTGTCCCCGCAATCATTCTGCATTTATTACCATCGCCGGTACTATCTGAGGCACGATCGATAGCAAAGGTGCCCGGCAGAGGACGCAGGAAGCCGGGTGCTATAATGAGGGCACGAAGAGAAAAGGACCTGCGTTTATTTATCCGGCCTTCGTCCGTTAATGCCATGCCAAAGGAAAATGATTCTCGCGATCAAAGAATGATAACTCTTTTTAGGAAGTGGTCTCTGTTTTATGATTCAAAAATAGTGCGGTTGCTTTATTTCGATCGGGTCCAGCCATATATCGTAAAAGAGCTGTCTCTCGTGTTAAAAAACCTCCAAGGGAAATCCCTGCGATGCATAGATGTGGCATGCGGCACGGGAGAGATTCTTTGCAGGCTTGCCGGGGAATTTCCGGACGTTTCTTTTGTGGGCGTCGATCTTTCCGACGATATGATTGACGTAGCGCGGGCCAAATGTGGCGCAATGCCCAATATACAATTCGTTTCGGCGAATGCAATACGGCTTCCTTTCGAAGATAACTTTTTTGATCTCTCCATTTGCACCGATGCGATCCATCACTTCAGTGTTCCGGAGAAAATTCTCGCGGAATTATACCGAATCACGAACAGAACGGGTTGGGTTTTCGTCGCCGATCCGGCGTACGATACCCTCTTCCAGAGAATAATAGTCGGGACATTCGGCATAACGCTCGATAAACCAATACGATATTATCCGAAGAAAGATCTGCGCGCCATGATCGCCGGCGCGGGTTTTTCTCCAATCTCGCCCGGTTATAAATATTTTACCAACGTTTTTCTTGCCCAAAAAAGATAGGCACAGTTGCCTATTCGGCCGGGTGTCTAGAGGGAAGCGAACGGAGCGAGTCGCCACATCCCTCGCTCGCTCGGGATTACGCATCTCTACGTCGCTTCGCTTCAAGAGCTGCGAGAACCGCAACTCGCTCCTTGAAAACTTCTCGGTTTTCAATACTTTCCTACACGGGGAAACTCATGTTTCCCCGACCCCCTTCCCGGTTCGATTCCCTCCAAAACAAGGCGAAGGAAAAAGCAACTCGGACGAGTTGCTTTTTCCTTCGCCGGGTGTCTAGAGGGAATCGAACCCTCGTAGCCGCTTCCACAGAGCGGAGCTTTGCCACTAAGCTATAGACACCATCATTACGCGCGGATTCCCCTATAATATAGAACCCATCTCAAAAATACCACGGGCCGCGATATCGGCCAAATCCCGCGAGGCCGCGAAGCAGGGGCGAAGGAGTACCCAGCGGGTACTTCGAGTCCCGAAGCGACAATGGCATCGCGGGATTTGGCCATATCCCAAAGGGTTTCGGCTCTTTTCCCGCCCCACTTCGTTATGCCTCGGTCGGAGTGCCTTTCAGGCACACCTTCCTCGGCAAGTCTAGCGGGATCGGGAAAAGAGCTCGAAACGCGGCTACGCGGTATTTTTAAGATGGGTTCTCGGTTTTGCGGGGATTTTTCAAATCGGCGGCAAACGCGGTATTTTTTGGTATACTGGATTTCGTACGAATATGAGCACCGTGTTCACGAATATCGGCTTGCTCGCAGGCCAGAACAAGTTTCTGGCATATTTTATTATCTACCTCGTCACCATATTTTTTGGAAATATTTCCGCGTTCGCGAGCTTCTGGCTCGTGCTCCGGGGGACATTCGGCCCGTGGGGCGTCCCCTTCCTCATTCTCACGCTCATCGCCTCGGACATCACGGCCGATCTCCTTTGGTATTCGCTGGGAAGAACCGTCCGCGACACGCGCTTCGGAAACTTCATCAAAAAGCATCTTCCGCACCACAAAAAGATCGAAGCGCACATCCGCAAAGACAGCACGAAGTGGGTATTCCTCTCGAAATTCATTTATCTGTCGAGCTTCCCTATTATTTTCCTCGTCGGCTGGATGCGGGTGGGTTTCAGAAAATTTTCCCGGGCATCGGCCGCTTCGATCCTCATTTGGATCCCGGTCCTCTCGCTTCTCGCTTACGGCCTCGTTTCGTGGCTCACTCCTCTCGCCGCCGTCACGCTCTTCAAGCACTTCGAGCTTGAATTCTTTATCGGCCTTATCCTTTTCATCGCAATCGACTATCTCGCGATTGCGGCCGTACGAAAGTTCATGGGGAAACGGATGGAAGACGACGAAGAAACAGCGTAAAACGGTGCCGGACATCCCGCATGTGGCCACCGTCCCGGGGAGCACTGGAATATACAGTAATTACAAGGCTTCTCGGGCGTTCAGCGCTGCTATTGACATAAAAAATATTTTGGTGTACAATTCATCCAGTTTCATTAAATAACAATAAAACGACGGGGGGAGAGTTTTAGCACCCTTGGAGACGACCTCCGGTGCTAAAACTCTTTTCCCGTCGCATTGGTAGCACGCGATCGCGGCGCCAAGGAAGAGAGCACTCAAATCACAGAGGCCCTCTTCCGAGGGCAACAGGAGGCCACCGTGGCCAGAAACAGAAAGCAGAAGTCGAACGCGCAAACGCAGGCGGCAGTGGAAGTTGCGGAAACGCCGGTGGTTGCGATGCAAGAAGCGCCGGCCGGCGAAAATGCCGAGGCGGCGATTGTCGAAGTGCTTCCCGAGATCGGCAGTGAATCGAATCTCGTCGAAACAGTCCCGGCCGATTCCGCGCCGGCGAAGCAATCGTTCCACAAGCTTCTCCGCAATATCGTCCCCGAGAATTATTCGGGAACGGCAGTGGAGATGCGGGCGAAGGCCGAGTGCCGAAAGCACGATGTTCGGGAGGATACTTTCTTCCGCAATGTCGCCATGCTCGTCGCGGACGGGAAAGTCGCGAGCGAAGAGCGTGACGGCAAGGTCCATGTTGCCATGACCGACGAAGTCGTCGATATGGCGATCGGGAACTTTCTCGCTTATCTCGTCACGCGAAATGCGGGACGGAGAAACGGGAACCGGAAGCCGAACGCACCGGTCGCATCCGCGCGAGCGAACGCGAATGGAAACAGAAACCGCCGGCCTGCACCTTCGAAGCCGAAGGTGGATGTCGTGCGGGCAACACAGCAGCTCGCGGCAGCTTTCGAAACGCTCCGTTTTGCAACGGAGAAAAACGGGTTCATGGCCAAGAAGGGACTGTTTACGACGCACGAAAATGCGTTGCAGCAGGCTCAGACGGACCTGAGAGCCGGTATTGTCGAAGGCGACGATGCCAAAGTCGAGCGGGCCGGCAACGCCGCAACCGAGGAAAACCTCAAGATCAAGATCGCGGTCATGAAGAATATCGACGAACACATCACATCGATACTCGACAATGTCAGCGATTATCTGCCGGAAGCGGAGCAACTGCGTTTCCAACAGCGAAAGATCAATGAGGCATTCGGGACGAGCGGCGACGCGATCAAGGCAAAAAACGCCTTGCTTGCATTGCGGGAAAAGACCAGAAACCTCATGCGAGCCGCCCAAGCCAACCAGCGAGGAGCGACAATCGGCCGGCGGGGAGCGACGATCGGCCAGCGCGTGAACTACCAATCCGGCGAACGCCGGTAAGCACCAACCCGAAGGGATCCCGTCAAAACGGGATTCCTTCGGAAATATTTTTTCGAAAGAGTTCAAGATCGCATGGAAAGCGATTTGCATCCGATCTTGAGTTCTTTGTAAATAACTTGGCTCAATGTATCTCTCGAGATACGCTTGCTCCAGGTTTTCATACCACCGAAACCACAGTACGGCTGATTCAAATTTACGCCAGGAGGCGCACATGACGACGGTAAGCAGGAGAGGCATCGAAGTGCTCGATCCGAAGCAGAGTTTCGAGGAGCTCTTCGGATTCGAAAGCGAAATCAAGGCCCCGGCCGAAAAGCAAGAGAAAGAGGAAGTGCATATCGCCCGGTGCCTCTGTGTCGCGGACCAATTTCCGAATCAGGTCCTCGCGGTATTCAATGGCGCCGAAATCCGGAACGGAAAAGTATGCGACCGTCCGCATGCATTCGGAATGTCGGGCGGCAAGGTGTCGCGTTTCGAGACGCCGGAACAAGCAATCCGGGGACACGAATACGGAGAAATCCCCTACCGGATTATCGACTTGGCCTATCTCTTCTCCACGGAAATGGAAGACCGCGGAAGCCGGTTCGAACAGACCCACTTCTTTGTGGCAAAACTCGACGGAGATAGCCCGTGCGGATTCACCACGGGAGAGGCGGTCGAGATCAAGACCGCGGAGTTCTTCACCATGGAGGAGATCCTCGCCATGGGAGAGAAACCGACGCTCGAAACAAAACCGGAAGATATGCAGATGTACAAGAGCCACAAAAAGTTTTTTATCCAGGCACGGGAAAAATACCAGGAACTGAAGACGAAAGGAGAGATTGATTTCTAGATGTAACCACCCCTCGCACAAGCGAAGCAATGCTTCGCCGCGCGAGGGGATTTTTTTATTCCCGCTTGCGCAAGGAAGTTTTTCATGGTAGACTAAATAAGGAAATGACACCCCAACTCGCGAAGCAACTAAAGGACGCCGGCTTCCCACAGAATGGAGCGAAAGGGAAGAGTGATTATGCGCCGACGCTCTCGGATCTGATCACCGCGTGCGATAAAGCGTTTTTCAGCTTGCGCCACACGCCGGACGACCACTGGCTCGCAACCGGCCGCTTCGCTGCGAAAGAAAACCAGATCCCCTACTACGAATCGGCTCCCTACGATGAACCGGAGGCCGCGGTCGCGGAACTCTTCCTTGCCATGCGGCTCCATGGAAATAAAAAGTAATAGCGCGAAACAAGCCCCGGCACCGAACCGGGGCTTTGCTGTCGTAGTACTCATCATCACCCCGCAGGGAATTCCCCTGATCCGCGACCCGAAAAAGCCCTCGCCCGTTTTCTGGAAGGTGCCCGGCGGCAGGAGCGTCGGGAACGAAACCGCGGAAGCAGTGGCGGTCCGCGAGATTAAAGAGGAGATCGGCGTCACTCTTTCTTCACGCGATTTAATGAAAGTGCATGAGGAAAACCGCGGCTCGCATGTGCTCGCCTGTTTCACGGCGAAACTGGGCGCGCTGCCGAAGCTCAAAGCCGCGGGCGACGAGGGCGAGGAGATCAAGGTCTTTTCGCCGAAAGAGATCAGCGCGCTCGGCGGTCTTTTCCCGAATCACCGGGCGGTGTACGGGGCATTATTGGCGAAAATGGCCGGCGCTTAACATCCGTGTTATAATAGTCAGAATAGCATGTCGAACTTTTTTAAAAATCTCACTTGGGCGATCGTCGCGCTTATCGTCATTTCGATCGCCTTCTCGTTCTTCGCGACTTCCGGCCCGCAGCCCACGACGCTCAGCCTTACCCAGCTTGTGGCGGACATAAACAGCGGACAAGTATCGCAGATACAAGTAAACGGCAACGATCTGAGCGTCAAACTCGCGGACGGCAAAATGGCGGTTTCCAAAAAAGAAGCCGAAGCGGGCATCACGGATACACTCAAGAACTTTGGCGTCGATCCCGCCGCGCTTGCGAAAGTGGACATCCAAGTTCAGGAACAGTCCGGGTGGGCGTATTGGGCGAGCCTTCTGCTCCCGACGATACTCACGTTTGTTTTTATCGGTTTCATTTTCTGGCTTTTATTCCGCCAGGCGAAGACGGGCGTGAACCAGGCGTTCAGTTTCGGCCGCTCGAACCTGCGCCTCTCTACCTTCAAAGACCGTGTCATGTTCAAGGACGTCGCGGGGCTCAAGGAGGCGAAAGAAGAGCTCGTGGAAGTGGTGGATTTTCTCAAGAACCCGAAAAAATTCCTCGACCTCGGCGCGCGCATTCCACGCGGCATCTTGCTCATGGGACCTCCGGGCACGGGAAAAACGCTCGTTGCCCGGGCGACCGCAGGCGAAAGCAACGTGCCGTTTTTCTTCATTTCGGCTTCCGAATTCGTCGAGATGTTCGTGGGCGTGGGCGCTTCGCGCACTCGCGACGCTTTTATGACCGCGAAGCGCGCCTCTCCCGCCATCCTTTTTATAGATGAGATCGACGCCGTCGGCCGCCAGCGCGGCGCGGGCGTCGGCGGCGGCAGCGACGAACGCGAGCAGACGCTGAACCAGATCCTCGTCGAACTCGACGGCTTTGATCGCGATACGCGCGTGATCGTCCTCGCCGCCACAAACCGGCCGGACATCCTCGATCCCGCGCTTCTCCGTCCGGGCCGCTTCGACCGCAGGGTAATCCTCGACCTCCCCGATATCAACGATCGCGAAGCGATCCTCAAGATCCACGCGCAGGGAAAAACGCTCGACCCGAAAGTCGATCTCCGCAAAGTCGCGGTGCGTACGCCGGGATTTTCGGGCGCCGACCTCGCAAACCTCATGAACGAAGGCGCAATCCTTGCCGCGCGGCGCAATAAGAAATCGATCGGCCAGGACGAGCTTTTTGAATCGGTGGAAAAAGTGATCCTCGGCCCCGAACGCAAGAGCCGCGTGATCTCGCAGAAAGAAAAAGAGATGACGGCGTACCACGAAGGCGGGCATGCGCTCGTTGCCGCATCCCTCAAAAATGCCGATCCCGTGCACAAAGTTTCAATCGTGAGCCGCGGGTTCGCCGGCGGCTACACGATGAAACTGCCGATGGAAGACGAGCATCTCCGCACGAAGGCGCAATTCCTCACCGACCTCGCGATGATGATGGGCGGCTACGCCTCGGAACAGCTTACCTTCGGCGACGTCTCGACCGGCGCCTCAAACGACCTCAAGGAAGCGTCGGCGCTCGCCCACAAGCTCGTCACCCGCTACGGCATGAGCGAGACGCTCGGTCCCCAGACCTTCGGCAAGAGCGAAGAGCTCATCTTCCTCGGCCGCGAGATTTCGACCGAAAAGAACTATTCCGAAAAAGTGGCGGCCGAAATCGACGATGAAGTGAAAAAATTTATCGATCACGCGTACGAAACGGCGCAGCGGATCCTCAAAACCAACAAAACGGCGCTGAAGAAAATCGCGGAAACACTCATCGAAAAAGAAACGCTCGAGCAGGAGGAATTTTACGGCATCCTGAAGCCGTTCAAGATCAAGCCGGTGCTCGGATAAAAAGGACGAGCATGTGTTTTATCATCCCGGATCCGCCCTTGGCGGAATCCGGGATTCATGTTTTTAAAAAATTTAATATCTTATAAATCCCGGATAGCATTCGCTTCGCTCGTGATTCAGGAATGGCAAACCCACTAGGTAACCGAAAAAACGCAGAAATAACCCCGACGATTCCTTTCCGGCTCATCGCCGAACGCGGGAAATCGCCCGATGGTGGGCGCGCCTGGATTCGAACCAGGAACCGCTAAGGTATAAGCTTAGTGCTCTAACCGTTGAGCTACGCGCCCTTATTTTAATTTTCGAACTCGCTGCCAGTTTGAAGCTTTATGCTTTAGCAGCTAAGCTGCCGGTCCATGACTAATTCGTACTATTTGGAAACGATCTTATCGAACCGATCCATCGCCTGGCCCGCCTGCGCGTTGAAATTATTGATGGCGCTCACTTCGCTGTTAATCTGGTCGACGAGCGTCTGCACCTGCGCGCCCTGCTGCGGTTGACCGGCAAAATGCGACTGGAGCGTTTCGAGTAACTGTTCGAGATACGCGCTGTAGTCGATGAGCCGGCTGATGAGCGCGAGACGATTCGAGATCGATTCGAGCGCGGCTTGCTGCGCATCCACCGAACTCACGCCCGAGAGCGCTTTCGTCATCGACTCAACCTCATTCGAAAGCTGCACCCCTTGGTCGCGGATGTCCTGGCTCTGCGCGATCACCCGTTGGGCGAGTGCGATCGCATCCGTATAATCTCCTTTCGCGTCATCCGCGTTGATCTGCTGCAGATCCGATGCCGACTGATTTGAAAGATTCACGATGTTCTGCGCGATAATCGCCCCCTGCGTGCGGGCGTCCATGAAATCCTGCGGGGTGCCGCGGGAGGCAAAAAGGCGGCTCAGGCCGTAGCCGCCGCCGGCGACGAATATGACTCCGATCGCGATAAAAATCGTCCGTTTACGCATTGATTTGGGTGGCGTTGCTCCTGTTGCGTTCCATTATTTCTAGCAAATTTCGGGGAAAAAGGCAAGACTTGAGGATTAAAAAAATGCAGGTAAAATAGAAGCAGGTGGCAGGATAATGGCCCGGTTACCCACAGGAAATCAACAGGCCGCTATCATTAGTACAATAAAACCGCCGAATAAGTTGCGCCAGGAACCCGTGCGGACGAAGTGAGCTACGGATCCTTGCGACCAGCCGCAGGCGGGATATAAGAAGCCGCAACGCGCTGCGCGCGAAC
>Ga0307373_10001987_pt1 | contig 37542 bp, 33 predicted proteins | sample OX2MG_FD_202534 | JGI IMG/M metagenome (GOLD analysis project Ga0307373, IMG submission 202534) | Soil microbial communities from Risofladan, Vaasa, Finland - OX-2 | ecosystem: Environmental > Terrestrial > Soil > Coastal area > Acid sulfate soil | place: Finland: Risofladan, Vaasa | collected...
GGTGGTGCGGAGCCGGGGATTCGCCTCACTTCCCGGCCGACCGGGAAACTTCTCCCGCGAGCTGGCCGCACCCTTCTCCGGCCCGGGTGGTCAGGTGCAGGGAGCGGTCGCCTTCGCGCTGCCAGAGGGTCGCTTCAACACGGTCTTGGAGGACTCCTTGGGACAGCTTCTGGTTGACCAGGCGAAATCGATCACCGCCGTCCTCATCGGCTAGGAGTCCGCCGCCCCGTTTTACGGCAGGACCACCTTGGCGACCGGAAGCCTCCCGACCCGGGCGCAGTCCAGGGCCAGCTCGATTGCCCCCAGCAGCCCCTGGTCCTCTCCCAGCTCAGCTCGCTCGATCCGACAGCTGCCTCGAACCGAGGCGAATGAGGAGTCGGCGACCCCAGCCAGGACCGCGCTCCAGAACTCGGGCGCCGCGGCAACCCCACCTCCCACCGCGACCGCCTCGGGGTTGAGCAGGTTGATCAAGCCACCCAACGCCAGCCCCACGTAACGGGCAGCCCGACTCAGCACCGCCTGGGCCCCGGGGTCACCAGCGGCCGCCAGCCGACCCACCTCGGAGGCGCTGCCAAGACCCGCCTGGCGGGCGATCGCGGTTCCCGAGGCAACTGCCTCCAGGCAGCCCCGATTGCCACAGTTGCAGAGTGGCCCTTCGGGGAGGATCACCATGTGGCCGAACTCCCCGGCACTTCCCTGATGGCCGCGATACAGCTGCCCGCCCAGGATCAAGCCGGCGCCGATGCCGGTGCTGACGGTCACATAGACGAAGTCCTGAGTGCCCCGACCGGTTCCCCGGCGGTGCTCGGCCAGGGCGCCCAGGTTGGCGTCGTGATCGATCAGGCATTCGCAGCCGAGCAGCTTTTCCAGCCGCTGCCGCACCGGGAACCGCCGCCAACCGGGCAGGTTGGGCGCGCCCTCGACCACCCCGGACTCAAGGTCCACCGGGCCCGGGACCCCGACCGCCAGGACCAGCTGGGAGAGACTTGACTCGGGCACCGCGGACACCGCCTCCCGCACCAGCTCCTCGATCTGCGCCAGCACCCCTTCGGGACCTTGGGAAGCAGCGGTTCTGACCTGGGCCCGGTGGCGGATCCGCCCGTCGGGACCAGCCAGTCCGACCCTGATCCAGGTGCCGCCGAGGTCGACGCCGGCGACAAAGGTGGTTTGGGCCAGGCCGGAGACCATCCGAGTCAGTTCTCCGGGCTGGGCTGCAGCTGGGGCAGACCGGCGAGCTCCCTGAGCCGCTCCACATTGGCCCGGTCCGGGCCCTGGTGCTCGAGGCCCGGTACCTCCAGGATGAAGGGCGCCCGGGTGAGCTCCGGATCGGCCAACATCCGCCGGAAAGCCTCCGATCCGATCTCGCCATCGCCGATGTTCTGATGGCGATCTACATTGGAGCCAAAGGCAGCCTTGGAGTCATTGGCGTGGATGGCTGCGAGTCGCTCGAAACCGATCTCCCGCCCCAGCTCCGCCACCGTCTGGCGCAGCCCCTCCTCGTTCCGCAGGTCGTAACCGGCCGTGAAGGCGTGCGCGGTGTCCAGGCATAGCCGCACCCGGGAATCGTCCACCGCCTCCATCATCTGCCTTATCTGGGCGAAGGAGCTGCCGATGTTGTCCCCGGACCCGGCGCTGTTCTCGATGATCAAGAGGCTCTCGCCTTCGGCCTCGTCGAGCGCCCCGCGCATCGCCGCGGCGATCTGAGGCAGCACCGTCTCGAATCCCAGGCCCTTGTGCGAGCCGGGGTGGAAGATCACCCCTCGCACGCCGAGCCGGTTGGCTAACTCCAGGTGATGGCGCAGAGATCCGCGCGACTGAGCTAGCAGCTCCTCCTTGGCTGTCGCCAGGTTGATTAGGTAGACGGCATGAAAGAAAAAGGCGTTGAGGGAGGTCTCCTCCATGCGTCGCTTAAAGGTGGCCACCTGCTCCGGATCGGGGTCAATTCGTCGCCAAGTCTGAGGCGGCGTGGGATGAATCTGAACCGCCTCAGCGCCGATCTGAAGGGCACGGTCGAAGGCCATCGATATCCCCCCCGCGGCGGAGACGTGGGCGCCAATCGTGACCATGACTACCCCGAGGCCGCTTGAGCGGGTGGGACGTAGACGTCAGCGGTGGGCGGGGGAATCACCGCCGGACTCCGGCCGAACGCGCTGTAATGAAGCGAAACCGGCTGATCTCCGCTGATGGCCAACTCCAGAAGGCGATCGCTGACAGGCTCGACGAACAGCCGTAATGATGAGCCTCCGCCTCTCTCCTCGACCACTAGGACCGGCACACCCCCGAGCTTAGACCGGCTCACCGTCAGCGGTCCTCGTAAAGCCCGCCTCAGGGTGCCGGCCAGTCCCGAGCCTGAAAACGGACGGACGCTCTGGCGATAGCTGAGAGCCACCAACTTGGGTTGGACCACCCAGGTGGTGGCTGGGTTGAGGTTCCCCGGCAAGGCGCTGATGCCCAGCTGCTGCAGCTCAGTTGGCGAGCGGACGTAGACCCGACCGCCGATCGCCACCACGTCGCTTTGAAAGAGCGCCGCCGCCGGCACAGAGATATCGAGGGTGCCCTGAAAATCCCCGTCCCGCCGGACCGCTACCCGGAAGCTAGTGGTGGTCTTGACCGCCCGGATGGTGCCGGTGATCCGGTACCCGCTGAGGTGGGCCATGGATGCCGCCACCCGGTCGACCAAGGCAGTCCCGCTGGGCAGACTCTGACCGCAGCCGGCGAGCAGGCATCCCAGCGCCGCCAGCATCGCGGATGGACCCAGGAGGAGCACCAGCCGTCTCACGATCAGACCCTCCACACCAGGACCGTGATTCCATAGGCGGCGTAAAGACCGATCCCCATCGGGGCCAGCGTCCAGGCGCTCACCCCCTTCTTGGTAGCGGCAAAGAGGGCGATGACCACGGCCACCCCGGTGACCGCCGCCGCGAGAAAGCCCGCCTGGGAAAGTCGCCAGGGGGTGAAACAGAGCCCGATGATCGCGGGGAAGGTGGCCTGGAAGACCATCGATCCGGTGACGTTGCCGAGCGCCAGCGCGTCCCGGTCGCGTCTGATCCAGAGGCTGCCCGCAGTGACCTCGGGCAGCTCGGTCGCGATCGGGACCAGCAGCAGCGCCAGCACCAGCGGTGCCAGGTGAGCCTGGCGGGCTACCTGATGGAGCCCGAACAGAAAGATCTCGCTGGCCAGAGCGAGCCCTGCCAGGCCCACCAGTAACTGGACGGCAGGCAGGGCCAGCCGGCCCCGTCCCTCTGGGGTCCAGCTCCCGACCAGCCGGGAGAACCAGAGCGGCTCGTAGTCACCCTCCGGAGCGACATCGGCCCGGAGGGTGCGCCGCACGAAGCCGACATAGAAGAGAGCCAGCAGAAGGGCGTCGACCCAGCGCAACGGGGTGGGGAGAAAGGCGCCCACGATCAGCAACCCGAAGCTCAGCGCAAAGGCCCAAAGCACCCTTCGGGCGTCTTGGGCGCCCACCCGCAGGTAGGTCCGACCGCAGATCAGCCCGACGATCCCGACCAGTCCCAAGCCGATGGTCGCCAGCATCAGCGGGGCGCCGAGGATCGCGCCGGTGGCGGTCTGGGTGGCCTCCCGTCCGCCGGCGATCAGCGCCACGATCGGCACGATCGTTTCCGGCATCGCGGTGCCCACCGCGGCCATCACACTTCCGGTCATGCCGTGACCCATTCCCAGGCTGCGAGCCCCCCACTCGACGGCGTTGGTGAATAGGGTGGCCGCGATCAGCATCAGAACCAGTCCGGCAGCGAAGGCGAGCGCGACCTGCATCAGCTCAGGGTGCGGCTGGCCGGCCCGGCGATCGCCCGAGCGTGCCCAGCAGATCTCGGGCCAACGCCAGACCGTGGTGCCCCACGGTGCCCAGCCCCACCGGCTGGAGACGCTCCCAGGGGGTCCCGGGAATGGGCGCGAGCGCGTCCTGAATCCGCTGCTGGTACCAGGGAAAGAGTGAGCGGGGGAGTTGGTCGGGGTAGGTCCAGCGCAGCCGCCAGGCTTCTCGACTGCGCTGCAGCCGACCCCCCCGGGCGCGGGCCCGGAAGACGACGTCGGTGTCGCGTCTGATCCCGGTGAATCGGTAGAAGCCAACCAGCCGTTCGATCTCGATATCCAGGCCGGTCTCCTCGCTGGTCTCCCGCACCACCGCCTCCACCGGGTCCTCCTCGGGGCCGACATGGCCACCCGGAGGCTCCCATCCGGCCGGCCAAGGTCGGAACTGCAGCAAGACCCGGCCCTGGTCGTCCACCACGACGGCCTGGGCGCCGACGATTGGCCGATCGGCTACCCGAAGCAAGGGTTGGCCAGCGCCGTGGCCAGGCCCGGCGAAGCGGGCGAGATCAGGTAACTCAGATTGGGGAAGTACTCGGGCGGGGGGATCCCTCCCACCACCCCCCGCCAGAGCCCGTCCGCGACCACCAGGATCGGACTTCCGATGGAGAAGCCGGAATTGAAGAACTGGGGCAGGATGAAGAAGAGGAAGAGGGCGCCCAGCAGGATTCCCGTCCGATTGCGATCGATCCACTGGAAGAGGGAGGGAAGGCGGCTGCGAAGCAACCCTTCGGCCACTCCGTACCCGTCCAGGGGTGGGATCGGGATCAGGTTGAACACGAATAGGATGACGTTGACGAAGAAGGCCTCGATCAGGATCCAGTAGAGATAGCCGGCGAACGTGAGGTCGAAACTGGGCAGGAAGCAGGACTGGACGGCGGGGTCGGCCAGGATCAAGAGCCGCAGGATCACGCCGAGCAGGGCCGCGACCACCAGGTTGCTGAGCGGGCCCGCCGCAGAGAGCCAGGCCCGCTGGCGCCCGTGCCGAACGAAGAGCGGATTGAACTGCACCGGACGGGCGAAACCCATCCCGATCAAGACCAGCGCGGCCAGCCCGAGGGGGTCGATCTGGTTGGCGGGGTTGAAGGAGAGGCGGCCCTGCGCCTGAGGGGTGGGGTCGCCATACGAGGTCGCCACCCGGGCGTGGCAGTACTCATGAATGGTGAAGCCGAGGACGATTCCGGGGACGGCGAAGAGTAACAGGACGAGATAGAACTCGACGCTGCTTCCGAGCACCGACTCTCAGTCCAGGACGATCTTGCGGGCGCGGCGCCGGCCCTTGGGCGCCTTGGGATGACGCCGATGCTCGATGGCAGCGGCGGCCGCGAGGAACACTTCACGCTGAGCCTTGAACAGGTGGGACCGGGATTCGGGGGGCACCAGCTCTCCCAACTCGTCGACGGCTTTGATCACCACTCCGCCCAGCTGCCGAACCGCCCATTTGCCAAGGCGGGCCGCCTCGTCACGCTCCATCAGGATCTCCCAAAATGAATCGCCAGCCGGCCGCTCTCCAAGTTGGCGGAGGTGGTCACTTTGCCGTGAAGCACCCGGGGCAGGCTTATCTCTCGCTTGTAGGGACCGACGCTAACGTAAAGGTCGTCGTCCCGCTGCGTCAGTTCGACTTGCTCCTTGGTGGCGAACGGGAGTTGGAGGGTGAGCACATAGCCGTGGTCGTCCTTGGTCAGAGCCTGCGGCTTGGTGTTGAACAAGACCGCGCTGGGGTCGATCGACCCGAAGAGTGAGTCGCCTAATTCCCGCAAATTTTCCAGGCCCACGACCTCGTGATCGAAGAGCTGGCTGTTGAGGATCGGCACCGGCGAAAAGGCCGCCTCCACCTGTTCCGCGTAGCGCTGCTGGGACTTACGCCAGTCGGCGAAGTAACCTTCGCTGACTGCCTCCGGGAGCACTCGGTTCACTAGCACTGCATCCACCTGATAGTCGTATAGATTCAAGTAGGTGTACGCCCTCTGGGCCTCCTTGATCACCATCTTTTCAAGGTTTAGCACCAAGCGTACCGTGCACGTCTTGGAATCGCTGAGCACCTCCTTCATCGACTCCAGGTCGAGCAAAAGCTCCTTGATCGATCCGTAAATTTCATCGCCTGGCAGAGGAATCTTTACGAACGGCTGGATTACCGGGCGAGCCACTTTCATGACCTTGCGTTCCAGCGGAAAGATACGGTCCAGGTACCAGCGGGCGACATCCGGGAAGGCCAAGAGCTGCAGGGTCTCCCCGGTCGGTGCGCAGTCCACGATCAGCACGTCGTACTCTTGCCGCTGAGCGTGGCGCCGGATCCACATCAAGCTGGAGATCTCCTCCATTCCGGGGGGCGTCGCCAGTTCTTCGGCGATAATCTCGTCGACCCCCTGGCTGTTGAACAGCACCGCCAGGTAGCCGTGGATCTTGTCCCAGTGACCCTCCATTTCATGGAGCGCATTGACCTCCTGGGCAAAGAGGTTCTCCGCCACCTCCACCGGCTCAGGCGCCAGTTCACGGTCCAACGAGTCGCCCAGGCTGTGGGCGGCGTCAGTGGAGATGACCAAAGTTCGGAGGCCCATCGCAGCGCACTTGACGGCAGAGGCGGCTGCGACTGTGGTCTTGCCCACACCGCCCTTGCCGGTGTAGAGGATCACCCGCATCTCAGCGAGTATAGAGACGGCCTGAGAAGGCGCCGCTCAGTGAATGAAGATCGCCCCCAGGATCACCATCACAATCATCACCGCGCTGACCCCGATCACCCGCCGTAGATCCAGCCATAGATAGGGGGTGCGGTCGGTGGGCACCGCCGGGCTGTCGTCGAGCGGGACCAGATGCGCCATCTGCTGGCGCTGACGCTCCGCCCGACCCGCGACCCTGCCCTTGCGGGGCAGAAAGGAAGTGGTCCCAAGAGGCGGTTCCGCCGCCGCGGCGGTCACGGCAGGCGGTCCCGATGGTGGTGGACCGTGACGGTCACCGGGTCCCTGGTCTGGGGTGGGCTGCCGCCGGGGCAGGAAGGAGCTCCGAGTGGGTCCAGCGACGGCGCCGGCGGGCTCGGTCTCGCCCAGCGCTTGCGGAATCGGCTCCGCTGCCACAGGGGCGGTTCCCGACGAGGGCGGGCGAGCACCTGTCGGCGTCGATGGCCGCTTGCGCGAGGTCGATGTCGGGCGGCGCTTGGTGCGTCTTGCCAATTGGAGCTCCGCGGTAGAGAGTGCCGGGACCAAGCCCACGATCGGGCGCGGCAAGTGTATCCAAGCGAACCTGCGCTCCCGATTCTCCGGGAACGGTGCAGGCAGCGAGCACCGGCTGGGTGGGGGTCAGCTTGGCGAAGGAGGGGACGAAGCGGTGCCAGCGCCCACTGCCTGCGTGGGCGATGTGTGTGGGGCCACATCTTGTGCCCGGAGTGCATTGAACCACAGAATGTTGTGGAGCGCAAGGGGCAACGCCCCCCCCGCTGGGGGGGCCGCGTTGCTGGCCCCATCAAGCTCTGAGCCGAGCTGGCAGAAGAGGAATCCCAGCGGGTCTGACGGGAGCTCGCCGACCACCAGCCGCGGGCTCCGGATACCTGGTCGCCTGGGTGCCCCGCCGATCAGACGTGGAAGAGAAAGTGCATCACATCACCGTCCTGGACCAGGTAGTCCCGACCCTCCAGGCGGCGCTGGCCCCGCTCCCGCACCGCGGCGTAGCTGCCGGCCTGAACCAGCTCGTGCCAGCCGCAAACTTCGGCCCGGATGAAGCCCTTAGCGAAATCGGTGTGGATCACCCCGGCGGCCTCCTTGGCATTGGCCGATTGAGATACGGTCCACGCCCGCACTTCTTTCTCCCCAGCGGTAAAGAATGTCTGGAGGCGCAGGGCGTGGTACCCGGCCCGGCTGAGGCGTCCCAACCCCGCCTCCTGTAAGCCCAGACCGGCCAAGAACTCCTCCGCCTCTAGAGGTTGGAGCTCGGAGAGCTCGGCCTCGAGCTTGGCGGAGACGGGAACGAAGTCGGCTCCCTCGGCGCGCGCCCGGTCGGCGAGCGGCCCGGCCCAGCCCTGCGCCGGATCAGAGATCAACTCTTGCTCATCGACATTGACCACGAAGATCAACGGCTTGGCGGTGAGCAGCTGAGCCTCTCTAACCCCGACTGACTCCTCGGCCCCGAGGCGGACCCGGCGAGCGGGAAGCCCCTGATCCAGCGCCTGTCTCACCTGCTCCAGCCCCGCGACCTCCGCCTGGAGCTCCCGGCTGGCGGCCCCGGCTCGGGCGGTCTTGCCGACTCGCTCGAGCCGACGCTCAACGGTTCCCAGGTCTGCCAGCGCCAACTCCAGCTCCAGGATCTCGAGATCGCGGAGGGGGTCAACGCGGCCCTCAACGTGGCTCACGTCAGAGGCGCTGAAAGCCCGCAGCACAAAGGCGATGGCATCGGCGCTCCGAACGTGGCCCAGGAACTGGTTGCCCAGGCCCTCCCCGAGATGGGCATTACGCACCAGGCCCGCAATATCGGTGAAGGTCACTGTGGCCGGGATCACCCTCGGAGGGTGGAAAACGTCAGCCAGCTGGCGGATCCGGTCGTCGGGGACCGGCACCACCCCGGTGTTGGGATCGATGGTGGTGAAGGGAAAAGCGCCGACCGCCGCGTGGGCCCGCGTTAGGGAATTGAAGAGCGTCGACTTGCCGGCATTCGGCAAACCCACGATCCCCACCGAGAGGCTCAATTCCGCTCGCTCATCTGGAGCCGGCCGAGGCCCCGAGGACCCGGCGAACCACCTCCGCCAGCCCTCCCCTCCCCGGCCCCGGAACCAGCCAGTCGGCGGCGGCCTTCACCTCCTCAGCCGCAGTCTCCACGGCCACCTTGATGCCTGCCACAGCCAGCAGGGGCAAGTCATTGGGGGCGTCCCCGACGGCCACCACCGCCTGGGGATCCACCTCCAGGCGGCGGCACAACCAGCTCAGGGCGTGGCCCTTGTTGACTCCGGAAGCGGTGATTTCGCAGAACCCGATCAGCGAGCGGGTTACCTCCGCCCGCCTACCCAGCAGCAAGCTGAGCTCCGCGAGGGCCACCTGGAAGCGATCCCGGTCAGCGGCCACCACCGTCAGCTTGGTACTCCCCCTTCGGACTCGCTCCTCCAGTGAGGGATCACGCGCCACCTCCGCCTCGATTTGGGCGATCCCCTGGTAGAAGCGGACGTCCTCGTTGACCTCGTCCACGTAGAGATGGTCGTCTTGGTACACGTTGAGGGTGTACCCCTGCCGACGGCAGAACTCCAGGATCTCCATCCCCAGCTCTCCCGGGACCTCCTCTCGCAGCAGCACCGGGGCGTCCGCCAGCTCACGCTCGGAGGTGCCCAGGGCGAGCTCCTGGATCAGGGCTCCCTGGTAGCAGATGAGTGGGAGATCGACCCCCAGAGCCAGTGCGTGGGGCAGCCCCGAGCGGTACATACGCCCGGTGGCGACCCCGACCCTCAGCCCAGCCTGACGCGCCGCGGCCACGGCGGCCACGTCGCGCTGGTCCACTCGGAGGCTCTCATCGAGGAGCGTTCCGTCCAGGTCTGAGATGAGCAGCCTCGGCCTCACGGGCGTCGGGCGACCTCGGGGTTGGCGCAGGCAAGTGGAGCTCCTCCGTCGAGCACCGCCAGGATGTTCCGGGCGGCCAACTCGCCCATGGCGGCCCGGGTCTTCCAGGTAGCGCTACCCAGGTGGGGCAGGAGCACCGCCGTGGCGCACTCCCCGAGCCCCTGGGCCATCTGGGGCTCTCGCTCATAGACGTCGAGCCCGGCCGCCGCGATCACTCCCGCCTTGAGCGCCTCGACCAGGGCTATCTCATCGATGATCGGCCCTCTCGAGGTATTCACCAGCACCGCGCTCCGTCGCATCCTGGCCAGCTCCTTTTTTCCGATCAGGTGGTGGGTCTCCTCCGTCAGGGGAACGTGGCAGGTGACGAAGTCCGACTCCCCGAGGAGCCGTTCCAGCGAGCAACCCTCAACCTCAAGGTCGCCAGCTGGGACCACCCCGACCGGGTCGTAGGCCAGAATTCGCATCGAAAACCCCTTGGCGGCCCGGCGGGCGACCGCCTGCCCGATCCTGCCAAAGCCGATCACCCCGAGCGTGGCACCGGTCACTTCCTGGCCCAGCAGGTAGTCCGGCGACCATCCGTGGTAGCGGCCCTCCCGCATCTCACGATCGGCCTCGACGACCCTCCGGGCCGCTGCCAAAATCAGGGTCAGCGCCAGGTCGGCAGTGGCGTCGGTCAAAACATCAGGGGTGTGACCAACGTAGATTCCGCGCCTGGTACAGGCGGGGATGTCGACGTTGTCCAGCCCGACGGCATAGTTGGAGACCACCTTGAGGTTGGGGCCGGCGGCCTCCAGCGCCTCCTCGTCTATCCGGTCGCGGAGCTGGGGCAGAAGAGCATCCGCGCCCTGGATGGCTATCCGGTACCGCTCCGCGGTCAGAATCTCGCCCAGCAACTCCAGCTCGCAGCGCTCCCGGAGGAGGCCCTCGGCAGGTCCCGGGACGGGCAGCGTCATCACGACTTTCGGCACTCTCGAGTCATTGTCGCCGATGCCGGCCGAGGCCCGGCCGCGTGGCTTAGGCCCGGATGGGGTATATTCGGTTGGTTGCCAATTCGCTCTAGACGTCCCTTCCGGCCCTCCCATCGCACCGTTTATCGAGCTCCCGATGAGGTCCCCCAGCCGGATCCTGCCCCCTCCGTCAGCTTCTCCGAGCTTGGGCTCTCGGCCTCGATGCTGAGCACCCTCGATGAGGTCGGGTACCGCGACCCCACTCCCATCCAGGCGATGACGCTGCCGGTGGCCCTCTCCGGTCGAGACTTCGTCGGTCAGGCGAGGACGGGATCCGGCAAGACAGCTGCCTTCGCCGTTCCCATTCTGGAACGGCTTGATCCCCAGGCCGAGACAGTCCAGGCATTGGTGCTTTGTCCCACCCGCGAATTGGCCGCCCAGGTGACGTTGGAGTTCGAAAAGCTGGCCCAGGGACGCAATGTGCAGATCCTCGCCGTGGTTGGCGGCGATCCCATCCGGCGCCAACTTGACGGCCTGATCGCCCACCCCCAGGTGGTGGTCGGCACCCCGGGACGGGTACTGGACCACTTGCAGCGGCACACCCTGTCCCTGCGAGCCATCCGCTTCGTGGTCCTCGACGAGGCCGACCGGATGCTGGACATGGGTTTCGCACCGGATGTGGAACGGATCCTGCTCCAGACCCCCAAGGAGCGCCAGACGATGCTCTTCTCGGCCACCGTGCCCGAGTGGGTCCACCGACTGGCCTCGCGCCACATGCGCGATGCCGAGACGGTCTCGGTCAGCGGCCGGACCGAGCTGGTGCCAACGATCCGCCAATGGTGCATTGAGTGTTCATGGTCGGAGAAGGAGGAAGCCCTGGGGATGCTGATGGACAGCCCTTTGGTGACCCTGGGCCTGATCTTCAGCAATACCAAGCGCAACGCCGACCACCTCCATACCGCGCTGTTGGGGCGGGGCTACGACGTGACGGTCATCCATGGTGATCTCTCCCAACGGGAACGGGACCAGGCTCTCGAGCGCTTCCGAGGCAGCAAGGTGCGCTTTTTGATCGCCACCGACGTGGCCGCCCGGGGCATCGACATCGACGACATCAGCCATGTGATCAACTACGACATTCCCGCGACCGCGGAGGACTACGTCCACCGGGTGGGGCGGACCGCCAGAGCCGGCCGCGATGGGGTGGCGCTCACCCTAATCACCCCGATCGAGATCCTCAAGATCCGCGATATCGAGCGCCACACCAAGCGGCCGATCGAACATCACACTCTCGAGGACCTAAAGCTGCTGGCTGGGACTGCCGGCGCACTGGTCGGCTGAGGCTCGGATCGATCCCCGCCTGACCGGCCCTGTTCCCGGTCCGGTCGCGGCCCTCGGAGATGATGCCCGCCAGTGGAGTTGGGCTGGCGGCGGCGCGGGAGGCCCAGATTCGAGCAAAAGCGCTCCGCGCTGATCACTCCAGCTCTGAGCCCATCCGAGCCTGGAGTTGGCGCCGGCCCACCAGCAGCACCCCCGCCCCAGCCAGCGCCTCGGCCGCGGCCACCCCCCAAGCGGGCGCGTAGCCCAGATGGCTCACCAACAGGCCGAACAGCAGCGGTCCGAGAACGCTGCCCGCGCGTCCCCCGGTCTGGGTGATGCCGCTGGCTCGGGCGGGTGCCAGAGGATGCGTGCGCACCACGGCGAAGTTAAATAGCCCGTTCCAGCCCCATCCGATGCCAAACGCCACCATCGCCCCGGGGATGAGGATTACCGGGCTGCGGAGGCCGCTGGCCAGCGCCAGCATCAGGAACCCGACCGCCCCCACCGCGATCATGGCGGTGACCGTGGGGAAATGGCCGCCGGCCCGACGATCGGCGCGGACCCCCGTGGCCACCCGCACCGATATACCGCTGATGCTGGCCAGAACCGCCACCAGGCCGGCGGGCCCGCGGCCGACCCCGGCGGCCACCGCTGAGCTCACCAGGAAAGCGCTGAGCGAACTGCAGGCCATCAGCGCCAGCGCGAACCCAATCGCCAAAGTCACCAGCGGGCGGGCCGGTTCGGACCGACGCCGGTGGCTGCTCTGCCTCAAGTGCCGTCGGAACGTGGTGCGCGAGGGCGGGATAACCACCGCCGATCCCAGGGCCAACGCGGCGGCCGCGACAAACGCCCAGCGCCAGCCCACAGTCAGCCCCAGGGTCGGCACCGCCGCCCCGCCGAGCAGGAACGCCAAGGGGACCGCGGACTGCTTGATTCCGAACGCCAGTCCCTGTCTCCCCGCCGGAACGCGTCGAGAGAGAATCAGGTTGGATGACGTCTGGGCAGCCGAACTGGCCGCTCCGGCAACCACGAGGATCGCCGCCAGCACCGGCCAGGATCGCGCCCACAGCGCCACCGCCAGAAGGGCCGCAGCGGCGACCACCGCCGCGCCGCGCAGGGTCCGGACTCCGCCGACCCGTTCGGCCAGCGCTCCGGAAGGAAAGGCGAAGACGGCGCTCGACGCGGAGGCGGCACCCACCACAACTCCCAGCAACGCCGGCCCGAAGTTGAGATCGCCCCGCATCTGGACGGCCAGGGTTGCCACCAGGAAGCTGGGCAGCGATACCGCGGTAATCGCCGAGACCACGGGGGCCAAATCGCGGAAGCCCCCCTCCGAGTCCAGTCGCTGATCCTCGGCGACCGGCGGAGCGACGTCGGGGTCGAGCACTCGGCTAGCCCGCGGGCGGCCAGGTCACGCGGCGGGCAGCGATTCGGGTTGGTCGAGCTCCGCCAGAATTGCCCTCAGCATGTCGGCGGTACCCGAGCTTCCGCCAAGATCGCGGGTTCGAACTTCCCCTTTCGCGGTGACCCGGCTGACCGCATGCTCGATCCGGCGCGCCGGCTCGTCAAGGCCGAGGTGGAACAGCATCAGCGCAGCGGTGAGGATCGCCCCCAATGGATTGGCCAGCCCCTGCCCGGCGATGTCCGGTGCCGAGCCGTGCACCGGCTCGAACATGGACGGGTGCCGCCGAGTGGGGTCCAGATTAGCACTGGCGGCCAGCCCCAGCCCCCCCTGAAGAGCGGCTCCCAGATCCGTCAGGATGTCTCCGAAAAGGTTCGACGCCAAGACCACGTCCACGGTCTCGGGGCGGAGCACCATGCGGGCCGCCATGGCGTCGACGTGCATGCGCTCCAGGCTGACCTCGGGGAACTCCCTCGCAACCAGCCCTTCGACGATCTCGTCCCACATGACGTAGGCGTAGCGGCTGGCGTTGGACTTGGTCACGCTGATCAGTTTCCGTTTCCTCTCCATCGCCCGCTCCAGCGCGTAGCGGGCGGCTCGCTCTACCCCCATCCGGGTGAAGACCGGAACTTCGACGGCGACCTCCTGGGGAGTACCGGAGTGGACTCGCCCTCCGGTTCCACTGTACTCACCCTCGCTGTTCTCCCGGATGAAGAGCATGTCGATGTCCGCCGGTCCCCTTCCGGCGAGAGGCGAGGCGATCCCGGGCAGCAGGGTCACCGGGCGCAGGTTGACATAGAGATCGAACGCTTGGCGGATGGGCAGTAGCAGTCCCCAGAGGGTCAGATGATCTGGCACCGAGGGCCAGCCCACGGCGCCCAGGTAGATGGCGTCGTATGGCTGCAGCTGCTGCAGTCCATCGGCGGGCATCATCGTCCCCGTGCGCTGGTAGTACTCCGAGCCCCAGGGGAATTCCTGGAACTCCAAAGCGGTCACCGCAGAGAGCACCTCGAGCCCGGCCGCGATCACCTCCTTGCCGACGCCATCGCCGGGTATCACGGCCACCTTCATGCTGGCGTTTCTCTCCGTCTTGGGGGGCTGGTAGAACAGTCAAGACTGCGCGTGCGGGCGAAGGGGAAAGTCAGGACGGGGACTGGTATTGCAGTTCGTGAGGACCGGTGTAGATCTGGCGCGGCCGGGCGATCCGGCGCTCGGGGTCGGCCTCCGCCTCCATCCAATGGGCCACCCACCCCGTCGTTCGAGCGACCGCAAAGAGTACCGGGAACATCTCCGCCGGCAAGCCCATGGCCTCGTAGATCAGTCCCGAGTAGAAGTCCACATTGGGGTAGAGGCGGCGCTGCACAAAGTAGTCATCGGCTAGAGCGGCCTGCTCCAGTTGAGTCGCCAGGTCGATCAAGGGATTCTTGCCGAGCACTTCGAACACCTGCCCGGCGACCTGCTGGATGATCCGAGCCCGAGGGTCATAGGTCTTGTAGACCCGGTGGCCGAAGCCCATCAAACGGCGCCTGCCCGACCGAACCTGGGCTAGGAATGCCTCCAGATCTTGGCCGGCCTGGATCTCCCGCAGCATCTCGAGCACCTGTTCGTTGGCTCCGCCGTGCAGCGGCCCCGAGAGGGCGGCCACGCCGGCGGAGACCACGGCGTAGGGATCGGAGCCTGCCGACGACACCGCGCGGACCACGCTCGTGCTGCAGTTCTGTTCGTGATCCGCGTGGAGGATGAAGAGCACGTCGAGCGCTCGCCGGACGATCTCGCTCTGTTGTACGCGGCCCGGCTCGAACAGGAGCTCCAGGAAGCGCGCGGTGTAATCAAGGTTGCCGCCGGCATCGAGTACCGGGAGGCCCTGGTGGCGGCGGAACGCGGCCGCCGCCAGACCCGGAACCTGGGCGATCAGCCGAATTGCGTGGACCCGGCGCTCAGCAGGAGTGGAGATCTGGCGCGCATCCGAGTAGACCGCCCCCATCGCCGCCACCGCCGCAGTCAGGGTGCTCATCGGGTGAGCGCTGGTCGGAAGCGCGGCGATCAAATTGAGCAGCTCGGGCCGGGGTGGTGCCGCTTGCGCCAACTCTGCCTGCCAGTCGCGGAGCTGTGCTGCCGTGGGTGCCGTCCCCTCCGCCAGCAGGTAGGCGACCTCGAGGAAGGAGCAATTCTCAGCTAGCTGCTGAATCGGGTAGCCGCGGTACTCGAGGACTCCCCGCTCCCCGTCCACGAAGGTGATCTTGGACCGGCAAGCGACCGTGCTCCCGAAGCTCGGATCATAAGAGAGGAGTCCGAAGTCATCGGGGTTCTGCTTGATGACTCTGAGCTCCGCCGCGGGCAGCGCGCCATCGATGAGCTCGATGGGGTAAGAGCGCCCGCTGCGGCGGTCCTGGATTTCGAGGTCCGCACTCGTCCTGGCGCCTGCATTATCCATCTGCCAATCTCCCGTCGGCCAGCCGTGGCTCAAAGTGGGACCGGTCCGCACGCCCTATCTTGACTGCGCGGGTAGCTGTCGTCAATATTGATCAACGTGCCAGACGAAATTTTCCCCGCGAATTCGGTTGGGACCTTGGAGGCCGCCGCGTGGCTCGGGGTGAAGCCGGCCACCATCTATGCGTACGTCAGTCGGGGCCTGCTTCCCCGCTTGCGGGCTGACGACCGGCGCAGCCGCTTCGCCGTCGCCGATCTGGAGCGCTTCCGCGAGGGGCTGGGTCCCGACCAGCGCTGGCTCTCCGCCGACATCACACGATCAGCCCTCACCTCGGTTCGGGATGGATCACTGCACTTCCGGGGTCGAGACGCGCTGGAACTGGCGCGAACTGTCCACTTCGAAGACGCAGCCGAATGGCTCTGGACCGGGGTTGAGGGATCGGGAATCTCCTGGGAGTCTGATCCGGAGGCAGTGGCGTTGGGGTCCCGGGTGCAGGACCAGCTTCCCCCGGACACCCTCCCCCTGGACCGGCTCCACATCGGCGCAGCGGCCATTGCCTTGACCGACCCGTTGAGATATCAGGTGAGACAGCGAGCGGCGATTCTCAGCGGCCGGAAGCTGATCGCCGGTCTGGTGGAATCGCTGCCGCGGCTGGCGCCAGCAGCGGGGGAATCCGGAACGGCAACTCCACAAACCCTGACCCAGAGGCTGTGGGTCCGTCTCACCGACCTTCCACTCACCCCCGCGGCGGAGCGCGCCGCCAACGCCTCACTGGTGCTGCTACTCGACCACGACCTCAGCCTCTCCGCCCTAGCCGCTCGGATGGCCGCGACGATCGGAGCAGATCCCTACGCGGTCGTCTCCGTCGGGCTCAGCGCCCTCGGAGCGCCCTTCCATTCGGTCGCCTCGCTCGCTGCGGAAGATCTGCTCAGAGAGATCTCCGAGCCGAACCAGGCGGCGACTGTGGTCGGCGACCGGTTGCGGCGGGGCGACCGATTGCCCGGTTTCGGCCACCGCCTCCACCCCGGCGGAGATCCGCGGGCCAGCATCCTGCTCGCCCTTCTCGCCGACTGCGCTAACCAAGGGGAGAGCTGGGAGATTGTCCAGGCAGTGATCGCGGTGGCCGCTAGAAGTGGGCTGCCACCACCGAACATCGATTTCGCCCTGGCCGCCCTCGTCTCCGTGGCCCAGATGGTTCGGGGTGCCAGTGAGGCCATCTTCGGATTGGCCCGAAGTGCCGGTTGGATCGCCCATGCCATCGACGCCTACCCCCCTGAGGAAGGTGATGGCGCACCCTCCCGTGGCGGCCCGGCCCGCCCAACCCCGGAGCGCTGAGTGGCGAGCAAGGCGAGTCATCCAAGCCCGCACGGAATGGATCGCCCGCTCCCTCTGAGCGGGACTCTGGTGGTGAGTCTGGAGCAGGCGATCGCTGCTCCATACGCGACGCGGCAGCTCGCCGACCTGGGGGCGAGGGTGATCAAGGTCGAGCGCCCCGAGGGAGGGGACTTTGGCCGTGACTACGACCGGACCGTGCGCGGGCTGTCCAGTCACTTCGTTTGGGCCAACCGGTCCAAGGAATCCCTGGTTCTCGACCTGAAGACAGCCGCGGGTGGCACTGCCCTCCGACAGCTCGCTGCCCGGGCAGATGTTTTGGTCTCCAACCTGCGGCCGGGAGCGGTGGACCGCCTGGGACTGGATTTTGCGGAATTGCGGCGCAAGTACCCCAGGCTGATCACCTGCACGATCTCGGGGTTCGGCGGCGCCGGTCCGTACCGCGACCGCCGCGCCTACGACCTGCTCGTGCAGTGCGAGGCCGGGCTGCTGGCGGTGACCGGCACGGAGGCAAATCCGGCCAAGGTGGGCATATCAGTGTCCGACATTGCGGCCGCCAGCCACGCCTTCGCCGGCATCCTGGCGGCCCTCTACGGGCGGGAGCGTAGCGGCACGGGCACCCACGTCGAGATCTCCATGCTCGACTCCTCGGTCGAGTGGATGGGGTTCCCCTTGTATTACACGGAGTATTCAGGCGCTCCACCGCCGCGGAGTGGAAGCCGGCATGCGACGATCGCTCCCTACGGGCCCTTCCGAGTGGGCGACGGCTCGATCGTCTTTCTGGCGGTGCAGAACCACCGCGAGTGGCAGCGCTTCTGCAACACCGTACTCGAACTACCCGGGCTGGCCCGTGACCCTCGATTCGCCTCCAATTCTGATCGGGCGGCGAATTGGGAGGAGCTTCAGGAGGTGATCGAGTCCGGATTTGCCGGGCTGGACGGGGGCGCCGTGGAGGCGCGACTGGTGGCTGCCAACATAGCTACCGCCCGACAGCGCACGGTGGCCGAGGTGCTCGACCATCCCCAGCTTCGGGCTCGGGAGCGGTGGACCGAGGTGCAGTCACCCGTCGGAGCGCTCCGCTCACTGCTTTCCCCCATTGGCATCGAGGGAACGCGCCCCCGAATGGACCGCGTCCCCGCCTTGGGGGAGCACACCGAGGCCATTCTGGCCGAGTTGGAACAAGATTGGCCGCCTACGGGAGAAGGCGACTGAGCAGTCGGGGCGACGGTGCGGGTTGCCGCAGGAGGCGCCCAGGGCGTCCAGAAATGCCGTCGAGGAGGCTCGAGGCCGCTAATCTTGGAACCGGATGCGGCATGCGGTATATCCGCGGGGCACAGAAGGAGGTCGGGTTGCCTGAGATCAGTCGGAGCTATCTCCAGGACCAGGTCTACCAGTTGACGCGCAAGCGGATCGAGGCCCACACCTACGGTCCCGGGCACCGGCTATCCGAGGCGGGTCTCGCCCAGGAGTTGGGGGTCAGCCGGATGCCAGTCCGCGACGCGCTGCGACGTCTCCAACTTGAGGGCCTCGTGGAGGGCGGCTCCGGGCGGGGGCTGGTGGTGGCTCCCATCTCCCTGGCCCATGCTCGTGACGTCTACCGCCTTCGGGAACTCCTCGAGACGGTGGCGGTCGAGCTGGCGGTGGACCGGGCCACAGCGGAAGATCTCGCCAAGCTGAAAGCCACCGTGTCCGCCCAGGAAAAGGCCGCAGCCTCGGGCGCGATCGGCAAGGTGCTCCGGGCGTCGATGGCCTTCCACGACGCACTCTACGAGAGCGCTCACAGCACCATCCTGACCCTGGTTCTCGAGCAGGTTTGGGCCCACGCTCGGCGGTACCGCGAACTAACCCTCGGAAAGCTGGAGCGGCGTCAGCTCTCGACGGCTGAGCACCGCCGGCTGATCGTGGCCATCGAGTCGCACGATGCGGAGACCGCCTCGCTGGTGATCAAACAACATGTTGCCGGCGCCCTAGCCGTGGTTGCCGAGCAGATGTTCCAGGTGGGGCGGGGCAAGGCCCCCACCAATCACCGACGCCGAGCCGCTGCCGACGAGGCCGTCCCGCAGTCGCTTAGCGGGGATGGGTGAGTCGCAACAGCTCTCCTACCCCGTCGATGCGCTCGAGCGACCAGACTGCCGCCACCAGCTCTTGGAACTGATTTTCCGGGAGCCGACCCGCTGAAAGCACCCGCGCCTTCTCCTCAATCTCACCATCGCTCATCGGATTTAGGGCGTGGCCACGGTAGTGCCGGACCCGGGTCTCGGCCTCGCGTCCGGAGCTGGTCGCGACCCGCATGGTCGTCATCACCGCCTCCGGCCACGCGCTGACGCATTCCGGGTCCTCATGCACGGTAAGCCCACTCAGAACTCGGGCGACCTCGGGGTCGGCGAGGGCTTCGGGAGAGAATCGCTCCAAGCCCAGGTCGCCGTGGACCAGTGCCGTCGCCACCACGTAGGGGATGCTGTGGTCGGCCGACTCCCTGGTGGCGGGGCGCCATTTCTCTGGATCCCCCGCCATGACCCGGGCACCATAGGCGAAGGTCCCAATCTCAACCTGGGTGATTGAGCCTTCCCCTGCCACCTGCTGGCGAAGCTCCAACGCGGCATCGATCGCTCCCTGAGAGAAGTAGCCCGCCGGATAGCGTTTCAGGTTGCTCCGACCCACGACCCGCGTTCCAGCGGGAATCTCCAGCGCCGACAGGTCGACCTTGCGCTGGAGCACGGCCTCGAAGCCTGCCCTCCCACTGAACGGCTCAGGCGGCCCGGTCAGACCCGCCCGGGCGAGCCGGGCGGCGAAGAGACCGTTCCGGCAGGCATTGGCTGAGGCGCAACCCTTCCACATCGAGAGTTCGCCAAGGCGGGTCGCCTGCAGGCCGAAGTTGGGTACCAGGGACAAGCTCACCGCCTGCCGGAGCTGGTGGTCAGTGAGTTTCCAGACCACGCCCGCCGCCACTGCGCTGGCCACGTCGCCGGGAAGCACGTGGTCGAATCCCTCCACCCCTAGCCGAGTGGCATCGGTCAGCGCGGCGAATATCTCGTACGCGACCGCGATCCCTTCCACGATCGCCGGACCGCCCGCGCCCACCTCCTCGGCGGCCGCCAGAACCGCGGGGATGTAGTCGCTCGGGTGGCCCACCCCATGGGGGCTGGCGTAGGTGTCGTTGAAGTCGAGGTAGCGGACCATGACCCCGTTGGCAAAGGCGGCGAAGTCACCATGGGTAGGCCTCGCCTCACCGATCAAGGTGCAGGGGCGGTCGCCGCTCGCCGTCGCCGCCATCTGGCGCGCCACCACCGGGGCGGGGTCGTCGTAGGCTCCCAAGGCGCACCCCAAAGAGTCCAGCAGCACCCGACTGGCCCCGTGGCGCTCCTGCTCGGTAAGCTCGGGATAAGCCACCGACCGAGCCAGCCGAACGATCGCTTCGACGGTGCGGTCGACGTGCTCCTCGGTCAAGGTGGGAGATCCAGCCGTCTGCGAAGCGGTCATGGTTGCAGGTGTCCCAGCAGGTCGGCCACACGTGGGGCTTCTCGAACTCCGCGCACACTGTCCAGAGCTTCCCGGGCAGCCTCCGGGCTGAGCGCCTGCTCTGCGCAGTCCAGGAACTTCGCATTGATCTCAGCTTCAGTCAGCTTCTTCTGGGGGTATCCTCGAGCCCAGTCAGCCTGCCCCTGCACGCGCCGGCCGTTCCGGAGCACAACTGTCACCCGGGACCGCACGTGCTTGAACCCCAGCGACTCGAGCTCGGGATCCGTCACGACCCGGACCCGGGGGATGAACTCCTGGATCGCCGGCTCAAGTACCGCCTCGTCGGTGAAGTCGCTGATCGCAGCCCGCCTTCTGACTACCCCCGTGGCCATGCAGTACTCCAGGCTGAACTTGCCCTGCAGACCGGTTTGGGGCCGGTGATGGATCAGGGCGTTGAGCACATTGGAGTTGGTGCCAACTTCGACCTCGTCGATGTCGGCGGGATCCAGCCCCTCACGCTCCACGATCTCCAGAATGAGATCCTGGGCGGGGTGTGAGAGTGACCCTGACGGATAGGGCTTGATCGAGACCCCAGGGTCCTCGAGGAAGAAGGGCCGCCCCAGGTGCTCGATCAGCGTCGCCGGATCAAAGCCCCCGCCCGCCGCCTGGAAAAACCCCCGAGGCGCCTCCAGGATGTCCTGGCTGGCGGTGAAGCCGTGCTCCGCCAATCGGGCGGCGAGGACGCCATTCTGAGCTGACCGGCCGGCGTGCAGCGGCTTGGTCATGGTCCCGAAGTTCTCGCGAAGCCCGGCTCCCAGACTGGCGGCTATCCCGATCGCGACCGCCATCTCATCCGGCCCGAGTCCGAGCAGTCGAGCACAGCCCACCGCCGCGCCGATGGTGCCGATGGTGCCCGTGCTGTGAAAGCCATCTTGATAGTGGCGGCGGTTGATGGCGTCGGCCACCCGACAGGCCACCTCGACTCCGGCGACGTAGGCCGTCAACAGGTCGCGGCCGCCGGCACCCGTTTCCACCGCCAGCGCGCCAACAGCGGCGGTGACCGGTACCGAGGGGTGGGTAAGCAGGCCGTACACCGAGTCTTCCGAGGTGGAGAGCTGGGTATCGTCGAAGTCCAAGGCGTGACCCGCGAGACCGTTGTTACAGGCGGCGGAGAGCGCACCGCCGAACTCGGAGGTGCCCAGGACCGGAGAGCTGCCAGGTCCGGCGCCCAAGACTTCCCGAAGTATCTGGGCCCCCTTGTCCTGACTCCCTGCCAGCATTACCCCCCAGGAGTCCACCAGGTGGTCGACAGCGATGTCGATGACCGCTTCGGGGATGGTGGTCCACGCCACCTCACTGGCAAACTTGGCGATCGTCCGAGTCACTCCCATGAAGTCGCTCCTTTAAAAGGCGTGGATCGTCGAACGTGCGGGCATCGACCGGACGGCCTCACCCGACCAGGATCGCGGCGACTTCATCTCGCCCGGCCAACTCCTTGGCCGGCCCGGAGAGCACATTGCGACCTTCGGCCAGGAAGTAGGCGTGGTCGGCGTACTCCATGGCCACGCTGGCGTTCTGCTCCACAATCAGCATCCCGACCCCGGTCCGAGCAACCTGGACGATCTGAGCCCAGACCCGGTCGCCATAAATGGGGGAGAGCCCGGCGGTGGGCTCGTCGAGGATCGCCACGGCCGGGTCGGTCATGAGCAGCCGGGCCAGCGCCACCATGCGCTGCTGTCCGCCGGACAGCTGTCCCGCCTTTTTGTGGCGATCGTTGGCCAGATCCGGGAAGAGCTCGAATACCCGCTCCTGGCGTGCGGCGACATCGCCTTTGAAGCTGAAGGCTCCCATCTGGAGGTTCTCCAACACGCTGAGTTCGTCGAATACGTTGAGCAGCTGAGGGAGATAGCCCAGGCCCTTGCGCACCAGCCGGTGCGGTGCCACTCCGGTGACCGTCTCCCCGCGCAGGATCACCTCTCCCTTGGACACTGAGATGAGGCCCATGATTGCCTTGGCCAGGGTGGACTTGCCCGCCCCGTTGGGGCCCAGCACGACGGAGATCTTGCCGGGCAGCACGGTCACCCCCGCGCCATCGAGAATCGGGGGTCCGCCGTATCCGGCGGTGATGCCGCGAGCCTCCAGGTCGGGGACGGGTGAAACCTCTTCCGGCTCGCTCACGAAGTCCCTCCCACGTGGCCGCCGCCCAGGTAGGCAGCCACCACCGCCTGGTCCGCTCTGACCTCCTCCAAGGGACCGCGGCGCAGCACCCGGCCCTCGGCCATGACCACCACGTCGTCGGCCACCTCTGCCAAGAAGGCCATGTTGTGGGCCACCACCAACACGGTGATGCCCTGGGCCACGATCTCGCGGATGCGCCGGGCGATCAGCTGCCGAACCGCCGGGAAGACCCCGGCACTGGGCTCGTCCAGAAGCAGGAGCTTGGGTTCGGCCATCAGCGCCCGGGCAATCTCGAGGAGTCGCCGCTGACCACCGGACAGACTGCCCGCCGGTTCTTCCCTCAGCCGAGTCAGCCCAACCCACTCCAGCAGTTCCTCAGCCCGGACCCGCAGCTGAGCTTCTTGGGCAGCCCAGCTGCGGCGCCGGAAGAGACTGGCAAGGACGTTCTCACCAGTCTGGTTGGGGGCCGCGAAAACCACGTTCTCCAAGACCGGCAGCCGGCTCAGCTCTCGGGTGGTCTGAAAGGTGCGAATGATCCCCAACTGGGCGACCTTGGCCCGTCCCACCCCCTGGATCTCCACTCCGTCGAAGACGAGCTTTCCCCGGGAAGGGATGAGGCCGCCGGCGATGATCTCCAGGAGGGTGGACTTGCCCGCACCGTTGGGACCGATCAGTCCAGTCACCTGGCCCTGCTCTACGGAGAAGGTGCAGCCGGCCACCGCCACGCTGCCGCCATAGGCGAACTCGACGTCTTCAATCTCCAACATCAGCTTTTGCCCCTGGAAAGGGCCCACCCCCAGAGCCGATGTGGTCCTCGCCGCCCGGTCACGAGATGGGGCGGGTCTCCGCTGGCCGGCCCGCTCGGCAGGGGACCCTTCGTCTTGTACCAGCGCAACCAACGCTCCGGAATTAGGCCGTCGGGGCGGAAGCGCACCACCGCGATCAGCAGGATGCCGATCAGGATGGCCCGACCGGCACCCACTGCGGCGCCGTTGCCGACGTTGGGCAAGAAGCGCTCGATCTCGCTCAGCAACTCGATGAAGATGAAGGTGCCGAGCACGGCGCCCCAGTAGTTCCCCGGTCCGCCGATGACGATCGCGGCCATCAGGATGAACGACTCTTGGGGGAGGAATCCCGCCGGATTCCAGGCGCTGATGTAGAACACCAGCATGGCGCCTGCCAGTCCGGCCATGATGCAGCCGATGACGAAGACCCACACCCGGCTGCCGGTGGTCGACTTGCCGAAACTGGCCGCCACCACGTCGTCCTCCCGGATCGCCCGCAGCACGCGGCCGTAGGGGGAGCGGAAGATCGACCGCGCCACCCAAAGGCAGGCCGCGAGCACGACCACGCTGACCACCAACACTTCCAGGGTGTACTCGATGGGAGTGACGGTGGCTCCGTTGAGGATGTACGGAACCGCGAACAGCCCGTTCGAGCCGTTGAACAAGGGGATGTAATTGGTGATCACATTCCAGATGATGAAACCGATCGACACGGTCACGATGGCCAAGTAGTCGCTGCGCAGGCGCCGAATCACGATCAGGACCACCACCAGGCCGAGCACCCCGGCTACCGCGCCGGCCAGCAGCAGCGCCAAGGGCCAAGGCAAGCGCCACTGCAACACGTATTGCTCGACACCACCGGTCAGGGTGGGCTTGCCGAGGGTGGTCACCGCGGCGATATAGGCCCCGATGGCAATGAAGGTGTAATAGGTGAAGTTCAGGATCCCCGCCTGCCCGTACTGCAGGTTGAGACCCACCGCCATGATCGCGTTGATGGCGCCCAGCGTCAGCAGGTCGAGAACGAAAAAGAGCATGGGCTTTCTCTAAGCCGACCGTCCGCGCGACGGCAGCAGCCCTTGGGGCCGAATCAGCAGCACCAACACCACCACGGCGAAGGCGATCGCGCCTTTGTATGCGGGGTCAGCGAACATTCCCGACACCTCGGTCAGGATCCCGATGATGAGCGCGCCCAGCATGGCGCCGTAGACGCGCCCAATTCCGCCCAGGATAATCGCCCCAAATATTACGAAAAGCTCGTTGAAACCCAGCGCTGGTCGCAGGGTGTTGGTCTCCAGCGCCAAGCCGACCCCGGCTACTGCGCAGAAGAGTCCAGAAATGGCCCAGGTCCAGGTGATCACCCGGCCGGTGTCAATTCCGCAGGCCTGAGCTAGATCGCTGTTGTTGGAGGTGGCCCGCAGCGCGGTACCGAAGCGGGTGTACTGGAGAAAGATGTGCAATAACGCGAGCAGGCCAAAGGCCACGGCGATCAAGATCAAGTCGCCGGGTGTAAAGAGGAACGGTCCGATGTGGAGGGCGTTGCCAATCGAGACGGTATAGCGATCGGAGTTGGTTCCCCAGATCAGGACCATGGCGTTTTGCACAATGAACGACAGGCCCACGGTGCAGATCAGCAGCACCAGAGTGCGGCTCTTGCGCTTCACCAGGGGTCGGAATATCACCCAGTTGGACACCACCCCCAGTAGGCCGGTCCCCGCGGCGCCCACGAGCACCGCGGGGAAGAAGTTCAACCCAGCCACGTTGGCCGAGTACGTGATGTAGGCCCCGAAGGTCATGAAGTCGCCGTAGGCAAAGTTGACGAAGTTGGTGACGCTCACCTGCAAAGACAGCCCGACCGCGGCCAAGGCGATTACGGCGGCGGTGACCAGGCCAAACCCGACCGCCTCGGCGAGGAGGTTCATCGGGTCCGCAATTCCTTGGTCGCGGGTCGAACTGTGGTTGTCATCCGGCGAAAGCTGCCTCGAGCACCTGCGGGGTGAGAGTGGTGACGGTGGCCGCGGCCCCCGAGGAGTTGTAGTTCAGGATGGCAAAGGGACCGAAGACGTTGTCGTATTTGTTGAAGTCGACGGTGCTCTCGGAACCGTCCCAGTTGATGTCCTTGCCCTGCTTGATCAGGGCGTAGCAGCTCTGGTAGGTTCCGCAGACGGTGCCGGGCGGATTGGCCGCCTTGAGGATCCCGGCGCGGATCTTCGGCCACGCCCAGGTGCCCGCCTCATCGGCGCCCAACGCCCAAGTCATGACTGCGTCGTACATGAAGCCCGCCCCGTTGGGAGGCACGACTGTGCCAGTCTTGGCTTTGAGCAGTTGGATGAACTGGGTTGCCCCCACCATTCCCGTGGACGAAGAGTTGGAGATGAAGACGTTGCCGGAGGTGGCCGCTGCCCCCACCGACGCGACCCAGGCACTTGAGTACCAGAGGTTGGTGCCGATCCACGGGGTCGAGGAGAAGCCACCCTGGGCGATCTCTCCGAAGACGATCCCCGCGGTGGTGTTGTTGAACTGTCCGAGCACGACCTGAGGGTGGTTGGCGAAGAGCTGCTGGACCTCACTGCGGTACGACGATTGCCCTGCGGTGAAGCTGACGTTGGCGACGACGGTCATGTGCAGGTGGTGCAGCGATGCCTCCACCGGGGCCACCAGCGACTGCGAGGCGGCCGCCTCGCCGAAGGCCAGAGCAACCTTGTTCCAGCCCTTGGAGTGCGCGTAATAGACCATGGCCTGGGCTTGCTCGGTGTCGGAAGGCGAGAGCCGGAAGAAGTGGGGGTCGGTGTTCTGGTCGAAGGCCGCACCGCCTCCGAACATCAGCTCGGGGATGTTGGCCCGGTCGGCGAGTGGAAGGACGACCGCCGTGGTATTGGCGGTCGGGCCAATGATGGCGGCAACATGATCGGTGTTGATCTCAAAGTCCGCGGCTGGAACTGCATCAGCCGGGTCTGAGGCTGTGTCCTGGGCAACCATCAGGATGGGGTGACCGAGCACGCCCCCGTGCTTGTTGATGTTTTGCACGGCCAGGTTGGCCCCCAGCTCCATCCCTGTGCCGAGGCTGGCTCGGGCGCCGGTAAGCGCCCCCAGAAATCCGAGCGTGACCGGAGTCTCGGCGTGGTGCTTGGGTGTCGCAGCGGCACCGCACCCGGCGACTGCGATCGCGACGCCGGCGACCAACGCGGTCCTCCGGAGTCTCGAAACCGATTTCAGTTGCATAGAAAGCCCTCCCGCAATGTCAGCGCCGCTGATTTGTGAGACCCCGGCAGTGGGGCTCATTCCGGTGGATTCGGTCCCCTGGAGGTCAGTTGCGGACCCAGAGGATGGTTGACGCCGCTCTTCCCCGCTGGATGGCTGGCACCGGTCGGAGAGAGGTTTCCAAGCTCGTCCGCCACCGCTCCGGCGCCCGACCGAGAGACCCGTGGCTCCCCGACGGATCGATTAGCCAGACTTGGCTGCCGGGACGGCGACCCGTGCGCGGCAGTCGAAGCAGGAACGGAGTCTGACCAGAGCAGATTCAAAGCCCTCACCTTGCCAGCTCCAGCGGCGGTCTCTCGTGGCGACGGGACGACTCCATTGGCCGGTCCGCCCCCTTCGCGGGCAGTCGCGCAGGCCGCCCCGGTTTTAAGCACGGTGCGTGGTATACCGAATACCCCATACTTTGTCAAGGGCCGCCTCGGAACCGTGTTGTAGTTCAGCGAATCTGACCGGTCCTAACAGGTCACCGCGTCTGTCCGCCCATGAAGGGCAAGATCGCTGAGTCAGCCGAGCCAAGGCGGGTGCTGCTGCTGAACAGTTGGTGGCAGGGGTGCTGAGCCCAGCCCGGGCAAGGTAGCTTCTGGGACTGGCGGAACGCCAACTGAGGACGCTCACGGCGCGACGCCCACCGGAGGAGGCCGGCGCACAGCGGCACCTCAACCGGGGAGGGCTGCCGGCGGATGCGGCGGATCCGAACGTGACCGATCGACCTGAGCTCGTCTGCGACGACCGCCGGTACGGAATGAGCCGGATGGCCGGCAGGATCTCAGCGGCCGAGCTCTCTGCGAAGTTGGAGTTGGAGGGCTGAGCCTACCGCAAGATCTCGCCCGGTTCCGGCGGACCACGGCTTCGGTCGATATCGGAGCAGGACTGGTGCACCAACCCCAGCAACTCTTCCTTGACGATTCGACGACCCGACTGGATCTTCCGGGTGAGGCCCGCCCGGGACCGCCGACCGGGTCGGGTGTGGTTAGCGGTACGGCCAGTTGACGCTTAGCGAACTTACGGCTGGCGGCAGCCGCCGGTGAAGGTTGGTTCGCCGCCGCGGGTAGCGCGGCGGCGAACCAGGACGCCAAACTGCGCGATGGTGACCGTCGGCCTCACCCGCCGGTCCGAACGCCCTGCTGGCTAACTACCGGCAGCCCCGACCGCTCCGACCCGCTCAAAGCCCTGGGGTACCGGTCCCCGCCAGGCATCGGCATGGAGGATCCGAGCCAACATCTCGATGCCATCCACCACCCGGGGGCCGGGCCGATTGAAGTACCAAGAGCCGTCCAGCGCGTAGACCCGGCCGGTCTTAACTGCCGGCAGCTGCCGCCAGCCGGGGAATTCGGCGAGCGCGTTGAGCTGAGCCGCACTCTCGTCCAGGCGGAAGCCGCAGGGCATACTGAGGATCACCTCCGGTTGGGCCGCCAGGATCTCGTCCGGAGTGACCGTCCTAGATCGGGCCCCGGGCTCCCCCAGCACATCGATTCCGCCAGCTCCGTCGACCTGTTCGGGAACCCAGTGGCCGGCCACCATCAGCGGGTCGAGCCACTCCAGGCACACGACGCGGGGTCGTGGCTTGCCGGCGGTCGCCCCCCGAATCGCATCCAACCTGGCCCAGAGGCCGCGAACCAGCTCCGCAGCCCTTTCCCTGGCCCCGGTGACCTGGCCGACATCGGCGAAGGAGCGGAGGACATCGGGGAGGGTATGCGGCTCCAGTGAGAGCACGGTGGGCCGGCCCGGCAGTACCCGGGCAGCGTCGAGCACCTGCTGGTAGCCGACGGCGCAGACCTCGCAGAGTTCCTGGGTGATGATCACGTCAGGCCGGGCCCGCCTGAGTGCCGCCTGGTCCAGGGCATAGAGACTGCTTCCCTCATGCAGGGCCTGCCGGACGTGGCGGTCGATCTCCGCGGGCGGGGCACCCGCCAGCTGGAGCAGGTTGCGGGTCATCACGGTTTTGTAAGTGGCCTGCGGTGGAAAGTCGCACTCGTGGGTGACGCCCACCAGGCTCTGGCCCAGTCCGAGGGCAAAGCAGATCTCGGTGGAGCTTGGCAGCAGGGAGACGATCCTCACCGAGCGCTAACCATCCCCGCGAGCCCCTTCAGCAGGCGCGGTTCCGTCCGGTCCCGTCGAGGCGGGCACCACGGTCATCGAGAGGATGGGGACCTCGCTGCGGGTCGCCCAGGCGCCCACTCGCGACTCGTGGGAGAAGACCACGACCTGGACGGTTCGGGAAAGCGCCCGAAGGGTGTCCAGCAGCGCGATGCAGCGGCTGTCGTCGGCACTGACGGAGGGATCGTCGAAGAACAGGGGGATCGGCTCCCCCTTCGGCGAGAGCGCCTTGGCCAAAACCGTGCGGATGGCTACATAGATCTGCTCCCGGGTCCCCTGTGAGAGATCGTCAACCCTGATCTGGGATCCTGAGTCCTCGGCCGCGACGTGCATGGTGAGATCCGAGGGGTCGACCCAGGCGTGGTGATAGCGCTGCCCGGTGATCTCCGGCAGCCAGCCCTGGAGCCCCTCGGCCAGGATCGGCGCAAGATCGCTGTGAACCTGTCCCTCCGCCTGCCTCAGTTCGCTGATCGCCAGCTTCACCGCCTCCTCGGCCCGAGTCAGCCGCGCCACCTCGTCGCTCAGCTCGGCGACACTTTCCTCGAGCGCGGGCACATCACCGGCGTCCTTGAGCTGCTCCTGGAGCCGCCCCTGCAAGGGCAGCAGCTGACCGCGGATCTGGTCCCGGCGCTGGACCGCCTCGTCGTACTGGCGACGCAGCTCCTCGGAGGGAACCCCGAGCGGGTGAGGCTCGGGGATCGGCTCCAGCCCTGCGAGCTCCCGGCCGAGCTGCTCCGCACGCTTGGCGAGAGCTTTGAAGTCCCGCCCTGCGAGTCGCTCCGCCCGGCGGCCCTGGAGTTCCCGGCGCAGACGGGTCGAGTCCTCAGCCTCATCCAATTGGCGCAGCCGCATGCTCAGCTCATTGGCCAGTTGGACCGGGTCGTTGCCGCTGATTCCCACCCGCTTGGCGCGCGCGACCAGCTCGTCCCGGAAGCGCTGGGCGGTGGCGGTCCAGGAGTTGCGTTGCTGGAGTGACTCCTGGGCGGCCGGGAGCTGCTCCGCGATCTCCTTGATATGGCCGACCTCAACCTTGACGATTCCGAGTTCGGTGAGCCGCTTCTGGGCCTGAGAACGACCCGCCTGGACCGTTTCCCGAGCGGCCACCACCTTGGCCATCTCCGGGTCCTGGGCCCGAGACGCCTTGCGCAGCTGCGCCATGGAGGTAAATCCGCCGACCGCCAGCAAGAGCCGCAGGCGCCGCTGCAAGCCAAAAAATACGGTCACGGTCACAACCAAGACGACCAATCCACCGGCGGCGATCGGGATCCCGACCGAGCCCCCGTGCAGGAGGCCGAAGAGCACCAGAAACACCCCTGCCGCCCCTCCCGCCAGGGCCAGGATGTCGGAAGACCAGCGCTGGAAGGAGATTCGGCGGTGGTCCAGGAGGGCGAGGCGACCGGGGAGGTCGGAGGCGGGCGGCAGCGCGGGAAGTGGCTGCTCCAGCGCGCCCACCAAGAATGCCAACTCACTGGGAGCGGACTGCCGCGAAATTCGTTCCAATTCCGGTCCGATCGGAGCCAGACTCTCCAGCTTGGCCTGCGCCTCCTGCCACTGCTGAGCCAGCGCCCGAGCCCCGGTGGCAGCGTCTCGGAGAGTGGGCGGATCCTTCGGCAGGCGAAGTTCGGGGGTGGCCTGTAACTGGCGATCGATCTCGGTCACTTTTTCGAGGTCCTGCTGGAGCTCGGCCAGCTCAGCCGTCTTCCAGGCCACTTCATTGGTTCGAGTGCTGACCTCCGCCAGGCCGAGCTCGGCACGTAGCCTCTCCTGGTCGGCCAGGTCTTCGGTCAGCTGGCGGCGACGCTCCAGGGCCCGGGCGAGCTTGACCTGGGCCTCCTCGAGATCGCGGGGCCGCTTGTTTTTGTCGAGCGGCTTGGTGGTGGTGCGGTCACCCCGGATATGGTCCTGGCGCCAGCCCTCCAGGAGACTGATGGCAGCTCGGGCGGTGCTGTCCCCCCCGGAAGTTGCGCTGGCCCGCTGCAGGTCCTCCTGAAGGGACTCCCCAGTCAGGCTCAAGATCTGGTCCTGCGCCACGGTCGAGACGGCCAGGAAGGCTTCCCGGCTCATCCCGAGCCCGACCGAGACGTCCACCGTTCGGCCACGCCGGAACCTGTCCGTGACCTCGCCGCCCTTGATCAGGTCGAACACTTGCGCGGTATCGGGATGCTCGAGGTCGCGAACGAACCGGTACCTTCCCCCGCCGAGCTCGATCTCTGCCTCCACGGCGAAGGGACCGCCTCGCCAAGGACGGAAGCGGCGGAGTACCACCTCGGTTACCTTCAGCATCCGGCCGCGGGCGGGCAGGTCAACTCCGCAGAGCGCCACCCGAATGGCGGTGTGCAGAGTGCTCTTCCCGGACTCGTTGGGCCCACCGACTACGGTGAGCTGCTCATCGAGCTTGAACCGTCCGCTGAGCGCCCCGAACCCCTGCAGCGTGACCGACAAAACCTTCACATGGACCACCCTGGGCGTGGGCAGGCGGTGCTCACAGAATCGAGGGCTCCTCGCCCTGGAGTGCTTCCACCCCTGCGCGCAAGGCAGCCTGCACAACTTCGGATTCGAAGTCGTCGCGTTCCCGTAGTCCTCTGACGAACTGACCCCGGATGTCGGGGGCTTTGCTGAGTTGCTCCAGGTCCAGGGCCGGGCGAGCGGCGAAGACCACATCCACGCACCGGTCTCCCTCCCTCAGACGCCGAACCAACTCCGACGGTCCCAGCTGCATTCCCAAGGCCAGCTCGCCGACCAGCCGAACTCGGGCTCCGTGGTCGGCACCCGCAGGCAGCGCCTCCCTGACCCGCCCCAGGAGGGCATCCGAATGCTGGCAATCAGTGACGTCCACTTCGAGGTCGCTGAGGGTGAAAGTGTTGACCTTGTGGATCTTGACGGTCGGGGTATCGGGTCCGAAGTCGACCTCGGCCGCACCCCGGTCACCGGCTTCTCCGAAGGTAAGCGGCTCCGGATTCCCCGGGTAGACCAGATGGTCCGTGGTTCTAGGTTTGTGGAAGTGGCCGAGCAGGCCAAAGCGAAATCCCGCCTTGGCGACCTCCGCTTCGCTGAAGGGCGCGTGGTCTTCTTTGCCCACCCCCTCGGCCGACAGCTGGCCCCGCTCCGAGCCGTGGAACAGAGCGATCGCCGGCGCGCCGTCGGGGACCTTGAACGAGCCCAGCAGATTGCCGGTTCCCTTTGGCTTGAGGTGGCCGATCCCAAAGATCCGATGGTCTCCGACCTCCACCGCCGAGAACTCGTTGGCAGAGAAGATTCGAACGTTGGACGGCCAATCATTGGTGGCATAGAGGGAGCCCGCGTGCCAGTAGTCGTGGTTGCCTGGTGCGATCAACACCGGGAACGGGAGCTGGCCCAGCTGCTCGGCCAGGAAACGGGCGGCATCCTGGCGCGACCGCAGGTCCTCGTACAGGTCACCGCCGATGGTGAGTGCGTCCACCTTGAGCTCCAGAGCCAACTTCACGACGTTCTGAAAGGTCTGCCTGAGAGCTGCCCGACGCCGCTTCCCCATCGTCTCACCGAGTCCCTGAAAGGCAGCGTCGAGATGTATGTCTGCGCAATGGAGGAGTCTCACCGGATAGATATGTAACACTTGGCCGCCTCCGGGGGACGCCGGGGGGGTGCGTAGTGCACGTAAACTCGCGCTTGTGCCACCGATTTTGCCGCCCGGGCCCGTAGGCCAGGCCCAACGGGTCGTGCTCCGGAAGGTCAACCGTCGAGCTCCTGGATTCATCCGCCATCTGGTCCGATCACGCCTGATCGGGCACCAGGTGGAGGTTGGCCAGCGGATTGTGGCCTTCCAGGTTGCGTTCACCGTTCCGGCGGGGCTGGTCGAGGTCACCGACACCACGATCATCGAGTTCATTGAATGAGCCGTCCCTGACCGAGCCCTGGCTGTCGGCAGCCGGCGTCAGCCGGCGCTTTCGCAACGGCCGCGGGGTGGGACCGATCAATCTCAGCGTCGGCTCCGGTGAAGTCCAAGCGCTGGTCGGTCCCAATGGGTGCGGAAAGACCACGCTGCTGCGTTGCCTGGCGACCAGGTCCCGCCCCCAAGCAGGGTCACTTTCGTGGTTCGGGGATAGTAATCGCCAGTTGGCCAGGAGGAGATTGGCCGTGGTTTTCGACTCAACCGCGCACGCGGAAGAATTGAGCGCCCGCCAGAACCTGGCCTTCTTCGGAACCATGCGCCAGGTCCCAGGTGACCTCTGGGAGCCCGCCCTCGAAGAAGCTTCGGTGGCGGAGCTTGGAGACGACCCTCTCTCCCGGCTCTCCTATGGGATGCGCCGGCGGGTGCTATTGGCTGAAGCCGTCCTTGGCGCTCCGCCGCTGCTGCTTCTGGACGAGCCGACGCTGGGCCTTGACGTCAGCGGCTGCCAATGGCTGGTGGAGGTGCTGCGCGCCCGGGCTCGGCTGGGGCTGGCGACCTGCATCGCCACCAACGACACCGACTTCGTGGAGCAGGTGGCGAGCCGGGTCTGCTTCCTGGTCGATGGTGCCGCGGTTCGCGATGCACCGCCGGCGGAGCTGCTGGCCGACCTCGGCGGGATGCGCGAAATCAGGCTGAGCTACCGGGGAGCATCCCCGGCCGCTCGGATGTTGTTGGTCCCGGGAGTGGAGCGGACGGTGGAGGCGGAGGGCGGGCTGCTGGTGCTGGCGGGGCCGAGGGACGGCCTCATCCCCGACATCCTGGCGGCCCTCGGAGATTTGGACGCTCACCTGATCGACCTGACGGTGCGCGATCCCGGGCTGGCGGACTGTTTTCTGCAGTTGACAGGCCGGGCGCTCCACGTCTAGGCCGAGTGAGGCGGCACTGAACCGCTTGCCTCCAACAGTGGTCCGGCTGCGCCGTCCGCGCTCGACTCAGCTCTGGCAGCTGGAGCTGCTGGGCACGCTGGCCCGGCGACGCGCGCTGACCATCAAACTGCTCTTCCCCTTGGTGTTGGTCATCCCCCTGGTGGCCACCGGGGCACCCCCCTTCTTCGCCGGGATGCTGCTCACCGTCCTGATTGCCATGGTTGGCACCGTCGGGACCGGGGTGGCCGTCACCCGGTCCAGGGGCTCTGGATGGCTGGACCGGCTGGCCGTCCTGCCGATTCCGGCCTGGCGGGTGGGCTTGGAGCTGTTCTTCGCCGGGTGGCTGGTGGACTCGCTCCAGGCGACCCTGGTGTTGGCGGTAATCGTGATCGTCGGGCGCGGCGACCTGGCAACTCTGGTGACCACCTGGATGGTGGCGCTGGCCGCGCTCGCCTTCTCTGGGGCGATCGGGCTTGCGATCGCCGCCCTCACCGACCACGCCGGGGAGGCGATGCTTTATCTGGGAGTGCTTCTCGCCCCCTTGCTCTACCTCTCGGGCCTATTTACCGGGGTACCGGCCGGCGGCCTGCGCTACTGGGTCGCTCAAGCACTGCCCTTCAGCTACCTGGACGAGGGCTTCCAGCTGCTGCTGGGCGGCAATCCACCATACGGCGATCCCCTCCACTTCCTGATTGCGGCAGTCAGCTTCATGACCCTGTCGGTCGCGGCGGCGGCAGCACTGGGTCGAGCGATTCTGGCCCGGGCCGCCTAGATGTCGTTCCCCTAGACCTTGCTGACCAAGCGAGGGCCCGCTGACCACGGTTGTGGGTACCGCTATCCAGAACGTGGAAGGGCCCTCAGGCGGAAGGCTAGACCGAGAGCGCGGCTGACGGAACACGGCAGGTGGCTGCTGGTCCAGCGGGCGGAGCGGATTCAGTGGCAGGATGCCTGAGTTCCCGCCACGAAGATGGCGATCACGGCGATCAGATTGAAGGATGCGTGGAGCACGATCCCGGGTAGCAGTGACCGGGAGCGTTCGTAGACGAATGCCAACGCCACTCCAGCGAGAAAGAGGGATGGGCCGAGTAGCAAGATCGAGCCGCCCACCGAGAGACTGTGGGCCAGGGCGAAGCCGAGGCTGCTGACCAGAATCGAGACCGTCACTCCCCATCGCTGGCGCAGTCCGCCGTAGATGAAGCCCCGGAAAACGATCTCCTCCACCACCGGGGCAATCACTGCGATCGAGATCACCGCGAGGTAGGGGTCCGCCCCAAAGGCCCGTGAGATGTCGCACCCCTGGGGATTCTTGAGGCCGCCCAGCAGGGGCGAGAGGAGGGCGGAAAGGAGTCCGGTCAGCAGCTGGAGGATCAACGCGAACGGCGGCATCAGGATCGCCACCCAGAGTGCGAAGCGGCGGAGTCCGAGCTGAGCCCAGGCTCCCCCACCGTGTCGGCTGGCGAAGACCAGGACAATCGCCAGGAGCACGCCGTAGAAGCAGATCGTGGTGGCGAAGCTGTAGTAAGGGGAGATGGCGGTCCAGCCTCGGCCACTCAAGGCGCGGACTACTCCCGCCTGGTGCAGTGCCAGCACCACCAGGGTGGGCACTAAGTACGCCGCAATCACGCCGGGAAGCGCGATTATGACCGCCAGGGTCACTTGACGAGGGCCCCACGAGACCCCGGGCAAAGGGGCGTTGGCGACCCGGGGGGCCGGGGGAGGTGCTGAGATCAGAACTCCGGACCCCGGCCAGCGCTGCTGCTCGAGTTCGGGCCGAGGTGGGAGTCGGGACCCTGCTTCCTGACCATCTCGGTTGAGGAAGGGGGCGGCGGGGCACTGCCTACCCAGGGAATCGGAAACCGGTCGCTGACCGGCTCCGGCCCGGGATCCACCATCGCCGCCGGCTCAGCGACGGCATGGCGGGCAGTTGGCCGCGAAGATGGGGCGGGAGAGGTGCGGATCCAGAGATAAGCAAGTGCGGCCAGCATCAGGACGTACACCACGGCGAACGTCCAAGAGCTCGCCAAGACCCCCACCAACGCCGAGGCGACCAACTGGAGGCCCAACCCCCAGCTGACTCTCTCGGGGTGACCGGCGAACCGGGAGCGGGGACGGACCACCGCCAAAGCCCCCAAGAGAATGAGCGCGTCTCCCCCCAGCCCAACCACGGCTCCGATGAACACCACGGCGAACTCAAGCGGGCCCTGGGGAGCACCCAGGTTGACGATCGCTCCTCCCAGAGCCAGCACGGCAATCACGTTGAGCAGGCTTGAGCAGGCCGAGACGACCAGCAGGGCGATGGCCAAGCGCAGCCGCCATTCCGGGGAGGGCGACTGAGAGGGAAGACCCGGCGCGGCGGCGGTGGGAGAGGTGCTGCGGCGACGTCGGGTTGGGTTCACCATCAATTCACCACCGTAGAATCCCTTCGCCGTCGCAGGCGCCGGCGGCCGGTTGCCTAGGAGAGGGCACCAGCACATCATGCCTGAGGGACCGAGCCAGGGCGCTCCTCCGCCCGCGCGCAGCCTAAATGGTGGTGCGCGGCCGAGGGTCGACATTCGCTGAGGGCCGTGGCTGATCGAGCTCCGGATCCGGTGCGAAGGCCGTACTGGAGGGCGGGTTCGAAGTCGCGGCTTGCCTATAATTCTCGCCATGCCAGCCCCGAGTGGGGATTCCGGGCGGGTGCCGAACTCGGTGCTCTCGAGAATCCGGTGCGCCGCCGACTGCCGTGAGCTGTCGCACGAGGAGTGCCGTCAGCTGGCGTCGGAGATCCGAGAGTTCCTCGTCGAGAAGGTCTCCGTCACCGGCGGCCACCTGGGACCCAATTTAGGGGTGGTGGAGCTCACCCTGGCCCTCCACCGAACTTACGACAGCCCTACCGACCAGATCGTCTTCGACACCGGCCATCAGGCCTACGTCCACAAGATCCTGACCGGCAGAGGCGACCAATTCGCCACTCTCCGCCAGGCTGGCGGCCTCTCCGGCTACCCCAGTCGGGCCGAGTCGCCTCACGACATGGTGGAGAACAGCCATGCGTCGACCGGGCTCAGCTACGCCCTGGGACTCGCTCAGGCCAAGCGCCGCCGGGCCGAGCCGGGGAAGGTGGTGGTGGTGGTGGGCGACGGCTCGCTGACCGGAGGGATGGCCTACGAGGCGCTCAACAACATCGGGGCGCTCCGGCCCGACCTGACCATCGTCCTCAACGACAACGGCCGCTCTTACGCTCCGACCGTGGGAGGGCTGGCGGACCATTTCGCGCGGCTCCGTTTGGACCCCCGCTATGAGGCTGCCAAGAGTGGAATCGGCGGTTTCCTGAGCGCCATCCCCGCGGTCGGCGAGCCGGCCCACGAGATGGCCCGGCGGCTCAAGACCGGGATGAAACAGCTGGTCTCGCCCCACGTCTTCTTCGAAGACCTGGGGATCAAGTACTCCGGCCCCATCGACGGCCATGACCTGCGCTCGATCGAGGCAGCCTTGAACCTGGCCAACCGGCTCCCGGGCCCGGTGGTGGTCCACGTGGTGACCGACAAGGGTCACGGCTTCGAGATCGCTGAGGCCGACGAGGTCGACAAGTTCCATGGCCCGCCGCCGTTCGACATCAGCACCGGCAAACCAACCGGGCAGAGTCGGGTCAGCTACACCGACGTCTTTGAGGAGGTGCTCCTGCAGCTGGCCGAGGCTGACCCCAAGCTGGTGGCGATCACCGCCGCGATGGCTTCCTCGACCGGACTGCTCAGGTTCTCCGAGCGGTATCCCGACCGCTTCTACGACGTGGGGATCGCCGAGCAGCACGCGGTGACCTTCGCCGCCGGGCTGGCGATGGGCGGAATGCACCCGGTGGTCTGCATTTACTCCACCTTCCTCCAGCGTGCCTTCGACCAGGTGATTTGCGACGTCGGGCTGCACAACCTGCCGGTCACCTTCATCCTCGACCGGGCGGGGGTCACCGGCCCGGACGGAAGCTCTCACCACGGCATGTTTGACCTCAGCTATCTGCGCATGGTGCCGAACATGGTGGTGGCGACGCCCAAGGATGCTGAGGAGCTGGGTCGGCTGGTGGCTACCGCCGCGGCGCACGAGGGTCCCTTCGCGATCCGGTATCCGAGGGGACCTGTCGCCGCCAAGGTCATCGATATCCGGCCTCTGCCGAGCCTGACCTGGGAGGTGACCCAGGAGGGCGGCCGAGACA